>QWCH01000737.1_pt1 | contig 59266 bp, 27 predicted proteins | sample 1972671 | NCBI WGS metagenome assembly QWCH01 (sample SAMN09866713, study PRJNA288562) | Human gut metagenome isolate term3_stool, whole genome shotgun sequencing... | isolation source: gut | host: Homo sapiens | place: USA: California
ACACCTGATGAAATGAAAGCGTTTGAAGCAGCAATTAGCGAGGCAAAGAAAGCCTATGAAGACGCAAATGCTAAGCAGGAAGATGTTAACAAGGCGAAGGCAGATTTACTGAAAGCAAGAAGCAAATTCAATGCCAGTCTGAAAGATGGAATAAAGGTACAGCCACCTACACCAGAAAATCCAGAAGACAATTATCTTAAAGTTGTTACTGAAGGACAAAATGACAATAGTGTAAAAGCTGAAGGCAACAAGGTTATTTACACAAAAGGAATATCAACTAAGGCGGTTTATAGAATTGTTGCTGAGGGTCTGAAAGCCGAAGATCTAAGTAGCGTGCTTCTTGATGGATATCTTGTAGATGAAAAGAATTATGATGTTAAACCGGGAAGCATAATAGTATCATTTAAGAAGGCATACGTAGATTCTCTCGCGACTGGCACTCATAAGATTACATTTAAAACATCAAAAGGCGACGCAGAAGCAGAACTTGTGGTAATGCAGAAGGAAAAAGCAACTGTTGAGGATAGTATGAGTGGTAAAAATACAGCCAAAACAGGAGATGCTACAAATGCTCTAGGCTATGCAGGACTTGCAATAGTAGCACTAGGAGCAGGATATGTTATAACTCGAAGAAGGAAAAGTATAAGCTAAGATAGCAAAAGATATTTTGCTTATATAATTTAATCTAAAAGAATCGTTGGGGTAGGTTTTATATGAGTCTGCTCCGACGATTTTTGGGCTATCCAAAAGTGTGTATCCAATAAGTTTTGGGATTTCCCGGATATCCAAAAAGTTTGGGGTGCACTTTAGGGGGCAATTAAAATGACTCCGATAACTTCAGGGGTCAAAATAATAGGTAACACAAAATATTTCTTGTATTTTATTTTATCCATTTCTATTGACAAGAATCAATCTCATGGATAAAATTAAGGTGTACAAACTCATACAGAAAAGTTTGTAAACAAAATTGAATAATTGCAATTGAACGATTGGTTTAGACGCATGGAATCCTGAGGGATTTCGAGTTATAGCCAATCAAGAGGGGAAACCAGTGAAAATCCGGTACGGTCCCGCCACTGTGATGCCATTTTTATCTTATATCGAGCATTGCACAATTTGTAGCTTGAAAGGCATACAATATCGCACATCGGAATTGATAATGCTTATGCTCTAATAAGAGTATTCCGAGTATTAAGACATGGCTAAGTCAGGTTACCTCTTTGCATGAGTATGCTTCGGCGTGGAAATCGGGGCTGCTTGCAGAGATATGTAACGAAACGGGTTGCTAAAGAGATTCGTTTTTTATTATGTGGATTTTCCGTGAAAGCCAAACAAGTAGCTTACAAAACAGTTTTCGGTTCAAGTAAAATGGAGCAAAACTCAACAAAATGCAACAAAACGTAGGCTCAACACGAATTTTCACAAAGATCGAAAAGCGAACAAGGAGACGTTATAATTTGCTAAATTTAAGAAATCAAACGGCCATAGCTACAGAAGCTACCGACAAGAATAATAAAATCACATTCACCCGCAGAATAGCTATTGCCTTAATGGTGTTGCTGTTGAGCGTATATTTTGTAGGCTGTGCTGGCACTAACGACAAGAAAAGTATGCTTGATGAGCAGGAGCCAAAGGCATTAAATTACATGATAGAAGGCAAGCAAGCCTTTGAAGATTTTTCCGATTATTCTCTTGAAATGTACCTATTTGCAAATTCAAAGCTCATCAAAGAGAATAAAGAACTTCAGACTAAAATTTCGAAAAGAAATATCTACGAAAAATATCTTAGCCATTTGGACGAGTCTATAAGTGAAAATGATGGCAAGATAGGAGCGAATACGATCAAAGCTTACGCAACAGCAAGTCTTGCCCTGAATGCGCTCAAGAAAAATCCAGAGAATTATAAGGGGAACAATTTTGTCGCCAAGCTGGACGATGCGGAGCTTTCGCAAACGGCAAGCATAACCGACAAGGCATGGGTGCTTATAGCCACGAAAAAATTGGGTCTTAAGCTTCAAAACGAAGAAGCATACTACAATGATTTGATTACTTTTGCACAAAATAGTAGCGACGAAGAGGCGAAGCAGATAGAGGACCATGCGATAGTTGCTCAAGCACTCTCATATTATCACGCCCTGCCAGATACGAGTATTGCGCTCAGCATGGCAATGGGATATATCGAAAATGCACAGAAAGATAACGGGTCGTTCGGTGATGGCAAAAGCACGGGAATTGTGCTTATGAGCCTAGCCTCTCTTGGAATTGATGTCGAAGCTCATGACCCGCTGACAAAGAACGACAAAACCGTAAAAGACGGCTTATCGAAATTTATCTGTGACAATGGCTTTAAATATAAGGTGAAAGATGACGAGATAAGTAAAGTAGCGACACTTTATGCACTTTTGGGAATTGAAGCACAGAACCGCATTGAAAAAGGAGGTCTATTCCCGAAGCATAAATAAGCGCAAGTAAACTTAAACGAAACACGTTTGAAGCGAAATTTCTGATTTAAATGGATGCCTCTGAATAAGTGACTGAGATTAAAATCATAAATTCAACCCTTAACTGAATCAGGTAATAATATTTTATATATTACATATATTTTGGGCTCATGCCCTGCTTTATCCGCCTGCTAGATGGGCGGAAGCAACTTATTTTATGGGGTATATAAGCCACGTCTCGTGCACTAGTTCACGGGAAAATAAAATTACCCGTTTTACGGGTGGCACCAAAATTTTACATAAAAAGATTAAAAGTTAAGAAAGGAAAGTATTGAAATGACAAAGATTCTAGCAAATAACGGCTTTAAGAAAGTCGGATTGTTTTTGCTCGCATTTGCGATTATCATTACTATGATCATTTCGGGCGGAACAGCCAAAGCTTATGCCGAAGAAACAAAAGACATAGGCAATTCAGACGATTGGGATTGGTATAAGTATGCAAATGCAACTAACAACAACTCTGTCGTTGAAAGAGCTACACCGAGACTGCCACAGGAGACACAGACTAAGTGGGCTGCTAAATTTGGCACAGGCTGGGCAGCTGCTCCTACACCACCACTGATTGACAAAGATTTTGCGTATATAGCTGTAGGAAGTCGCATAGTGCAACTCGATAAGAAAAATGGAAAAGAAACTGAGTCATCAAAGGAAGAAAGAGAACCGTTTTTCCAAGGTAGAAACGTTGGGTTTGCAATGAATCCAATGCTGTACGCAGAAGGCAAATTTTTCGTACAGATTGCAAATGGGGCACTACAGTGCGTGGATGCGAGAACCCTTAAACCTCTTTGGGTAGCTAAGGCTAATAATATCAAGGGTCAGACTGTATCGAATTTGAGCTACAAGAAGATAGACGGCGTAGGATATGTATACCTTGGAACATGGAATGGAGAAAACCGAGACGGACAATTCTTTGCTGTAAAGATTGATAACGAGGGCATCACCGAAGAAACTGCAAAGGTTACAATGGTGAACTCTGGTTCAACTGAGAAACAGGAAGTTACATATAAGGTTAAGAAGCCGGCTTGGACATTTACTCCGTCAAAGGACGACAAGACAAACACTGGCGATAGCAACAGACCTAGAGGATTTTATTGGTCGGGTGCGTATGTTACTGACAAGTATCTTGCAATCGGAACTGACGATGGAACTAGTGAAGGACAGTATAAAGAAGGCTCGACATTATATACGTTAAATCCTAAGACTGGCGCCATGATTGACAGCGTACCTAATATTAAGGGCGATATCAGAACGAGTGTATCTTACGATGAAGATAGTAAGTGCCTATATTACTCAACTAAGGGTGGGCATGTACACAAGACCCATGTTACTGAGGATGGCAAGCTAAGCAATGACAGCTACGTCTATGTAGGTGGCATGACAACTGCCACACCGGTAGTTTACAAGGATAGAATTTACATCGGCGTTTCTGGAAAAAGCCAGTTCGATCCAAACAGCGACCATAAGTTTGTTGTAATAGATAACAGTCAGCCTAAGCTTAGCGAAACATCCATAGCATATAAGCAGGATATACCAGGTTACCCGCAGGCTACACCGCTTCTAACTACCGCGTACAAGGATGAGGACTTTGATAAGGCAACGCCTGGAGCTGACGGAAGAATTTATGTCTATTTCACATACAACGCACAACCGGGTGGAATCTATGCATTCTATGATGTGCAGGGTGCAAAGGAGCCTATAATCAAGGACAGAACTCAGCTTGCGGTTTACACACCTACCAGTGACAAGCAACAGTTCTGCATAAGCCCTATCGTGGCTGACAAGAAAGGTACTTTGTATTATAAGAATGACAGTTGTTATCTTTTCGCTGTAGAAAAAGCCGGCTCAGTACTCGAAAGCCTTGATGTAACTAATGAGAAGGGCGAATCGTATCAAACAGATGAGGGCAAAGCGTTCAAGGACGCTTATAACTTTAAAAATAAAGAATATTCAATCACAGTCGATGAAAAAACAACTAAGGTAAATATCAAGGCGATAGCAGGTATTGGCGACACGCTTACAATCAACGGCAAGCCAGCAGTATCTGGTAAGCCATTTGAACTTGAACTAGACAAGAGTGGCAAAACCATTGTTAATGTCAAGACGGTCAAATCTGGAAGCGAAAAGGTCTACAAAATAACCATTATCGCGGCAAGCGACAATGCCAACGCTCACAACATTAGCGTGACAAATGAAAAAGATACGGCACCTTGGGCTGGCAACACTCCTTTAGAGCTTACACCTAATTTCGGTGTTGATGAGACAAAGGAAATGATTTCAAAGCCGAGCGATGAGGTCAGAGCGAAAGCCGGGAACAACATTTGGGTTACACCTGAAAATGATAAGGCAGTCGTTAAGGTTGAAGCACTCGACAATGTAAATGATGAGATTAAAAAATTCGATGTGCCGCAGGCTAATGACGGCCATAAGGCGTATAGATTCAGAGTGAATGCTAAGGAGCTTAATAAGGATGTTAAGCTAAAGGTAACTATTACATCTGAGAGTGGCAAGAAAACGAAAACATATCTGGTAACTGTTGGGAGACAGTATCGCGTTGAAGAAGTTAAACTGAACAAGACAAGCCTGACGCTCGACAAGGGTGCAGAGGAAACACTGACCTACACTATCAAGCCTACAAATGCAGATATTAAAGATGTTGAGTGGACTTCAAGCAATCCGAATGTTGCCAAGGTCGACGAGAATGGTAAGGTGACCGCAGTATCTCGAGGAGATGCTGAAATCAAGGTTACGACAAAGGACGGCAAGAAGGAAGCAACCTGCAAGGTTACAGTGAATGCACCAATGCAGAAACCTATTCAAGTTCAAGTTACAATTAGCAATAAGACTGCTTTAAAAAATCTTGTAAACGAATATGGAAGCAATATAAATATCCCGGATTCTGCTAAGGGAAAAATTCTAAATAGGACTATCACAATAAATGATGGCGACAATCTCCTAGACGCTGTAAAGAAAGAACTCGATACAGCTAAGATAGCATACAAGGTAAACAAGGTAAATGGAAGTGGTACAAACTTCTCCGAAATAGCTGGACTTAAAGAGAAAATCAATATTATTTCTATCTTCGAGAAAGACGGAAAAAAAGAGGAAGCCGATAAATCGGGGTGGGTATATCTTTTAAACGGTAAAAAATCAAATGCAACTCTTACACAGATGAAATATGGTGCTGGCAAGGGTGCAAACGATATTGAGTTGACTAATGGAGATACAATTCAAATCAACTACACCGTTGACGGAGTAACTGTTGACAAAGAGTACAAGCAGTCATTTGCAATAGACAAATCCGAGAAAAATATCGACCTTACTGTAGGCGAAACGCATTATATGCCGTTTGACAAGCTTAAGGTTGAACCGGATAGCTGGGCAGCAGGTAAGAAGTTCGATTTATGGCTATTCTATGTTGGAGACAAGAAGATTGCCACCATGGAATATGACAAGAAGGGCTTTAAGATTACCGCCAAATCAGCAGGAAAGACAACCATTAAGGTTACAATGCCTAACGAAATAAGCGACGAGGTTACGGTTAATGTAAAGCCGAAGACTGTTGAAAAGCCTGAACCTAGAATCTTGATTGACGGAACTGCATGGGATATGAATAAGACCTTTGAGACAACTAACTCAGGACCTCATTCACTGAAGGTGCAGATTAAGAAGAACGGGCAATATGTTGACGTTGACACCAAGAAAATTAAGTGGGAGATAACTAATGGTGCAACAAGCCGTGTAAACGGACAGGCATTCTGGATATCTGTTGACCACGAGGCGACATTCAAGGCTACTCTCGAGGAATATCCTAACGAAAACGTATTCTTCAAAGCGAAATTGAAAGCCGTACCTATGACTGACTTTAAGGTTCAGTTACCTACAACCTACAGAATCAGTGCATGGAACAACCTTGAGGGCAACTGGTCAAGCAAGTCGGGAGGAAGCTATTTTGTTGGTATCATCGAGGGAGAGGGTAGCGACAACTACAAGATTATCCCAACGCCGGCAAACGCAACGAACACAGAGGTAACTTGGGAACCTTTAACACCTGAGATTGCGACATATATGGAGTATTTCAAGAATGGAATAGTACCGACCAAGGCAGGTAAGGCGAAATTCAAGGTTACAAGCAAGGCAAACCCTCAGCTTTCAAAGATTATCGAAGTGGATTTGCAGTACAAAATACCGATGACGTCGGCAGAGTTCACAAATAAGGAAATCGTGCTGAAACCGGGCGAGACGACGACTGACCTAGGCCTCAAGCTTACTCCTGAAGTACCGTCTGAACAGCGATTTAACTGGACGTTCGATAAGGAAGGCATTGTTGAAAATGAAGAAGTTGTTGAATCCACAGGCAAAACAGGCGATTTACCTAAGTTTATTCACAAAATAACAGCGAAGAAACCAGGAACCGTTACGGCAACTGCAACGCCTTGGGATATGACGGGCGGAGCTAAGCCGATTACCGTTAAGATTCATGTTATCGGAGACCTAGATATTACAGCCGACCAAAGCCACAACGAAGGTAATAACGTAACAATAGAAAATGGCAAGCTGGTATATACCAAGGGAACATCTCTAGGTGCAACATGGTATATCAAAAACGGTGTGCTGAGCAGATTAGAGAAGGTTAAAGTAGATGACACTGAGATTAATGCAAATCAGTACGAGGCGAAAGAAGGGAGTATAATTCTAACCCTCAAGAAGGACTACCTTGATAATCTAAGCGTAGGAACTCATAAACTTACTGTTCAAACTAAGGACGGTAATGTTGAGAGCCAGTTTGAAGTAAAGGATGCACCTGTACCGCCTAAGTATAAGGCAACTTATGAATTTAAGTCTATGACAGTAGGCATGGATTTGCCTGAGGGCATTGCTAAGGGCTTGCTACCTGCAAGCATTGACGGTCTAGCTGATAAGACAAAGGTAACGCCTACTGAGCCGAAGGAAACTACTGTCGAAGCTCAGGGAGGAAAGTGGATATTCAAGGGATATGACCCTAAGGAAGCCACAATCGATGGAGCCGATATTAAATTCGTAGGCTCTTGGGCATTTGAAAAGGCCGCTCCTACCCAGAAAGAGGCTGACAAATATAATCCGACATCAGAACCAATTACGGTAGATTTCGGTAAGGCCGTAACAAAGGAACTAATTAAGAAAGCCATCAAGGGCATACCTGACGATGCAATGATTGACCTAGATGAGGCTTACTTGCCGGACGGCAAGACGGCAGGAGCATTTGAAGTAAATGTTACTGTAGTGTACAAGGATCAGTCCCAAGATAAGCTAGTGGTTAAGGGTGTAGTGAAAGAAGAAAATGCTAAGCCTGACCCACAGAAGCCAGGTCAAAAGGATGACGCTAGCAAGGACGGAAAGACGACTGTAGAAAAAGATACCGTCAAAGCTAAGGATGCGGCTAAGACTGGAGATACTGCAAATGCTCTAGGCTATGCAGGAATTGCAATAGCAGCCCTAGGAGCAGGATATGTTATAGCTCGAAGAAAGAAAAATTCGTAGATTTAGATCCTGAACGGCAGAATTTTTAAATTACGAATGATAAAACTAAAAAATTAAAACGACAACTACAGGGGAACTAAGTAAAAATCTTAGACGGTCCCGCCACTGTGATGAGAATTTACATTGATTCTCTAAGTCAGATTACCTGTACTGTCCGGTTAAATTTAATTCTACGAGAGATGGAAGCAAATTTTCTTTGGGATATAATGACCATTGTATTTGAGCAACCTCCCAAGAGGTTGCTTTTTAAATTGTGTAGCTTTAGTTGTGATTATGCACAAATATTTTGTAGTAGAAAGGAAGGAAAGAATGTATACGGCGAAAAGAAAATATTTTGCTAAATTTGCGGTGCTATTCATTTCCATTATGCTGATTTTAAGTGCTAGCATGCCGACCTATTTTGTTCATGGGACGGGCGAAAGCTATACGGAATCAGAAATAACGGAAGCTAATAAAGCACTTGATGATTTTTTGGCAGGAGAGTATAACAATTTAATTACTAACGGAGGGACTTGGAATCCAGAGAAGGAGTATGGCAGGCTGAAAAGCAAAGACGGGCTTACTTATACGATAGGCTATAAGATGTCTACGAGCAATACACCAGATTTCACAAGTCTGAATTTTAATTTTAGGAAATTTGCTAACCACAGAGCGACGGTATTCTTTGAGGGTAGCGCACTGGATGCTAAAACGGCGCCAAATGGAACGCAAACAACCATTAAGATAAAGAAAAGACCAACGGATGAAGATATAACAGTTAATGCGAGACTGGCATTATTTAAGAAAAGTTCTAATAACCTACAGGTGCAGGAGGGGAAGATAGACCCTATTGCTCAAAGAAATATTAAGATAATTTTGAAAGCGCCTAAGTCAGAAAACGCGCCAGTTAGAATATCGGTCAAGGCGTATGATAAGGATAGTGGCAAGGAGCTTTTAAAGGATGCAGATAATTTGTCTGTAAACCTATACAAAGATAAAGAGGGGCGTGAGCCTATTGCCAACCTTGACGGTAAATACGATTATAATGTGCAAAAAAATATTAGCTATTATTTGAGTGTAAAAGCTGATAACTACGAGAACTATTTTGAAGAATGCAAACCTACGCAAGCTGGAGATTACAAGGTTAATTTAAAGAAAAAGGAAGTTGCGGTAAGCGAGAAAGACACTGATATCCTCAACAAAATAAGCAGCGAATTTAACAGCTTATATGCACTTCGACCTAATTTTACCACGGACAAAAATATCAACGAGTTCGCAAAGAGCGTTCTTAAGAATAGGGCTGCCTTGAAGGGCATTGATTTTTCAAAGGTTAGGTTTGAGGTTGTAGAAAGCAAAAATACCGACTATATTAAAAATGACGGAACAATAGCCTATCGAAGAGGTGAATTAAACGATTATTTTACGGCAAACGTATCTGTAATATTCAAAATTTACTACGGCACAGCAAGTATTCAAGCAAAAAAACATACTGTAACTGTCGGGTGGGATAGAGAATATTATAAACAAAAGATAGAAGAAGAGGCGGCTAAGGTTGATAAGAATTTTATAACCAAAAATCAAGCCTTGGATTTGGATGCTGTTGAAAAGGATTTTACTTTGCCGACCGTCCTGAAAGAGGACAAAAGAAATGTATGGTCTGAAATCATATGGTCATCCTCAAATTCAGGTGTTATCAGCATTAAAAATGATCCAACTAAGCCTTTTGCGTCAAGTGCTGTTGTAAAACGGACAACAAAAGAAGAAACCGTTACGCTGACTGCTACCTTTGTTGCACTGGACAATCATCTTAACTCTAACCTTAATGAAACGGTGGAAACCTTCCCTAAGGTTAAGAAAACCTTTGTCGTAAAGGTAAAGCCTGTACAGTCTGAATCAGCAGAAGAACTCAAGGCGCTTTTGGATAAGTATTACAAGGATATTACCGATTACGGCACAGGTGCAAAATCAAGCCTTAAGGATTTGATGAATGATTTACAACTCCCTAGATATACAAGAATCAAGGACGAAAATGGAAAACTCGTATTCCAAAACAAGGAAATAAAAGTCACAAGTGACAATCCTGGAGCCGTTGTAAACGGATATAGAGTTGCAATAGACCCGTTTGCAGAGAAAAAAGACAGCAACTTGACAGTTAGATTCACTAGAAACGGTGTTACGGCAACAAAGAAAATTCCATTTACGATTGGAAGCATAAGCAATGAGGAGTTAGACAAAGAAATCAAAATGATGGACTATGCGAAGGCCCACTATTTTGACGGAATCAAGGGAAACAACAAGACAAAGAACGACGTCAGAGAAAACCTGAGAGCTTTTCAGGAAATGTACCTCGACAAAAATGGAGAAGCAGTTTGGGTTTACGAGGTAAATGGCGTCAAAGGAACTGGCGTTAAGCCTGACAACTTCTTTGAAGACAGCTTTGTGGCTGAGGCTAACGGATATAACAAGTTTAAATCTTCTAATAATAATGTCGTCACACACGAAAATTTAAAGGTTACAAGGCAGGAAAAGACGACAGAGGTTGAAATATCGTCGCTGTTATCGAGCGAGCGATTTGGCAGATGGGCACCGAAGCATCCCGAAAATGCCAAGCTGCAAAGCCTGTACAAGCAAGAAGCTAAGACAACAATTAAGGTTAAAGGCACAAAAGATTCGACAAGCAATTTGGTTGAGCTTATTAAGCAGGCAAAGGCGCTATCTCAAAGTGCGGTAGAGGGCGATAATCCAGGCGAATATCCGTCTGGTGCAAAGAATGCTTTAGATGCCGCTATTGCAAAGGCAGAGAATTTACTTAAAACCTCGCCAACCGAGGAGCAAATAGTTAGTGAAATAGCAGAACTTGAAAATGCTGTAAAAGCATTTAAGGAAAAACAGAATGTAAAGAAAGCGACTATTTGGATAACTGCTGGAAAAGACAATAATAAGCTTTTTTATGCAAAGAAAATTGAGGTCAGAGCAGACCTTGCCAAAAAATATGGATATGTCAAGGCTGAAAAATACAGCAACGAAGTAACTGTAATAGATGCCCTTGCAGCTATGCATGCGGATAAATATAGAGGCGATTTCGAGGCTAATCCGCAGAATTATTTGAAGTCGGGTCCCAAAGGCTGGCTTACGAAAATATTTGGTATAGAAACATTTAACAGCAGTTATCTTGTAAATTACAATTGTCCGTTACTCTCTCCAGGTTTGGGGTCCGTTGCGAATAATACAGTCCTAAAAGACAATGATATTTTTTCTATCGCTATTTTGCAAGGGACATATCCTAAGCTTGATGTATTTCTGTCGTTTGATACTATTGAAAAGTCAGCAGAGCAGAACGAAGAATTTGCCCTAACACTATATTCAAATCATTTTGTAGATGATACAACGGTTAAGCCTAGCCCACTTGCCAATACTAAGGTTCAGCTAACTGACTTCAATGGCAAAAAGGTGGCTGAAGCTGTTACAGACGATAAGGGCATGGCAAATTTCAAGGTTGATAAAGCCGGTAAATACATGGCAGGAGTTATAGCGGAAGGAGATAAGCCGTTTGAAAACTTTGAACAGCCTTATTGCGAAATAACTGTCAAAACTGCATCGATTTGGGATTTTGACAAAGCAACCAAAACACTTAAAGGCTTTAAGGCAGGCGAGAATTTTGACAACCAAGCGATACTTGATATTCCGGATGAAATTGACGGAGTTCCTGTTGAGCATATAGCAGATAGTGCCTTTAAGTATGCACTATGGGGCTCAAAAGTAAAGAACAAAATAACAGAGCTCCGCATACCTGCTAGTGTAAAATCAATAGGAAAAGATGCTTTTAAGGGAAATGATACACTTACAACATTAAAATTCAAAAGCGAGGGAGATAACGAATCATCTCTCGAAAAAATAGATGAAGGTGCATTCATGTCGTGCGGACTTCAGTCTCTCGATTTGCCAAGTAGCGTGAAAGAAGTCGGCAAGGGTGCATTCAGCATGAATAACATAGAGAAACTGATACTGCCTGAAAGCCTTGAAAAATTAGGAGAGGGTGCATTTGGATGCAATTTGATAGAAAGCGTTATAATTCCAAGTGGCGTTAAAGAATTTCCAACCGCAGGCAATGGAGTCTTTTATAAGAACTTTAGAGAAAAAACTCAAGGGTCATCATACAAGGGATCTCTCCGATATGTAAAGGTATTTGACAAAAGTGGAAAGGCAACGGCATTCAACACAGGAGGTGTTGTAAATCCAGTTCCTGTTAAGGTTAAATATGTAGATCAAGATGGTAAGAGCCTACGAGATGAAGAAATAGTATACGGATGCAAATATCAAACGACATATGAATCACGTGGGAAGGTAACGCTTGGAAACGGTGATAAATCATTTTTGAAAAACTATAATGGTTCAAACGGCACTAATTCAGGCAACACATCTTCGGAAATCTTTAAGCGCAAAGAACTTGCTGATGCGATTATAGGTCAGAACTACTTTAGAGACGGACAAGAATATATATTCCCTAAGGACAATGCACCTAGCATAGAGGGCTATATTAAGCCGGAAAAAGACATAAAGAAAACTATCACACAGACAGACTATGTAGTAGAGTATGTATACCAGAGCAAAGCCCCTGTGAAGGTTGACAAGACCGAGCTTGAAAAAGCACTCAAAGCTGCCGAGGAAGCAAAGCAAAACATTAAAACAAGTGCTGACGGTAAAGATGTAGAGCCTAGCGATAAGTGGACAACAACCGAAGAATTGAAAGCACTTGAAGCGGCGATTACCGAAGCAAAGAAAGTTGATGAAGATGCTAGTGCTAAGCAGGAAGCTGTTAACAAGGCAAAGGCAGATTTAGAGAAATCTACAAAGAAATTTACAGACAGCTTGAAAGCTGGAATGAAAGAAGAACCTAAAGTCGACAAGACTGAGCTTGAAAAAGCAATCAAGGCTGCCGAAGATGCAAAGGAAAATGTCAAAACAAGTGCTGACGGTAAGGATGTAGAGCTAACAGATAAGTGGACGACATCTGAGGAAATAAAAACACTTGAAGCAGCAATTAGCGAAGCAAAGAAAGTTGACGAAGACGCTAATGCTAAGCAGGAAGGTGTTGACAAGGCGAAGGCAGATTTAGAGAAAGCAACTAAGAAATTCACAGACAGTGTGAAAACTGGAATGAAGGAAGAAGTTAAAGTCGACAAGACCGAGCTAGAAAAAGCACTCAAGACTGCCGAGGAAGCAAAGGAAAACATTAAAACAAGTTCAGACGGTAAAGATGTAGAGCCAACAGATAAGTGGACGACATCTGCGGAAATGAAAGCATTTGAAGCAGCAATTAGCGAGGCAAAGAAAGTCGATGAAGACGCTAATGCTAAGCAGGAAGGTGTTAACAAGGCGAAGGCAGATTTAGAGACAGCAACTAGGAAATTCACAGACAGCTTAAAAGCCGGTAAAAAGGCGCAATCTCCTAACCCTGGAACCGATCCACAGAACCCAAGTGATCCTGGAACACCAAATCCAGGAACAAATCCTAGTGATAATCCTGTGCATAGAGATCTTAAAGTTGTAACTGAAGGTGAAAACGACAGTAGCACAGTAGCAAAGGGCAATCAAGTAATTTACATTATAGGTAACTCAACAAAGGCAGTCTTCAGAATTCTTGGAGAGGATCTAAAGGTTGAAGACCTGCAAAGCGTACTCCTTGATGGCAAACTCGTAGACCCATCAAACTATGATGTGAGACAGGGAAGTATAATCGTTACATTTAAGAAGCCTTATCTTGATTCATTAAAAGCAGGCAAGCATGAAGTAACCTTTAACACAACAAAGGGTATTGCTAAGGCAGAACTTGTAATCAAAGACAAGACAAAGTCACAAATAACTGCTGATAATAATAAGAAAGGCCTAACCAATACTGGTGATGCATCAGGTGCTGTCGTTTATAGTTTAATTATAATTACGGCTTTAGGCGCAGGATATGTTATAGCTAGAAAGAAGAACATTTAATAATTAATAGTATGAGTCTAGGCTCAGACTGTAATAAGAATATATTGAGAGTGCGATAAAAAGTGAGCATCCAATAAATTCTCGTGGAGACCACAAAACTTATTGGATGCCCTTTTATGTTGCGATTATAAATTTATGAATTATGTTTTTTCAATTCATATAATAAGGGAGAGATATGTTAAAAAATAAAAATTTAATTCTATATAAACTTTATATTGTGCTACTGACCTTATTCTTAATTTGCACGAGTTTTTCCTTATGTACCGAATACAGTTTTGCGGAGAATGGCAGTCCTTCACTTGTCACAACGCTTCAAGATAGTTTTGATCAAAAAGGAAGTAGGCGCACGTTTGACGTTTTTGCAAAAGATTCAGAAGGTAATAAAATAGATCCTTCTAATATTAAATGCACCTTAAACGGAGAAAAAGTTCCTATTAATTGGAATGATTCCACTAAGACAAGTTATACACTTAACTTTAGCAACTTGCAATCTGGTACATACCCAATTGAAATAAAGATTTTAGATGGAGAAAATGTACTGATTGAGAAAACGTTTACCGTTAGATATACAAAAGCAAACAAAGGGGATCCTATTGGACAGATAACATTAGACGTTGAAGCTTCAACGATAAGCAGAGGATTTATTGTTGAACCTATAAATGTGACTATTCATGAAGGTGAAAATGCTGCAAATGTCTTGATAAAGGTTTTACACGATAAAGGATTCGGTATTGATTATACGGGTTCTCCAGATAATAGTTTTTATTTATCTAGGATTATTGGCAAAGGAGGAGACTTAGGTGTTGACGGAGTAACGCCCACAGAATCTCTTAAATTGATCAACTTGGCCTATGAGAAATCTATAGAGCCTTATCTGATAAAGAATTATGGAGAGTTTGATGCAAATAATGGTTCAGAGGAGTCTTTAGGTGAATTCGATTATACTTATGGTTCAGGATGGATGTATTGCTTGAATAATATTTTCCCAAATGTTGGATTCGCAGACTCGTGGCCATCTGACGGAGATATAATAAGGGCTCAGTTTACTTTAGCTTATGGTAGTGATATAGGAGGCGGAATGCCAGGTATGAGTCATGCTATTAAATCGCTGTCTAACAAAGATAAGTTGATAAAGGCTATGGCTGATTTGAATATGATTAAAAAGTCTATAAATAATAAAATCTTAGAGGATGACTATACTGCGGCTATATCAATCATTAATTCTATAGGGGCATCACAAAGTGATGTAGATAAACATACAGAAGTATTACAAAAAACAATTGATGATGCAAATGCAGCAATTTCTTTTTCGAATAAAATATTAGCGGCTTCTGATCCTAGTGAAATAACTGATTCCGTAGCTAAAGAGCTGATTGAGCAATACAATAATCTAAATAAACAATCAAAGTCTATGCTTTCAGATAAAGTTAATAAGAAGATAAATCTCATTAAAGAAAAAATTAATGATTCTATATTAATAAATGTCATTACTGAGGGTCAGAACAACAATACCGTAAAAGCTCAAGGCAACAAGGTTATTTATACAAAAGGAATATCAACTAAGGTAGTTTATAAAATTGCAGGTGTTGACCTTAAAGCCAAAGATTTAGAAAGTGTATTTCTTGATGATAACCTCGTAGACCCATCAAATTATGATGTAAGGAATGGAAGCATAATTGTTACATTTAAGAAAACCTATGTTGATACTCTATCTGCTGGCACACATAAAATCACATTCAAAACATCAAAAGGTGACGCAGAAGCAGAGCTTGTTGTAAAACAGAAGGATAGTGCAAGCTCAGAGCCAGGTCAAAAGGATGACGGCAACAAAACAGGAAAGACGACTGTAGAGAAAGATACCGTCAAAGCTAAGGATACGGCTAAGACCGGAGATACTACAAATGCTCTAGGCTATGCAGGACTTACAATCGCAGCACTTGGAGCAGGATATGTTATAATTCGAAGAAAGAAAAGTATAAGCTAAGATAGCAAAAGAAATTTTGCTTATATAATTTAACTAAAAGAATCGTTGGGGTAAGTCCTAGAGCGGCTTGCTCCAATGTTTTTTTATTGTATAAACAAAGATTTTAGCAAAAGATTATAACCTGAAAATGCTTGCAAATTTTGAAATAGGGTTGTATAATTTATATTATGAATTAGAGGTTCATAAATACTTTTGGAATAAACAATTTAATATTGCAATCAGCCAAGCTTTTGACCAGTTAAACTTAAATTGAAACTTGAACTTGAACTTAAAGTTAAAATCAAGCCTCAACTAGAGCTTTGATAGGAGCTTCAATCGGGTATATAACTTTAATTTTAATGTTTAATGGCGAAAGCAAATGCGGAATGAGGTGAAAATCCTCGCGAGTAGGTCACTGTGAAGCCCATCCTTAAGAATGGGATAAGTCAGATACGTAGGCTGTTTTGTGAGGCACTTGCCAATACCGAGGTCGCCTGAAAGCATTTAGTTTAGGATTTTGACATCTGTGCGATTATCGGTCGTACAGATTTTTTTATTACTAATATCAATTTGCAGAAATTCGATGTCTGTTTATGAAAGGAGGTAGCCTATACATCGACAACATGGTATTTCTTCCGTGCCATGCTGAAACCCAAGGAAGGAAATCTTTCGAAGGAAAGGAGAGGGCGATCCGTATTTAATCTAAAAATCGGATTGCGAAATGAAAATGAATAATACTAAAAAAGTCGTTTCCATTTTTGCGATAATTCTGATGCTCATATCCATGATGTATGTGGCATCTTTCGCAGAGAATGTTAATACGACAATCACGCAAGGGTCCCTGACCGTATCGGTTGACAATGCCATAGAGGGACTGTATTTTGAAGGAGATAATGTTAAGAGTAACGCTACAAATGGATATTACCCTTTCAGTTTTTCGGTAATATTTAACGACCGAAGCAAAGTTACGGGAAGACCGGTGGTAAAAGATGTAAATGGCAAGGTGGTTCAAAATGGCTTTCACTGGGCTTACAAGCAGAATGCTGACGGAACATTCGTTACAGATGAGGACGGAAATTATGTGGAAGACCCTAACACGGGCTATGGACTTGCAACACTTCCTGTAGGAAGCACATCAACTATAACGATAGAGAACTCCGAGGGGGCAGATATTGTTTTGCATTGTCAAGCACCTAGTGGCGGAACAACTAATAGCGGAGCAAGCCTATTCGCTTGCCTACCTGCACCGGGACAATTTACAAATGAAGGTGTTGGAAAAGGTGGATGGGGAGATCCGTTCGATTCAAAGGGAGCTTTGAAAGCTAATTCTCAGACAGGAATTTCACTTGGATTCTTTGGTGGGTATGCAGTTTATAAATTTGATAACCCCATAGCTGATAATCCGGCTAACAAGTACGGTGCAGATTTTATTGTATATGGAAATGCTTTCTGGAACAATTCTGAGCCTGGCTGTATTCAGGTGTCACAGGACGGCGAAAAATGGTATGATATTGCTGGCTCCAAGCACTTTGATCCAAATACTACAAGAAATGCATCAATAACATATACAAATCCTAATCCAACAGAGGATGCAGGAATAAGCAGTCCAGGAACTGCTGGTTCACTTGCTCCAGTTAACTATACTGGTAGCAGAAGCGGAACTATTACAACCAATACTTTCCATAATCACGGCTGGTTCCCTCTAAATGCTAATTATTTTGTTGGTAGAAATGGCAAGCCCGCAATGGATAAGTTGTCAACTTCCAGTACTGATAAACAACCTGGAAAGTTGAATTCTTTTGGATATAGAAGTCTTGTAAACGGCGTAACAAACACATTAACTCTGAATGGAACCATGCTTGGTGGAGTTTCATCGACAAATATTACCGACAAGATTGGTTTCGGATATTGCGATGCGCATCCTAACAAAGAATTAGGCGGAACTATCGCATACAATCCTTACCAGCAGTTTGCAAACCAAAACGATTATAATACTAAGACAGCTGGGACATCAGGCGGAGATCCGATTGACATTTCATGGGCGGTTGACTCTAATGGACAACCTGCTAATCTTGGCTCCATTAGATATGTGCGTGTATACACTGGAGCTGCTGCTATGAATGGTATTTTTGGCGAAATTTCTACTGAGGTTTGTGGTATCGCCCCTTGTACTGGAACGACTACGCAGGCACCTACATCGGGAGATGCACTGAGTATAGAAGCATATGGAAATTTTGCTGAAGGAGATGAGATTCATCCAATCACTAGTAATGGTGGGATAACTACGATTCTAACTGATGATAGAGAACCTTTCAGTATAGTTGCCTCTGGTGCAGAACGGATATATGTAAATGGTCAGCTTGCATATGGAACTAATCGTATAGAACTTCCATTTGTGGGCGATAATGAGCAAATTGTACAGATTATAGCACAAAATGGAGATAGCTCACCTTATATTACATATCTGCGCCTCAAGTTTGACAGAGAGTAGTATATGCTAATGCAAAAATGCAGTTGCTATAATTTAATTAGTTAATTAAAACTTGAAATCCTATGATATTAGGTTGAGAAAAAATTTTCTCAGCCTAATATCATATGTTTAATTATTCGAATAGAATATTTTTTAATTAAAATCATGAGATATAAATTTAATAAATTTAAAACCTTTTCAACTTTGATGATTTGCGTAATACTTGTATCGGCTTTCTTTATTTTTACAGATGTTGCTAAGGCACAATCAAGTACTGAAAATAAAAATATCAAAATTGAAATAACTGACGGATACAAGTTTAGCCCTCGACTGAAAACTACGAATGGTGGCACTACGGACGTATTTATTCCTAATTTGAAAAAATTACAAATTAAGGTTACTGGTGCTGACAATGTCACAATAAACGGGAAAAAGGCTGATGAAGGAAAGGCAGAGATAGATTATCAGGGTGAAACTGAAAAGCTGATTCAGATAATTGCTCAAAGTGGAGAGGAAGCTCCTTATATAACTTATTTAAAACTAAAACCATCAGAAATCAAAAATCGAACTCCGATTTATAAAATAGATGTTGATGGAGGGACTCTTAAGGCTTCAATGAAGTCTAGTTGTACTTTCCCTAAGGGAAAAGATCCAATCACATGGGATAAGAATGATGCTTATTTTATAGAGATACCGAAGGGTTCTGCCAGTGACAAGAATCATAAAATTTCAATTTTTCCTAAAGACGGAGAATTTGAAGTTATGACTGGACCTAAGAAACAGTTTAAAAAAAGCGTTTATTATTACAAAACTAAACCTTCGCATGATGGTTTAAGTACTACAGTAACCACTGTCGCATTGGGTAATGTAGAATACACTGAAAAAAATTTAACTTTATCCTTAGCAGGCATTGATAAGGTTCCACCAGAACAAGTTTGCCGTTATATTACATATATCCACAATTTTAAGCCTTTTGCAGGAATAGATTGTTATGCGATAACCGCATCTTTTGAAAAAAATGGGAAATCAGAACCTTGCTATTTTTTCTTTTACGAAAAGCCAGATAATGTAGCCAACAAGACTGCTTTGATTGAAACTCTTTCTAAAGCACCTAAAAGTGGTTATTATATCAATGGTGATAGATATAATGGCAAGTCATATAGTAAGAAGGGTTATTGGAGCGAGTACAAAGAAGTTTTAAAACTGGCTGAGGCGATTAAAGATGGTGTATTTGTTTCTCAAAAGGATGTTGATGATATAAATTCAAAACTAAATCAATCAATCAAAAATCTTATACCCGAGGATAAAATAAACCCTACTAACCTATATGAGGCAATCCAAAAATGGAATGGTAAATACCTAAGTCAAGGTGACATCAACCATTACAACGATGCCAAGTATTGGTCAAGGACATCATGGAACGCATTTTACACAGCTAGGAAGAACGCGGAGGAAATGTTGTCGAGCCTCTATGATGAAGCTGGCAATCCAACAGAGACGAACAAGGCTTCGGAAAATACAAAGACCGACAAGCTAATTGAAGCTTTGGAAAAGGCAGGCAACGCTCTGAAACAGGCACCTGTGGCTGGCATAGATGAAATTTATTCAAGAAATTATGCTGAGGGAATTAAGCTTTATGCTCGTCTGTATGACCCGAACAAGCTAAAAGAGAGCGACTATACACCTGAAAGCTGGAAAAAATATAAGGAAGCCTATGCAAGTGCAATGGATGTTCTGAAGAAATATCCGACCTATGATCCGAATATGGCTAGGGAGAATATACTGAAGGACCAGGCAGATGCCTTTCAGGATTTTCGTGAAGCGTGCTATGGTTTGACGGAAAATAAGGACACGATATCGGTCAAGCTATCATGTATTGACAACTGTTCAATTAGAAATGGGAGCGAGAAACCTGATACACTCACCAAAAAGGTCACACTCCAAAAGGGAAAAACAAGCTTTGTTGATTTAGTGGAAGCTGCTAAGCTATCGAAATCCATGTTAATAGGAAAAACAGAGTTCTTTGTCAACGGAGTGTACATGTATAGAAAATCAGACATTAACACAGTTTACAAGCTGAGAGATGGAGATGAGGTGGTAATTGCAACGTATAAGCCTGCAATGTACCTCCATATAAGTGAAACATGGCAACTTAAAGGCGAGGATATGCTTCAAGATGACATTAAGCATCAGAAGATTACCACCTCGCTTAAGGATAACACTGTTAAAGCTGGCGAAACATTTACTGTAAATGTTAAAGCGGCTAAAGCTTCTCCAGCTTTCCTTGGGGCATCAGACGGAGTATATGAACCCGTTGAAAATTCCTCTATTTATGTGGGTGAAGCGAATAAGGATAGAGAAAAGGCTGAGAGAGCACGGATAGATAGTGATACCACATCGAAAACTGACAAGGACGGAAATGCAGAGGTAACCTTATATAAAGAAGGCTGGACACTGCTATATGCCTATGACTTGACCAAAGCCGAAGGTGCATACAATAACGGTTCCGCTATAATGCTTTATGTAAAGCCTGCAAGCGACCTTAACGACATAAAGAAGAAACTCCAAAAGGAACTCGACGACACTCTAAATAACGAGAAATATCCTGAGGAATACTTCAAGGCTGAGGACTGGGAGGAGATAAATAAAGCATATAACGATGCGACCGAGGCGGTCAAAGCAGCCAAAGATGGAGACGAAGCAAGAGAAGGACAGATTAAGGGTCTTTCCCTAATCAAGAAAAAACAAAAAGAGGCAACCAAGTATAACAAGTCAAACCTTGAGTCCTTTAGAACCTTGCTGAATAAGCTCCCTAGCCCTGAAAATTTGGATAAGAGCACGGAAGGCAAAGTACGCCAGCTTATCAAGAACCATGACGATATGACAGGTTATCAGAAAAAGCAGCTTACAGCCTCCGAGGAGCAAGCATACAAGGCAATTAAGGATGCATATGAAAAAGGCTTGCCTGACACTAAGCAGTACAGTATGTCTGTGAAATATGACCTCTCCGAGGTACCTGAAGCAGATAAGCAGGGCATCAAGGATATGATTAAGTGGCTTCAGGATAATACTCCGATGGAAGGCAAGAGCACCGGCGAGTTAAAGTGTGAGAGAATGGCGAGCGTTTTCTCCTTCAACAAGGAAAGCGGAAATGTTCATGGAGGCTCGATATTTACTCCGATCGATAAGGCCGAAGGAGAAACTAAGGTTGTCTTCTGTCAAAGTCTTGCGTATGCGGTGCGAATGCATATTAGGGCTGATCGTAATATATCTGTAAATGATAAAAAATATGGAGATAAGAAGTATGATTACAAATTATCTCACGGCAACTGGGAAATAGAAGACTATCAAGCTCAAGGTAAGGTCGCTGACGGCAATGACGGGCATATGTACAGAGTCAATGGCAATTCATATGTAGTAAATGACATGAAACTTGATGGACTTGGTAAAAATGATGCAAAAGACACGTATTTTGGATTCTTCGATTTCTCAGATTACATGGGGAAAAATGACGGAACTCAATTCTTTGTGCATATCAAAGACAGTTTTAAAACCTTCGAGATGCCATACAATGATGTCACATTTACAGTTAAATTTAGCCCGGCAGATAAGAACATAGACGAAGTAAGACAGCACTCACTTAACAGGCTTGCAATGCTTAATAGCTCCCTCGGAGATAAAGCCAAGGAAGCCTACAATACGGGCATAGAATCAATAAACAAGGCGGCGACTGTCGGCGAGATAAACAAAGCCTATAACAAGGCTGTAGTTGCCATGAGAAAGTCGGCAGATAAGTACGGAAAAGTTAAGGTAACTGTAGAAAATTCAACTTATCCGAAATCCGATGGAGCACCTTGGGATGGCAAGATTGTAGATGATTGGGTTGAAATCGATAAAGACAGCACCATGATGGGCTGTATCGTAAAGGCTCTTGAAAAGAATGGTCATGTCCAAAAAGGAGCAGAAAATAACTACATAAGCTCTATAGATGACCTAGCTGAATTTGATGGAGGAGCTCGTTCTGGTTGGATGGGCACATTAAATGGCTGGTTCACAAATTTAGGCTTTGCTGATTTTACTGTCAAGAACGGAAAGCTAAGCGATGGAGATATCATAAGCATTATGTACACAAGAGACCTAGGAAATGACCTAGGCGGTAGTTGGGATAACCATAATACGACAATCAAAGAACTCGGAATAGAAGGCGGAAAACTACTTGGTAATTTCAACCCTGGGAAGCCGGGTAACTATTATGATTACTATATAGCAATCGATGGAGAAACAGCTGATCTCAAGTTTACGCCGACTGCGACAAACTCAAACTTCTTGACCAAAATTTTCTTAAACAAGAGAGTAAATAGCGACTACGAAGGCTCAGAATTCTTCAAACAGACTCAGAGTATAGGCGTAAAGAGTGGCGACACTATCTACATCGGATGCGGAATGCGAGCTTGGCCATCCATGAATAATCAGGCAGGAGGATCACAGACTAACGAAGGAACTTGGTACGCATTCCATATCGTGACAAGCGATAACGGCTACGATGCCGTATCAAAGTCAATCAAGGAATTACCTCAGAGTATCAGATATGTGGACTACAAGGATTATGCCGATGAAGTCAAAAATGCTAGAATCGCATATGACGGTCTAACAGAAGCTGCTAAATCTAAAGTAAAGAACTTAGAAAAGCTCAAAAAGCTTGAAGCTGACATCAATGACTATGAGACCGTTGACAACTGCAAGACCCTGATTAAGGATCTTCCAAAAGCAAACCATGCAGACAAGAGCCACAAATCAGCAATTCAAAACGCCGCAGAAAAATACAAGGCTCTAACGACTAAGCAGAAAGCATATTTGAACACTGCCGAAAAAGAGAAGATGGAAGCATTGCTTGAATTCCTTGATACAATCACAGAAAAGTATACTATTTCTCTAGCAGAAACAAACAAAATAATTAAAGGCGAAACGGGTGAAGTTGTCATAGGTGTAGCAAATCCTGAGGAGACAACATATAACTCCTACTATATGACAGTAGAGTATGACAAAGACAAACTTGAATACAAAGGCATCAATACAAATGCTACTGTGGAAGACAAAAATGGAGTTCTAACAATAAGCGGCAAAGGCACAGATAAATCAACGGATTCTGACAAAATTATTTTGTCGTTCAAGGGCAAAGCAACCGGAGACACGGTTATAACCCTTAAAGATTGCAAGGTAGGAAAGAATAGCAAAGACAAGGATGCGACGCCTGAGGCTATCGTTTCAAATACAAAATGCAAGGTTACAATCGAAGACTACACTGTAAGTATTAGCGAAGACTTTGAAGGCGACAAGACCGTAAGCTCAGGTAGCGATTATACATTCAAAGCCAAGAATCCGAACTACGATTACAAAATAACTGCAAAGATGGGAGATAAGACAGCTGAGGTAATCGATAATGGCGATGGAACATACACGATTAAGAATGTCAAAGGCAACCTCGTAATTACAGCTTCAAAGGTAGCAAAATCGTACACAGTTTCAATTGACGGCTCAGGCAAAGATGATATTACCGCATCTGAAAAAGCAAGTTATGGCTCAGATTATGTATTCACTATTAACCAAGATGAGAACTATGCATATCTAGTAACCGTAAAAATTAATGATAAGACAGTTAGTCCAAAAGTAGATGAGACGGGCAAAGTATATACCTTAGACGGAGAGTCGATTACAGGCAATATTGCAATAAATGTCGTAAAAACTCAGAAGCCTGCTATTACAGTTGATGAACAGAAAAACAGTGACAGCAAAGTAGAAGTAGTAGACGGTAAGCTAGTATACAACAAACAAAAATCAACTAAGGCAGTATTTACGATACTAAACAGCAATCCAGATAAACTCACTAAGATAGGCGTTGATGGTAAAGAATTATCTGCAAGTGATTACACGACTGAAAAAGGAAGCATTATCCTTACGCTAAAGAAATCTTACATGGATACTCTAGCAGTAGGAACTCATAAACTTACTGTTGAAACAAAAGATGGCAATGTTGAAATGGAATTTACCGTAAAGGATGAAAGCGATGCTGACAAGTATACTCCTAGTGCAGAGAAAGTCGAAGTTGATTTCGGACAGGCTGTATCAAAAGAGCTCATAAAGAAAGCTATCAAGGGTATTCCTAGTGATGTTGCTATTGATATCGATGAAAGCAAATTGCCTGACGGCAAGACAGCAGGAGCATTTGAACTAAATGTTACTATCACATATAAGGACAAATCGCAGGATAAGCTAGTTGTAAAGGGTGAAGTTAAGGAAGAAAAACCTAAGCCTGACCCAGAGAAACCGGACCCTGATAAACCAAATCCTCAGAAGCCTGACCCACAGAAACCGGGCAAGCAGGATGACGCTAGCAAGGGCAGAACAACTACAGCGAAAGACACTGTCAAAGATAAGGGTACAGCCAAAACTGGCGATACAGAGAATCCTCTAGGATATGCAGGACTTACAATTACAGCTATAGGAACCTTGTATCTTGCAAAAAGAAGAAAGAAAACCCTTTAAAAGCACTGCAAATGAGTAACAAAGTGTATGCGAGGGCAACATCAAGCTTATTTGAGATTTCGCATTGGGCTTGCTCTCTTAGAAGTTTTAGCTGAACTCAAGCCAATTAGCTTCTAATTCAGCTTCTAATGCAGATGCAGCTGCAAGAACAAGAAGAATTTTGTACAAAAATTAATACAAAATATCACGTGCCCCCTTGACAATGTATTTGTTGAGGGGGTATAATTATTCTATAATAAAAAATACATTTGCTTTCCGGAGATTAGCACCGGAATATGAGGGGAAACAGGTTAGAATCCTGTGCGGTCCCGCCACTGTGAGTTGCAATTTAAGCAACGAGCCAGGCTACCTCGGCAAATCGGATTAGAGCGATGGACTCACATATATGGAAGTATGATTTTGTTGGTTGCGCTCTGTTCGCAACTTTTTTGTTTGGAGTCGATTGTGAATCCGATCTCGATAAATAATCAATTATTTTGTAATTAACTAACGGGTTAGTTTCTTTAATCTTCTTTTGTGGGTCAGGCGTTATCGCTATGGCCCACCTTTCATTTTATGAGAAATTTATGCATTTCTAGCATGAAAAAATTCTTGAAAAACATTTACCAGAATAATATAATATAGATACAGTAAGCCGAGACTAACAACTTTCTGGCTAATTATAATCTTATTTCTTAAAATAATAATGTTTTGACATAAAGGAGGAACAAATTAAATGGAATTTAGCCAACACAAAAGAGTAACATCATACATGATTATATTATCAATGGTATTTGCTATTTTTTTCTGTAGTGGTATTTTTTCGCCTAAAGTATTTGCTACAGTAACGCCTGCAGAATCAATACAGGATATGCCTTTGAATAGTGCTGGTACTGTAAAGGCAAATTGGGATCAAGACAGTCAGACTCTCAAGATAACTGGCACAGGTAAAATTGATAAAGATAATGACCACTGGTGGGCACTACCTAAGAAAATTCATGGATGGGAAAGCCCTAACGAAGTATGGTCTGATGATGAGCATAACAAACCTTTTACACTCGACATGACAGATAGGGGTATAATATTGCCTGACGATTCTTCAATGCTTTTTCAAAACTTTCCAGGCGAGATCAAGATGAACTCAGACCTTGACACATCAAATGTTACAAATATGGAACTCATGTTTTCTGGAGCATCGAAAGCAAATGTAGATGTTAGCAAATGGAATATTTCGAATGTCACAAAACTTAATGCGATGTTCGCTGATGCAACATCAATGAACCCAGATGTTTCGAAATGGAATGTTGGAAAAGTTAAAGAAATTTATAAGGCTTTCTTAAATTCAGGTGTGAAAAATTTGGATCTTAGTGCCTGGAATCTGAGCGAAAATTGTGACACCGAGGATTTGCTTACAGGTATTCCTCTTTTAACGAGAGCAAAAGTAAAAAATTTCGAAGGCTATGTTGGAAAATGCACAAGTACCCATCCTAATGAGAATGGATTCGCCGCACCTTTCTATGTTTTGATTTGTGATAATTATTTTAATATTACTAAGGTTTTAAATGACGATGTAGAGCGCATAGAAAACGGTGTAGTAGAAAGAGGACACGCGATTACACCTGATACGGAAATGCCTTTAGAGAGAGGAAACTATATTATAACAACAAAAAAGCCTGTTAGAATAACATTCGAATCTCATGAAGGGAGTGCTGTAGCTCCTTTAATCTTAGAGAATGGGGATAGAATAAAAGAACCGACCCCTGCGCCAACCAGAAGTGAATACAAATTTCTTGGCTGGTTTAAGGGTGAAGATGGAAACGATAGATGGAACTTCCAAAATATCCCTACCGAAGATATGAAACTTCATGCACATTGGGAAAAAATTGATGCGGGTCAGGATCCTCATGTAAACCCAGAGCCCCAGCCAGGTCAGGATCCTCAGGTCAACCCAGAGCCACAGCCAGGTCAGGATCCTCAGGTGAATCCAGAGCCAAAGCCAGGTCAGGATCCTCAGGTAAATCCAGAGCCACAGCCAGGGCAGAACCCTCAAGAAAACCAAGAACAACCTTCTCAGGATCCTAAGCAAAAGCCAGCACAGGAACCTGGCAAAAATATGCCCGCGACAGGTGATACTGAAAATCTATATGAGGTTGCTATTTCTGCACTCGCAATGGGGATGATATTGCTTTATGTATCAAGGAAAAGAAGAACAAACTAATTTAGATTTTCCAATTTTCATAGTAGAAATTTAAAATACTTTTTCACAAAACATCTTTACATAGAATCTAAAGGTGTTATAATGAGTATAGGCAGTTAATTTTTTAACAACAATTTATGCCTTTAAAAATGATTAGGGCGAGAACAAGTTCATGCCCATAAAAGAAGAAATACTTAAATAGGAGGATATCTGTTATGAAAAAGGTTGGAGTTCTGGGAACAGGCACAATGGGTGCAGGAATCATTCAGGTTTTGGCACAGAACGGTTATGATGTATATTTGAGAGCGAGAAGAGAAACTTCCGTTGAAAGAGGAATCGCAACAGTTGAGAAGAATCTTGACAGGCTTATCAAGAAAGAAAAGATAACAGAGGCTGATAAGAAGGATATTATGAGCCGCGTTCATGGTTCAACTGATATTAACATCGTAAAAGACGTTGACCTCATTATCGAAGCTGCAACAGAAGACATGGAAGCTAAGAAGGCGCTTTTTGCTGAACTGGACGAGCTTGTTGGTCCTGAAACTATTTTGGCAACTAACACTTCATCTTTATCAATTACAGAAATCGCTTCTGCAACAAAGAGACCTGACAAGGTTATCGGAATGCACTTCTTCAACCCTGTTCCAATGATGAAACTTGTTGAAATCATTGCAGGCCTTGCAACTTCTGAAGAAACAAAGAAGACGGTTGTAGAGCTTTCTGAGAAACTCGGCAAAACACCTGTTGAGGTTGCTGAAGCTCCGGGATTTGTTGTAAATAGAATCTTAATTCCAATGATTAACGAAGCTTGCGGAATCTTGGCTGACGGCGTTGCAGATGCTAAGGGTATAGACGCAGCAATGAAGCTTGGCGCAAACCACCCAATGGGACCTCTTGAACTTGGAGATTTGATTGGTCTTGACGTTTGCCTTGCTATCATGAACGTTCTTTATGGAGAGTTTGGCGATCCTAAGTATAGACCTAATGTACTTCTCAAGAAGATGGTTCGTGCTGGTAAACTTGGTCGCAAGACAGGCGAAGGCTTCTACGATTACAGCAAATAAACTTAGACGAAGCAAAATATTTTGTAAATACAGCCACTCTACGCGCATCCGCAAGGGGTGGCTTTTTAAGTGCCAACAAAACATGACTGTTGCTTAAGGGATTGCAATGTAAGGGGAAGCGGGGCTAGCTGTTTTGTTGCCTTGTGTTTCTGAAACCTATGAGGGAGCATATGGAAAATTTTTAATAAAAAGAACGTATGTTCTTGACTTTTTGGAAATTTATGGGATAATGAATATGATAAATAATGCATCAGCATCAAGGAGGCATTGTGATGTCTAGAGTGAAAAAAGAGAAGATTAAAGCAAAGGGTTTTGAGATACAAGTTTATACAAAAGATTTCAAGAATGATTATGTTAGCTTGACAGATATAGCAAGATATAAGAATACGGAAGATCCAAGATTTGTTATTCAAAATTGGATGAGAAATAGGAATACACTAGAGTTTATAGGATTATGGGAAATTCTTAATAATTCTAATTTTAACCGTGTTCAATTCGACACGTTTAGAAATGAAGCAGGACTAAACAGATTTACCATGACACCAAGCAAGTGGATAGAATCAACTAATGCGTTCGGAATTATATCAAAATCTGGACGCTATGGTGGTACATATGCTCATTATGATATAGCCATGGAGTTTGCATCTTGGATTTCTCCTGAGTTTAAGTTATATATCATACAGGATTATAAGAGATTAAAAGAAAAGGAAAATTCAAAATTATCCTTAACGTGGAATGTGCATAGAGAAATTTCAAAAATAAACTATAAAATTCATACAGATGCAATTAAAGAATATCTATTAAACGACTTAACTAAGGAACAGTTATCATACCAATATGCAAGTGAGGCAGATATGCTGAACGTTGCACTGTTTAACAAGAGTGCGAAGCAATGGAGAGAAGAAAATCCTGAACTTAAGGGGAATATTAGAGACCATGCAAGTCTTAATGAACTCTTGGTACTTGCGAATATGGAAAGTTATAATTCAATTCTAATTTCAAACGGCGTAGGGCAAGAAGATAGAATGATAGAACTCCGAAATTTAGCTAGAAAGCAGTTGTTATCTCTTGAAAACATAAATAACAAAATATAAAAGCTGAAAAACTATGGATAAAATGAGAATATAGTAACCCTGACAGGAGAATTTGAAGTGGAAGATAGAAAGTATATCGCAATAGATCTGAAATCATTCTATGCTTCAGTTGAATGTGTAGACCGAGGACTTGATCCGCTAAATACATATTTGGTTGTGGCAGATGAGACAAGAACCAGCAAGACTATATGTCTTGCAGTTTCTCCTGCTTTGAAATCCCATGGTGTACCTGGTAGGCCAAGGCTATTTGAAGTAGAACAAATTGTGAAGGAATTAAATGCCACAAGGGCGATGAATGCAGGACTAAAGGATCTCAGAGGGACAAGTTATGCGATGCGACTTGTTAATCAGAAAAAAGATATAGGTATTAAGTATTACATCGCCAAGCCTAGAATGGCTAGATATATAGAAATAAGCAAGCAAATCTACGGAATATATCTTAAGTATGTTTCACCGGAGGATATCCATGTGTACTCTATTGATGAAGTCTTTATTGATGCAACTCCATATTTGAGAACTTATGCAATGACGCCAAAGGAGCTTGCAATGAAGATGATAACGGATGTCCTTGATAGAACTGGAATTACAGCAACTGTGGGTATCGGTACTAATCTGTATCTCGCAAAAATTGCAATGGATATAGTTGCTAAGCATATTGAAGCTAATGCTGATGGTGTGAGATTGGCAGAACTGGATGAATCTTCATATAGAAGGCTTCTTTGGGGACATACACCTATAACGGATTTTTGGAGAGTAGGTAAGGGGTATAAGAAGAGATTGGCAAGCGTTGGAATACACACAATGGGTGATGTTGCGAGATGTTCACTGGGCGGCCGAGAAGATTTCCATAATGAAGCTCTTCTTTATAAACTATTTGGTGTAAATGCTGAGCTTCTAATTGATCATGCATGGGGTGTCGAGCCATGCATGATAAGTGATATCAAAGCTTATACACCTTCAACAAATAGCATCAACTCAGGGCAGGTTTTAAAGGAACCCTATGATTTCTCTTCGGCTAGGATAGTTGTCAGTGAAATGGCAGATGCTTTGTCGCTCGATTTGACAGAGAAAGATTTATTGACGGACCGTATAAGCCTTACCATTGGTTATGATGTTGAAAATATATCTGACCCCAACAGGAGACAAAGGTACAAAGGGGAGATTGTAAAAGATGGATACGGAAGACTTATTCCTAAACACTCTCATGCTGGTATGAACCTCGATAGTTACACGAATTCCAGTGAGAAGATTATAAAGGCTATGCTTGACTTATATGATCGAATTGTCGGAAAAGAATTGCTAGTAAGGCGTATAACACTTGTGGCTGCTAACGTACTTAATACAAGTATTGTGGCTGATAAAGTTAAAGAGGATTCTCAAGAAGGCGAACAGATATCACTTTTTGAAATGCAATCGAAAAAAGGGGGATCAAGAGAGGAAAATAATGATATTAGACATAATAATAGCAAAGAAAATACAAAAGAAAATTTTGAAGGCAACGTATCTGATGGAGGTTCCTTCGAAGAAGAGGCAAGGCCAGAAGATAAAGCCGAAAATGATGAAGAAAGCATCAGGAAAGCAGTGCTGAAAATTAAGAAAAAATATGGGAAGAATGCAATTTTAAAGGGAACAAGTTATCAAGAGGGTGCAACCGCAAAGGAAAGAAATAGTGAAATAGGAGGTCATAAGGCGTAGTTGTGAAAAAAGATATATATAAGGATGTAAATGAACTTTTGAAAGATGAGAGTGAAGGCGACTACAAAGATATTATCAATCTATCTAGGCCATCCTCGAGTAGATTTCCTAAGATGTCAAAACATGATAGAGCAGCTCAATTTGCACCATTTGCCGCTTTGACCGGATACGAAGATGCCATTGCAGAAGAAGGGCGATATGTAGAAAACAGGAGAACTGTTACTGATGAAGAACAGTTTAGTATAAATCTAGAACTTAATAAACTTCTTAACCTGGTTAAGGAATACAAATATGGTGTAAAATCATTTTGTAGCGAATCTCTCGAGAAAAGAAAACCTACTGTGATAGTTAAATATTTTGTGCCAGATTCTTTAAAGGCAGGAGGAAGTTATCTAAGTGAAGAAATTAGAGTGCGGGAGATTGACCTGAATAATAGGTTGATAGTTGCTGAAAATGATAAGTTTATAGGATTAGACGATGTCGTTGGACTTTGTGTTAAGGAGGAACTTAAATGAAGACAACAATTCTTTGTTATGCGAGATGTAGCACATGCAAAAAGGCATTAAAATGGATGGATGATAATGGATATAAATATGATAGCAGACCTATAGATGCTGAAAATCCAAGTGCTAAAGAAATTGAGAAATGGCATCAGGCAAGTGGACTGCCTCTAAAAAGATTTTTTAATACAAGTGGCTTGGTGTATAGAGATATGGGCCTTAAGGATAAACTAAAGGATATGAGCCAGGAAGATCAGTATAACCTTTTAAGTAAAGATGGAATGCTTGTAAAGAGACCTCTTTTGGTAGTAGAGAGAGGCGGAGAAACAAAGGTATATCCCGGATTTAGAGAGAAAGAATGGTCCGAGATATTAGGTTAGTCATCGAAGTAATCATGAAAATGTTAATATAGAAAAGCCTCATCTGCCGAACTAAGGGTTTAGCAAATGAGGCTTTTTAGTCAAAGCGTTATGAATCTATTCTTTGATTCTAAGCGAACGCATAGCATTTAGAATTGCAAGCACTGTTACGCCGACATCTGCAAATACTGCCATCCACAGATTTGCAAATCCAAGTGCACCTAGTGCGAGGAAAATGAGCTTGATACCAATCGCAAATACAATATTTTCCTTACAGATTCTAACGGTCTTTTTGGCGATTGAAACAAGAAGTGGCAGTTTAGCAATGCTGTCGGTCATCATTACAACGTCAGCAGCTTCGACTGCGGCATCTGAACCAAACGCGCCCATTGCAACTCCAACATCGCTTAAAGCAAGTACAGGAGCATCGTTGATGCCATCTCCGACAAAAGCGATTGCTTTTTTTGATCCATTAGAATCTCGCTTGCTTATGAAGTCAGATATTACCTTTACCTTATCCTGTGGAAGTAGATGAGCAAGGTAATTTGTTAATCCTATCTTTTCTGAAACTTTAGATGCAACGGATTCAATATCGCCTGTAAGCATGAGTAGATTAGGTATACCAAGGGATCTCAATTTAGCGATAGTTTCTGGGCTTTCATCCCTGATTTGATCACTGATTTCTATTGTTCCAAGGAATTGCGGTTCTTGCTCTGTACTTTCAGAAGATAATTTGGCTTTTGCAATATATACTATTGAAGCAGCAATATTTATTATTTGACTCTTAGAGAGAATGTCGTCGGAAACGCCTATATCCTGCATTAGATCTTTGTTGCCGGCAAAATAGGTGTTCTCACCATTCGTAACTTTGATACCTCGCCCTGGAATTTCCTCCTGATTACTAACTGAATTTATTATATTGTGCCTTATACTATCATCTAATTTAAGTTCTGCATATTTAGTTATAGCAACAGCAATAGGGTGTTCAGAAAGGTGTTCACAAGCATAGGCTGCTTTAAGGATCTCCTCTTCGCTGCTCTCGGCAAATTTATTTATGCTATCTACAGCAAATATGCCCCTTGTTAACGTACCTGTTTTGTCGAACGCAATAGTGTCAAGCCTTGCAAATGCTTCGAGATAACTACTACCTTTGACTATCATACCCTTTGATGATGCGGCACCAATGCCTGCGAATAGAGACATTGGAACAGAAATTACAAGTGCACAAGGGCAGGAGATTACTAAGAAGGTCATCGCTCTGTATAGCCACTCATTAAAGGTATCAAAACCTAATATAATGGTTGGGACAATCGCGAGCAAAATAGCTAGGCCAACTACGATAGGAGTATAGTATCTTGCGAATTTTGTGATAAATCTCTCCATGTGAGTCTTACGTGATGACGAAGATTCAACCATCTCAAGAATTTTACCGACTGCAGAGTCTTCAAATGCAGCGGTTACCTGTATTTCCAGAAGACCGTTGCCATTTATACATCCGCTTATAACATTTTCACCAGCATTTACAGCGCGAGGCATGCTTTCGCCTGTAAGGGCAGATGTGTCAAGAGAAGAACTACCTGATATTACTGTGCCGTCGACAGGAATTTTTTCTCCAGCCTTAACTACGATTAGATCACCAACTATAAGTTCCTCTGGCTTTACGGTAATGTATTCATCTCCAATCTTCTTGGTAGCATGATCAGATTTAATATCCATGGCTTCTGAAATGGATCTTCTACTTCTATCAACTGCAAAGTCCTCGAAGAACTCGCCGATGCTATAAAATAGCATTACACCAGTTGCTTCTGGGTATTGCCCAACATACATTGCTCCTAAGGTTGATACAAGCATTAGAAAGTTTTCGTCGAGAGCCTCTCCTCGGAAAATACTTTTGATGGCTTCCCATATTACTTCGTAGCCTGCCAATACATATCCAGCAAAGAAGAAGGCGTTGTTGTTATATATGTAACCTAATACTAAAAGGAATGCAGCTGAGAATATTTTAATAAGATCAATAACCCTATCTGTGTCAAGTAGCTGTTCACGAGTTGGGGTCAATGTTGATTTTGAACGTTCTAAGCATGCCTCACAGCAGTAATCATGGCCATCATGGTCGTGTTCGTGATGGTGATGTCCGTGGTCGTGTCCGCAACCGCACTCATCATGTTCATGCTCGTGATGGTGATGCCCATGGTCGTGCCCACAACCGCAGTCATCATGTTCATGCTCATGATGGTGATGTCCGTGGTCGTGCCCACAACCGCAGTCATCATGTGCATGCTCATGGTCGTGATGGTGTTCGTGCTCATGTTCGTGGCTATGCTCATGATGATGTTCATGTTCATGCTCAAGATGGTGGTAATCGTGGTCGTGCCCGCAGCCACAGTCAGCATGTTCGTGTTCAGTATTTTTTAAATCAGTTGAGTTGTTTGTATTGTTTTTTATATCAGTCATATTTCACCTCGATTAAACGATTAAACAATTACTTATATGTTAGCATCATTTTACAACATCGCTTTTTAAAAATCAATACATAATTTAAATTATTTTTAAATTTTATTTTTTGTGATTATTTGGTAAAATATACACGAGGATGCTATTGAGATTTGAGGCAGAAATTTAATAAAAATTTAAACTTTCAAGAAATATAGCAGACTGTATCTAATGCACGTGCTAAGGAGGTCATTTCCATGGCTGTTAAATTTATAAAGACCGATATAACAAAGCTTGAAGTTGATGCCATAGTCAATGCGGCTAACGAGACTTTGCTTGGGGGCGGAGGCGTTGACGGAGCCATACATCGAGCGGCAGGCCCAGAACTACTCGAGGAATGCAGAACTTTAGGCGGATGCAAGACAGGCGATGCAAAGATTACTAAAGGATACAACATTCCCGCAAAATATGTTATTCACACGGTAGGCCCAATATATCGCGATGGAAATCACGGTGAAGAGGATCTGCTCCGCTCATGCTACAAAAAATCGCTAGAGATTGCCCAAGAACATAATTGCAAGAGCATTGCATTTCCAATAATTTCAGCGGGTGTTTATGGTTACCCTAAGAGGGAAGCTGTGGAAGTAGCGGTATCGGCTATTAACGATTACATTGAAAAAACCGCGTATGACGTCGATGCTTATCTGGTTATGTTTGATCCAGAGATACAGCGTATTGCCGACGCATTGCAGCAAACAAAATAATGCCGCCAAAGAGTGGTAAAAACTTCAAAAAATACGCATTGAAATATATAAAATAGGCATTGGAACAGATAATAGGTTCTAATTTTTCTGAAAATATGCTAGTATGTTAAATAACAAAGAAATGATAGACTATTTATATTCTCAAGAATCAGTCAACAAAATAATTTAAAGAGGTGAATTTTATGCAGAGTATTGATCTAAAAAAACTTTATGAAATTGCAGATGGCATGGACGGAGAAAAAGTAAAAATTGAAGGCTGGGTAAGGACCAATCGAAACTCTAATAAGTTTGGTTTTATTGGCCTCAATGACGGTACTTTTTTCAAGCCTGTTCAGGTCGTTTACGAAAAAGAGAATATAGATAATTTTGACGAAGTGTCAAAACTTCACATATATACAGCTATAACGGTAGAAGGTGTTTTGTGCTTGACGCCAGACGCTAAGCAGCCTTTTGAAATCAAAGCTGAGAAAATTTCTGTTGAGGCAGAGAGCACAAGCGACTATCCACTACAAAACAAGAGGCATTCGATGGAATTCCTTAGGGAGATAGCTCACTTAAGGCCTAGGAGCAACACCTTTGCGGCTGTTTTCAGGGTTAGATCGCTAGTGGCGTTTGCGGTGCACAAGTTTTTCAATGAAAGACATTTTGTTTATATGCACACACCTATAATAACGGGGAGCGATGCTGAAGGCGCTGGCGAGATGTTTCATGTTACGACTCTGCCGCTTTCCGACGTGCCTAAGACAGAGGATGGAAAGGTTGATTTCACAAAAGATTTCTTTGGCAGGGAGGCGAGCCTGACGGTGAGTGGACAGTTAGAAGCTGAAATTTTTGCCATGGCTTTTAAGAATGTTTATACCTTTGGACCTGCTTTTAGGGCTGAAAACTCAAATACTGCTAGACACGCATCAGAATTTTGGATGATAGAGCCAGAAATCGCATTTGCTGATCTTGACGATAACATGAGGCTAGCCGAGGACATGGTTAAGTACATTATTAAATACGTCCTAGAAAATGCACCTGAGGAGATGGAATTTTTCAATCAGTTCGTGGATAAGGGTTTGATCAAGAGGCTTGAAGACCTGGTTTCGTCAGACTTTGGAAGAGTTACATACACCGAAGCTGTTGAAATTTTAAAGAAGAGCGGACATAAGTTTGACTATCCTGTTGAATGGGGAATTGATCTTCAGACCGAGCACGAGAGGTACCTGACAGAAAAAGTTTTCAAGAAGCCAGTATTTGTAACAGATTATCCTAAGGACATCAAGGCATTTTATATGAGGCTGAACGATGACAACAAAACAGTTGCGGCTTGTGACCTCTTGGTTCCTGGGGTTGGCGAGATTATAGGTGGTTCGCAGAGAGAAGAACGACTTGATTTTCTTGAAAAAAGAATGGATGAGCTTGGACTTAAGAAGGAAGACTATTGGTGGTACCTGGAACTTAGAAAATACGGTGGTGTAAAGCATGCCGGCTATGGACTCGGATTTGAGAGAATCATAATGTATCTTACAGGGATTTCTAATATAAGAGACGTATTACCTATACCTAGAACGCCAAAGAGCGCAAGCTTCTAAACTATCAAGCGGAGTTAGCATTAATGATTAAATTATAATATCTTTGCTCGCGAGACAGTTATTAATATATTAGAAAATAATAATTGCAGCACTTGACACCTGAGTTCAAGAGTAATATACTATACTAAGATAAAGCAATAAAGATGTTTTGTGAAAGATTCTTTCAAGAGGTAGTGCTGTGAAAAAATATTTTAGAAATTGTATATATCCTAATTTCAACAATAAATGTCTAACTTTTGGGAATGTGCTTATTGATGAAGGTAAAATTAAAAACCTTGAATGCATTGAAAATTTCAACTCTGAGGAAGACGTTAATGAAATAATCAATTTATGTGGAAAGATTATTTCTGAGCGTTTGTCAATAGAGGAGGAGAATAACTTTAATATCAATATATTATCGCCGGGATTTATTGATATTCATATGCATGAGGAAAATTTTCTTTCAGAAGGAGCACATTTTGTTATATCTGAAATGATGTTGAAACAGGGAGTTACAACTTGTATTGGTGGTCAGTGTGGTGTACAGAATCAATCTTTAAAAACTTTTATATCTGAAATAAATGCTCTTGGTGGTGCTCCCACAAATTATATGTTGTTCACAGGTTATAACCAAAAGAGAGTCGCACTTGGAATAGGGCATTATTCGAAACCTACTAAATCGCAACTTAATGAATTAAAAAAGCAGATAAATGAAGAGATAAACGATGGAGCAGCGGGAATTAGTTTCGGTATAGAGTATGACCCTGGTATATCTACAGAGGAAATAATCGATGTAATCAATTCTGTCGAAAGTGATGATATAATCGTAGCGGCACACTATAGGGAAGATGGCAGCGGAGCGATTGATTCTATCAAAGAGATGATAGAAATTCAAAAGAATATAGGCAACAAAAAGTTCCAAATCTCTCACCTTAGCAGTTGTTCGGCAATGGGATCTATGAAAGAGTCACTTTGTTTGATTAATAAAGCTATGGAAGAATATCCACAATTGGATTTTGACACTTATCCATATAATGCATTTTCTACACAAATAGGTTCAGAAGTTTTCTCTGAAGGATGTTTTGAGGGATGGGGTAAGTCCTATGAAGACATTTTATTAACGGATGATCCATATAAAAACATATATTGTGATAAGCAGATTTTTGAAGAGTGCAGAAATAAATACCCTGAAATGCTTGCTATAGCATTTGTAATGAATGAACAAGAAATCGAAGATGCTGTTGTCAATGAAAATGGTATGGTAGCAAGTGATGGAATAATTAATCATGGGAATGGCCATCCGCGTGCTGCGGGGACATTTCCAAGAGTAATAAGAAAATATGTAAGAGAAAATCACTCTATATCACTGTATAGAGCAATAGAAAAGATGACTATAAAGCCTGCAAATCGCCTTAATCTGAAGAAGAAAGGGAGGATAGAAGAAGGTGCTGATGCGGATCTTGTAATCTTTGATTATGAGAAAATTGCAGATGGTGCAACATATGAAGACATTAATATACCGCCTAGGGGAATTAATGAAGTTTATATTTCAGGCGAATTGGCTTTAAAAAATAATAAAAAATATAATGAGAACCTAGGAAAATTTATGTTGAGGAGATAGATATGAGTAATAATGCTACAGAGGCTAAAAAAGAGAAAGAAGTTACTAAGAAAAAACGTTTAAAAGTTCCTCATGTTTATGTGTTGCTATTAATTATTATTTTTATATGTGCTGCGTTGAGTTATATTATTCCTGCTGGTTCATATGACATGAAAACAATTGAAACGAATGGAATTGAGAGGGAAGTTGTTGATCCGAATACATTCAAATATGTAGACAGTTCTCATGTTAGCTTGATGCAATTTTTAAGCGCAGTTCCAAGAGGAATGCAGGAAGTTGCACAAATAATATTTTTTATATTTATAGTAGGAGGCTCTTTTGGAGTAGTACAAGCTACAGGAGCAATTGAAGCAGGATTAGGTGTTCTTGCAAAGAATGCAAAGGGTAAAGAGCAATTAATAATTCCAATAGTAATGTTGGCATTCGGTTTCTGTGGAAGTGTAGCTGGTATGGCTGAAGAGACTCTTCCTTTCATACCAATATTTGTTTCGCTATTTGTTGCAATGGGGTATGATTCCATTACGGGAACCGCAGTTGTACTGTGTGGAGCGGGAGCTGGATTTGCTGGAGCGTTCATGAATCCATTTACAATTGGAGTCGCACAGGGTATAGCTGGACTACCTCTGTTTTCTGCTATAGGATTTAGGTTGTGTATTTTTGTAACAATGATGATTCTGGCAGTAACGTATGTTATGAGATATGCACATAAAATTAAGAAGAATCCTGAACTGTCTAGTATGCATTCAATAGATATAGAGAGGGAAGACAACCTAGATTTGGAAAATTTACATGAATTTGGGATTAGAGAAAAGAGCATTCTAGTTGTATTTTTCTGCTCAATCGTTCTGTTGGTTTATGGTGTTTTAAAACTTGGTTGGTATATGGATGAAATTGCGGCATTATTCTTCGGGATGTCAATGATTGCAGCAATAATCGGTAGGCTGTCCTTAAATGAATTTGCTATGAAGCTAGGTGCAGGAATGGCGGATGTCGCAGCAGGCGCTTTAGTTGTAGGGTTTGCGCGTGGTATACTTGTGGTTCTTACAGATGGTAATATTCTTCATACTATATTGAATGTAGCGGCTGCCGGTTTATCTTCTTTCCCTCCAATTTTTTCAGCGATAGGCGAATATGTATTCCAATGCTTGTTGAATTTCTTAGTTCCTTCAGGATCAGGCCAGGCAGCGGTTTCTATTCCTATCCTTGCTCCACTAGGAGATCTTGTTGGAGTTACAAGACAAACTACGTGTATTGCATTCCAGTTGGGTGATGGTATTTCAAATATTTTCACACCTACATCAGGATACTTCATGGCAGGTCTTGCACTTGCAAAAATTTCATGGGACAAATGGGCTAAGTGGATTTTACCGCTAATTGGATTACAATATTTGCTAGGAGCCATTGCAGTTATAATCGCACAATCAATGGAACTTGGACCGTTTTAAATCGATGAAAGTAGCAATATTCCTTTCAAAAGTATTAATTGTGAGCTAATTTATAGGAGGGAAATTTTATAGAAAATGATAAACGACCTAGAAAAAACAAAGAACAAAACAAATTCGTTAAAATTTAACGATAGCAATGAGACTGAAGAACAGTTTTTGAAAAATGTTGAGGACAACCTAAAAAAAGCAGAAGTTTTAAATGAATTTATTGCGAGTAATCCAGAAATTTCAGGTCAAGAATATAAAGCAGCTGAACGTATAAGTAATGTGTTGCAAGAAGAAGGTTTTACTGTAACAAGAAATTTTGCAGGGATGGAGACAGCATTTCTAGCTATATATGGAGAAAATAACCATAAGAGGAAAGTGGCAATACTGGCAGAATATGATGCCTTGCCAGAAATAGGGCATGCTTGTGGTCATTCGGTTAGCGGCTCTTCAAGTGTACTAGCGGGAATTGCCATAAAAAACCTACAAAATAGAATCAATGCAGATGTTCATATTATCGGGACACCTTTAGAAGAAACTGATGGCGGCAAAGTTACAATGGTTAAACAAGGAATTTTTGATAAATATGATATGGCAATTATGCTGCATATGTATGATTCAAATTTAGTTAATCCTGTTACTCTGGCATTAGATTCATATACATATACTTTTTATGGAAAGGCAGCACATGCTTCCGCAGCACCTTGGGATGGTATAAACGCTTTCAACGCCGCTCAATTAATGTTCCATGCTGTAGATATGTTAAGACAACATGTACATGAAGATGTAAGAATGCACGGGATTATCAGATATCCTGGAGAAGCACCTAATATAGTGCCTGAAAAATGCTCTCTTGAAATGTATTGTAGATCAAAAAGCAGGAAATACTTGGATGAGGTTGTTGAAAAGGTAAATAATTGTGCTAAAGGAGCTGCAATTGCAACAGGTGCGACTTATGAGAAAGCATTAACTGATCAGCCGTTTGACAATTTGAAACCTAATAAAACTGGTCTAAAAGTATTTGAAGAATGTTACAAACAGGTTGGCCTTGAATTGAATGGAGATCCTCTTAAGTTATTTGGATCTACAGATGCAGGAAATGTAAGTTATATCTGTCCGACATTCCACGGAACTATTCAATTAGCACCTGAAGGTACACCAATTCATTCAGGCAGTTTTGAAAAATACGTGCACGGTGATACAGCCAAACAAACAATGGAAAAAGCTGCAAAAATTATAGGATTACAAATTATAAAAATCTTTACCAATGATCAGCTATATAATGACATGAAAAAAGACTTTAGCGAAGATTTATAATTTTCAACTCTATTTCTCCTATAAGCCTAAATATCAATAATACATTTCGTTATTGAAAATAAAATGTGCCAAAAGTGTTGTGTTACGCTGATGGCACATTTTTATGATAAAGATTTAAAAAGGTTATGCAAAATTAGAATTCATATAAATATATAAGCTGTTCAAAACTAAAACTATGTATAGAACTAAGAAGATAAAAGCCTATTCGCGGTTCTTAAGGACTTCTCCGAAATTTATCTTTGAAATAGTGTATACCTGCCCGATGCAAACGAGTATGTAGATCAATATCGCATATCCGAATGCTTTAAAGAAGAGGGTGTTGCTTATTGCAAGCTCAAAATATCCTGCAAACTTGCTGAATGCTACAAAGGAAATATAGCTTAAAAGCTTCTTTTGGAGAGGCCAGCTCAAAATGAAGGTCATAATAAGCACAATGGTTGTAGGCATGATATATATTAAACTAATTTCGCGTCTTGTATATCCAAATATTTTGAGATAGGCTATTGAAAGCCTATTTTTGTTTATTATTATTCTCGTCAGTATGAATATAAACACAAAGAAGAATGTAAATGAAGCGTAGGTAAACACATCAATCATAGGGCCTACGATACTCTTTAATGTTTTGCCAGCATCGCTTACGGTTTCTTTGTCGACTGTGTTTGCCAAGAAGCGTTCGTCTATATTTAGTTTCTCATTGCTTAGGTAACCGTTGAAGTACCCTTCATCCTTGCCCAGAATTTTATTCATTTGCTCCCTTGGGAAAAATGCTGTAAGAGCAGGTTCGTATTTAAATATAGCAGAAATTCTGTACTTCTCAGCTTTGCCAGTGATTCCATTTTTTATTTTTATGTAATCGCCGACATCTTTTTCGGCCTTCTTTGCAAGTCCGTCGCTGACAACGACATTATTCTCGTTTTTCGGCAGGTGTAGATTTTTAAAGTAGGTGCTGCCATCAGAAATGCCCATAGTTGAGATTTCTTCGTCGCTATTTCTTATTCTCATATATACCGTTGCGGATGAAATCGTAAATTTTTCAGCCTGCCGTTTGACGTTGGAATCGGAATTGATCGCTTCAAGCGGCACAGGTGCTTTAAGTATATACTGATATTTTGAAACCAGCCCAGTGGATGAAGCCTTGCTGAACTTATCGAAGGTCGGTGATGCAGAGAATGCATAAAATAGTAAGATTGAAATCGTGAAAATTCCAATTGCCATTATGATGTAATCTCCTATGCTATTTATCAAAACTCTAACTCTGAACCTTGTCTTAAAACTTGCAGTCTTGAAGGGCTGTATCTTCCTGTATTTCTTTTTTGTTATCGAGTGCCTCAGAAAATCAAGCGGAGAGTATTTTAAACTTTTGGCAAGATATGCGTAATTTATCAGGAGCATTATGAGAATCGGAGCTACGGTGGTCAAAATCAGCGCCTGACTGTTAAACAAAGGCTTGAAAGCCGGTAAATTGAAACTGCGATAGTAAATAGCCGAATAAGGCTTGATGAGCAGTGTATATCCCAAAATATTCCCGCAGATTGCAGCGGCTAAGGTAACGATGACGGGAGTAGCCATATATTGCCTTAGGATTTCTCCCTTTCTATAGCCAGTTGCCAGAAGCGTGCCGATAATATCGGAATCCTCAAATATTTTGTTGGAGGCAGCAACTGCAAATAGGAAGGCTATTAAAACTACCATCAATGTTCCAAGCACCATCATCATTGGTCTATCGCCACCCATATCGTCCATCATGTAGTTTATGGCTTTGTTGTCCTCCGACCTAAGCAAGCCGAGCAATGTGCCATCTGAGGATGCCTTTGCGAGAAAATCATTTTCTATTTTCTTTTTTTCTTTTTGATTTGACTTTGAAATCGGAGACTTCTTAACGCCAATTTTAACGCTGTTTACTGGTCTCAGATCAGAATTCTTGAACCTGTACGAAACCTGAAAAACCGTTTTGCCGGGGTTAAAATGCGAAACCAAATCATTCGAAACAAGTCCGATGCCAAAATCAATATTGTCAAACATAAAATCGTTGTTTTTCTGGAATGGTGAATTATAGTCGGGGCTGACATAAGACCCCACGATTTCCAAGGTTCTCCCCTTGCGGTCAACAAAATAGTCGCCTGGCACGCGGATTTTGTCGCCAAGTTTGAGGTTGTTGTTCTCGATATAGTTGGTGCTTAGGCAAATTTCGCTTGCTCGCTTTGCAACCCGTCCGCTGCGCAAAATGGGTATGTTAATATTTTCGCGATTCCCATAAAGCCTCAACACTTTTTTGTCAGGTAGCTTAGCATCAACCCTATACATTTTTTCGAACAAAATATCTTTTTCCGAGATGCTTTGCTCGATCGCTCTACTCAACGGTGCAGCGAGATATACTTGCCCATCCTCGACCTTGCCGGATTCCATAAGCTCATTGTTCTTGGCGGCACTGCTCTTTGAAACAATCAGAAACCCTGATGTTACAGAGATCATAATCGTTAAAAGTATAAAGAGAGCGCTATTTCTCAGAAAATGTAATCTCAGATCTCTAAAAACTCTTTTGTATAAAATTCTCATATCGACTCCTTTTGCTTTCAGAATTATAAGTCTGCTAGGTGTAAAATTACCAAGTCAGTTCCGATGCCGCAATGATATGGTCGTTAGTGATATTTTCGTGTATTTTGCCATCTCTTAAACGGATTGTCCTATGTGCTATTTGTGAAATTGCCTCGTTATGAGTTGCAATAATTATGGTTGTATCATATTTTTTGTTTATATCACATATTAAAGTTAGAATTTCCTTTGAAGTTTTGTAATCGAGTGCACCGGTTGGCTCGTCACATATGAGGAGAGCAGGTTTTTTGATCAGAGCTCTGCCTATCGCACATCTTTGCTGCTGACCACCAGACAACTGGTTAGGCAGTTTATCGCACTGATCCTCCAGCCCCAAAGCAGATATAAGTTCTTTCAAATCCATGCTATCAGAAACGATTGCCGAACCGATTTCTATGTTTTCCTTAACGCTCAGATCGGGAATAAGATTATAGAATTGGAAAATAAAGCCTAGTTCATGACGTCGGTATTCTCCAAGCTCCTTATCCTTTAACTTCGAAATCTTAAGTCCATCTATAATTATGTCGCCTCCGTCAGCTCTTTCAAGCCCGCCAATGAGGTTCAAAAGAGTAGACTTGCCTGAACCTGATGGCCCTAGTAGACTGCAGATTTCTCCCTTGTTTATGTCGAGAGAAACATCCTCAAGAACTTTAACTCTATTGTCACCCTCTCCATAGGATTTTGTTAAATTTTTTACTTCCAAAAACATTAGATTTACTCCTTTACGTAATTAGGAAACAAGAATTATATTATATAAAACTTGAAAATAAAATCTTAGATTACTTGCAAATTTAGAGCATAACGCATAATCGGTTAGCATGGGCTTACTATATACCTTTTTGGTGCAAAAAACAATACATTAAAATGATATAAATTAAAAATATTTTGTTGCAGACTACTCGGAGTGAAATATTTTGTTGTGCCTTATTTGGAAATTTGTTATAATAGTGTCAATCGAAATTATTTATTTTTTTGAATAAATACAAAATAGGCATTAGTGCCGGAAGTAAGATAGGAGGTCTTTATATGAAAGGCTACACAAGCGAAACAATCAGAAATGTCGCCCTACTTGGACATGGCGGTTGTGGAAAAACAACATTCCTTGAGGCTGCTTTGCTCGAGACGGGCGTTACCAAGAAAATGGGAAAGGTTGAGGATGGCAATACAGTTTCAGACTACGATAAGATGGAAATTGAAAAAGGCTATTCAATCAACACATCAATAGTTCCTATCGAGTGGAAGGGCAGCAAAATAAACTTCATAGATACGCCTGGATATTTTGACTTTGTTGGAGAAGTTAATGCGGCGCTTAGAGCATCTGAGGCTGCTGTTATCATGGTCGATGCTGGCTCCGGTATTCAGGTTGGAACTGAGATGGCATGGAAAGCTTGTGAGAGATATAAGATGCCTCGCTTTATTGTAATCACTAAGAGGGACAAGGACGAGTTTGATTTTTACAAAACATTCGACGAGCTCAAGGCTAAATTCGGAAGCACACTTATTCCGTTCAGCTGGCCGCTTTCTGCAGAAATCGATGAGGATTTGAAGGAAGCTATAGCAATGGCTGATGAAAGCCTTATGGAAAAATATTTTGAAGGTGAGGATTTCTCGGATGAAGAAATAAAGAAGGGTCTTGTAAAGGGCATTTCTGAGGGCGTTATCGTGCCTGTGTGCTCATCTGCATTTGAACTTGGGCAAGGAATTTCCGGCTTGCTCGATTTGCTTTTGACCTATGTTCCTACGCCACTTCAGCATGGAGCATATAAAGGCTTTAATGATAAGAATGAACCTGTTGAGCGAATAAGTGTTACGGATGCGCCAATGTCAGCCTTTGTTTTTAAGACGATTGTTGACCCGTTTGTTGGAAAAATTTCTGTGATGAAAGTAATTACCGGTAAAATTGAATCCGGTACAGAGGTTTACAACGAAAGAGCCGAGAAGAACGAAAAGGTTGGAAAATTATTCTTCCTGAGAGGGAAAAATCAGACAGAGCTTGACTATGCTGAAGCTGGCGATATAGTGGCTGTGGCTAAGTTGCAGTATACACAGTCTGGCGATACACTTTGTGACAAGAGTGATGTTATAAGGTATTTACCATTAGATTTCCCTGAACCTACTTACTATGTTGCAATTGAAGCAGCGGAAAAGGCTGACGAGGACAAGATGGGAACAGGTCTAAACAGACTAAGAGAGGAAGATCCATCGTTTGTAATCGAGAGAAACAATGAAACTCATCAAACACTTCTTGGAGGTCAGGGAGAGATACAGATAAATATTATTTTGTCGAAGCTAAAAGACAGATTTGGTGTTAATGTTAAGACTGTTCCTCAGAAAATAGCTTATCGAGAAACTATCAAGGGTAATTCAGACGTTCAGGGTAAGCATAAGAAACAATCCGGTGGTGCGGGGCAGTATGGTGATGTTCACATTAGATTTTCACCTTCGCAGGAAGAGTTCGAATTCAGTGAAGAACTATTTGGCGGTTCTGTTCCAAAGAACTACGTTCCAGCTGTTGAAAAGGGACTTATCGAGTCCATGGAAAAAGGACCTCTTGCGGGATGCAAGGTTGTAAATATCAAGGCTGTGCTTTATGATGGTTCTTACCACGATGTTGACTCAAATGAGATGGCCTTTAAGATTGCAGCATCGCTTGCGTTTAAGAAGGGTATAGTTGAGGCAAATCCAGTTCTTCTTGAGCCTGTTATGCATATGGAAATCACAGTCCCAGATGACTATGTTGGGGATGTTATGGGCGATATGAATAAACGTAGAGGTAAGATTCTCGGGATGGAACCGTTGTCAGATGGTGGTCAGAAGCTCATTTCGGAAACACCTCAGGCAGAAATCTTTGACTATGCTGTAGCTCTTAGGTCTATGACTCAAGGCAGAGGAACGTTTGTTATGAAGTTTGAGAGATATGATGAAGTTCCTAAGAATATAGCTGATAAGGTTATTGCAGAGTATCAGGCTTCACTTGAATAGTTAAATTTAGATAAGGAGCTGCCCTTCTTCGCTTAATGGAGGAGGGCAGTTTTTGGCAATTCGGGGTTACCTCAATCGTTTGATTTCAACCATTCTTGGGATTGAGATTTGTTCATCTGTCAAGATAACCGATATTTTCTTGATCCAATTCTGCCGATATACATTTTAAAAATCCTGCGAACAACCTCTGCGCAGGCTTCGTCGACCTCAAAGGTCGTATTTTTACTGTCGACCATATAGTAACCGTATGGAATGGCGCAAATCCTCAGGCTCTACATGTCCCTCACTGTTTCTACGGGAAAAGCGGGACAAGTCCTTGATTAAAAGCAAGCTTTAAGAATCGTAACAAATGCTGAAAGCGGGGCGCATTTCTTCAATTTCTTCACGGGTTATTCCGTGTTTTTGAGCAAGACTTTCCCAGTTAGTTCTTACGATTGACATAATTTCTTCGGCGTAATTTTGAGTGTCTTCGGGATTTATATCATAAAAATCAGCGGCAGAAACAGCTAAATCAATTGAAATGCTGTTGTCATAATTGTCAACATTCAACGACAGGGTATCGCCGTAAGGAACGGGATTTACATCATAAAGCGGAGATAACTTCCACCCTTTTTCCGTTAATATAAATCCGTGATTTCTCAAATGATCGTCAGTGTTTGACACAGCCATATTGAAAATAATACGCTTGAAAAGCTCTGTTAAATCGTTTTTCGGACAAGCTCCGTAAGCTTTGATAAAATCCACAATGTCAATATAACTTGAGCCGTCATCATAAGAAGCTCCGTCACTTTTTCCGAGCATTGTCATTGCAGAAGCAAAGTGTATTCTTCTCTTGCCGTCTCGGTCGAAACGCTTAACGAGGAATGTGCTGCCGTCCTTTGAGAATTTTTCTATCTTTGATTTGGGAACATTTAATCCGCATAATTTCGCTAAATCGTGAACAACTTTTTCCCACGCACCGATATTGTATTCATCGTTTTTTGATGGGAATTTTGCAATCCACAAGTTGCCATGTTCGTCCTCAACGGTTGCTTTCGGTCTTGCTCCGCCGAGAGATGAACCGGGCTTTAACAACTGTTTAAGCCATTTATCATTTAAGATGTTTTCGTCTTTCTCAAATTGTCGAGAGGCCTCTTCTAAAGAACGGAGCGTTGCCCAAGGCGGTGCTGCGGTTTCTTTGTCATCTGACATAAAAGCTCCGTATTCGTCTTCTTTGAAGCGAAGTGCACCTACACGAGTTTGGTCATACACACCGAGCAAAAAATCACTGTCATATAATTTTCTGGGCTTCCTGTTTTCGTTTCGAGCTTTGATTGCTTCACGGCGTTTCATAAGAACTCTACCCCAACGGTCGGGAGATGCGTCCGCAAACATACCGAAAATATTTTTTGTTGTATACTGCCTTCCGCTGAACATAGAAATATCCGGGTCTAAATTATAAGAAAATTTAGTGTTTTTTAGCCAATACTCGTCATATTCAAATGAATAATGCTCGGTGCCACGTAATGTATCAACATACAAAACGCCCAATGTTTTAGGCTCAGAAGAACTGAAGTTTTCATATACGAATATTTTTCGTTCCATTATTTATCTTGTATGATTAATTCGAAGCTAAATCATACTCTCCTTTCCATTTTTACTGTTTATGTCATAATACATTCAGATACTGTGGACTTTTAATTTGTTTTTTGTAGCTTGACTACTTGATAGGAGTGTATTGCCATCTCATTATCTGAATTGTTTATTAGCTGGATGTCGCCGGAGCATAGTTTCCGAGTACTTATATCAATCAAGTTTACGAGGATAATCGTAAGGTGGACCTGACAGTATCAAATCTCTATGAAAGGAGGCGCTTTCAATGATCTATGTTGGCATTGATATCGCCAAACTCAATCACTTTGCCTCTGCCATCGATTCCGATGGCGTGGTACTCATCGAGCCGTTCGAATTCTTGAATGACAATGATGGCTTCTATATGCTGCTTTCAAAACTCAATTCCTTTGAGAAAAACAGCATCATCATTGGTCTTGAATCGACTGCTCACTACGGCAACAACCTAGTTTCTTTCCTTGTCACTAAGGGTTTTAATGTCTGTGTGCTTAATCCAATACAGACATCCACTCTGCGTAAAAACAGAATCCGTAAAACCAAGACAGACAAGGTTGATACTCTGGTAATTGCTAAAGCCGTTGCTTTGATGAAAAATCCAAGGTTTTTCACGCTCTATGATATTGCTCTCATGCAACTTAAAAACCTTGGTAGATTCCGTCTGAAGCTAGTTAAGCAGCCTACACGCACTAAAATCCAGCTTACATCCTATGTGGATCAGACGTTTCCTGAGCTCCAGTATTTTTTCAAGTCTGGACTTCATCAAAAGGCTGTATACGCTATCCTAAAAGAAGCACCTTCTGCTTCTGAGATTGCTTCCATGCATCTGACTCATCTCAAGAACCTTCTTACGTCTAACTCCCAAGGACGTTTTAAGAAGGAAATGGCCTTAGAATTAAGAGTTCTGGCACAGAAGTCTGTCGGTAATCCCGACAAATCTCTATCCATTCAGATAACTCAATCTATCGCACAAATCAAGCTTCTGGATAGCCAAATCGATACGGTTGAAAACGAAATTAAAGATATCGTCGAATCTTTGGATTCAGTCATCTTGTCCATACCCGGCATCGGTCCGATTAATGGCGGTATGATACTGGGTGAAATAGGTGACATCAACCGTTTTTCAAAGCCTCGTAAACTGCTTGCATTTGCAGGTCTGGATCCATCCGTTTATCAATCTGGAAACTTTTCTGCTAAGAAAACCCGGATGTCAAAACGCGGTTCCAGTGCGCTTAGATATGCGCTCATGAACGCCGCCCATAACGTTGTAAGGAACAACGTAACTTTTAAGGAATATTATGATTCCAAAAGAGCTGAAGGTCGTGGTCATTACAATGCCCTTGGGCATTGTGCAGGCAAGCTTGTTCGTGTCATATACAAGATGCTCACGGACAATGTGAAATTTAATTTGAACTAAATTTCACATTCATATCTTTTGAGGCTTCCTTTTGGAGGTCTTTTTAGGTTGCGTATTTTTACCTGAATCAACTATTCTAGTTTCTCATGAAATTTACCTTGACTTTTCATAGCTGGTCTCCTTTAGGGGCTCTTTTTTTAACTTGCATATTCAAATCCTGCATTTTTCTGCCGAACTCATCGTCTTTGGCCACAAGCAGCAAATCCGTATCCAAATTATTGAGAGCGTGTAAAACAGCGGCGTAAATACCGATAGCAACTGACGGGCTACCTTTTTCAACATTCCACAATGTTGCACGGCTTATTCCTGCTCGTTCGGCAACAAGCTCCGTAGATAATTGTCTGCGAAGTCTTGCTAATTTAATTTGTTCGCCCATTTCGGCAAGAATTTTTTCAGTGCTTGGCAAAACGGATACTGCTTTCTTTCCCATACATATCACCTCTCATAACGTTTATTATTATAAACCAAATAGCATGTTGTGTCAATATTTATAAACGTTATTTTATATCTGAGCAGTATGGATATTAAAATTATTATTTTAGATATATAACTTACGCATTAACGATTTTCGTTGCACGGTTGCGGATATTATTCATATCATAAAGTATTAGAGATTTAAAGCATAATATATTATTTGAAACACTGTTAGTGTTGACTTTTACAAACTCTTTTTGTAATATAAACTTGAAAAAGTATAGTATAGAAATAGTCTGGAGGATTTTTATGCTTGAAACTAGGAGAATGGAGATTTCAGAAGCAAAAGAATGCGATATTCACCAAATAATAGAGATAGAAAGTAGACCTGACACAAGAGATTTCCTTTGGATAGGGACATACGAGGAACATTTGCAGGAGATTAGCGATCCTAATCATCGGCTGCTTGTATTTAGGTATAAAAATAAATCTGAAATCATGGGATATGCGTTGATAAGGCTAAATTTTCAGTCAGAAATTTTTGAATTGAGAAGAATTGCAATTGTTGAAAAGGCTAAAGGATATGGTAAAGAGTCAATGGAGACATTATTCAAATATGCCTTTGAAGGTCTGAAAATGAATAGGCTTTGGCTTGATGTTTATCCAGATAATAAAATCGGCTTAAAACTCTATGAAAGCTTAGGAATGCACAAGGATGGTGTGCTTAGACAGAATTATAAAGCGGAAAGAGGTTATTTAGATCAAATAATTTATTCTATGTTAAAAGAGGAATACTTTGATAGATAAAATCTCGATTTTTAAATGGGATGTATTTAATTATATGATTTAGGGAGTAGAAAAATATATGGCTAAGAAAAACAAAACTGTTTTTATATGCCAGGAGTGCGGCACTGAGCACTTGCAGTGGATGGGCAAATGTACGGCTTGTGGAACATGGGGAAGCCTTGTTGAGGAGATCGTGGTTCCTGAAAAGAGCGACGACGTGAGGAGTCGATCGTCGTCTGCGAAGCAGGGGTCCAAAGGTCCAAGGCCCCTGCGGGCCCTGGGGGCCCGCCAGCTCGCCCGCATCGACACGGGAATCGGCGAGCTGAACCGAGTCCTCGGTGGGGGCCTTGTCCCGGGCTCCCTGACCCTGATTTCCGGGGAGCCCGGGATAGGCAAGTCGACGCTGATCGTGCAGGTCGCAGCGAGACTTGCCGACCGGATAGGTGCGGTACTTTACGTATCCGGTGAGGAATCAGAAGAACAGATAAAACTAAGAAGCGACCGAGTTTGCGGAGAAACAGGTGAAAATCTTTATGTTGTATCCGAAACAAACATGGAAAATGTTCTGAGCATGGTCGAAAAACTAAAGCCAAAATTCATAATCATAGACTCCATTCAGACCATGTATACTGATATACTTGATTCTGCACCTGGCTCCGTTTCACAGGTCAGAGCATGCGGAAACGCTCTGATGAAGCTAGCAAAGACAGAAGACATACCGATTTTTATCGTAGCACATGTAACCAAGTCGGGAGATTTAGCAGGACCGAAAATTGTCGAACATCTAGTCGATACAGTCCTGCAATTTAATGGTGAACGAGATCATGAGATTCGTATTTTGCGAGCTCTTAAAAACCGCTTTGGCACTACAAGCGAAATAGGGGCATTTGTCATGCAGGAAAATGGCATGATTGAGATAAAGGATTTATCCGCTACCTTCATTGAGAGCAGAGATATTACGCTAGCCGGCTCTGTAATTAGTGCCATATATGAGGGTTCTAGACCAGTATTTTTTGAAGTTCAGGCCCTTACATCTAATACGAATGTTGGATTTGCAAGAAGAACTGCCATTGGAATAGATAACCAGCGCCTAAATATGATAATTGCCGTGATGGAGAAAAAACTCGGCATAAGGCTCTCTGACAAAGATGTGTATGTGAATATTGTAGGCGGAATGAAGCCCGACAGCACATCAACAGACCTTGCCGTTGCACTCGCAATTTATTCAGCCCTTTTCGACAAAACATCAAAGCAGCCTAGTGTTGCGATTGGCGAGGTTGGACTTACAGGAGAATTGAGGTCGGTCGGTAATGTCGACAAAATAATCAGTGAAGCTGAGAGATTGGGATATAAAAAGCTTGTGGTGCCATTTGGGAATTACTCTAGACTTGAAAAGTCTGGCTCAATCAGTGAACTTGATAAGTCAATGATTGCTCCAGCCAAAAGTCTTGCGGAAGCGGTACAGTTAATGCAGCAGTAAGTGAGTAAGAATCCCTTTGTTTTAGCTAGGGGGTGTCTAAATTAATGTTTTCTATAGGGTGTTACCACGTAAAAATTCGTTTTTACCGTGTCCACTTTATAGGTAGTAGTTTATAGGAAATTTACGGTAAGTTTCTCGATTTCACCAAAAGTACCCGTAAATTCACAATTAACAACTCTTTTTGTCCGCTTAGGCCCAAATAAAGACCCATACAAAAAACAAAATACAAAATGACGTTCCACAGAGTTGCTTTGATATAGCAACCACTTATAGAGCGTCATTTGATTTATTGTGTATGTAAGATTCCACGTTTTACGCGGGGCTGTTATTATGTGGTATATGGCCCCAGTTTGAACCAACCGTTTTCGGACCAACCGCTTTATGAGTGGCAGCGATTTCTAATTTGATTTATTCTTATTTCCAATCTTATTTTTAATTGATACCGATATCAGCACACCAGCGCAAGCTATTAAAAGTGTTAAAGTGAGCATCGCTTCAGTTGAAGTGTTATCCCCCGTATTGACACTTTTCGAGATTTTTGAGGTTTCAGTAGTAGTTGTTTTATTCTCATTATCTTTAGCATCATCCTTTGGCTTTTCTGTGTCCGGTTTATCTGGGTCAGGTTTATCCTCATCACCTGTAAGAGTATATTTGTTTTCTACAATAGGATTGTTATTTTCTATCTTAGCCTCAAACGTACCATCTTTATTTTCAGAAATAACAACCTTTATTATCTTTTCTGAATTATCATATGTCCAGTTTTTAGGTGCATTATTGACTTCCTTGATTATAAATTTATATGTACCAAGCTTTGTGAACGAAATTTCATCGAAATCAATCTTCTGCGTTTTGCCATCCTCAATCCTTCCATTTGTTGATTTTTTAATCTCACCATTTAAATCAGTTCCGCCAATAGGATTGTTTTTATCTGCCTTAAGTACAAAAGAGTAGTTCCCCTCGCTGTCATGACCTATGACCTTTTTTGTAACGGAAGGCCTGAATGCGAAATCATCACCTTTTATTCCCAAAAGGTCTATATAGGCTCCTGATTTTGCTTTGATACCTACGTGCCTATTATAATAATTCATAAGTGAAGCAGTCTGTAAATCTTGGCTTACAGTTGCTACATCTACACCGACAGCCTCTTTTTCATCAAATGAAGCTGCGAGAAGATATCCGAAATTCTTTTCAGCATCTGATGTCGTGTATGCACCAAGTTCGGCATTCCAATATTTTGTTTGGAAAGCACGCTTTGCAACGAATCCATTTCCTATCGAATCACCTTTCATTGAAGCTACTTTGACAGCTTTGTCATTTTCCGTTATCTCGTTCTCGCCAGCCTTATAGACCTCTCTGTTTACATTGTCGCCACCTTTGCCAACTACTGTTACGTAATTATCCTTGCTATCATCTGATACATTGCCAGTTCTATACAGCCACGTATCTTTGTTTTCCTTATCGACTAAAAGCGTAGAATTTTTAATAGTCGGTTTGTTTTCCTTATGAGCTCCGAGTATTGCTGACCAGAATTTAGGATTTGGCTTATTGATATAATGCGCAACCCCATCTATAGTGCCACCATTTGCATATCCTGTGAATACTGCCCAGTCGTTTAATATAAGGCTTCTGGAATTAGATATTGTCGTATCCTTAATCCAGCCTGCAAAGCCTGCAAATATGCCTTGTCCATTTTGAGCGACTTCACTCTTTCCATTTATCTGATAATCGCAGTTATCAATCATCATATTGTTTGCATATCCTGCGAATCCGCCCGCGTATTTTGTTCCTGCCGTATCGAGTTTAAAATCCTTGTCGATAAATACTGCGGAACCCTCAATTTTGCTATTTTTTGAGAAAGCAGTTCCAAGCCCCATGTACAAAGCCTTTTGCGTTCGATTTTTGATATCAACATCTCCCACATAAACTCTACATCCCTTTATAGGAGATTGCTGATATGTTGCAATTCCTGCAATTGATGTGCTATATTTATTTTCATTTTCATCTGTGAGATTTACACTTAGAGCCTTTGCCTTAACTGAGCAGTCCTCAATAGGCTGATTTGCACCTTGAGTTCCTGCCATTAGTGAAATTGTATTTCCTGTCTTACCTTCAAGATTAATCGTACCGAATTCAAGTATATTCCCCTTAGTAAGGCAAGGATGCGGGGTGTTTATAGGCTCTTTTGCTTCTACATTGCCCATTCCAGTGAAGTTAATTACATCGGTCTTGCAATTTATATCTCCATAGCTTACAGTATTATCCTTTGAATTTGTAGCTTGCATCATGAAAGGATATATCATGCCATACGCCTTAGGTGTATCTATGTCGACTTTTCCAACTTTAAGGCTGTTATTCTTTAAGCTTGCCTCAGGAAGTTCAGGTCTTCCCAGAGCAGATTGCTTTCCTGCATATACTTTCTGTGCCAATCCCACAAATGCAGTCTGCGAGCTTTCAGCATTTTTGATTTCCACTGCACCAACCTGCATCTCGTTATTTTCAAATATCTGCAAGAAATCTACACCATATTTGCCAGAACTGTTCCAACCATTTCCGAATCCAAGACCCATAGTATTTTTAAATGGTGCATTATTGCTCATCTTGCCACGAACATTAAACTTATTATTTGATAGATTTTCAGCCCATCCCTTGCTATTTATCGCTGCGACGAGGTACATCTGAGTAAAGGAATTGCTCTTTGCCATTCCATCCTCAGCATTTATGACAATATTATTTACATCTAGGCTAGAATTGATAAATGTTCCAATTTCATCGCTTATGCCATGAGCATAGGTGGATTCTCCTCCTGGCTGATTGATTCCGCCATTATGTAACTTTGTTAATATATCTCCTTTGATATTTACATGAAGATTGTCAACCCATGCTGTCCCAAGATCGTTTGAAACACCTGCTGAATACCCCTGTGAATAAGCATACGCCTGAACATTTCCACCGATATTTATATTTACATTTACAATCTGCCCCGCTTTCTTTAGCATAGCAGTATTTTGCTTCATATATATTTCATCGCCTGAAGGTGTATCTTTTGTAGGCATCTTTTTGTCCCAATGGAAGGTGAGTCCGGTAGCTCCTGATCTGAAATTTTTATCAGCTGGAGCTTTGTCAGAGCCTATATTACCGGTTACTTCTAGGGCTATATCTTCAAGAGAGGTCTTGCTCAAATACCATGATAGTCCACTTGCTATTTGTCCCTTTCCAAATTGGTCTGAGAAATGATTGTCTAGTATAACATTCCCCCAAACTTCTTTGGATTCAATATTTCCATTTACCTTTACCTTAATATTTTTAATAATTGAGTTATTAATATCAAAGCCGTTCGCATCAACGGGCTCGCCAAAAGAAATTAGCTCCCCGATAAAACCATATCCGCTCACGCTAGCCTGATATTCAACGCTCATATTCGAAATGTTTGCATTTTTAGCCCTAATTCCAGCGAACAAAGGAGCTACTTTCTTACCCTTGAATGTTATCTTGTGATTGCCACCATCAATACTTAACATTCCATCTTTGTTGTCATGAGAAATAATACCTCTCTCAATTTCCACCCTCTTATCGTCAAAATACGGGTCGTTTAAGTCGATTTCTATGTCATTGGTAAATACATAGCTGCCTGATTTAAGTAAAAGAGCAGAGTAGTCTTTATTTGTCAAAAATGTGTATTTGCCCTTTTCAAGATAAGACTTTAAGTCATCAAATGAGCCTATCTCAACTATCCCACTCTCAGGAGGTGCTTTTCGCGGAGCTTTCTTGAGTTGAGCTTCATTTTGCTCTATATCTTGGGCGGTTAAGCCATTTTCGCTCAGGATGTTAGTTCTGTTATTTTCTTTCTGAATGTTCATGCCATCCTGCTCCTTTTCCGTTCCGATTTTGGCTGGTTCTGGAGCATGGTTTTCGTTTAGATGATTTAAATTTGTATCATTTTGCATACTGCTGGATTCATTTGCTAAAGAATGAATAGGTAGCATTGTGAAAACGAATACCATAGATAATGCTAAAATTAAAATTTTAGTGCTGATTCTCTTGCTTTTACGCAGCGTCCATTTTTTTCTCATTGTCGACACCTCTTATAACCATTATTTTGTTGATACTTACTTGGCATTACCTGACACATTTTAGATAGAAATGTTGAGATTGAATCCACAAAATTTATCATAATAAAATGAGCAGATTGCACCTTTATTCTACCCCCCCCCGATATATTTTGTCAATATTTACCAATGGCATATTCTGTATTTAAGAAAAAACTTTTGAATTGAAAAATAAAACATTGATTTTTATAAAATGCCTTGATAAAATATAGATAAGAAAATGGAGAGAATGTACTGGCAAAAACTTGACAGAGAGAAGAACTTATGAATATGCTTAGACAGACAGACAGACAGATTACTATTTCGGTTGGTCTTTTTTGCATTTTATAAATATTATTAATATTTTTGAAAATGGAAATTATATTTTATTATTTTTTATGATTCTGAAAGGAGAAGAGAGTTGAATAGTGTAAAGAAAATTTTGGCATTAGTTTTAAATTTAGCACTTGTGTTGAGTAGTGTAGTTTTTTCTATGCCATTGGCGGCAAACGCTGCGCCCGTCACACCAACAGAGAAGGCTTTGAAGGATGGCGAGGCCCAAATTATCAAAACGGCAGAGCCTGTAAAGGGCGAGGTCAATAAATGGAAGGTTACCGTAAGGGCTGAGTATAACCCGGTTCGAAAACCTACGGATGTGCTTGTTGTGCTTGATAGATCTGGCTCTATGGCGGACGGAGAAAGAGAAGCTGATGGAACAGTCAGAGAAAATGTTCCCGTTGACGAGCAACGTATGACCAATGCCAAGATTGGAATACAGGAGCTTACCAATAGAGTTTTGAAGCAAAATAAAGAAAATAAAGTAGCTCTTTATTCATACTCATATGGATTTGCTAATAACCGTTTTTATGAATCACTAACTAAGCATACAGGCTTCACACAAAATCCTGAAGATATAAAAAATGCTTTAAACCCAATACAGCCACAAGGAGGGACATTCACTCAAATGGCACTTCATGAAGCTGACAAGGCAATGAGTGAGTTAAAGAAGCAAGATACTGATGGAAAGAGAAATAGAGTTGTAGTATTGGTAACTGATGGAAAGCCAACCGTAGGATACAAGGTAGATATTGCAAAGTTATCTAATGAGCAGGGAGGCCTTGGAAATTTCTTTGAATGGAGAACCAATATAAAGTCAACAAGCGATTACCCGCAATATTATAATGATGCTGTACAAAATGCCTCTGATGGAAGAACAACATCGGCTACAAATTATGTGCAGAATGGTAAATATTACAAAGTTGGTTATGGAGTTAGTCAATTTGGCTCCGCCTTTGCATCAAGGGACGCATATGTATCTAATGGTAAAATACCGGCATCTACTTTTATTTATTCTGACGGAAATCCTAATACTCAAGCGGGACAAAGCAATATTTTAAATAGAATTGGCTGGGGCTGTGATATTCAATATGCTATGTATGGCATAGACAACCAAGGAAGATATATGTATTGGGACATTCCAGAGAACACAGTAATAGAAGCCAATGCCATAAAAGAAGCAGGGAATATTAACGACTTATATGTAGTTGGATTAGTTACTAATGACGAAACAAATGGCTATCTTAAGAGAATGGCAAGTCCTAACAAATTCTATCCAAGCTCATCGAAAAATTTCAGAAATACCATAGACAGTATTTTAAAACAGATAGAGGGTGAAGAAATTATAGATGAGAGCCTTAAGGATGTTATAGGTGATGAATTCTCTGAGCCTACTGAAATAAAGACTACAAAAGGCGAAGCTAAGTATGTAAAATCTGCTGATGGAACGGGTAATGGGCATATCGAGTGGAATGTCGGCAGACCAACTCTTGTAAAGGACGAAAATGTTCCCGAGGCTGATAAAGTCTATTATGAAGAATTAAGCTATGTTCTGACCATGAAGGACGGCTGGGAGAAAACTGGAAATAAAACCTTTAAAACAAATGGAAAAACAGAGGTTACAGTAGTAGAAAAGTTCAAGGAAGAAGAAATAAATAATACAACTGCGGAAGCTGTTTCTCCTGAGGTTGACCCTGTTAAATTAACTGTAGCAAAAGAACTCAAAGGAGTTGACGGAGCAAATCCTGCTTTTCCTGATGAAAATTTTGAAATAACTATATCTGGACCTGACGGTTCTAATTATGCGAAAACAGTAAATTTAAAAAAGGACGGGAACGTTGCGATCGGCGACCTTAAATTGCCAGGCACATACAAAATAACTGAAGCCGGAAATTACGACAAAAAGTTTAAGATTACGGCTGTTGATACTGCTACCGGAAATGAAACAACTGTTGAAGCGGATTCATTCGTTGTAAATGGTGACGGAAGTGTTAAAATTTCCGGTGGTAAAGATATTGCTTCTTATGTGGAAAACGACATCAAAATTGTCATTGTAAATACTGAGAAAAAAGTCAAAATCGGGGATTATGTGTGGAATGATGCTAATAATGATGGTATTCAAGATAACACCGAGAAACCTCTAAAGGATGTAACAGTAAAACTTCTTGATAAGGAAGGAAATCCTGTAAAAGACAAAGACGGCAAAGAGGTTAAAGCCACTACCGATGAGAGTGGAAAGTACTTGTTTGAAGTAGCTCCAGGGGAGTACAAGGTTGAAATTGTGGCTCCTGACGGATATGCAATGAGTAACAATCAATCTAAAACAACTGATAATTTTGTAATGAAATCAGGAGATTCAGACTTAACAAAAGACTTTGGGCTTGTTAAAGCAAAGACCTACAAGGTAACGCATGAGTTTAAGGTATCAAAGGATTCAAGCATCAAGGAATTCCCTGAGGCAGTAAAGAGCGAAGTAGCAAAACAGTTACCTGACACACAGACAGGAAAGAAAAACGGTGAAGTAGTAAAGCCAGGCAGCTTAAAGGATGCAAAGAATGTAGAAGATAAGGCAAATGACGGAAGCTGGAAATTCACC
>QWCH01000932.1_pt1 | contig 59030 bp, 49 predicted proteins | sample 1972671 | NCBI WGS metagenome assembly QWCH01 (sample SAMN09866713, study PRJNA288562) | Human gut metagenome isolate term3_stool, whole genome shotgun sequencing... | isolation source: gut | host: Homo sapiens | place: USA: California
ATGGTTGGCCGCCGCCGCAATCTGCTGGCTTATCTCCAGAAGAAGGACATCGAGCGTTACCGTGCTCTGATCGCAACTCTGGGTCTGCGTAAGTAATTTTAACGGAGGGCAGGTACCGCAAAGGTACCTGCCCTTTGCTTTATGTATAGCTCCATGTATCCCATGCGCACAAAATAGCGGTGGCAGCGTATTGCAGCAGTAAATCGAACGCCCGTGCCTGCGGGCAGGGACGCTGGATTTATTGCTATAATGCGCACGCCACGGCTTTTTGGATAGAACGATCCGAAAAACAAGGAGGCAGAAACAATGGCAATCGAATTTGGTTCCCGCAAAGAGACCTTTGACAACTTCAAGGTCTACGAAACCATGCTGGCCGGCCGCCCGTTCAAGGTTGAAATGGGCAAGATGTGTGGCCTGTCCAATGCCAGCGCACTGATCCGCTACGGCGAGACCTGCGTGATGTGCAACGTGGTCATGAGCCCCAAGCCCCGCGAGGGCGTGGATTTCTTCCCGCTGAACGTGGAGTACGAGGAAAAGCTCTACGCCGCAGGCCGCATTCCCGGCAGCTTTATGCGCCGTGAGGGCCGCCCCGGCGAGCGCGCCATCCTGACCAGCCGCGTGGTGGACCGCCCCATGCGCCCGCTGTTCCCCAAGGAGATGCGCAACGACGTGTGCATCACCATGACCGTCATGAGCCTTGACCCGGATTGCAGCCCCGAGATCGCCGGCATGATCGGCGCTTCTCTGGTGACTGCCGTGTCCGATATCCCGTGGAACGGCCCCATCGGCGGCGTGCAGGTGGGCTTGGTTGACGGCGAGATCGTGCTGAACCCCACGCAGGAGCAGCGCAAGGTGAGCGACCTTGCCCTGACCGTTGCCGCCACCATGGACAAGATCGTGATGATCGAGGCCGGCGCCAACGAGGTGGACGAGGATACCATGCTGACCGCCATCAAGACCGCACACGTTGAGATCAAGAAGATCATCGAGTTCATCAACAAGATCGTGGCCGAGCGCGGCAAGCCGAAGATCGACTTCCAGGTTGTGGGTCTGGACATGGACGTGTTCCACGCCATCCAGAACAAGTATCTGGACGACTTCAAGGCCGCTATGGACACCGACGACAAGAACGTGCGTGACGCAGCCCTGCTGCCCATCATGGACAAGATCGCCGAGGAATACCCCGACCTGTCCGCTGCCGATCTGGATCTGGTAAGCTACAAGATGCAGAAGTTCGTGGTGCGCCGCTGGCTGCTGGATGAGGGCAAGCGCGTGGACGGCCGCGGCATCAACGAGATCCGCCCGCTGGCCGCTGAGGTGGGCATCCTGCCCCGCGTGCACGGCTCCGGTATGTTCACCCGTGGCCAGACGCAGGTGCTTACCACCTGCACGCTGGGCGGCACCAAGGACAACCAGCTGATGGACGATCTGACCGACGAGCAGACCAAGCGCTATATCCACCACTATAACTTCCCGCCGTATTCCGTGGGCGAGGCACGCGCACCGCGCAGCCCCGGCCGCCGCGAGATCGGTCACGGTGCACTGGCCGAGCGTGCTCTGGTGCCGGTGCTGCCCTCTCTGGAGGAGTTCCCCTACACCATCCGCTGCGTGTCCGAGGTGCTCAGCTCTAACGGCTCCACCTCTCAGGCTTCCATCTGCGGCTCTACGCTGGCACTGATGGACGCAGGCGTGCCCATCAAGGCTCCGGTTGCGGGCATTTCCTGCGGCCTGATCACCGAGGGCGAGCGCTGGATGACCATGCTGGACATTCAGGGCGTGGAGGACTTCCACGGCGATATGGACTTTAAGGTCGGCGGCACCCGCAAGGGCATTACCGCCATCCAGATGGACATCAAGATCGACGGCCTGACCTATGACATCATTGCCGAGGCCTTCGAGAAGTGCCGCAAGGGTCGGCTGTATATTCTGGACGAGATCATCAAGCCCGTGATCGCACAGCCCCGTCAGGAGCTGAGCCGCTGGGCACCCAAGATGTTCAGCATGATGATCCCCACCGACAAGATCAAGGACGTCATCGGTAAGGGCGGCAAGGTCATTCAGGACATCTGCGCCACCTGCAACTGCAAGATCGACGTGCAGGAGGACGGCCATGTGTTCGTCTCCGCCGTGGATCAGGAGGACGCAAAGCGCGCCATCTTTACCATCAAGACCATTGTGGAGGACCCCGAGATCGGTGCCATCTACAAGGGCAAGGTGACCCGCCTGATGAACTTTGGTGCTTTTGTGGAGATCGCCCCGGGCAAGGAAGGCCTTGTGCACATCTCCAAGCTGGACACCAAGCGCGTGGAGCGGGTAGAGGACGTGGTTGCCGTGGGCGATGCCATCGTGGTCAAGGTGACCGACATCGACCAGCAGGGCCGCATCAACCTGAGCCGCCGCGACGCCATTCTGGCACTGGAGGCCAAAAAGGCCGCCCAGCAGCAGTAAAAACCTAATACAGATTGCATAAAATAAGAGCCGCTGTACAAAAAGTACAGCGGCTCTTTTGCGTGTACCCCCTTAGGCTCACTGCGTTCGCCAACTCCACCCAAAAAGCTCCCCCTTCGGGGAAGCTGGCATCGAGCAAAGCGAGATGCCTGAGAGGGTTCGTGCCCAAACCCCACCCGTGAAAAGGCAATTCTGGAAAATCCGCAGATTTTCCAGAATTGCAAATTAAAAAATATATTTTCCGCTGGTTATGCGCAGAGCAACGCGGAGCGCATTCAAAATCGTGCTGCGCCCGGCAGGGGAAAGGGCACAAAAAATGCTCCCCCTTGCGGGGGAGCAAATTCGGTACACAACGCCACGCTGTGCCGAAAAGAAAGGAGCGCAAAGTCAGTTTTCCTTTTTGCCCTGACGGTTCAACACCCAGCCTGCGGCAAACAGCAGCACGCCGCTGCAGGCCAGCACCGGCACGGGCCAGTTCAACTGGCCGGTCTGGGGCAGAACAGGCTTATCGGGGTTGGAAGGGGAGACCGGGTTATCCGGATTCTCGGGGCTTACCGGGTTGTCCGGGCTGTCGGGACTTACCGGGTTATCCGGTGTGCCGGGGCTCACCGGCGTATCCGGTGTGTCCGGCTGCTCCGGGAGATCGGGGGTGTCCGGTGTGTCGGGCGTATCCGGCGGCGTGTCAGGCACATCCGGGGTGTCGGGGGTGTCCGGCGTTTCCGGGATGGTAGCGCCTACCTTGGGGGTGGCGTCCACATCGTAGATCCAGTTGTCGCCATCGGGCATGGGAATGGACACAAGGAAGGGTTTGATGGCCTCGTAGCCGTGGGATGCCTCGGTCTGCACCACCAAGTACAGACCCTGCGGCAGCTTGGTAATGTTGGCATAGCCCTCTTCGTTCACGTCCTGCTGGGCGGCAATGGCGGGCACAGCGGGCAGATACTTTACCAGCTGGTCTGCCAGCGTGCTGTCGGAAAGATCGCCCAGCACGACACCGCAGCCCGTAAAATCGCCGGTATAGTCAAAGTACAGGTTGCCGTTGGTGCGCTTGACGGAGGCCACCTGATACAGGGTCAGCTCGCCGCCGCGCAGGGGCACATCGTTGTGGGTGTCGTACAGACGGACGTGGAGCGAGCCCAGACGCCCCAGCACAATGTTGGCACTGGTGGCAAACGCCGGCAGGGCGCAGCATACCACAAGGCACATAGCCAGCAGCACAGCCGCCAGACGATGACGCAGATCAATGCTTTTCATGTTCTTCACCTCTCGTTTTCTTGGGTTTGCGTGTAGAAATCAGCATACCGATCAGCAAGATCAGCAGCATGGGCAGCGCCATAATGGGCGCAACAATAATGGGTTCAATTTTAAGCGCTTCGGCGGTAACGCGGAGGTGCTTGTACTGATCCGGGGTCTCTACGCGGCGGCCGCGCACCAGCAGGCGGTGGGTGTTGATGCCGTAGGGGGTGCAGGTCATCAGGGTGACGTAGTCCTTGCCTTCGGCGATCTTCAACTCATCGGTCTCGGTGGGCAGCACGATGGAGATTTTGTCCACCTCGTAGGTGAGCACCCGGTCCAGCACGGTGATGGTAAAGGTATCGCCCACTTCCAGCTGGTCGAGGTTGGTAAACAGCTTTGCGCTGGGCAGGCCGCGGTGCGCCGAGATGACCGCGTGGGTGGACGCGCCGCCCACCGGCAGGCTGGTGCCCTCCAAGTGGCCTGCGGCGATCTGCAGCACGCTGTCGCTGGTGCCGTGGTAGATGGGCAGCTCCACGCCGATTTTGGAGATGGTGATGTAACCCATAATGCCGGTGCCGGTAATATCCAGCGTTTCGTTGTAGCCGGTAAGCTGATCCGGGCGGTAAAGGGCGTTTTCGTTGGCGGCCACCTGTGCGTTAAAGGCATCGGCGGCGTCAAAGTAGGCGCTGTAATCCGCATCGGTCATGTTGTCCACGTCCTGCGCGTAGTTTGCCACCGCGCGGGACTGGTTGCGCTGGTTGACGTAATCGCTGATAGTGGGGTATAACATCACGGATAGACCCACGAAAAAGACGAGGATCAATATAATGGTGCTTTTGTTCTTTTTCATGGGCTACTCCCTAACGTTATAGTTTCAGGATCAGAGCAGGGGGCCTTGCGGCCCCGCTCTGTGCAGGGGAAAAGGAGAGCTTAGCGGTTCTCCATGCGCTTTTTGGTAATGAGCAGGATAGCTGCTGCAACCATCAGGCCGCCGCCAACAACGTAGAAAATGGTGGTGCCGATGCCGCCGGTGCCGGGCAGGGTAGTGCCGGCGTTGTTCAGAACCTTGATGGTGCCGATAGCAGTTGTACCGTCGTTACTAGTATAGCTGACAGTACCCTTCTTTGCTGCGTCAGAAGCATTTGTAATCGTGAAAGTGATAGGAGCAGTCAGCTTGTTGTAGCCTTTGGGTGCTTCAATTTCTTCCAGACTGTAGATGCCGGAATCCAGACCAGTCAGAGCGATTGTGCCGTCAGCAGGAGTGGTAAGCACAGTTGCTTCGTTGCGATTGGATACCCAACTTTCAAACTTGTTATCAGTACCAAACTTGGCATACTCAATACTTTCGTCGCTGCCACGATAAACAATAAACTTTGCGCCTTCCAGAGAAATCTCGGGATGGCCAGAATCGGCACTAGCGGTATACTTCAGAATATCGAACTGCCAAACATAGGTGGTGGTGGTAGACTCATTGGAAGTCTTGTTGTTGTAATCCAGAATAGTATCGTTGGGGTTGCCGGCGCCAGCAATCACAGCATCTTTGGTGACCTGTGCGGTGTAAGTAACCTCAATCACATCGTTGGTTTTCAGGTGGCCATCAATAAAGTGAATCTCGAAAGTGCAATTGTCCTTAGTACCCGGAACTTCAACCTTGTAGTCAGTGCCCAAAATAAGCTTGGTACCATCTTTGTGTGCTACTTTGATGGAATCCTTATTCAGTGCCAAACCGTCGCTCATGGTATCGTGCAGGATATAACCCTTAGGATCGCCATCGGTCACGTTGATGGTAGTTTTAAACTCAACGGTATCACCAATGTCAGCATCGTTGACCTTGCCGTACGCCTTAGTGCTGTTTTCCTTGACTTCCTTTTCCACGGAAGGAGCACCGTTCTTTTCCTGCACGGTTACAGAGGGCTTGGTGGTGTCCAGCATGCACAGAGCTTTGCTGGAAGTGTCCACGTTGGAGGTAATCAGGTAGTAACCAAGTTCCAGACCGGTGAAGGTCACAGTGCCAGAGTTGTTAGCAACTTGAGAGTCATCAGGAGACAAATCTTTAGCAAATTTCATGGCCTCTTTAGAGAAAGCCTCAATATCAGCAGTGGTCTCAGTGGCAGCTTTCCAAGTAACATAACCATCTGCGTCAGGTTTAAGGTAAGTGCTAGAATCAACAAAGGATTGCCACTTAGAAGTAGCCTTGTACTTGAAAGCGGTGTAAGTGGATTCATCCTCGCCAGTGCCATTGGTTTCAAGGTCAAGGATCTTATAAATCTTATAGGTCTTGCCATCCACAGTGTTTTTAACGGTAATCGAACCGTTAGTAGCAGGTGCCGCCCACGCCGGGATCGCCATGGCGCAAACCATAGCAACTGCCAGCAGCGCAGCCATGAGTTTCTTCATTGCTTTTTTCATGGAAAAAGCCCCTTTCTTTTCTGCCCCTTGCCGCCCCCTGCATTTTGCACAGGGGGGGGGTAGGGGTGTCGTTTTTGTTCGGTCTATCGCGTAAACTTTGCGCTGGGCGGGCGGGGGATCAGCCTCGGGCGTCCGGCAGGGAAGTGCAGTTTAGTCATCTGCCCTCCCTTCGTGTCTGCGCTTGCGGTGGATAAAACTATATGCCAGCGCAGACAGCATCATTGTGCCGCCTACGGCTGTGTACGGGAGTGTGCCGGTGCCGCCGGTAGAGGGGAGCTCGTAGCCAACGATCTCCTTGTTGGTCAGCGTAAGCAGACCGCCTTTTTCCACACCAGTTGTGTTGCTGTCGCTGTAGGTCACGTCGTACTTGCCGCCGGTAGAAGCTTCCTCGATATAGTAGAAGAAATCGTCATTCACATGCTCGTAAACGTAAGTCCACTTGTTATCTTTGTTTAGGGTGATAGTTTCGTTGAAGCTGGGATCGCGGTTTGCCTTGTTGCCACCGTTAGGATAACGATACAGATGCACTGTGACATCGGTATTCGGAGTGTTGGCATCAGGGATCGCCTTACCGTCCTTATCCTGCCAGAACTTCTGGATGGTCAGCCAGGTACGTGTATTCTTTACGTCGTAGTTCTTTTGCTGACCGCCGGTTACAATCACAACCTTGCTTTGATCCAAATCATTAGGTTTATTAGTTTTTTCCCATGCCTGAGCAGCAGTTTGATTGTGGTCTGCGTCTGCAAAGATGAAATACACAGGATCATCCGTGCCGATTTTGTAGCCATCAGGTGCTTTGGTCTCAACGAGTCTGTAGAGCGTATCGGGCTTGATCGTGAAGTGCCCGCTATGATCGTCTTTCTCATTTTGACCAAGGTAAAGGACGATCTCGCCATTCGCATCCGTTTTATGCAGGGACTGTCCGTCATGGGCGATGAATTCAGTTCCATTGTAGGAGGAGAGCGTAAACTCCGCACCCTTCAAACGCGTCAACGGATTCAGACTGTCAACCTTATACAGTGTGAACTGACTGTGAGAAACGGAACCGCTGGCATCTAGCTTTGTGACGAGCGTATCCGCTTGCTTGCGGTGATTTCCTGTAAGCTCTGCAACATTCGAAAGCGTCACGGTATCGTTGGAATCCAGCACGTAATCGTACTTTAATACATAACCGCGAGAATCGTCCAGCGTGAACTTCATGGTGTGGGTGTCCTTACCGCTGCTGTCTGTTGTACGCTCGTAGACCATACCATAGCTTGTAGTAGGCAGTGGCTGGCTAACATCCTTTACATAGGGATAATCGTACAGCTTTACGCTGTCCATATCCAGATGCGCCGTAACATTCTTGTCCTGCACAGCCATCGTATCGGTCAGGGTCACCGTGTCGCCGTCCTTCAGCAGGTCGGCGCAAGCGGGATTGATATCCAGACTGTAATGCACCGCAAGCTGACCGGTTTTGGCGCCTTTTTCATTTTCAAGCGCTTCATACGTTGCACTCTTGGTCAGGTATTCAAGGTCACGGTTTAAGGTAATGGTTGCATCGGCGTCCTTGCCGTCCCACTTTGCCGTATTGGTGTAGGTTCCGGTTACGGTTTTCGGGCTCTCCCACTTGGGGTCCGTAACAGTTGCCGCGTAGCGGACAAGGAGGTGCGTCAATCGCTTGCCTTCCACTTTGGCAAGTTCATATTGAACCTTATCGAGATTATTAAACTTAAAAGTAATGGTCTGACCCTCGCGGGTGACTGCAAAGTTGGCCGTATAGGCAAAACTAAATCCGGTTTCTTGTGAATTCTGCTGGCACCAATCAGTCCAGCCAAAGAGACCTGTGGCACTGCCTTCCTTAAAAGTAAGTCCGTTGGGGAGAGTATCGGTTACCGTAATGGTGTAGTTTCCGTCCTTGTCCTTGGAAAACTTCTTCAAGCTGGAGACATCCAGAACAAGCTCGTAGTATACTTCCATGCCGGACTTATAGTTCTCGTTTGCAGTAGGCTTGTAGGGATTGGGGGCTTTATTGTAGTAATGATCAGAGTAGTTGGATGTGGATACACCCTTAGTAAGACCGGTTTCATCTGCATTCTTGTTATAGAAATAACTGGCGGTATTATTATAGATGTTGATCTTTGCACCTGCCGGAACAGCCGTGGTGTCTACGTGCGTATAATAGCTGCTGATGTTCATGCTCTTGACAGGGGAACCGGTGTACTTGCCTTTCTCCAGATGGATGATAAAGGTGTGCACCTTGTCGGTGCTATTCGTAGCAGAAGTTTTGGTGTGGTTGTCAGCATCGCTTGCGTTATCGAAGGAATCGGTATAGTAGTCGATTGTGACTTTAATACCGGCTGCTGCAGCATCTGCAGCAGTAAGCGTTTTGTTGTCTGCGGTTGTAAAAGTCAGATTCTTACGGATCTCACTCTCCAGCTCCAAAGCGATACCGTAGTGCTTAACATTCTCAGAAACTTTGATATGGTCAACAAAATCATACGTCGTCCAAGAATTAGGCACATCGGAATAAAGCCTCCATCCTGCGGTGTACTGATTTTTTTCACCGGTAGAGGTAAAGTTGCCGGTGGGGCTTTTACTAAAGCCCCAGCTGCGGTCGGACGGCGTAACATCCTTTCCGACTGTGTAATCCTTACCGTCTACCTTGAAGGTGGAATCATTATGCACCATCACAGGCTTGCCAGTCGTTGAATCTGTCGGCACAGTCGTTTCATAGGTGAATTTATACTCCATGCCGCAGGCATCCTCATTAAAGGTGTAGGTAAAGCTTTTTTTATCGGCGTTGGGCGCAAATGGCTCGCCAATACTCGCGGTGATCCAGTTGCCGTATTTGTCGCGGACTTGTTCCAGCTTGATGCTGCCGTTGATCAGAGCACCCTCGGTAGTGATCGTGTCTACGACCGTAGAACCCTTCAGGTTCTGCGCGTAAGGGTTCTTAACGCCCACAGTCCATGTTATTGTGTTGGTGTCGGGATTGTAAGAACCGTTTTTCCAGATGCGGTCTTCAAAACTAGTCGTCCACCACTTCCAATCATCCGTTTTGTTGGAGCGTGCTTTATTCTTGAATTCAACGGAACCAGCACCTGCGGCAGTGTTTTTGATTATCTTGACGCGATAGGTCAGCCGATAACTTTCGCCGGAGTTAAGCTTGGCCAGATTTTCGATATGGAAGCTGTTGGCAGTAACATGATTTTGGTAATCCTCGATCTCAGTCTTGGTGTTGTCTTTATCGATCTTGAACAGCTTAAAGCTGCCGGTTACATATTCGCCCGCAATCGTGTCGTTGTTTTGGAGTTCGTCCAGAATCTCAATGGGCTGAGACCAGCCATCCTTAGAGGAAACGATGACGGTGTAATCAATATAGGTAGTGCCGTCATTATCCACAACGGGGGTAGCGCCCTTCTTTTCAATAGCAAGATCGCGCGGCAGCTTGACAAGAAGATCCAGCCCGGTCGGGAAGTGAATCTCAGAGCTTTCCTCAAAGCCGACTGTGGAAGCTTCTACATCGAAATCAAAGTGTCCGGTAAAAGGCTTTGAAGTATCAAAATCGTTATAGAAAGTAAGATGGACAACACCATCCGTATCAACTACGCCAGTACCAACTTCTTGATTCTCGTCACTTTGGTTGATCAGCTTGAAGTCTTTATTTTCGGTCAATTCAATGCCGTCAGGAAGCTTATAGGTCAGCGTAGGATGATCCTTAAGGGCATTTTCAGGGATATTAAAGGTGTAGCTCAGACTAAGCTTATCGCCATCCATCAACTCAATAGAAGAAGTTCCCGGCTCGAGGATCTGGCTACCCTTCTTTACGGTGATACCGGTAATGCCGCCCTTATTCGTACCCTCGGGCGTTTCCTCAAAGTAGTCAAAATAGGTCGGTTCTTCCGTCGTCATCAGTGTGGGCGCGCGGTTCGGACGGCTGGCGGAGATGGTAGGCAGCTGGCCGCCGTAGGTGTCGGCGTACTGGGCGGCGGAAACATCCACCACGCCCAGTACCTCGGCGTTGGAAAGGGTGACCTCGGCCACCTTGCCGTTCACATCGCCGGAGATGACGGTCAGGGTGTTCTCGTCCGTCTCGCTCACGATGCCCACGGTCTCCACCGGTTCAGCATCGGTCACGGTGGTGGTCTGCGGCTCGGCAGCGGGGGACACCACGCTGGGGATAAGGGTGTCCGTGCCGGATGCAGAGGTGCCGGTGCTGTCCACCGGCTTTGCGGCGGGCTGCTCCGGGTTGGCGGTGTCGGGGAGATCGGGGGTGATCACGCTGTCGGCAGCCATCGGCGCTGCTGTCCACAGCCACGGTGCGGGTGACGTACTTATTATAAATAACGATGTCGCCCACATTGGCGGCGCTGCCGTCCTCGCCGTCCAGCAGCCAATCCATGTCGCTCATGGAGCTGCGCAGGGCAAGCACGCTGGCCTCCTGCGGGATGGCGCTCTGGGGGATACCGGCGTACTTCAGGCAGTAGGAGAGGAACATCACGTCCCACTCGCCGTAGGGGTTGCCGTAAGACTGGCCGTAGCGGGAGTAGTAGCGCAGGGTCACGCCGTCTGCGGGGTCGATCTCGAAGTTTTTCTCGCTCTGCTCGTAGCCCAGCTGGGTCTTTGCCACGCTGAGCAGGTCCTCGTCCCAGTTGCCGGTCATCACGGCCTCGGCGTTGGCGGCCTGCCACTCTTCGGGGGTCTCAACGTCGGCGGAAGTGTCGCTCAGGCAGGCTACAGTGTGGTGATGCTCCGGCAGGGGGCAGGTAAGCACTTCCTCGTAGCAGGCGTCAGTGTGGTGGTGGTAGATGGGCTCCACGGTGTCCACCGTCGGCTCCAGTGCCACAGGCTCGGCCACAGCCATAGCCGCCAGCTCGGCGCTCTGGGTGGGCTCCACCACCTGCTCCACAAGCTCGCCCTCTTCCAGTCCACAGGTCAGCTCGTACTCGGTGGTATAGCAACTTTCGTCGTGGGTATGCTCAAATTTGTCGCAGATCAGGCTGCCATCCTCGGGGTCGAAGCAGTCGTCACCGTGGACGTGCTCTTCCTCCATGCAGGTCAGAGTCTGCACCTCGGTGTAGCAGTCCTCGGTGTGCTCGTGGGGCACAAACTCGATCTGCGGCTCCAGCGACAGCGGCATGGGCTCAGCCTCAACGGTGGGCTGGCTGGTCGCAGCAGCGGCGGCCACCTCGTCCGCATTTTCAAGCTCGCCTTCCTCGTAACCGCAGGTGAGCACCTTGGTGTAGCAATCCGCGGTGTGGGTGTGCTCCTCCTCGCCGCACTGGTACTGCGCGGTCATCGAAATGCCCACGCCATGCAGCTGCCAGTTGACGAACAGGGTGGTGATCATGGCAAGTGCCAGCACAAATGCGGTGTAGCGCCGCAGGGTGTGCCGGTTCTCACGGAACCGCTCCATGTACGTTTTAAGAATGTCGTTCATAACGAAATACCTCCTCCCGGGGTCAATGGATCAACGAGAAACTGGACAAGGGCCATATCCGCAGGAAAACCCTGCCCACGATCTGGCTTTTTTCAACGCAGCCTATCACGCTGCTGCGGCTGTCGATAGAGGTGGCACGGTGGTCGCCCAGCACGAAGTAACGGTTTTCCGGCACCTGATAGGGGAACCGGATGTCGCATTCGCCCACGGTCAGCGAATCCACATAGGGTTCGTCCAGCACCTCACCGTTCACCGAGACCACGCCGTTCACGTCCATATCGATCACATCACCGGGCTGCCCGATGATGCGCTTGAGCAGCAGCTTGTTCTGCCAGTAAAACCCGCATAACTCACCGTTTTCAATGTGGTTGGATTTTACCAGCAGGATAATGTCTTTATCATTTAATGTAGGGTACATGCTGTCGCCGGAGACCTGAAGCACCGGCAGAAACAGCGTAGCCAGCAGCACGGCTGCTGCGGCCACCACCACCAGAATGTAGATCGTACTGCGCAGCACCCGCTGGTAGCGGCTCTGGTACGCAAGACGCTCACGTTCTGCGGCCACTTCCTCGGTGGAAGGGATGGAAGCGAACCGGATATCGCGTTTTTTCATGTTTCCTCCGAAGGCAGGCCGTCGGTGCTGCGGTATTGGTCCAGCAGCTCGTTGGCCTTGCGGTCAAATGTCTGCCAGCGCTGCTGCACCTCCTGCTCGGCCTGCTCCACCATGGCCTTGCAGTCGGCCTCGGTCTGGGTGCGTTTTTGCGCGGCGGCGGCGGTCATGGCGTCGCATTCCTGCTGCGCCTGCGCTTTCAGGCTGTCGGCGTCTGCCTGTGCCTGCTCCAGAATGCGTTTGGCCTCGCTGCGCGCCTGCGAAAGGGTATTGGCGGCGGTGGCGTTGGTGTCCGCAAGACTGGCCTGCACCGAGTGCAGATAGTCATCGGCGGCGGCCTGCGCGGCGGCGAACACGTTGTTCAGCTCCAGCGCGGCCTGCGCGATGGAACCGGCGCTTTCCAGCCGGAGCTGCCGGTCCTGCAGCTGCGCGGTAAGCGCGGCGTTCTGCGCCTTGAGCTGGTCCTCGCTCTGCTTCAGCGCATAGATGATCTCTATCAGTTCAGCGCGGTGCATCCGCCGCAGTTCACGATCTGCCATTTGCGTACAAACTCCCGAATGTAAAGATAATGAAATTTTTTTCGAAAATACCGAAAAAACTTAAAGAAAATGCCTGAAAACTCACTTGTTGCCACGCAACTTGCGCAGCTGGAGAGACCTTTTATAAACTATCTTATTTTAGCACATTCCATGTAACAACAATATAACAAATCAGACACAAAATCAAGAGATAAAGCCGAAAAAATATCGCATTTTTTTGCTTTTTATATAGAAAAAGCCCAAAAAACGGCCACTGACTCCCAAAAAACTTAAAAAGTTTGTTCACAATTCTGGAACGTGAAGTGCTGCGCGGTAATGCACTGAATTACAGCGTGTACGAAAAACGGGAGCCGCACTTTTCGAAAAAAGCGCGGCTCCCGGATCTGAACTTTGGGGTGATGCTTTTACTTGCCGAAGCTGCCCAGCAGGCTGTTCAGCGATACAAAGGACTGGTAGATGACGTTAACGTTGTTGATGATGGAGCTTGCACCGGAGAAGATGCGGGCAATGTAGTTGAACACCTTGCCGATGTCCAGGAAGGACTGATAAGCGTTGCTGGCGCCGCCGTCCAGATAGGTCATCTCCTCGGCTTCGATAGCGGAATAGCTGGCGGGCATTTTCATGGTAGAAGTAGTCATGGTAAGATCCCTTTCTTCAATGGTGTCATTGTGTTTACAGCAGTGTTCAGAACATGGTGGCGACCAGCAGGGTGGTAAGCAGGGCACCGGCCACAAGGGCAGGGCCTACATACTTTTGCCACTGGGTGGCGGCAGGCTGGGTGGTGGGCTGCGGCACGGTAGAAGTACCGACCTTGGCAGTCCAGTGGGCGTAGATGGTGGCGTCGGAGGTGAACACGGTGGAGGTGGTCACCTTGCTGCCGCCCACCGGCTCGGTGTACCAGCCATCAAAGGAGTAGCCCGTCATGGTAGGCTGCTCGGGCGTGCTCTCCAGTTTGCCGGACAGGTTCGTGTAGGTTACCACGGTGGAGCAGATGCCGCCTTGGGCATCCATACCAATGGCGTACACGTTCTCTTCCTTTTTGCTCCCTGAAGTTTTGTCGGCGGCAAATGCAGCCGGCAGTGCACAGCACAGCAGCGTGAACAGGCAAAGCCCGACCACCAGCGTTTTCAGGAATTTTTTCATGAGATCCCTCGCTTTCCTTCACAAAGATGGAGACACTGCCCCGCCCGGGGACAGCCCGGACATCGGCGTAGTTTCTTCAACTTATTTTTATCACATCCAGTGTACCAGAACCGCAACAAAAAATACAGTCTTTTGAGAAAATAATAAGAAAAATCAGGAAAAAATAAATTTCACCTTTGCAATATGAATCTTGTGCCCCCTGCGGACTGTGTTTTTTGAAAAACGCGTCCCGCAAAACTTGCCTTTCGTAAAAACATGGAAGAATATGGAAAACGCAGGGGCCCGGCCGCAAAGCCCAAAAACCGACCCAAACCGCCGCAAGTGCGGCAGGCAGCGCACAGAAAAAGCTGCAAAAATGCGGCGCACCTCTTGTGGAACAGCGGAAAATATGCTATACTGTTTTGCATGATGCGCCATCGCCAAGCGGTAAGGCAGGGGACTTTGACTCCCCCATCGTAGGTTCGACTCCTGCTGGCGCAACCAGAAGAAGGCCGCTGCACAGGAAACTGTGCAGCGGCCTTCTTTATTTTTTGTTCTCCGGCAGCTTGAAGTAGCTGCGGTATTCGTCCGAGTAGATCTTGCTGCCCATACGGCTCACACCGCCGTACAGGTGGGTGCGCATCAGCGGCTCAATGGCGTCCAGATCCTTCTCACGCAGGATGCGCAGCATCTCGGCGTGCTCGCTGACGACGCTGGACACGTTGCGTGCACCCACGATGTCCAGACGGATAAAGCGGGAATAGTCTGCCTGCGGACGGGTCATCTGCTCCCAGAGGTACTCCTTGCTGGTCTTGTGGAACCAGTACTCGTGCATGGCAAGGTCGCAGCTGAGGAAGTGGTTGAAATCAAAGTTCTCCGGGTCGCTGCGCCCTGCAGCGGCTTCCAGCAGCATATTATAAAGGTGTTCTACCGCAAGGATCTCCATGGGCGAGCAGCTCTGCACAAAATCCCGGAACACCATGCCCTCCACCGCAACACGCTGGAAGATGAGCTGGTCCACCACGCCGGTGTCGATGGCGGTAACAATGGTGCCCTTGCAGGGAATGATCTGCACAAAGCGGTTCTGCTCCAGCCGCTGCAAAACGCTGCGGATAGGAGTGCGGGAAACGCCGAACCGCTTGCACAGCTGGTTTTCGCTCAGCGCTTCCCCGGGCAGGATCTTCAGTGCGCAGATCTCGTCCTCGAGAATATGATAGAGCTCATCAGTGTGCTGTAATGTAGCCATAGTTGTTCTCCATTTATCCGGTAAATATAAGCTTATTATCATTGTACCGTTCCGGCGACAGAATGTCAATGCTTGAATAGAAGTTTATGACAGCTCTTGTATACAGGAACTTACAATCGGGCAAAACACGGATCTTGTAGTGACGAAACTGGTATATTAGATGAAAACACCAGAAAAAAGTTGAATAAATGCTGAAAAAAGGTGAATATTGTGCCAAATGCACAAAGAAACCTCAATAAGTTCAGTGAATATTGCTCTTGTGAAAATATGTATTTTTTGTTACGATAGCAGCACGAAGTAAATGCTGTATACAGGTTGACCGGCAAAGAGACAAGCACGAGGCAGTTTCCCGGCGGCCTGACACAAGTTGGAGGACAATCGTATGAAAAAGATCTCTCGTCGCAACTTTCTGAAGGTATCCGGCGCAGTGGCCGCAGCAGGTGCAATGGCAGCCTGCGGTGGTTCTGCCTCTTCCACCACCACCGCAGCACCTGCAGCCAGCTCCGCAGCCAGTTCTGCAGCCGGCGGTGATGACAAGTTTGCCTCTCTGGGCAGCTTTACCATGACCGTGGGTCATGCACAGCCCGAAGGCAACCCCCGCTTTGTCTCCATGGAAAAGTTTGCCGAGGATGTGGCTGCTGCCACCAACGGCCATGTGAAGATCGAGGTTTACGGCAACGGCCAGCTGGGCACCGAGAAGGAGATGCTGGAGCAGGTGGTTGCAGGTACCATTCAGGGTATGCGCGGCGGCCAGTTCGACTTCAGCCCCCGCCTGCTGATGTTCACCCTGCCTTTCCTGACCAACACCCGTGCACAGGTCACCGCTCTGCTGCAGAGCGAGCTGGCACAGAAGGTGTGCGCTGAGGCCGAGGGCGAGACCGGCACAGTCATCATCAACCTGTGCGATGCAGGCGGCTACCGTCAGTTCTCCAACTCCAAGCACCCTATCAAGGCTCCGGCAGACCTGAAGGGCCTGAAGATGCGCACCAACGGCATGAAAACCATCGACATGACCTTCCAGGCCATGGGCGCTACCACCACCACCATCCCGTACTCTGACCTGTACATGGGCCTGAAGACCAGCGTTGCAGACGGTCAGGAGAACCCTTGGGTCAACGTGGAAGGCATGAAGTTCTACGAGGTGCAGAAGTACTTCACCGAAGTGAACTACCAGTTCCATCCGGATCCCTTCTATGTGAACGCTGCATGGTGGAACGCTCTGCCCGAGGAGTTCCGCGATGTCATCACCGAGTGCGCTACCGCTATGGGCGAGTACAACGACCAGCTGATCGACCAGAACTCCAGTGCTGCAAAGCAGACCATCGTGGACTACGGCTGCGAGGTGTACGAGCCCTCCGCAGATGAGCTGAAAGCTTTCCAGCAGGCTGTGCAGTCTGTGTACGACAAGTGCATCAGCGAGGGCATCTGCACCGCAGACGAGCTGAAGGAGATGCAGGATATCGTTGCAAAGGCATAACCGCTTGCGCGTATATCGTTTTTATTGAGGCACGGGGGCAGCCTTCGGGCTGCCCTTTCTCAATGATAAACCACCCACAACATTACAGGAAAGGGGCTGAGCACAATAGAAGCGCTCAAAAAATTCGGGAAAAAGCTGTTTGACCTGTACTTTTTCATCGGGATCGTCGCTATGGCACTGCTTGCCGCGCTGGTCATTTTTACGGTCATTGCACGCTACTGTTTCTCCCTGAGCTGGAAGCAGCTGGCGGAGTTCAACACCACCCTGTTTGCCTTTACCACCTTCTGGGGCATGGGCATCAACGTCATCAAGGATGAGCACGTCATGATCGACATCATCTACGACGGCGTCAAGCCCGCCCGCAAGCGCTGGCTGGCCATCGTCAACTATCTCATCGTACTGGCCGTGGATCTGGTATTCACCTATCAGGGCTTCAAGTATGTTGGCGTTGCAGGCAAGCAGATCAGTCAGGGCATGGAGATCCCCATGATGTATATGTACGGCATCATGCCGGTTTGCGGCATCATTTGCGCCATCTGCGTCGTGATCAAGATTATCACCCTGTATAAGGCCGACATTTCCTTCTTTGCGCCCAAGAACAAGGCGCTGACCAAGGAAGACGCATAAGGGAAAGGAGAGAAAATACTTATGGCAATGCTCATCCTTCTGGTGCTGCTGATCTTCTTTGCTGCGCTGGGCGTGCCGCTGGCCTTTGCAATCGGCGCTTCCTGCGTGAGCTATATTCTGATCTACGCACCCAACTTTATCACCATGCTGCCGCAGCGCGTGTGGAACGGCGCTTACAGCGAGCTGATGATCGCCATGCCGCTGTTTATGCTGGCCGGTGAGCTGATGAATACCGGCGGTATCACCCAGCGCATCATCAACTTCTGCATGGAGCTGCTGCGCCCGGTGCGCGGCGGTCTGGGCGAAGTGAACATCGTGGCGTCCATGATCTTCGGCGGCATCTCCGGCTCCTCTGTGGCAGATACCTCTGCTCTGGGCTCCATCCTGATCCCCGCCATGGAAAAGGAGGGCTACCCTCCGGAGGCCTCTGCGGGCATCACCGTTGCTTCCTCCACCATGGGCATGATCATCCCGCCCTCTACCCCCATGATCGTTTACTCCATGATCTCCGGCGCATCCGTGGGTGCTCTGTTCATGGCAGGTGCCGTGCCCGGCATCCTGATTGGTCTGACCCAGCTGGTCCTCGTGTACATCATCAGCGCAAAGAAGGGCTGGCACCCGGCAAAGGCCAAGTTTGACGCAAAGCGCGCCGCCAAGAGCCTGCTGAGCGGCATTCCCGCCCTGATCATGCCGGTGTTCATTATCATCTGCGTTTCCTTTGGCGTCTGCACCGCCTCCGAGAGCGCAGGTGTCGCTGTGCTGTACTCCATTCTGGTGGGCTTCTTCGTTTACAAGGAGCTGACCTGGAAGGGTGTCTGGGAGGCACTGAAAAAGACCCTGATCTCCTCCTCCTCCATCATGCTCATCATCGGCTTTACCACCATCTTCACATGGGTGCTCACCATGCAGAAGGTGCCGCAGACCGTGGGCGCATTCTTCATGTCCCTCAACCTGCCCGCGTGGGCCATTGCGCTGATCTTTGACGTGCTGATTCTGCTGATCGGTACCTTCATCGACGTCAGCCCCGCCATCCTACTGCTGACTCCCATCCTGCTGCCGGTCATGCAGCAGTACGGCTTCTCTCCGCTGCAGTTCGGCGCTATGATGATTACCGGCCTTGCTATCGGTCTGGTCACGCCTCCCGTTGGCATGTGCCTGAACGCCTGCAACAAGATCAACCGTATGCCCATCATTGAGATCTTCAAGGGCGCTGCACCTTATGTCATCTGCAACGTCATCGTGCTGATCTCTATCAGCCTGTGGGGCCCGCTGACCACCGCCCTGCCGCAGCTGCTGGGTTACAGCATTTTCTAAGCATAGGTCTGTACGCAGCCGCACCCGCCGCAAAGCGGGTGCGGTTTATAATAGGAACCCGAGAAAAAAGAGAAGGTGTAAGAATTGACTCTGAAGGAAAAGATGAAAAAGGGCCCGGTTTTCGGTATGGCGTGCTTTACCGGCACGACCTGCGTGATCGAAAACATTGCCATGTCCGGTCTGGATTTTATCTATCTGGATCTGGAGCACACCAACTATATGCTGGATGAAGCATTCGAAAAGCAGATCATGGCGGCAAAGCTGCATGATATTTCGGTGCTGGTGCGCATGGCAGACGACAACGAGGTAGCCATCCGCAAGGTGCTGGAATGGGGCGCAGACGGCGTTGTTATTCCTCATTGCAAGACGGCCGAAATGGCACGCCGCAGCGTGGAGGGCGCAAAGTTTGCACCGCTGGGCCGCCGCGGCGGCGAGACCAACGTGCGTGCTGCCGGTTTTGGCTACCACAACTTTGACTGGAACGCCTACATCGAGCAGCAGAACCGGGATACGCTGGTCATCCCTATGGACGAGGACTTTGAGTTTACCGACAACATCGACGAGATCCTTGAGGTGCCCGGCATTGATGCCGTAAACTTCGGACCCATCGACTACGCTGTTTCCAAGCAGCTGAAGATCGGCTACTCCATGGGCGAGGAGGTCCACGAGGCCTACAAGACGCTGGTGGCAAAGTGCCGCGCCAAGGGTCTGGGCATTCTGGGCCCGGTGGTGCCTCCCACGCAGGAGAACCTGAAGCAGGCTATTGCAGACGGCTACAACATGATCATTCTCGGCAATGATATGTGGCACTTCCAGAAGGCTCTGAAGGAGCTTGTGAACGATCAGGTCGCACCGGTGCGCAAGGAGCTGCTGGGCGAGTAACCGCTGACCACTGAAAAAAGCTGAAAGGCACATACCCCCGCAGACGCGGCAGGGTATGTGCCTTTTTGTGTATCGGCTTGCTTTGCCGCACAAAAGGCGGTAAACTGGGTACAGACAAAATGCCCAAAAAGGAGAAACGACATGGCATACACAAAGGCTGACCTCAAGCACGACCTTGCAGCAATGGGGCTGACAGGCAACGAGACCATCCTGATCCATTCCTCCATGAAGTCCATCGGCCCGGTGGAGGGCGGCGCAGACACGGTTCTGGACGCATTGATGGAGTTTTTTGCAGAGGGCTTGCTGCTGCTGCCCACCCACACATGGCGGTTCATCAACGAGGAGAACCGTGTGTTCGATGTGCGCCGCAGCCCGTGCTGCGTGGGCATTCTGCCGGAGCTGTTCCGGCAGCGCCCCGGCGTGGTGCGCTCGCTGCACCCCACCCACAGCATGGCAGCTTACGGCAAGGGCGCAGCTGCGTATCTGGAAGGGGAGTTGGACGCCAACACCCCCTGCACTCCCGGCGGCTGCTACGATCGGCTGCGGGCAGCTCACGGCAAGGTGCTGCTGCTGGGGGTCACCCACGCCCGCAACACCTTTATCCATAGCGTGGAGGAGGTGCTGAACGTGCCGAACCGCCTGACCGACAAGCCCATGCGGATGACCGTGGTGGACGAAGCCGGGGCGCAGCACACCGTCTATATGCGCCGCCACTACAACGCGCAGCAGCCACACATCTCGGAGGATTTCGTCAAGCTGGAACAGGCATATCTGGACTGCGGCGCAGCCCGGAACACAAAATTTGGCGATGCAAAGTGTATCCTGTGCGACGCCGAGGGGCTTTTCCGGGTCACTCGCCATGTTCTTGCCCCAAACCCCGAGGCCTTTGTCACCGAGCCTGTCATCCCGCCGGGGCGCTGGCAGGGGGAAATTTTATAATGCAATGCCGGGCAGCTTGCAGCTGCCCGGCATTTTTTACTTTTTGCTCAGCAGAAGCGGATGCGGTACTCCCGGGGGGTGCAGTGCTTGATCTCCCGGAAGGTCTTGATAAAATAGCTGGCATCGGAAAAACCGCATTCCAGCCCCACCTCGCCGGTCTTGAGCCGGGTGGAGCGCAGCAGCTCGGCGGCCTTTTCCACCCGGAACTGCTTGACGTACTGGATGGGCGTGATGCCCAGAAACTGCCGGAAGCTGCGCAGACAGGCACTTTCGCTCAGGGCAACGCAGTCGGCCAGCTTTTCCACGGTCAGCTCCTCGGCGTAGTGCTCCTCTACATAGCGGAGCATCTGCTTCATCCGCTCCGAGGCGATCTGCTCCTGCTCCGATACCTTTACTTTGCCGCTGACGCATTGGGTGATGAGCAGCCGCAGGGCAGCAGTAAGGTGGTAGCGCACCCGGTTCTCGTAGTCAAAGGACTCGTCCGCCACGCCCTTCCACGCCTCCCGCAGGCAGAGCAGCACCTGCCGCTGCCATGGCACGGCCTCGTCCAGCAAAAAGAAGGGCGGTGTGCCGGGCTGCAAGAGCGGGCGGATGAGTTTTTGCCAGAATACGGTGTCCATGCCGCCGACAAGCCGGGGCTGGAACACGCCGGAGTGCAGCAGCGCCCTGCCCTCGGCAGGCTCTACCGCGTGCAGCGCCCCGGAGTTGACAAATACGCCCTGCCCGGTCTGCAAAGTCAGCCGGGTCTTGTTCACGTCCACATGAATGGGCCCCAACGCCGCCAAAATGAACTCAAATTCCTCGTGCCAGTGCCACGCCACCGAAAAACAGGAAAGATCCTCGGCATAGCAGGCGATAGGGAACAGCGGGCTGCCGTGCTGGGCCTGCTCCCGCCCGGCGGCATCCGCCACCACGGCAGTAGCGCTGGACAGCCCCACCCGGCCGCTGGTATAAGAGGCACAGCTTGTCTGATATGCCATATTCACCAAATCCTTTCCGCAATACTTTGAATGTTTTTTGTCAATGCCGGTTTTGTTGCATATACTATGCGGTTTTATTCTATTATTAGCGATTGTTTTGTGGTATTATCCTATCAGAGCTTCCAAGCTCAGTATAGCACCAAGGCAGCGGGGACGCAAGCTGTGCAAGCGTTCCCTGCCGGGCAAAACCGCTATTCTCCCGCCGTCTATCCAAAGAGGATCGGACGGCAAGTGTAATATAAACCGCTTCATCAAGGAGGTATTCCTATGCTTCGTATCGAGTATTTTGATAAGGAACGTTTCATGCGCCAGCTTTCTGCCAGCCACGGCAGCGTGCTGCTGCATCTGGACAACGGCAAGACCTGCGACCTGAAAAAGGACACTACCGCACGCTCCATGCTGCAGATGATGGACACTGCCCCCCAAAAGGGCTTTGACCTCACCGTGACCGACCCTGCCGACGTGACCGGCTTCCTGCGCTATATGCTGGAGGCAGGCCGCACCGAGCGTGTGGCCGGCTGAGTAATGCCAATCTCTTATCCCAATAAGTGTCACAGCAAATGCAAAACGCCCGCCCCGGTCATGCCGGGGCGGGCGTTTTGCTCATTTTACCGGAAGGCTTGCGCGGGCGGGCAGTCTGTGGTAAGCTGAAAGCAGAAAAAACAAGATGGAGGGAACGACTATGAACCTGAAGGAAGCATTCCGCTACCAGAACAAGCTCCAGGCTCTGCTGGACGAGGCGCAGGGCATTCTGGACTGCGATGCCAACGTGACCAAGGTGGCCAACACCTATCTGCGCCATAAGGTGATGCCCGAGGCCGAGGACGAGACCGTTATGGACGTGGCACAGACCGAATATGCAGAGCAGATCACCGACGTTGCCCGGTTCATGCTCTATCTGATGGAGGAGAAGAGCCGCCTGTTTGCTGCCATCCGCAAGGCAAAGGATGCGCTGGACATGGATATGGACAGCGAGGTCAGCCTGAATGCCGCGCGGCAGAGCATTGCCCGTACCTTCAAACGGATGAACGACCTGCGCAGCTCTGAGCAGCTGCTCTCCGGCGGGGGCACCGGCTACCGCTTCAACGCCGAGGGCAACCAGATCTCCTACTGCTGCGATGTAAAGCGGGTGACCACCATCAACTACGACCGCAAGGTCATCCATGCGGCGCTGAGCAAACTGAACCGGCAGGCAGACGAAACCTCCAATCGGCTGGACCTCTGCCTTGTGACCTCCAAGGTAGACTACACTGTCCCCTTTGATGTGAACGCCAGCTTTGCCGAGGCATTTGAGACCTATCTGGAAAACGCCAAAAACTGAATAAACGTTCCACCGACTATTTTGGGTGCGGCAAGCGCCGGGTGCACAGCTGCCGGTTCAGGTGCAGATGAACTATAACGCTGCACATTTCCGCAAGGAAGTTTTGGTACGGCTCACCTTACGAGCCAGCTATTATGAAAAAATCTTGCGTTCGGCTTTTCCGCCACCGCCAGACGCTTTTTCGCCGAAACCGTCCCTTGCTCCTTCCCGCATTCCTGCTTTTGCGCTTACGTCTCCATGGGCAGGCAGGCAAGCCACCCTTCATGAATTTGCCCCGCAGACTGCTGCGGGCACACACTTTCTGCGTGCCGGGTGGGCGCTCTGCGCCCCTTTGCACGCGGAGTAAAATGACAGCCGCCCCTGCGCTTGCCGTATCCAAAATAGCCGGTGGAAAACCAAAACCGGAGGTATGAGCTATGAAAAGGTATAAGCTGTTTTATCTCATCGGGCTGCTGTTTTTTCTTGCTGCGGCGCTGAACTTTGTTACCGGAGGGGATCACGCTACGGCAGTGGTATGGCGCTGCCTTGGCGCTACCTTTTTGCTGCTAGGGTGTTCGCAGCAGAAAAAATAAAGCAGCAAGCCAGCCCCGGCGGAAAAAGCTGCCGGGGCTGCAATTCTTTGCGGGGCTCGTTCGTATTCCAGACAGAACGACTGAATTTCGACAAAAACGAGGTATGATCATGTCAACCAAAACGATCGATTCCACTGCCACGACCCGCTTTGACCTGAGCGCTGCGGCACTTCATATCCTTGCCATGGCGCTGATGCTGATGGACCACCTGTGGGCGACGTTGCTGCCCGCGCAGGAATGGCTGACCTGCGCGGGGCGGGTGGCGTTTCCCATCTTTGCCTTTATGGCGGTGGAGGGCTACTTCCACACCCACGACCTGAAAAAATACACCTTGCGTCTGCTGCTGTTTGCCCTGCTTTCAGAGATCCCCTTCGACCTGATGTACGGCGGCACATGGTTCTACCCGGTGCACCAGAACGTCATCTGGACGCTGCTTTTGGGCATTCTGGGCATCCACTTGATGGAAACGGTGCGCAAAAAGCAAAAAACAGGACTGTACCTGCTGGTATCCGCCCTTGTGGTGGTGGCGGGCGCGGTGCTGGGCACGCTGGGCATGGTGGACTACTACGGTGCAGGGGTGCTGACTGTGTTCATCTTCTACTTTTTTCACGGGCACGGGCGCAAGTGGTGGTGTCTGCTGGGGCAGCTGGTAGCGCTGTACTGGGTCAACGTGGAGCTGCTGGGCGGGCTTATGTACCCCATTCAGCTCTTCGGCATGGACTTTGAGCTTTGCCAGCAGGGGCTGGCGCTGCTGGCACTGGTGCCCATCTGGCTGTACCGCGGTCGGCAGGGCTACCACAGCAAGCCTTTCCAGTATGCCTGCTACGCCTTTTACCCCGTGCACATGCTGCTGCTGGTTCTGGTGCTGAATTTCGTGAACCGGTAAGGAGAATGGAGCGCTCCAAAAACATTTTTACGCGTGGGGCGTAGAGAGGAACTTCCGCTGAAAATAGCCAAAGCGTATGCGGAGCCATTCGAAATCGTTCCGCCGGTATAAGGCCGCTGCACAAAGCGCTGTGCGGCGGCTTTTTTGCGGGAAAACCGACACATGTTCACAAAAAGTTCAGCCTTTTGAGCAAAAAATACTATTTTTTTCGTGTAAAATAGACAACATGGATTGAATGCCGCCCGCGATTGGATTATAATAATAATGTATGCAAAAGCGCATTTGCTGTGTTTTTTATAACGCGTACTGTTTGAAAATGACGTAGATGCGCAATGCGGGAAGCTAAAAAGAAAAAACGCCGTTGCGGGTCTTTGCCGCAAACGACTTGTTTGCCATAGCAGCCGGGGCGTTATGTTCCGGTTATTTGTCCTTAGGAGGAAAAACAAGGTGAGAGTAGGTCTTGACATCGGCAGCACCACTATCAAGTGCGTGGTGCTGGGCGAGCATGATGAACTGCTGTATTCTACATACGAACGACATTATAGTCATATTCTGGAAAAGGCGCAGGAGCTGCTGCGGCGCATTGATGCCGAGCATCTGCATGGCCGCAAGGCGCTGCTCAGCATCTCCGGCTCTGCCGGTATGGGCTTAGCCGACAGCTGCGGTGTGCCCTTTGTGCAGGAGGTGTTCTCCACCCGTGTGGCGGTCAAGCGCTTTATGCCAAAGACCGATTGCGTCATTGAGCTGGGCGGCGAGGATGCCAAGATCCTGTTTCTGACCAACGGCACCGAGGTGCGCATGAACGGCAGCTGTGCCGGCGGCACCGGTGCTTTCATCGACCAGATGGCTACCCTGCTGAAGATGAGCGCCGAGGAAATGAACAAGGCTGCCGAGCAGGCGCAGCGCACCTATACCATCGCTTCCCGCTGCGGCGTGTTTGCAAAAAGTGACGTGCAGCCGCTGATCAATCAGGGTGCCCGTACCGAGGATATCGCCGCCAGCATCTATAAGGCCGTGGTCAACCAGACCATCGCCGGTCTGGCACAGGGACGTCCCATCAAGGGCAATATCCTTTATCTGGGCGGCCCGCTCACCTTCAGCACCGTGCTGCGCAAGAGCTTTGACGAAGCGCTGAACGTGACCGGCACCTGCCCGGAAAACAGCCTGCTGTATGTGGCGCTGGGCGCTGCTCTGTATGCCGACAAGGAGTTTGTGCTCACCGAGGTGGCCGATGCGCTGGACAAATACGCCGCCACTGCTACCTATGCCAGCGAGCCGCCGCTGTTCGCCAGCAAGGAGGAGTACGAGGCTTTCCACGCACGGCACATGTCTCACAGTGTGCCCCGCGTGGCTTTTAGTGCCCACTGCGGGCCGGTGCATATCGGCATCGACTCCGGTTCTACCACCGTCAAGCTGGTGGTGGTGGACGAAAAGAGCCAGATTTTGTACACCAACTATCAGCCCAACCTTGGCAACCCGCTGCCCCTCATCCGAGAGCAGCTGCTCAAGATTTACAAGGAGCACCCGGGGCTGCAGGTGGCCAGCGTCACCACCACCGGCTACGGCGAGGAGCTGGTAAAGAACGCTTTCCGCTGTGATTACGGTCTGGTGGAAACGGTGGCGCATTTTACCGCTGCCAAGTACTTTATGCCGGACGTGGACTTCATCATTGATATCGGCGGGCAGGACATGAAGTGCTTCAAGATCGAGGATGGTGCCATCAGCAACATCTTCCTGAACGAGGCCTGCTCCTCCGGCTGCGGCAGCTTTTTGCAGACCTTTGCGCAGGCGCTGGGCTACGACGTCAAGGAGTTTGCCGCGCTGGGTCTGTTCGCAGACCGCCCGGTGGACTTGGGCAGCCGCTGCACCGTGTTCATGAACAGCTCGGTCAAGCAGGCGCAGAAGGACGGTGCCAGCATCGAGAATATCTCCGCAGGCCTGTCCATCAGCGTGGTCAAGAACGCGCTGTACAAGGTGATCCGCGCTTCCAGCCCGGAAGAGCTGGGTCGCAAGATCGTGGTGCAGGGCGGTACCTTTTATAATGAAGCCGTGCTCCGCGCCTTTGAAAAGGAGATGGGCGTGGAGGTCATCCGGCCGGACATTGCCGGATTGATGGGCGCTTACGGCGCTGCTTTGTACGGCCTGCGCCAGAGCCATAAAAACAACCAGACCACCTCTGCCATGATGGACGAGCAGGAGCTGGAAAAGTTTGCACAGCAGGTGGTCAGCGTCAAGTGCGGCGGCTGCGGCAACCATTGCCAGCTGACCGTCAACACCTTTGCCGATGGCCGCAAGTTCATCTCTGGCAACCGCTGCGATAAGCCCGTTACCGGCAAAAGCGAGGACAACAGCCTGAACCTGTACGCCTACAAGCAGCAGCTGCTGGCCAGCTACAAGCCTGTGCCCGGCAAGCGCGGTTCTATCGGTATCCCGATGTGTCTGGGCTTCTACGAGCTGCTGCCCTTCTGGTACGCCTTCTGGACGAGCCTTGGCTTTGCGGTGCACACCAGCCCGGTGTCCACCCGCGGGCTGTATCTGGCCGGACAGGCTACCATCCCCAGCGATACCGCCTGCTTCCCGGCAAAGCTGAGCCACGGCCACATCAAGGCGCTGAGCCAGATGCAGCTGGACGCCATCTTCTACCCCTGCCTGACCTACAATGTGGACGAGGGACTGGGCGACAACCACTATAACTGCCCGGTGGTGGCCTACTACCCGGAGGTTCTGGCAGGCAACTGCCCGGAGCTGGAAGGCAAAAAGTTCATCTATGATTATGTGGGCATCCACCGCCCCAAGGACTTTGTGCACAAGATGGCAAAGGAGGTGCTGCCCAAGTACTTTGGCGGCATCTCCGAGCGGGAGGTGCAGGCCGCAGCCGATGCCGCCTACGCGGAGTACGAAGCGCACATGGCAAAGATCCGGGTAAAGGGCAGCGAGATCATTGACGAGGCGCGCCGTCAGGGCAAGCGCATCATCGTGCTGGCAGGCCGCCCCTATCATGTAGACCCGGAGGTCAACCACGGCATCGACCATCTGATCACCCGTCACGGGGCTGCGGTGGTCACCGAGGACAGCATCTCCAACCGGGTGCAGAAGTTCCCCACCAGTGTGCTGAACCAGTGGACCTACCACAGCCGCCTGTACGCTGCCGCCAAGTACTGCACCACCCAGAAGGATATGGATCTGGTGCAGCTGGTGTCCTTCGGCTGCGGCGTGGATGCCATTACCACCGATGAGACCCGCGAGATTTTGCAGCGGGGCAACAAGCTGTACACCCAGCTGAAGATCGACGAGATCACGAACCTCGGTGCTGTGAACATCCGTCTGCGCAGCCTGTTTGCCGCACTGGACGAGCGGGACGAGGCCGCCGCAGAAAAGTCAGAATAAAAGAAACCCTGAGATAGGCTGAAGGGCTTCCCCCGGCGGGGGGAAGTCTTTGCGGGGACTATCTTGTTTAGAGCAACATAGGAGGAACCTATGGAATATCATTATCCCAAATTTACCCCGGAGATGAAAAAGACCCACACCATCCTCATCCCCAACATGGCCGTGACCCAGTTCCGGCTTATGGAGTACGCACTGCGCTGCGAGGGCTACAAGTGTGAGCTGCTGGGCAACTGCGGCAGTGCCGTGGCACAGCTGGGGCTGAAGTATGTCCACAACGATACCTGCTACCCGGCGCTGCTGGTCATCGGCCAGTTTCTGGATGCGCTGAACAGCGGCAAGTATGATCTGGAGCACACTGCCTTGCTGATCACCCAGACCGGCGGCGGCTGCCGTGCCTCCAACTACATCCATCTGCTGCGCAAGGCGCTGGTCAAGGCCGGTTACCCGCAGATCCCGGTGGCAAGCCTGAACTTTTCCGGTCTGGAAAAGGACAGCGGCTTCCAGATGACCCTCCCGCTGGCGCGCAAGTGTATCGCCTGCATCTTCTACGGCGATATGCTGTGTGCGCTGCGCAATCAGGTGGCCCCCTACGAGAACGAAAAGGGGGCTGCTGACCGCATGGTGGATCGCTGGATCGCCCGTCTGGGCCGTGCCTTGCTGGCCGGTAAAGGCTTTACTTCCCGGGAAATGAAGCACACCTTCCCGCTCATCGCAAAGGAATTTGCCACTATCCCGGTCACCCGGGTGCCCAAGGTCAAGGTGGGTGTTGTGGGTGAGATCTACGTCAAGTACAGCCCGCTGGGCAACAACGACTTGCAGAAGTTTCTGGAAAGTCAGGACTGCGAGGTGAACTTCCCCGGTCTGATGGGCTTTGTGCAGTACTGCGCCTTCAACATGGGCGAGGATCATGTGCTGTACGGCGGCAAGCTGGCTGTAAAGGTAGGCACCGACCAGTTCCTCAACTGGTTGGACAGCGTGGAGCGTGTCATGCTCAAGGCAGAGACGGACGCCGGGTTCTATGCGCCGGGCCCCTTCAAGGAGCTGGTGGAAAAGCCCAAGGGGGTCATCTCGCTGGGTGCAAAAATGGGCGAAGGTTGGCTGCTGACCGCCGAGATGATCGAGCTGGTGCAGGGCGGCTACGGCAACATCGTGTGTGCGCAGCCCTTTGGCTGCCTGCCCAACCATATCGTGGGCAAGGGCATGGTGAACAAGATCCGTGCGCTGTACCCCAGCGCCAACATCACCCCCATCGACTACGACCCCAGCGCCACCCGGGTCAATCAGGAAAACCGCATCAAGCTGATGCTGGCTGTGGCCAAGGAGCGGCTGAACGCCCCCGCAGAAGCCCAGCCGCTTACGGCAGAGCAGCTCGCAGGCGGCGCCCCTCAGGTTGGCGCTACCGTGTAATAGCGGCAAAATACAACGCAAAAGGCTGCTGTACAGTTTTGTGCAGCAGCCTTTTTGGCAAGTAGACGATTTGAAATGGCCTCCGCGCTGCTATGGCCATCTTCAGCGGAAAGCTTATTTATATTTCGCGTTTGTCGCGGCCTGTGGGCCGCTCCAAACGCATCTTCACGAGAAGGGTCGCAATGGAAAGCGGCATCTGAAAACCGCAGGAGTGCCCATTTGAAGGAAAGGAACCGCTATGGAAAAGCCCGCAGCTGCCTGTTATCATCTGCCCGGCCTGTTCGAGTTTTACGAGCTGTACCGCCGCTTTTTGCCGCTGTACCGGGAGCACCGGGAATATTTTTACGATTGGTGCACCATCGGCTCTATCTATGGCGCACCGGCGGGCTGTATCTGGGGCGGGGGACGCATCTCCTGCGGCGGGGCAGCTGCGCGCGAGGTGCTGGCGCTGCTGCGGGAATACGGCATCTCCGGGCGGCTGACCTTCAGCAACTCCCTGCTGCGGGCCCAGCACCTTGCCGACCCGCAGTGCAACGCCCTGTGTGAGCAGTTTGCCAAAGCTGGCAGTGTGCCAAACGGCGTGATCGTCCACTCCGACCTGCTGGCGGACTATCTGCAACAGCGTTGGCCGGAGCTGTATCTGGTGTCCTCCACCACCAAGGTGCTCACCGAGTTTGCGGAGCTGCGGCAGGAATTGGAAAAGCCGCAGTTCCGGTATGTGGTGCCGGATTTCCGGCTGAACCCGGCACTGGAGCAGCTGCGCACCCTGCCGCCGGAGCAAAAAGCCAAGATAGAGTTTTTGTGCAACGAGTGCTGCTGGTTCGGCTGCACCGAGCGCAAGCGCTGCTATGAGACAGTCAGCCGTCAGAATCTGGGCGAGAACTGCCCGGACCACCGCTGCGCTGCCCCGGATGCCGCCGAGGGCTACCGCTTTTCCAAGGCGATGCGCAGTCCCGGATTTATTGGGGTGGAGGACATCCGGCAGCGGTACCTGCCCGCAGGCTTTTCCCAGTTCAAGATAGAGGGCAGGGGGCTTGGCAGCGCACTGGTGCTGGAATTTCTGCTTTACTATATGACAAAGCCGGAATACCAGCTGCAGGTGCGGGAGGCAATCTATCTGGACAATATGCTGGATCTTTTTTAAGAAAATTGCACCGGGCAGAGCGTTTTCTGTCCGGTGCTGTTTTTTGCCTGCGGGATTTGTACCGGAAAACTTTCTTTTCCCGGCAAAGCGTGCTACAATAAACAGGAAATTATTTTTAAAAGCTGTTTTTGGAAATGGTGTGCAGTACTTAGAAAAACGGCTTATAGGAGCAGTGCATGGAAACAACGCAAAAACAGATCGTACTGGGCATTCTGGCCCATGTGGACTCCGGCAAAACCACCCTCTCCGAGGCCATGCTCTACCGCGCAGGTGCCATCCGCAAGCTGGGGCGGGTAGACCACGGAGATGCCTTTCTGGACACCGACAGCTTGGAAAAAGCGCGCGGCATCACCATCTTTTCCAAGCAGGCGCTGCTTACGGCGGGCAATACCGCCATCACCCTGCTGGACACCCCCGGCCATGTGGATTTTTCCACCGAGACGGAGCGCACCTTGCAGGTGCTGGACTATGCCGTGCTGGTGGTCAGCGGAACGGATGGCGTGCAAAGCCACACCGAAACGCTGTGGCGGCTGCTGCGGCGCTACCATGTGCCCACCTTTGTGTTCGTGAACAAGATGGACCTGCCCGGCATGACCCGGGAGCAGCTGCTTACCCAGCTGAACCGCCGCCTTGGCGAGGGTTTTGTGGATTTTGGCGCAGAGCCTGCCGCCCGCAACGAAGCACTGGCGCTGTGCGATGAGCAGCTGATGGAAAAAATGCTGGACGCGGGAACCCTGACCGATGCAGACATTATCCCCGCAGTTGCCCGGCGGCACGTTTTTCCGTGCTGGTTCGGGGCGGCGCTGCGGCTGGACGGGGTGGATGCACTTCTGGACGGGCTTGATCGCTACACCCGCCCCGCCCCGGCGCTGCACGCCTTTGGTGCAAGGGTGTTCAAGGTATCACAGGACGAGCAGGGCACCCGCCTGACATGGCTGCGGGTCACCGGCGGGGAGCTGAAGGTAAAGGCTCTGCTCTCCGGCGAAACGGACGGCGAGCCGTGGGCAGAAAAGGCGAACCAGCTGCGGCTGTATTCCGGCGCAAAATATACCCTGACCGAGGCCATCGGCCCGGGACAGGTGTGCGCTGTGACCGGCCTGACCCATGCAAAGCCCGGCGCCGGGCTTGGGGCAGAGCGGGACAGCGATGTGCCGGTGCTGGAGCCGGTGCTCAGCTATCAGGTGCTGCTGCCGGAGGGTGCGGATGTGCACGCCGCGCTAGGCAAGCTGCACCGGCTGGAGGAGGAAGAACCCCAGCTCCATGTGGTGTGGAACGAGACACTGGGCGAAATTCATGTGCAGCTGATGGGCGAGGTACAGCTGGAAGTGCTGCGCAGCCTGTTGGCGGAGCGGTTCGGGCTGGAGGTATCCTTTGGCCCGGGCGGTATTTTGTATAAGGAGACCATCACCGAGCCCATGGAGGGCGTAGGCCACTACGAGCCGCTGCGCCACTATGCCGAGGTGCATCTGCTGCTGGAACCGCTGCCCCGGGGCAGTGGGATGCAGTTTGCCACCGACTGCCGGGAAGAGGTGCTGGATAAAAACTGGCAGCGGCTGGTGCTGACCCATCTGGAAGAAAAGCAGCACCTTGGCGTTCTGACCGGCGCACCGCTGACCGATGTAAAGATCACTCTGCTCACCGGCAAGGCACACCTGAAGCACACTGAGGGCGGAGATTTCCGGCAGGCCACCTACCGCGCCGTGCGGCAGGGGCTGATGCTGGCCAAAAGCCAGCTGCTAGAGCCGTGGTATGCCTTCCGGCTGGAGGTGCCGGTGGAGAATATCGGCCGCGCCATGAGCGATATCCAGCGCATGGAGGGCAGCTTTGACCCGCCGGAAAGTGGCGCGGAGACCGCCACCCTGACCGGCTTTGCGCCGGTATCCACCATGCGCAGCTACCCCATGGAGGTGGTCAGCTACACCCGGGGCAGGGGACACCTGAGTCTGACGCTGGACGGTTACCGCCCCTGTCACAATGCACAGGAGATCATTGCAGAAAGCGGCTACCAGCCGGAGCATGATCTGGAAAACCCCGCAGATTCTGTGTTCTGCGCCCATGGTGCTGGCTTTGTGGTGCCGTGGAGCGAGGTGCGCAGCCATATGCACGTGGAAAGCGGCTGGGGCAAGGCAAAGCCCGCCCGCCCGGAGGTGCAGGCTGTGCCCCAGCGCCGCGCCATGGCCTACCGTGCTACGCTGGAAGAGGATGCCGAACTGCTCAAAATTTTTGAGCGCACCTACGGCCCCATCAAGCGGGACCCGCTGGCGGCGTTCCGTCCGGTGCAAAAGACCGAACGCCCGGATTTTGCCGCCGAACAGTGGGAAATTGCCCCGGAGTATCTACTGGTGGACGGCTACAACATCATCTTTGCGTGGGACGAGCTGAACGCGCTGGCGAAGGAAAGCTTGGACGCCGCCCGCCGCAAGCTGATGGATATCCTGTGCAACTATCAGGGCTATCAGAAATGCGTGCTCATTCTGGTGTTCGATGCCTACCGCGTGCCCGGCAGCCCCGGTGCCATCGAGCAGTACCACAATATCCATGTGGTCTACACCAAGGAGGCTGAGACCGCCGATATGTTTATCGAGCGGGTCACCCATGAAATCGGCAAGAGCCGCCGTGTCCGCGTGGCGACCTCGGACGGTATGGAGCAGGTCATTATCCTTGGTCACGGTGCACTGCGCGTTTCTGCCCGGATGTTCCACGAGGAAGTGCAGAACGTGGAAAAACAGATCCGCGCCCTTGTGCAGGGACAGGCGTAATGACGCCCCTGATTTTGAGAGAATGCATTTGCAGCGGCCTATTGGCCGCTGCAAATGCTAAATCTAAAATAATTATTCCGCTAGAAATGCCCACAGCAACGCGGAGGGCATTCAAATCGTTCTCTGGAGGTGCGCCCATGGCTGTGGAAATTACCGAAGAACTTGTCTGGCAGAATATCCCGCCCCGCGCCCGGGATAGCCATAAGGGTACCTTTGGCAGCGTGCTGGCGGTGGCGGGCAGTGCCTTTTACCGGGGCGCTGCGCTGCTGGCAGCCGAGGGTGCACTGCGCACCGGGGCGGGTATCGTTACCCTTGCAAGCGTAGAGCCGGTGGTCGGCGCCGCCGTCACCCGCCTGCCGGAGTGCTGCCTGTGCCCCTGTAAAGAGGGCGCACAGGGCGGCATTGCGCCGGAAAATGTGCCGCTGCTCCGGCGGCAGAAGGCCACCGTGCTGCTGCTGGGCCCCGGCCTTGGCGGCACGGCGCAAAGTGCCGCCCGGGCCACCGAGACCCGCACGCTGGTGCAGCAGCTTCTGCCCGGCTTTGCGGGGGCTGCGGTGTTGGACGCAGACGGCCTGAACGCCGCCGCCCAGCTGCTGGCCGAGGGCAAGCCCTTTCCGCACCCGGCGGGAGAACTGGTAGTCACCCCGCACCCCGGCGAGATGGCACGCCTGACCGGCCTTTCGGCAGCAGCGCTTGCCGCCGACCGGGAGGGGATTGCCCTGCGGTATGCCAAGGCGTGGGACGCCGTGGTGGTGCTGAAGGGTGCACGTACCGTTGTGGCAAGCCCGGATGGGCGGGTGTGTGTGAACCCCACCGGCAATCCGGGACTTGCCCGGGGCGGCAGCGGGGATGTACTGGCTGGGATGCTTGCGGCGCTGCTGGCCTGCGGTCTGCCCGCTTACGAAGCCGCTGCCTGTGCGGTATATCTGCACGGTGCTGCCGCCGACCGCGCCGCCGCAAAGCGCGGTGAGTACGGGATGCTGCCGCATGATATCCTGCCGGAGTTGGGCGCACTGTTTGCGGAAAACCAAAGATAAACGAGAAAAGCGGCAGCTGCACAAAACACCGTGCAGCTGCCGCTTTTTGTTGCTGTAATTTGCGGTTCAGATTACCGGAACTGGTTGAGGTACTCCTCCACCGAGCGGGTCATCTCTTTGGAGAAATTGGAGTTATACTTGCGGTTGCAGAAGGCGGTGCACCACTGGTCAAAGGGGGCGTTTCCGGCTTTGTAGCCGAAGGTGTCCCGCAGCTCTGCGCCGTCCATGGTGCGGTAGCCGTTTTCGTGCACGATATGCTCCATGGCGCAGCGCTGGGGCTTTACGCGGTCCTTCTGCTGCTGGGTGGGCCAGCCGAACACCAGCATCACCGCTGGGAACACATAGTCCGGCAGGTGCAGCAGACTGCGCTGGGTGTCGCAGTTTTCCATGATGTCCCCGATGTAGCACGAGCCGATGCCAAAGCTTTCGGCGGCGACTACGGCGTTCTGGGCGGCAATGGCAGCATCGGTGACTGCCAGCATCAAATCGCCCACACCCGGGGTGCGGGGCGTGCAGCCGGCCTCTAAGTAGGCGTCGTACCACTTTTTGCAGTCGGCGCAGAACACCAGCACCAGCGGAGCTTTGGCAATAAAAGGCTGGTGGTCACAGCTTTCGGCCAGCGCTTCTTTCAGTGCCGGGTCGGTGATGTCTAAAATGGTATACAGCTGCTGACAGCCCGCGGAGGGCGCCTGTGCGGCAGCTTCCAGAATGGCCTGCTTCATCTCGGCAGGGATGGGCTTTTCTTCATACACCCGCACCGACTTACGGTCGAACAGGCTTTGCAGGATAGGGTTGCGCTCGGTCATGGGAACACCTCCGGTGTTGTGTTTATTCGTAGTCGATGGGCAGGGTGGGCAGACCGTTCAGTTCCAGCCCGGCGGTGTGCCCGGCAATGTACTGGTAGTAGCCCTGCGCGGCGATCATCGCGCCGTTGTCGCCGCAGAACTTCAGTTCCGGCAGATAAACCTTGGCACCCAGCTTCTGGGCACCGTCATTTACCAGCTGGCGCAGACGGCCGTTGGCGGCTACACCACCGGCAAGGCAAACCTGCTTTGCCCCGGTATCGGCAGCAGCCAGCAGCAGCTTTTCGGCCAGAATGCCCGCAATGCGCTCCTGAAAGCTGGCAGCAAGGTCGGGTACGTTCACTTCCTCGCCCTTCATCTGCGCCTTGTTCACCTCGTTGAGCACAGCGGTCTTTAAACCGGAAAAGCTCACGTTGTACTTGCCCTCCACATGGGGCACCGGCAGGCGGTAGGCCTTGGGGTCGCCGGTCTTAGCGGCAGCGGCTACGCTGGGGCCGCCGGGGTAGGGCAGACCCAGTGTGCGGGCTACCTTATCAAAGGCTTCGCCCGCAGCATCGTCTACGGTATGACCCAGAATGTGGTAGTGGGTGTAGTCCTGCACCTCCACGATGTGGCTGTGCCCGCCGGAGGCCACCAGACACAAAAAGGGCGGCTTGAGCTCCGGGTGGGTCAGGTAGAGCGCGGCGATGTGTCCCCGCAGATGGTGCACCGGCACCAGCGGCTTGCCTGCTGAGTAGGCCAGACCCTTGGCAAAATTCACGCCCACCAGCACTGCGCCGATGAGCCCCGGCGCAAAGGTGACAGCCACGGCGTCCACGTCCTCCATGGTCTTGCCGGCGTCCAGCAGAGCCTTTTTGACCGTAGCACTGATAAACTCGCAGTGGCGGCGGCTGGCGATCTCCGGCACAACGCCGCCGTACAGCGCCTGCTCCTTGACGCTGGTGGAGATGACGTTGCTCAGCAGGTGCCGTCCGTCCTCCACCAGTGCAGCAGCAGTTTCGTCACAGGTAGACTCGATTCCGAGAATGATCATTTTAGTGTGCCTCCAGCCAGTTTTTGCCTGCGTGCACATCGGTGCTCAGGGGCACCGCGTACTGCACGCAGCCTTCCATTTCCTCCCGCAGGATGCGGGCAGCCTGCTCGGCCTCCACCTCCGGGGCCTCCACGATCAGTTCATCGTGGACGGTCAGAATCAGGCGGCTGGCCATTTTTTCGTCCCGCAGGCGCTTCCACACCCGCACCATGGCCAGCTTGATCACGTCCGCAGCGGTGCCCTGAATGGGGGTGTTGCGGGCCATGCGCTCGCCGCTGGCGCGCACGTTGAAGTTGGTGCTGGCCAGCTCCGGCAGGGTACGGCGGCGGCCGAACAGGGTGGACACATAGCCGTTTGCCTTGGCATCCGCAATGGTCTTGTCCATATAGCCACTCACGCTGGGGAAGGCCGCCAGATAATTCTTGAGGAAGGCGTCGGCCTCCTTCACGGTCACGCCGATATCCTTGGAAAGGCTGTACGCGCCCTTGCCGTACATGATGCCGAAGTTGATGGCCTTGGCAGAGGAGCGCAGCCGGGGCGTCACCTCGCTCTGCGGAATGCCGTAGATCTTGGCAGCGGTGCTGCGGTGGATATCCTCGCCGTTCAAAAAGGCCTGCTGCATGTGCTCGTCCCCGGTGATGTGCGCCAAGATGCGCAGCTCGATCTGGCTGTAATCCGCATCTACCAGCACACAGCCCGGCTTTGCAACAAAGTAGGCGCGCAGCTGACTGCCCAACTCGGTGCGGATGGGGATATTCTGCAGGTTGGGATTATCGGAGGAGAGCCGTCCGGTGCGGGCTTCGGTCTGGTTGAAGGTGGAGTGGATGCGCCCGTCCTCGCCGATGACCTTGAGCAGACCCTCCACATAGGTGGAGTTCAGCTTCTGGTAGGCGCGGTACTGTAAAACATCCTCCACCAGCGGGTACTCACGCAGGCTTTCCAGCGTTTCGGCATCGGTGGACCAGCCGCGCTGGGTCTTTTTGCCGTGGGGCAGACCCATGGTGTCGAACAGCATCTCGCCCAGTTGTTTGGGGCTGTTGGGATTGAAGGTGGCGCTGCCGGTCTCCATGTGGATGCGGGTCAGCACCTGCTCCAGTTCCTCCCGCAGCTTTACGCCGAACTGCTCGATGCCGTCCTTATCCACCAGTACGCCGGTGCGGGTCATATCAGCCAGCACCTGTGCCAGTGGGAACTCGATCTCATTATACAGCGCATCCTCGCCGCAGGCGGTGATCTCGGCCTTCATCCGGGCAAACAGGTCGGCCAGCCGTCCGGCGTCCGGGTAATCGGTGCAGGTAAAGGCGGCAGCAGCCTTGTAGGCGGGGATCAGTTCGCTGATCTGGTACTTGGAGGCGGAGGCGTCCAGCAGATAGGCGGTCAGCTTGCCGTCCCAGACGATGCTGCTGCCCCAGCCGCCGGCGGCCATGGCTTTGGCGTACAGGGGCGCGGAGTTGAACACATCCAGCGTCACATCGGCGTTGTCCAGCAGCCGCACTAGGTCGGCGTCCTCCAGCGGGTAGACGGTAGTATCCTGCACGGCGTACCAGCTTTCCGGCTGCAATACCACGTTGCGGGTGCCCTGCTTGCCGGTAACGGCGGGGCGGGCAGCCACCAGATAATGCCCGGCGGGGGTCAGGGGCAGGGGAGTGAGCTCTGCTTCCGGCAGCTCCACAGCCTCTTCCTCAGCAGCGGCTTCCGGCGCTACGCCGTCCAGCCCGAACCGGGGAATCAGGGAGTGGATCTCCAGCTCCTGCAAAAGCCGCACGGCGGCGGGTTTGTTGCCCTCGCCCACGGTGTAGGAACCCTCGGCGGTGTCGATGGGGGCATCGGTGCGGATGGTGCCCAGCGTGTGGCTCAACTCGGCCATGGGCTTGTCTTCCAACAAGTGCTCCCGCTGCTTGGGTTTGATGCGCTTGTCGTCAATGTTCTGGTACACGCCCTCCAGCGAGCCGAAGGTCTGCACCAGCGAGAGGGCGGTCTTTTCGCCGATGCCCTTCACGCCGGGGATGTTATCCGAGGTATCGCCCATCAGGCTCTTCACCTCGATAAGCTGCTTAGGCGCAAGGCCGTATTTTTCCTGAATGGCGTCCTCGTCCATCACCACGGTCTTGCTGCGCCCCATTACGGTGGCAGCCAGCAGTACGGTGGTGCTCTCGCTCACCAGCTGCAGACTGTCGCGGTCTCCGGTGGCAAGGAAACAGTCGTCCTTCCGGGCGGCGCAGGCAGCAGCCAGTGTACCCAGAATATCGTCCGCCTCCCAGCCCTCGGCGGTAACGGTGCGGTAGCCAAGGTCTGCCAGCAGCTGTTTGAGCACCGGCATCTGCTGCGCCAGTTCCTCGGGCATGGCGTGGCGGGTGGCTTTGTAGCCATCGTACATTTTATGCCGGAAGGTGGGAGCTTTCAAATCAAAAGCCACGGCCACCTCGTCCGGCTGGCACTCCTTGAGCAGGGAGAGCAGAATGTTCAAAAAGCCATAGATGGCGTTGGTATAACGTCCGTCCTTGGTGGTCAGCAGCTTGATGCCGTAAAAAGCGCGGTTGGCAATGCTGTTGCCGTCAATGACCAGTAAACGCATAATGCAGTTCCTCCGTTGCGTAATTTCACATCTTATAGTATAGCACAAAACTGTACCGCGCGGGAGCTTTTTGCGTAAAAAAGAGAAGTGGTTGCTTTTCGTGATGCCGTCTCTCGTAAAAATGCGATTGTTACGGCTCGTAAGCCGTGACAATCGTATCATTTATAATGTTCTTCCGCTGCTTATGCCCGGAGCAAAGCGGAGGGCATTTCAAATCGTCCTGCCGCAAAAAAAGCTGCCGCACAAGCTGTGCAGCAGCCTTACCGATGCCGGGCTTATTCCTCAATGCGGATGGCGCTTACCGGGCAGCTCTGGGCTGCGGTGACGGCCTGCGGCACCTCCTCCGGCGGGATGGGGCCGGGCTCTGCCACAGCCAGAACTCCCTCCATGCGGAACACTGCGGGGCACAGCCCGGCACACTGGGTACAGCCGATGCACAACTCAGGGTCTACGAATGCGTTCATGCAAACACCTCCTTGCGGAAAGCATTGCCCGTTTTGCCGCAAATTATGCCTATGCAAGCGGTTTGCGGTGTGGTACAATAAGACCGCCGGAAACCGGCAGGAGGAGAGAAGATGAATATCCAGATCTTTGGCACGAGCAAGTGCTTTGATACCAAAAAGGCGCAGCGCTATTTCAAGGAGCGCGGCATAAAATTCCAGATGATCGACCTGAAGGAAAAGGGTATGAGCCGGGGCGAGTTTGATAACGTGGCGCGCGCCTTGGGCGGCTGGGAAGCGCTGGTAAATCCGGCAGCAAAGGACAAGCAGACCCTTGCGCTGCTGGATGCACTGGTGGACTGGCAGAAAGAGGATAAGCTGTTTGAAAATCAGCAGCTGTTCAAGACCCCCATCGTGCGCAACGGACGCAAGGCCACTGTGGGCTACCAGCCCGAAATATGGAAGGACTGGGAATAAAAAACCTGCTTTCACAAAAAAACCACCGGTACAGGTTTTGCACTCTGCGGCCGGATGTGGTATACTGTTGGGTAGACAAAAAACTTTGGGAGACTCAGACCAATGAAAAATACGATCACCCCGGAAGAACACGCCCGGATCAAGCGCCGCCGCTGGCGGCAGACCTTGGGTCTGCTGATCACGGTGCTGGTGCTTATCGGGTTTATTACGGTGCTGCGGGCCGGTGTGGGCCTTGTGGCAAACCTGTTTGACGATACTGCACAAAAGCAGGAATACGAGGACAAGCTGGAAGGCTTGGTATTGTTTGACCCCATGCCATTTGACGGCATTGAGAACATCGATGACCTGACCCTGCGGGAGGCAGCTGTGTGGGGCTGTGTGTACAGTATTCAGGAGACGCAGGGCGGCTTTGAGAACTACAATACTGACCCCGAGACCGAGCAGCTGCTGCTGCCCTCGGTGGAAGTGGACGCCTATCTGGCAAAGCTGCTGGGCCCCGGCTTCAAGCTGACCCACCGCAGCTTTGACATGGAGGATATGACCGTCGAGTTTGACGAGACCACCCAGTGCTACAAAATCCCCATCACCGGCACGGTGGGCTACTACCGCGCCACCGTGGTCAAGCTGTTCAAGCGCAGCGGCAAGCTGCACGTCACCGTGGGCTATATCCCCACCGCCAGCGCAGATGACAGCATCATCAATCCCTCCTCGGACACCCCCACCAAGTATATGGATTACCTGTTCGAGCGCCAGAGCGGCAGCTGGTATCTGACTGGCCTGACTGAGAGCGAGACCAAGCCCGAAAGCGCCGCAAGCTCCGCTGCCGCGCAGTCGGAGCCTATGGCAGAAAGCGATGTGCAGGACGCCATTCTGGCCACTGGCGGAGATTCCACTGCAGCAGATTCGGCTGCTGCCTCGGCTGTCCAGCCGGAAGCGCAGGCAGAAACGGGCGCTGACAGCGCCGTGGCAGAATCTCCCGCCGCTGAGGATGCCGCCAGCACCGCAGAATAAAAGGTAAAAGGAAACCCCCGACTGTGCGTTTGCTTTCACAGTCGGGGGTTTTTGTACGTTTTATTTTAAATCAAACCTGACCACTACCAGCCGATACCACAGGTATGGCACCATGTTCCAGATCATCCACAGCTCCATCAGGATGTAGTTGGGCAGGTCTTTCAGGCGGAAAGGACGCTTGTCCAGCTTGCCCGCTTTGAGCAGGGCAAAGGCCTCGTGCATGCCCTTGTCCCAGGCCTCGCCAAAGCCCTGCTTGTGGAACTTGTAGCACTTGAGCAGATAGCCCAGCGCCAGAGGGATAAAGTTGAGCACCAGCATTAGCAGCGGCTCGTTTTTGAGCGGCAGCAGAATGCTGTTGCGGCCGCTCTGCTGGCTTTTAAAGGCGTTGTAGCGCACAGCGCCGGTGCTGGCACCGCAGATGTGGTAGCACTTGGCAGTGGGGCAGAGCACGTTTTTGTAGCCGGCATTGTTGGCGCGCCAGCTCAGGTCTACGTCCTCAAAGTAGGCAAAAAAGTGCTCGTCAAAGCCGCCGATCTCGTCCAGAATGCTTTTGCGGTACAGCGCTGCGCCGCCGCAGGCCGAGAAGATGCGCTTTTGCTTTGTGTAGCGGCTGACGCGGCGGCCATCGCCGGTCTTGCAGGCAAAGCCCATCCATGTCACATAGTCCCCGGCATCATCGGCCAGTTCCCGCTCAAAGTGCCGGATCATCAAACTCTGCACCGCAAAGATCTTGGGGTCCGCATCGGCGGTGCGCAAAAGCTCGGCCAGCCACTGCGGCTCGGCAAAGGCGTCGTTGTTGAACAGTACCACATACTTGCTCTGCGCCCGGGCAATGCCCTGATTCACTGCGTAGGAAAAGCCGGTGTTGCGTCCGTTTTCGATCAGGGTAAAATTGGGGCGGGTGCAGTAGCTGCGGGCTTGTTCCAGACTTTCGTCGGTGGAGCCGTTGTCCACCACGATCAGGTCAAAATCCTGCTCAGTCTGGGCGTAGATGGACTCGATGGAGTCCTTCAGCCAGCCCTTGCCGTTGATGTTTGGGATAATGATGGTCGCTTTTATCATAAAAGTTACTCCTGTTTTCGTCAATTACAGAGAGAGTATATCATATTATCGCAAAAATGCAAACCTCTCGGATAACGCCTGTCCTCGTTTGCAAGGCAATGCCCGGGGAGCTGTGACAGAATTGGCTAAAAAAATTGTATGAACCCCTTGACACAATCTGAAAAATGAGTATTATTGTATTAGACACTTAACACAGAAACACAAAATGCAGGGAGGGCTACGATGAGTGAACAATTTGATTCCAGCCGTCCGATCTATGCGCAGCTGGTAGAGCGGTTGAAGGCGAAGATCCTTGCGGGGACATACCCGCCCGGAGGACATCTTGACTCGGTGCGGGATATGGCCGCAGCCGCAGGGGTGAACCCGAATACCATGCAGCGTGCGCTGGCACAGCTGGAAACGGAGGGGCTTGTCCGGACCGAACGGACGGCGGGCCGCTATGTGACGGAGGATACCATGTTGATCGAACAATTGCGTGCCGCGACCGCGGAAAAGTTCGCGGAAGAATTTCTGGAAAAGATGCGGGGCATCGGGTACAGCCCGGCGCAGGTCGCCGAATTGCTGGCCCGTCAGACGAAAGGAGAACCGAATCATGAGTGAACTTCTGACCTGTGAAGGGCTGACAAAACACTACGGCGCAAAAACCGCGCTGGACGGTGTGGATCTGCACATCGGCTTTGGGAAGATCGTTGGCCTGCTGGGGCCGAACGGCAGCGGCAAGACCACCCTGATCAAACTGGCAAACGGTCTGCTGCAGCCTGACAGCGGCAGCATCCGGATCGCCGGGATGAAGCCCGGCGTGGAGAGCAAGGCAATCGTATCCTACCTGCCCGATGCCGACTGGCTTCCCGGCTGGATGCGGGTGGAGCAGCTGGTGAAGATGTTTGGGGACTTCTATAAGGACTTCGATCCGGCCCGGGCGAATGAGATGCTGGCAAATCTGGAACTTTCCCCCAAAGACGTCCTCAAGACCCTTTCCAAGGGCAACCGGGAAAAGGTGCAGCTCATCCTTGCCATGAGCCGGAATGCCCGGCTCTATCTGCTGGATGAACCCATCGGCGGCGTGGACCCGGCGGCACGGGATTATATCCTGCACACCATCCTGTCCAATTACAGCAAGGACGCGACCGTCCTCATCTCGACCCACCTGATCGAGGATATCGAGCCGGTGCTGGATGAGGCCATCTTCCTGAAAGAGGGAACGGTCTTTGCTCACCGCAGTGTGGATGAGATCCGTGAGAATGAGGGAATGAGCGTGGACGCATATTTCCGGGAGGTATTCAAATGCTGAAAAATCTGTTGAAGTATGAATTCCGGGCGACCGGACGGACCTATGGCGGCCTGTATCTGGTCTGGCTGCTGGTTGCGCTGGCAATGGGGATCTCGATGCGGGACGAAGTCTGGGACAATGGCAGCAGCCAGATCTGGGCATACCTGATGTTTGCCTACTTTGCCATCGGGGTTGCCATCGGAGTGGTCTGTATTGTGACGATTATCCAGCGGTTCACCAAAAATCTGTTGGGGCGGGAGGGCTATCTCATGCACACCCTTCCGGTCCATCCAGAGCAGCTGGTTGCGTCCAAACTCATTTCCAGCATGGTCTGGGTGATCTGCAGCGGAGTGGTCGGGATCCTGTCCGTCCTTCTGATGCTGGTCGGCCTGGGCGCCTTCGAGGATCCCAAAACGGTCATCAATGGGGAGACGATCACGACGGGCTGGGGCGATGTCCTGAAATTCAGCTGGAAGGCGATCCAGAGTATCGGCGGTGAATTCTGGAGCGAGCTGGCGTGGATCATCGTCCTTGGTCTGGCGGGCGTTGCAGTCCTCATCCTCTGTATCTACGCCGCCTGCATGATCGGGCATCAGTTCAGGAACCATTCCACGATTGCCAGCATTCTGGCCTTCTTCCTGTTGCAGCTGATTCAGGGCAAACTGGATGCAGGCGGCGGGATCCGGGTGATCGTTGGCTCTGTGGCAGCGATGCCGATGGCTTATTCCGCCAGCGGCAATCTCTGGCTCGTCCTTCTTGTAACGATTCTGATCGGCGCAGTCTATTTTGTCCTTACCAGCTGGCTGATGAAAAATAAGCTGGATCTGGAATAAGCATAAAAACCAAACCCCGGCCGTTGCAGATGAAACATACTGCAAAGGCCGGGGTTTATGCGGGAAAATTATTTTGCGAGAGCGGCTTCGATGTTGGCCAGAATAGTGTCGTGATCCTCGGCGCAGACCAGAACCACCTCGCCGGTGGGGGCTACGGTGACGGTGGCAGCCTTGGCAACAAGATACTGATCCTCCAGATAATGCTCCATGGACTGCTGCTCGCTGGCAACATAGGCCTCCAGTGCGGCCTTTACCTCGTCGGTCTTGCCCTCGGCAGGCTTCACGATGGCAACGGCGTAGCTGCGCACCATCATGCTGGAAATGCTGGCGGCAAAGGCGGTGTACTGGCCGTCCTCCAGATTCAGCAGGGGCATCAGGATGTCCCGGATCTCCTCGTTCAGCTGGTCGGCCTCGTACTCGGCGCTGTAACCGTCAATAGCGGTAAACTTGCCGTCCTCGCCCTTGGTAAAGATCATATCATACTCGTTGTCCTCGTCGCTGCGGGCGTCGTGGATGATCTGGGAGTAATTCTTGGGCGTGGAGCTGTCGGCCTTGCTTCCGCCGGAGCAGCCCACCAAAGTAAACAGAGTCAGCCCTGCCAGCAGGGCGGCGATGAATTTTTTCATAGTATTGCATTTCCTTTCATAGTGCTGTGTGTGGAAGGCGCAGCCGGGCGCACACGTTACAGGTAGTGTGTGCCGGTTTTGGGCTGCTATTCTGGATACGAACCACCGCACCGCAAAATTGCAGGGAAAAAGTAACAGTTTTATGAACAGCGCCCGCTTACAGCATCAAGGCGTCCAGATCGCCATGGTTCACCGGGGTGGACAGGATGATCTGGGTGCTGGTGGTGCCCAGCTTCTGGAACTGCAAAATCAGGTGCTCCAGCTGTGCCATGCTGCCGCAGCTGACCTTGACCAGAAAGGTGTACGCACCGGTAACGTGGTAGCATTGCAGCACCTCGCGGCTGTTTTGCAGCAGCTCCAGAAAGGCATCCTGCTTGGAGGGGGCAACCGAAAGGCTGATGAGCGCATCCACATACATCCGGTCTGCCGGACGGTTCAGTGTGACGGTATAGCCGCTGATGATGCCGTCCGTTTCCAGCTTATGGATACGGCTGGAGACTGCCGGGCTGGTAAGCGACACCTGCTCCGCAATTTCTTTGACGGGCATCCGTGCGTTTTTTGCCAGAAGGGTGAGGATTTTGCGGTCAAGATCGTCCATGAGAAGAGCCTCCTTCAAAATATGTTGGATTGTATAAAATTTTCTGAAAGTAAAGTTTTTATGTTGTGCAAACCCACGGAAATGGAATAAAATTTCGTTTCTGAAATTCTATGTTAATTATATAAAGTTTTTGCAAAAAAGTAAAGTATTATTTTAAAGCAAAATCCGAAAATCCTGTTTGACAAGAAAAGAAAAACGGGTATAATACATCATGCAAGGCAGCGCAATGAATAAAAGTCTGCCAATGATATTGAGATTCACCACTTTATATACTTTCCCACCCCTCTATACACAAAAACCCGCTGCCAGGCGGGTTTTTGTGTTTGTTGGGGCTTTTTATTTATGAAAAAAGCAGTGGTAGACAACGTACTTGGCTCATAGAGCAGCTGTTTCCGGTCACGACCCCACCCGTGAAAATGCAAACCCGGAAAGTCCGCAGACTTTCCGGGTTTGCTCTAGATCAAAATATTATTCCGCTTAGACCAGATAGCCCTCAAAGCAGTGCAGGTCCTCGGTTTTGACGATGCCTTCCAGATACAGCCCGTCCTCCCGGTATTCCTCCACCTGTACGCTGCCGCGCTCCCGCATGGGGGCGGCAAGCCCAAGCTTGTCGTAGGGCAGCAGCACCCGGATGGTGTGCACCCGGTCGCTGAGCACCTCGTCCAGCTTTTGCAGCAGCTTGTCCAGCCCGTAGCCGGTTTTGGCGCTGGTCAGCAGAATGTCGGGGTCAAAGCTCAGGGTGTTGGGTTTGTCGCACTTGTTGTACACGGTCAGGCGGGGAATGTCGGTACAGTCCAGCCCATCCAGAACCTCGTCGGTGACGGCAAGCTGCTCCTCGCGCTGTTCATCCCCGGCGTCTGCAACCCGGACGATCACATCAGACCATGCGGCTTCTTCCAACGTAGACTTGAACGCCTCCACCAGATTGTGGGGCAGGCGGGACACAAAGCCTACCGTGTCCACCAGCAGCACCGCCATGCCGCTGGGCAGCACCAGCTTACGGCTGGTGGGGTCCAGTGTGGCAAACAGCATATCGGCCTCGGCCACGCTGGGGCCGCACAGGGCGTTCATCAGGCTGGATTTGCCCACGTTGGTGTAGCCCACAAGGCTTACCACCGGCATTCCGGTCTTAGCGCGGGCCTTGCGGCTCTCGCCCCGGCGCTTTTCCATCTCGGCCAGCTTCTCGGCCAGTGCATCAATGCGGGCGTGCACATGGCGGCGGTCCAACTCCAGCTTGGTCTCACCGGCACCGCGGCGGGCACCGCCGCCACCGCCACCGCCGCCGCCCTGACGGCTCAACGCCTCGCCCATGCCCTGCAGGCGGGGCAGACGGTAGCGCAGCAGCGCCAGTTCGGTCTGCAATTTGCCCTCGTTGGTCACGGCGCGGCTGCGGAAAATCTCCAAGATCAGCATGGTGCGGTCGATGACTTCCAGCCCGCCCAGCGCGTTGGAGATGTTGCGGATCTGGCTGCCGGTCAACTCGCCGTCAAATACGGCGCATTCCGCGCCCAGCGTCTGGGCGGCAAGGGAAGCTTCTTCCAGCTTGCCGCTGCCCAGCACGATGCCGGTCTCCGGGGTCTGGCGCTTCTGGGTGATCTGCGCCACGGCCTCCATGTGGTTGGCCTCGCACAGGGCAGAAAGCTCTGCCAGACTGCGCTCACAGTCCCACAGCCCCTGATCCAGTGCCAGCAGCACCACCTTTGTGGGAGGGGTCTCGGTCAGAATATCATAAAGCTCGCTCAAAGTAAGTCCTTTCTGTTATCGTAGCGTTCTTTTGTCAGCAGATAGCACCGGCATTCCACCGGTGTGCCGTCAAATTTGTGGTAAACGTCGTTGTGATGGTACACAAAGCCGGCCTTTTCCATCACCCGGCCGCTGGCGGGGTTGTGCACCGCGTGGCAGCAGGTGAGAAAGGTGCCGCCCACCTGTCTGAACCAGAAATCCACCACAGCTTGCAGCGCTTCGGTGGTAAGGCCCTTGCCCCACCACTTCTGCCCGATGCAGTAGCCCGGCTCCCAGATGCCGCCGGAGAGTTCCAGCCCCGGCCACTTGGCCTTTTGCTGCGGCTCACCCAGCAGGGCGTTGTATACGGAGATGGAGCCAAACACCTGTCCGGTGGCCTTTTCTACCATGGCCCACTGGTAATAATCCGGGTTCGGATACAACTCTGCCCACGCCGAAAGCAGTTCCCGGGTCTCGGCAGGGCTTTTGTGCGGTTCCCAGCGCAAAAACCGGGTCACAGCCGGGTCATTTGCCCAGTTTTCGTACATCTGCGGGGCGTCCTGCGGCAGCAGACGGCGCAGCAGCAGACGGTCGGTCTCCAGTTCAGGTGTGCCGGTGTGGCGCATGATCCATCCTCTCCCTTTTCTCAAAAGTTATCCCTAAGATAGCACAAAAACGGCCACGCTGCAAGCGAAATCAAGAAAACCGCTTGACCGGATGGGTGAACTACGATAAACTGAAAGATGAAGTCTTTTTATAGGAAAGGGAAAGTATCGATGTTAGATGTGCGCAAACTGTTAGCCCAGCGGCCGCTGCTGTTCGATGGCGGTATGGGTACCTATTATAAAGCAAAGCCGGGGCAGGAGTGCGAGCAGGCAAACCTGACTGACCCCGAGGGCATTCTGGCGGTGCACCGGGCGTATCTTGCCGCCGGAGCGGACGCCATCAAGACCAATACCTTCAGCCTGCCGCGTCTGGTAGCGGCACAGCAGCCGGGCTGGGAGCAGCTGGCGGATGCAGGCTGGCAGCTGGCAGTAAAGGCCGCCGGGGAGACCGGCGCGGCAGTGTTTGCCGACCTTGGCCCCGCACCGGATACCGAAAATCTCCCGGCGGAGCAGGTGTATCTTGCTGTGGCAAAGCGCTTTGCGCTGCTGGGTGCACGGAATTTTCTGTTTGAGACCCTGAGCGCCGAGGACGGTGTGCTGGAAGCGATTCGTGCGCTGAAGCAGACCGTGCCGGAGGCCTTTGTACTGGTATCCTTTGCGGTGCTGCCGGACGGCTACACCCGCGAGGGCCGCTACTGCGCCGAGCTTGTGCGCCGCGTGGCGCAGAGCGGCGTGGTGGATGCCGTGGGCCTGAACTGTGTATCCGCCCCGGGCGCGATGCGGGCACTGGTGCAGCAGCTGGGGGATGCGGGACTGCCGCTTTCGGTCATGCCCAATGCGGGCTACCCGGTGGTGGCACGGGCGCAGGTGCGCTATCAGGGCAAGCCGGAGTATTTTGCCCGGGAGTTGAGCCGCTTGGCCAGCGAGGGCGTGCGCATTCTGGGCGGCTGCTGCGGTACAACCCCGCAGCACATTGCTGCCCTGCGCACCGCGCTGGATGCTCTGCCGGAAGCGCTGCCCGCCGCCCCGGCGGCAAAGCCCGCTGCAGCGGCAAAGCCTGCAGTGGAAACGGACGATGCTTTTTTGCGCAAGCTGCGTGCCGGGCAGCGGGTCATTGCGGTGGAACTGGATTCCCCCAAGGACGCCGACCTGACCGCCTATCTCGAGGGTGCCCGCCGTCTGCAGGCCGCCGGTGCCGATCTGCTGACCATTGCAGACTGCCCTATTGCCCGGGCACGGATGGATTCCTCGTTGGTGGCCTGCCGGGTGCACCGGGAACTGGGCATGAACGTGCTGCCCCACATGACCTGCCGGGACCGCAACCTGAATGCTACCAAAGCGCTGCTGCTGGGACTGTACGCCGAGGGCGTGCGGGAGGTACTGGCCATTACCGGCGACCCCATCCCCACCGCCGAGCGGGACGAGGTGAAAAATGTGTACCAGTTCAACTCCCGCAAGTTGGCACAGTATATCGTGTCGCTGGCAGGAGAAGGGCGGGAGATGCCCGCACCCATCACGGTTTTTGGTGCGCTGAACCTGAACGCCCGCAATTTTGAGGTGGAGCTGCGCCGCGCCGCAGAAAAGCTGGAAAACGGCATGAGCGGCTTCCTTACCCAGCCGGTGCTGTCGGCACAGGCGGTGGAAAACCTGAAAAAAGCCCGGGAGACGCTGGATGAGCGCGCAAAAATTCTGGCGGGCATCCTGCCGGTGGTCAGCCAGCGCAATGCCATCTTTATGGAAAACGAGGTCAACGGCATCCATGTGGATGATGCCATCATCCAGAAGTTTGAAGGGCTGGACCGCGCCGCAGGTGAGGAACTGGGATTGGAAGTCTCGGTGCAGGCAGCCAAAGCGGCTGCGCCCTATGCAGACGGCTTTTACCTGATGACCCCCTTCAACCGGGTGGCGCTGATGGAACGGCTCATTGCCCGCCTGCGCACCGAGGTGACGGGCTGAAAAGATAAAACGGGAGGAACACGCTGTGCCCTGCGAAAAACCATTGCTCAGCATCATTGTGCCGGTGTACAAGGTGGAAAACTATCTGCAAAAATGTATCGATTCCATTCTGGCACAGACCTTTACGGACTTTGAGCTGATCCTTGTGGAGGACGGTTCGCCGGACGGTTGCCCTGCGCTGTGTGATGCCGCTGCCGCGAAAGATGCCCGCATCCGGATGCTTCACCAGAAAAACGGCGGGCTTTCTGCTGCCCGCAATGCCGGGCTGGATGTGGCAAGGGGCGAGTGGATCGGCTTTGTGGATTCCGACGACTATATTGCACCGGAAATGTACGAAACACTGTACAAGGCCGTGCAAAGCACCGGGGCAGACCTTGCCCTGTGTGATTACGCCGAGGTGGACGAGGCAGGAGCGCCATGTCAGTCGATGCACGTTCGTCTTGAAAAAAAGGTCTTTGCTGGGCAGGATTTACTGAAAAATGCTACGGATTCGATGATCCAGCCTGCGTGGAACAAGCTGTACCGCCGCGCAGTCTTTGCACAGCTGCGCTACCCGGAGGGTAAGCTGAACGAGGATCTTTTTCTGATCCCGAAAATCTGTTTGCAGATCCAAAAGGCCGTGGTGGTGCCAAAGGCGCTGTATTATTATGTGCAGCGCGGCGGCAGCATTATGAGCGGCAATAAAACGCTGCGCCATTTCGATGCTGCCGAGGCGGCACAGCGGTACTGGGAATGTCTTGTGAAAAACGCTGCATACGATGCACTGGCAAATGCGGCAAAATTTACGATGGGCAGCGTGAGCCGGGTGTACCGGCAGCTGCCCCCGGCGCTGCGCAAAGCACCCCGCAGCCGGGAAATGCTGCGGATGCAGTTTGAGGTAGTCAGCCGCACCCGGCGGTACTGCACTGTTCCCGGCGGGCTTTGGCTGCAAAGCTGGCTGCTGTGGCGCTGCCCGCAGACATACAGCCGGCTGCGGGGGTTCAAGGGCTGAGGAGAAAGAGAAAAAACGCATGAGAACACGCTATACGCTTATCAATATGCTGGTCAACATCGGCGGGCAATTTTTTACGATGCTGCTCTCCTTCATCAGCCGGATGGTGTTCATACGCTGCCTTTCAGCGGAATATCTGGGGGTCAACGGCCTGTTTACCGATGTGCTCAGTATCCTTAACTTCGCGGAGCTGGGTATCGGCACGGCCATGGTGTTCAGTATGTACGAGCCAGCCGCCCGGAACGACGAGCAGAAACTGGCGCGGCTGATGAACCTTTATAAGTGGATGTACCGGGCGGTGGCAGCTTCGGTGCTGCTGTTCGGGCTGGTTCTGCTGCCGTTTTTGCCGTACCTCATCAAGGATGGAGAAGGCATCGAGCATATTACCCTGATCTATATGATGTATGTGCTTTCCTCTGCCTGCTCTTATCTGCTGAACTATAAAAGCTCTATTTATCAGGCCTACCAGAAAAGCTATATCTGCACCGGGTGGACGCTGGTATGCGAGTGCATCCGCACCGTCGTGCAGATCGTGGCTTTACTGCTGACCGGTAACTTTATCCTGTACCTTGCCATCCAGCTTGTGGTGCAGTTCATACCCAACATCATCATCTCCCACATGGCGGATAAGGAATTTCCCTATCTGAAGGAATGCCGGGAGCTGCCGGAAAAGGAGGAACGGAACGGCATCCTGAAAAACATCGGCGCAATGAGTATGCACAAGCTGGCCACCGTCATCGTGCGCAACACGGACAGCCTGCTGATGTCCTCCTTCATCGGTCTGGCAACGGTGGGGCTTTACTCCAATTACCGGTTGGTACTCAACGCGCTGAACAACCTGCTGAACAAGTTTGCCACGGCTTTTTCCGGCAGCGTGGGTAATTTTGCGGCGCTGGAAAACTCTGACCGGCTGTACCAAGTATATAAAGAGATGGACTTTCTCTTTTTTGTGCAGTCTGCCTATCTGACTGGCGGGCTGATGATGCTGTTCAACCCCTTGATCGAACTGCTGTTTGGCAGGGAATACTGTTTCCCGATGACGACCGTGGCGATCATTGTGACAGAGTTCTATATCTCGCGGATGCGGCAGACGAACCTGTTGTTCCGGGAGGTCATGGGTCTGTTCTGGAACGACCGCTATAAGGCTGTGGCGGAGTCCATCATCAATCTGGTGGTCTCTCTGGCGCTGGTGCAGCGGTACGGCGTGGTCGGCATTATCGGGGGTACCATCATCAGCAGCCTGTGCACCTGTGCCTGGGTAGAACCCTACATCTTTTTGAAGTATGGCGTTCAGGATGCATGGCAGAAGAAACTTCGGGATTATTTTGCAGAGTATCTGAAGCGCACACTCCTTACAGCAGCGGTCTCTGCGGCAGCGGTGCTGTGGGTGCAGCGGTTCCCGGTGGGCAATTTCGGTATTTTTATTCTGGATGGGCTGCTTTATACGGCGGTGTTTGCAGGAGTGATCGTATTGCTCTACCGGCGCAGCGTGGAGTACACGGAGCTGAAGCGGCGTGGGTTGGAGATCTTGAAAAGGAGAGCCGGATGAATAAAGAAAAAAGTCCCCTGATCTCGGTGATCGTACCGGTCTATAAGGTGGAAAAGTATCTGCCCGCGTGTCTGGACAGCCTGCTGGCGCAGACCTACCGGAATTTTGAGCTGATCGTTGTGAACGATGGTTCGCCGGACGACTGCTGGCAGATCATGCAGCGCTATGCGGCGCAGGATGCCCGGGTGCGCATTTTCAACAAAGAAAACGGTGGGGTGTCCTCGGCACGCAATTTTGGGCTGGAGCAGGCAAGGGGCGAGTATATCTGCTTTGTGGATTCCGACGACCTTGTGCTGCCGCAGTATCTGGAATGGCTGTACGATGCTTTGTGCAGCTGCGGTACCCGCATTGCCATGTGCCGCTACCGCAGCATACGGGAAAACGAGACTCTGTGGACGGTGACGGAGTGCCCGGCACCGCAGAAAATCACGACGGAAAACTACTCGTGGATGCAGGAATGGAGCGGCGGGCACTGCTGGCGGATGCTGACCCACCGGGAGGTGCTGCAGGATGTCCGCTTTGACCCGGCGCTGTTCTACGGGGAGGATGCCCTGTTCTTTGTAACGGAATTCCTCAAGGCAGGCAGTCTGGCATTTTTGAACTGCCCGCTGTATGCTTACCTTGAACGTCCAAGCTCTGCCGTGCGGCAGGAGCCGAGCCTGCGCTTTTACACGGCGGCACTGGCATGGGAACAGATCTGGCAGCTGGTAAAGGGGCAGCCGGACCCCTTCCGCAGCACTACGGAACAGCGCTGCGTCATGTCCTGCGCCGAGGTATATTTCCGGCTGGTCAACCAGCCGGAGCGGGATTCCGAGAAGGAAAAAATGCTGCTGAAAACAGCAAAGCTGCACCGTCATGCTGCGTGGGAGATTCCGCCGGGAAATCAAAGCCAGAAGCTGCAGGCGCTGATGGTAAGCTACTGCCCGCATCTGGGCGCAAAGGCATGGAAGCTGGTGCGGTGGGTGAAAGGTTTGAAAAACTGATTGACAAATCCCACAAAAAACGTTATATTCTTTTTATAAATGCGTTGAAAAAGAGTGTGCATCGTCTGGAACCGCACAGAGAGCCGGGGGCAGCTGAAAACCCGGCGGGATACCGGCGGGGCACTGTCACTTTGGAGCAGGAGCGGTGAGCCTTGCCGGTAAGCCGCTTTCGGGTCTGCCCTACGTTACAGGGGCATCAAGGGGCGCGGAGGCTTCCGCGCAATTTGGGTGGTACCGCGGTTATGTATTTACAGCCGTCCCATGGAACGCTCCGTGGGGCGGCTTTTTGCGTCCCACTTCATCAAATTTTTTGGAGGACACTATGAAAGAGCTTGCAAAGCAGTACGATCCCAGTCAGGTGGAAGATCGTATCTACCAGTTCTGGCTGGACGGCGGCTACTTCCACACGAAGGCCGATCCGGACAAGAAACCTTATACCATCGTGATGCCGCCGCCGAACGTTACCGGTCAGCTGCACATGGGTCATGCGGTGGATAACACCATGCAGGATATCCTCATCCGCACCAAGCGGATGCAGGGCTATGCCGCCCTGTGGGTGCCCGGCACCGACCACGCCTCCATTGCTACCGAAGCCAAGGTGGTGGAAGCTATGCGCGCCGAGGGCCTGACCAAGGAGATGGTCGGCCGCGACGGTTTTCTGGAGCGCGCCTGGGCATGGAAGACCAAGTACGGCAACCGCATCGTCAGCCAGCTGAAGAAGCTGGGCAGCAGCTGCGACTGGGAGCGCGAGCGCTTTACCATGGACGAGGGCTGCTCTGAGGCTGTCAAGGAAGTGTTCGTGCGCCTGTACGACAAGGGACTGATCTACCGCGGCAACCGCATGGTCAACTGGTGCCCCCACTGCAACACCTCCATTTCCGACGCCGAGGTGGAGTACGAGGAGAAGGACGGCAGCTTCTGGCATCTGCTGTACCCGGTCAAGGAGACCGGCGAGATGCTGGAACTGGCCACCACCCGCCCCGAGACCATGCTGGGCGATACCGCCGTGGCCATCAACGGCGAGGACCCCCGCTACGCCCATCTGCACGGCTGCCATGTGGTGCTGCCCCTGCTGAACAAGGAAATCCCCATCGTCTGCGATGAGCACGCCGATATGACCAAGGGCACCGGTGTCGTGAAGATCACCCCCGCCCACGACCCCAACGACTTTGAGGTCGGTCTGCGCCACGACCTGCCCATCGTGCGCGTGTTCACTTATGACGGCCACATGACCGGCGCTGCCGACAAGGCTGCCGCCGATGCTCTGTTTGCCGCCGGTAAGAACACCGTCAACGAGCCCCATGTGCTGGATTGCGGCAAGTATGCCGGCATGACTACGCTGGAGGCACGCAAGGCCATTCTGGCCGACCTGAAGGAGGGCGGTTTCCTGAAGGAGATCGAGCCCCTGAAGCACGAGGTGGGCACCTGCTACCGCTGCCACTCCACCATCGAGCCCATGATCTCCAAGCAGTGGTTCGTCAAGATGGAGCCGTTGGCAAAGCCCGCCATCGAGAGCGTGGAGAAGGGCGAGATCAAGTTCGTGCCCGAGCGCTTTACCAAGAACTATATGAACTGGATGAAGAACACCCGTGACTGGTGCATCAGCCGTCAGCTGTGGTGGGGCCACCAGATCCCGGCTTGGTACTGTGACGACTGCGGCGAGACCGTGGTGGCAAAGTCCGCTCCCTGCACCTGCCCCAAGTGCGGCAGCGCAAAGCTGACGCGGGACCCCGATACGCTGGATACCTGGTTCTCCTCTGCCCTGTGGCCCTTCAGCACGCTGGGCTGGCCCAACGAGGACAGCGCCGACCTCAAGTATTTCTACCCCACCAATACGCTGGTCACCGGCTACGACATCATCGGCTTCTGGGTCAGCCGCATGATCTTCTCCGGTCTGGCTTACACCGGCAAGGCTCCGTTTGATACCGTCTGCATCCACGGCATCGTCCGCGACAGTCAGGGCCGCAAGATGTCCAAGAGCCTTGGCAACGGCATCGATCCGCTGGAGGTCATTGCCCAGTACGGCGCGGATGCCCTGCGCTTTATGCTGGTGGACGGCTCCACCCCGGGCAACGATATGCGCTATATCGAAAAGAAGGTGGAGGCTGCCCGCAACTTTGCTAATAAGCTGTGGAACGCCACCCGCTTTGTGCTGATGAACCTGCCCGAGGACTTTGAGCCGGGTCTGCCCTGCGAGGAGCTGCTGGACATGAGCGACAAGTGGGTGCTGACCAAACTGAATCAGGTGGCCGGTGCTATGACCGACAATCTGGAGCACTATGAGATGGGTCTGGCTGCTGCCAAGATCAACAGCTTTATCTGGGATGTCTACTGCGACTGGTTCATCGAGATCGCAAAGCCCCGCCTGAACTCCGGCGATGCACAGCAGGCCGATACCGCCCGCCGTGTGCTGGTGTATGTGCTGGATAAGGCGCTCAAGCTGCTGCATCCCTTTATGCCCTTCATCACCGAGGAACTGTATCAGGCTCTGCCCGGCTCTGCCGAGACCATCATGACGCAGGCTTGGCCCACCTTTGACGCCGCTCACAACTGGGCTGCCGAAGAGGAAGCCTTTGAAAAGGTGATGGATTATATCAAGGCTGTGCGTACCATGCGCACCGAGATGAACGTGCACCCCGCTAAAAAGACCAGCATGATCATCGAAACTGCCGATGCAGCCCCCTTCCAGAACGCACAGGTCTATCTGGCCAAGTTTGCCTTTGCCACCGATGTGACCTTTACCGAAAAGTACGAGGGCAGCACCGACGGCATGGTGCAGGTGTCCACCCACGCAGCCCGCGGCTTCATCCCCATGATGGAGCTCATCGACCGTGAAAAGGAGCTGGCTCGTCTGAACAAGGAGAAGGCCAAGGCTGAAAAGGAAATGGCCATGTTCGGCAACCAGTTGAACAATCCCAAGTTCGTGGAGCGTGCCCCGGCGGCTCTGGTGGAGGAGATCCGCACAAAGTTCGCCAAGAGTCAGGACAAGCTGGCCAACATTGAGCAGAGCATCAAGGCTCTGGGTTGAGACTGTGGAACGCTATAACGATACGGAGCGCACCTCGTTGTGGGTCATTGCGGGGCGGGTGATCTTTACCGCTGCACTGATTGCCTGCATCTGGTTCATCTTTTCCAACTCCATGGCGGTGGCAACAGTCTCCACCGGCTCCAGCGGCCGGGTGCTGGCATGGATGCGCATTATCCTGCGCCGCTTGGGTCATCCGGGACTGGCTGACCGCCTGACCATGCACATCGTGCGCAAGCTGGCACACTTTTGCGAGTATATGCTGGAGGGCTTTCTGCTCATGCTCTGTATGCGGGTGTACAGCCGCCACCCGCTGCGGCATATCACCGTGCCCATGCTGGGCGGTGTGCTGACAGCGCTGACCGATGAGACCATTCAGCTCTTCTCGGAGGGGCGCAGCAGTCAGGTCACCGATGTGTGGCTGGATTCTGCCGGTGTTCTGGCAGGCATCCTTGTCGCCATCGTGCTGCTGCTGGCCTGCGAGGGGCTGTATTATCACATGAAAAGGAGACACGAATGACCATCCAACAGGCAAATCAGTATTTTGCAGCTCTGCCGGACGGCTTTGCCGACCCGGCGCAGCTGGGCGCGCTGCTGCCCGCTTCGGTGCAGCAGGTGCAGTTTGTGGGCGTGGCAGGCACTGCCGGTAAAACGGCGGTGGCGCGCCTGCTGACGGCCATCCTGCACGCGCAGGGCATTCGTGCCGGTGTCTATCATGCTGGGTGCGAGCCCCTTGCGGCCCGTATCCGGGTGGCGGGCGAGCCGGTGGACGAGACACTGCTGTGCCGCGCCGCCGATGCTCTTGCCGCCCATGAGGAACTGCCTATGCAGGCGGCGGAGCTTGCCGCCGCTGCGTACTGCTTTGGCGAAGCCGGCTGCACGCTGGCGGTGGTGGAGTTGCCGGACGCGGGTCTGGCTGCGGCACTGCCCCAAATGCCGGTGTGTGCTGTCACAGCGGTGGGGCCGGACGGCGTGAGCCGCTCGGTGGAGCGTCTGGCTGCGCTGGCAGGCGGCGTGATGCGCAAGGACAGCATCTGCGTCACCGCGCCGGAACAGCCCAAGGCGGTGCTCAGTGAGCTGATTGTTGCTGCGGGCAAGTGCGGCTGTGAGCTGGTAGTGCCCGACCCGGAGGATATCACCTTTTTGGAAGCAGAACAGTTCGCCAGTCGGGTGGACTACGGCGGCTATACGGTGCCGCTGGCCTTTCTGGGGCGTCACGCCGCAGGCAACGCCGCCATGGCGGTGGAGCTGGCACTGGCGCTCTGCCGCAAGGGGGCAGACATCTCCGATGAAGCGATTCTGGATGGCATTGCTGCCGTGGACAACCGTTGCAGCATCCGGGTGATTTCTCAGCGCCCGCTGGTCATTCTGGATGCCTGCCGCACCCCGCAGCAGGCGGCTGCGCTGCTGCGCGTGCTGAACATGGCTAAGGTGCGCCACATGAGCGCCATCATCGGCCTGACCGAGGAGGAGGGCGCCGAAGCCTTCTTCTCCGCGCTGGAAACCGGCCTGAGCCCCGAGGAACAGAAAAAGGATAAATCCACCATGCCAGGCATGAGCGAGAGTCCCTTTGATAAGGTGTATCTCGTCACGCCTACCGGTGTGGAGGAGCAGCTGACCCGGCGTCTGACCGAGAAGGCAAAATATCACTTTGACGCTCAGCTCTGCACCAGTCTGGACGAAGCAGTGCAGCTGGCGCACGCCAACACCCGCCGCGGATTACTGGTCTGCGGCAGCGAGGCGGCAGCGCTGGAAGCTGCCGAGCTGCTGGCAAAGGCATAAACCGCCGACAGCTTTTTCTAAAAAATAACCCGAAGATCCCGTACACTGAAGCTATGTGTACGGGATCTTTTATTTTGCAAAAAAGGAGATGGACAAGCAATGGCAACGGTGACCTTCAGCGCGGCAGGGGAGACCCTGTACGCCTATCTGGCGGGCGAGATCGACCACGATGCCGCCCAGAGCCTGCGGATGCAGCTGGACGATGCACTGGTCAGCCGCAGCCCGCGTACCTTGATCGTAGACCTTGGCGGGGTGGGGTTCATGGATTCCTCCGGCATCGGGCTTATTCTTGGGCGGCAGCGCTGCGCCCGCGTTCTGGGCACGAGCCTGCGGCTGCAGCACGCCCCCGCGCAGCTGCAAAAAGTCCTGCGGCTGGCAGGCATCCCTTGTACGGAGAACATAGAAAAGGAGAATGCGCAATGAAAGCAGAGAACAGTACCCGCATCCAGTTCGATTCCCTCAGCAGCAATGAGGCATACGCCCGCGGCGTCACGGCGGCCTTTCTGGCGCGGTACGACCCCACCGTGCCACAGCTTGCCGACCTGAAAACGGCAGTGTCCGAGGCGGTGACCAACTGCATCGTCCACGCCTACCCGGAGCGGATCGGGCCGGTGTGCATGACCATAGCGGTTTATCCAGACCGGGAGGTGCACATCACCATTACAGATAAGGGCATCGGCATCCCCAATGTGGAACAGGCCATGCAGCCCTTGTTCACCACCGGCAACCCGGAGGAACGCTCCGGTCTGGGCTTTGCAGTGATGCAAAGCTTTATGGACAGGGTCAAGGTCACCTCAAAGCCCGGCAAGGGAACAAAGGTGCTGCTGGTCAAGCGTCTGTCCCGGCGGGAGCCTACATAAAAAAGAAAGGCGGTCCGGTATATGGTAACGGATAAGACCCGGCGGGAAGCATTCATCACACAGAATCTGGGGCTGGTGCACGCCTGTGCGGGCAGATTCCGTGGGCGCGGCATGGAGTATGACGATCTATACAGCGCAGGGTGCGTGGGGCTGATCAAGGCCTACGATAATTTTGACGAGAGCCGGGGCGTGTGTTTTTCCACCTATGCCGTGCCGGTGATCCTTGGCGAGATCAAAAAGCTGTTTCGGGATGGAGGTACGGTCAAGGTGAGCCGCTCCCTGAAGGAGCTGGGAATGCGGGTGCAGGCAGCACGGGAGCATACCATGAAGCTGTGCGGCTCAGAGCCTACCTTGCAGCAGCTGGCAGAGCAGCTGGATGAACCGATAGAGAATGTAGCCCTTGCCATACAGGCTGCGCAGCCCGCCATGAGCCTGACCCCGGAAAATGGCGAGGACGGGGACCGGCAGCTGGATATCCCGGTGGAATCACCGGAGGAGGAGCTGGCGGATAGGATCAGTCTGGCGGAGGTGATCGAAGCGCTGCCGGAGCAGGACAAGCAACTGATACGCCTGCGCTTTTATGGCAACCGCACCCAGAGCGAGACTGCAAAAGCAATGCACACGACTCAGGTGCAGATCTCCCGGCGGGAACGCAAGATCCTGATCCAGCTGCGCACCCGGCTTTTGGAGGAATAAGGGAGGAAGTGTCTATAATAAATGTGAAAAACTGGGCAAAAAGTCAAAAGAATGATTTTGGTGTAAAAAATGTAAAAAAGTGCTTGCTTTTTGAAGGATGCTGTGCTAAAATACATTACTGTCAGGCAGACGTCCGACAGAATGAAATACTTCAAAAACGACGTCAAACGGAGAGATTCGACAGAATCAAAAATGAATCTCGAAAATCTTTCAAAAAAGCGCTTGACAACTTATCACGAAAGTGATAAAATAACTAAGCTGTCAGCCGCTAAGGCTGCGGCGCACAGGACCTTGAAAATTGAACAATATCGAAAGAACTTGTAACGGAACCTATTTTCGTGTTGGAAAAACACGGTAAACAATTCCAAA
>QWCH01000702.1_pt1 | contig 58283 bp, 46 predicted proteins | sample 1972671 | NCBI WGS metagenome assembly QWCH01 (sample SAMN09866713, study PRJNA288562) | Human gut metagenome isolate term3_stool, whole genome shotgun sequencing... | isolation source: gut | host: Homo sapiens | place: USA: California
TAATGTTGTTTTACCGTGGTCAACGTGGCCTATTGTTCCGATGTTAACATGCGGTTTGGTTCTTTCAAATTTTTCTTTTGCCATTATTTTTCCCTCCTAGATTTTTAAATTTTATTATAATAATGGTGGAGCCCACGACCGGGATTGAACCGGTGACCTCATCCTTACCAAGGATGTACTCTACCGACTGAGCTACGTGGGCTTAACATAATTAATTTTACCACAGAAAATTTTTAATGTCAAGCATTTTAAGCTTATTTGTGGGCTTCATTTTAGGTTGTATTACTTTTTTAATTGATGTTTTTGTGAAGTCGTGTTATTATAAATTTGGAGGTATAGTATGAGTAAATTTTTAGGACCTATACATTTTTTAATGTACGAAAAAATTAAATTTCAAGATAGATTAACAGCAAGTATTCTTTCGAAAGAGGAACTTGATCTGTTGAACAAATCCATTGCACCGGTTTCAACTGATCCTTTGGATGAGATTATCGATGTGGACAATATTCATGGGTATTTGTCTTCAAAAATCGATGTTGTAGAGTCGAGACTTTCTTATGCAATTTTACATGGTAGAGATGTTTATAAGAAGGCTTATGATTTAGGAGTGAGTGTTGCTCCGACCGATTTAAATACATTTGATGAGGTCTTCGACGCGATAAATATGGTAACACTTGATGGCATGCCTTGTGATCATGCTATTCGTGCAGGGGTTTCGCCGGACGGAGAGCTTCAAATAGTAACACTTAATGATATGCACAAAAAATATAGCGAATCACCGCTTTCAATAGATCCATCAAAGAGCTTATCAAATACTTGTGAAGGTGGACATGGTCATGATGATCATGAAAGTTTTCACATTGGCAGTTTTCTTTCTGAGAAAAAAGATGAGACCGAAACATGTGATTATTATGTATTGAGAGAGAATTTTTTGAAAGGTTTCCTTTCAAAATCTAAATTTAAAATCACAAGAGTCGGTAAAGATTTTTATATAAGCTAAATTCATATCGCTTAACTTTCTTTGAGGCGACAGCATTATATGGTATAATGTATTTGGTGATTGAATGAAAGTTTTACTTGTTGGAGTAAATTCAAAATATATACACACGGCACTTGCGGTTCAATATTTATATAATTGCTGCACCGACTTTGATGTTGAGATTCTTGAGTTTAATATAAATCAGGAGATTTCTCACACTTATGGAGAAATTTTAAAACGAAATCCGGATGTTGTGATGTTTTCGACTTATATCTGGAATATCGACTATATCGAAAGGTTGACGTCGGACATTTCAAAAGTGACGGATGCGGTTATTGTTTGGGGAGGAATTGAATCTTCGTTTGATACGGGCGAATTTTTTGAAAAAAATCCGGGGCTCGATATTATTATTCGTGACGAAGGTGAGCTTACAACTCCAGCTCTTCTTCATGCAATCGAGGATAAAACGCCGCTTTCGGATGTGAATGGAATAACATTTCGAGAAAATGGAAATATTATAACAAATCCGCCACGTCCGCTTATAAAGAATTTGGACGAGATTACGAGTCCTTTTAAGGACTACAAAAATCCGCCGGGCAAGATTGTATATTACGAGATGAGCCGCGGTTGCCCTTTTAAATGCACTTTTTGTATGTCGAGCACAATAAAGGGTGTGCGCTATTTTTCGAAAGAAAGAATCGAGAGCGATCTTCTTTATATTATAAATTCTGGTGCAACGATTGTGAAGCTTGTCGACAGGACTTTTAATGCAAATGAGCGCGAGAGCATGGACATGATGAATTTTATTGTTGAACATGCACACGAGGGAATGGTTTTTCATATGGAACTTATGGCACATCTCATAAGTGATAAATTTTTGGAGTTTTTGTCGACTCTGCCTAAAGGGCTGTTTCAATTTGAAATCGGTGTGCAGTCGTCAAACCCTGAAACTTTGAAGGCAATTGAGCGTGTGACGGATCTTAACAGGTTAAAATATGTAGTTTCAAAAATTCGCTCCTATGGTAATATCCACCAACATGTGGACCAAATTGCCGGGCTGCCTTATGAGGACTACGAGAGCTTCGGGCATAGTTTCGATTTCATTTACGGGCTCGGTGCCGAAAAGCATCAACTCGGTTTTCTAAAGGTTTTGCGTGGCTCGAAAATGAAAGCGGATGCGAAAAAATATGGTATTGTTTACAGTGAATATCCGCCGTATGAGGTTTTAAAGACAAATTATATAAGCGAGTTTGAGATTATGCGAATAAAAATCATCGAAGATTTGGTTGAAAAGTTTTCGAATGAAGACTATTTTTCGAACACTCTTGATTATTTGTTAAAAGATGAAAGGCCGTTTAAATTTTTTGAAGATATGGCGATTTATTGGGAGGAAAACGGTTACCATAAAGTTGGCCACAATCGTGTGGATCTATATAAAAATTTATTTGATTTTTTAAAAGAACGTGATGATATAGACGAGATTACGGAGCTTCTTCGATTGGATTTCTTTATAAACAATCGCTCAAATCCGGCGGAGTATTTGAAGCCTAGATTTATAAAGCTCGAAAAATTTCACGATTTTTTAAATATCGAGAGCGTGAGAAACTTGTTTTCGCTCGACATGAGTCGGCCGACAAAATTTCTTGTTAAAGATTTTAGGTTCCACAAGTTTTTCTTAGAGAATAAAGAGAGAATTTTTGGATTTTATTACACAAGTAATGGCACAATTTCAAAGGATATTACTGATTTTATAGGAGGAGATTTAGATGAAAATTAAAAAAGCGATACTTTTAGCACTTCTGGCGACTGCGATGCTCTTTTCTGCATGCACACCGAAAGCAATAAGCATGTTTGATTATATAACACCGAAATTTTCGGGCTCAAACGGAGAGGGCGCTGTAAAGATTGACCCGAATGAATTTTTGAAGTTTCAACAAGCGGTATACAAACAATATATTCCGGAAAAGGATTTGAACATTTGGAAAGGTCATATAAAAATTTGGGGTCAATCAGACGATATGACCATCGATTCAAATGTTGCTGCGAGACTTGATAAAATTCAGGAAATGATGGATGAAATCGACATTTTTAAATTTTATGAATTTGTCCCTAAGGAATCTCCGGAAAATTTAAAGAACGGCGATGTGGTTGAAATTGGTATCAAGAAAAAAGAAGGTACTGAAACAAAAAAAATAAATATTAAAGAAGAAACGAGAACCTTTGTTGTCGAAGGTTTGAAATAATAAAATGGCGAGGGATTTATAATGAAAAGTCCTCGCCTTTTTTGTGATTTTTTGAGTTTGTTTATTGAAAATTTTTATAAAATCATCGAATAAAAAAATTCAGCATTTAAAAATTTTTTATTGCTATAAAATATAAAATTCTGATATAAACTCATTTTTTTAAATTATTTTGCAAGCACCAACTTGCTTTTAATCCAAAAGTTCAGAGCATCTAATTTTATTTGCATTAAATACATAAAATGTGGCACACATATTTTTGAAAATGAACGCCCTTCCCTTTTGCTTAGTTACAAAATAAAATGCCCCCAAAAGGGGGCAATATTTTTGAATTTCCATCTAACAAAATCTCATTCTGTTTGGATCAATATCCTCATCTCTTTCCCAAAAGCCGTCAAGTTCGATACCGATTTCAGCGGCTACTTTCTCAATATATGTGCGGTCTTCTTCATTTTTATAAATGATACACACCCCACAACAATGAGAGGCTTCACGTGGAGTTGGAGCGAGAGTTTTTTCAATTTTATCTAATTTTTGCAACAAATTGTAAGCATCTATCGAGTTTTTGAAAAAAACAAAGTACTGTTTTGACATATTTTTATTAAGATATATTAATATCTAGCCTAACATTTCGATAAATGCACCGATTCTTGTTTTCAATTGTTCAGCATCTTCGTCTGTGTAATCGGTTTCAATGCCCATTACCGGGATTCCTGCTTCCTTCAACGCTCTTTCGACTTTTCTGCCTTCCAAATCATACAGAGTACAGAATTTTAAGTTGAGGTCGATTACGCCGTCAGCTTTGTATTCCTTTGCAAGGCGAATGATGTCGTCGATTCTATCGTCGTTCGGAGTAAAGCAAGCGCAGTTGATGCTTCCGAGATATCTCTTTGCCAAGTGTTTAACTTGTTCGTCGATAGTTCCCGGAGTTTCATCAACAAGATGTTCACAATATCTTAAGCCTGTGCACATTTCTTCGCCGACAATTGCAGCACCCATAGATTCGATGATGTGGTGAATCTTCCAGTTTGGAATTGAAAGTGGTGTTCCTGTGAGAAGGATTCTCTTTGCACCTTCTTTGTAGACGCTTACGCCGTTTTTAACTCTTTCATCGAGTTCGTCACATAGCTTGTTGACCATTGTGGCAAATCTTTCAGGATCGTCAAAGAATGCAATTTGAGTGATAAGTAAAACGTCTTTTCCTGAAATAGGCACTTTGTCGAGTTTTCTGAAGTCATTCAATCTTTGAAGAGCTTTACGTTTGTTGTTTACAATCTTTATTGCATTGTGTAAACTTTCTTCGGTGATTTTATTTCCTGTCATTTCTTCAAGCTTTGCAATATATTTCTTTATTTCTTTTTCCCATTTTAAGAAATCGTCTTCTGTTTTAAGTTGCGGAATGTCCATGATATACATTGGAGCGTCTTCGCCCAAAATTTCCCATGCTTTTTTCTTACCGTCACAAGTCGTTTCACCGACAAACAAATCAGCAATTCTAAAGAACGGGCATGTCTTGTCAAATCTTGCACCGAGACTTGCCTTAATTAGTGGACATGTTGCAGTCGGAAGAACTTTTTCTCCGCCCGGAACCCAGAATTGGCTCCCACTGCAAAGACCTGTAACAATTGCGTTTGCAGCTATAGGCACTTCATCAGGAACGTGAATGCAGAAAGTCCCTACTACTTTTCTGCCCTTCTTTTGTTCTTCAATTAACTCTGCCGGTCTGATTCCGTGAATATCTCCAACAACCATATTGAAGTAATCCATTCTTTCCGGTCTATTTTCTTGGCTTAAAAAAACGTCGCCAAAGGCACCAGGAAGCACTTCGCATAACATATCGTGCTTGTCAACGTCCATTCCAATGTTTGACCACATTTCATGATTTTTGTCCATTTTCTACACCTCGTATTTAATATATTTTTTATTACAAAAAGCACACTTGTCGGGAGCACAATCCACGTCATTTGTACTTTCTATGACTGAATAATTTTCGGCGTCGATGCCGTCTAAAATGCCGTATGGGCAAAGTGCCCTTACAATATTTCTCTCATTATCTATTAATTTATTTTCTTTTATTAAATCATCCAAAATATCAATTCTTTTCTTGAGTTCCGGCTCATACAAAAGATAGAATTTCGCATAGCTCAAAAGCTTTGAATCAATATCTGTCTTTTCTAAAAACTTTAATTTTTCATCGATAGTCTCAATCAGTTTCTTTTGTTCATTATAAATTTTATCGTCAAATGAATAACCGCTCATTTCTAAAAAATTAGAGGTATTATCAATTGAAATAAATTTTTTATCCGTCACTTTTGAAATTTTTTCCACAAAAATCGGACAAAGATTTGAATGGACAATGAACTTTGAGCTGAAAAGAATAGGACACTTCCCCGTTTCGAGATAAATTCTCGTGGAATTTATTGCGTCACAATCCTCATTAACATCACCGTACTGATAAATAAAACCGTCGACACTTATAATTGGATAAGGAATCAAAGAATATGCTCTTAAAAAAGCTTCATCCACATTGCCGAAAGTGCCTACAACATTGTCGGCTGCCATTTTAGCACCTATGGCTTTTACATACGCCTCTCTTCTAATTTCTTTAAAAAAATCTATATTTAAACTATGCAAGAAGTGCAGCTCCTATCGCTCCGGCAAACCTTGCCCTTGGATCAGTGTGAACAGTTGCACCGAGCTCCTTAGAAAGCTCATCTATGACATAGTCACTGTCACAAAAACCGCCGGTCAAAAATACATCGCCGCTTTTTAAACGCTTCGAAGAGAGGGCTGCAACCTTCTTTACAATAGATTGAACAACGCCGCATGCAATGTCTTCGCGTGGGGTGCCTTTACCCATAAGGCTTATAATTTCGGACTCTGCAAAAACCGTACAAACACTTGAAATCGGAACAGGCTCACCTTTCTTTGCAAACTCAAACATTTCGTGAAGAGTAAGGCCAAGTCTGTTTGCCATAACTTCCAAAAACTTTCCGGTGCCGGCACTACATTTATCATTCATCAAAAAGTCGGAGACCATGTCGTCTTCAACGACTATAACCTTTGTGTCTTGACCGCCGATGTCAATAACTGTCATATCTCTTGGATTTAGGAACAATGCTCCCTTCGCATGACAAGTAATTTCTGTGACCGTTTTATCCGCATATGGCACACTTATTCTGCCGTAACCTGTTGCGACAATGCCGACATCACCGAGATTCAGACTCTCAATCCATTTTTTAATCTCTTCACCTGTTTCGCGACTGTTCCAACCGCTAGGCAAGAGCTTTGTATACAAAATTTCTTTCTTGTCATCGTCCATAATTGCGACTTTTGACGCAGTTGAACCGATGTCTATACCTACATGCTTCAATAAATTCCGCCTCACTTTAATATAATATTCTATTTTACATTATACTGTAGTAAGAATTTTAAATAAATACCTTATTACATAATCCTATAGTTAATTGTATTCTTATAAATAAATCAAATAATGTAATATAAAATAAACGTTATAGAAGAAATTTATAGATATATGAAAATTTATTGAAAAAAATGATTGAAAATAGAGATAAATACGCTTGACAAAGAACAACCTTGGAATTATAATAATAAATGTGATAAGGATTTCTTATCACCATTATAAATATAATTTATAAATTAAATCATTAGTCGAATTGTGAAGAAATTTATAGATGTATTTATTTGGACATTTAGCTAATAGCATTTTGCTAAACGTTATACCTATACCAACCTCTCGAAAGAAGACCTCCAGGGTCTTTTTTCATTTGTATAAGAAAACTTTATAATATCTTATTTTTTAATTATGGCTTAGCACAAGCATTAAAAAAGACTCTATACTATTTAAAAGAATTCTAACATCTAATAAATATTATAGAGTCTATATTTTTGCAATAAAAAAACCACCAAAAGGCGGATTTTTTGTGGTCGGGGTGACAAGATTCGAACTTGCGACCCCATCGTCCCGAACGATGTGCGCTACCAGTCTGCGCTACACCCCGACGTGGTATAATAATTTCCAACGAAATTATTATACCATATTAATTTATTTTTTACAATACTATTTTGTAATTTTTTCAATCCATGCAGCGATGTCGTCGATAACACTTGAAACGATTGGAGCATCTTTTTGATATTCGTCAGTTATAAGGTTTGCGAGTTTTGTTTTACCATCGCTTGGTTGCATCATGTGGTTTGCACCTTTAACTTCTTCAATGCTGTCATTTTCGTTTTTGTCGAGTCCGTTTTTCCAAAGTTCAAGTTCGCTTATTGGAACTTGTTTGTCAAATTCTGCGATTCTAATGAAAATAGGAAGTTTGCTGTCGTTGTAGAGTTTTATCGGGTCATATTTCATGAGATCTTTTACATATACTCCCGGTATACCAAACGGATAGTTTTCAGGTTTATTTAGTTCTTCTTCGCTCATTGTTTCGATTTTCTTTAAAATTTCATCATTTGTTTTGATGTTTTGTTTCATCATTTCGACTTGTTTTTCATCTGCATTTTCTGAACCTTCTTCTATAACCTTTTCAAGTTGTTTTTTAGAAAGCTCAGCGATATTTGTCGGTGTTCCTGAAAGAATGATATATCCTTTTGCAAGGTTTCCTGCTGTTTCGTTTATTACAGGAAGATATGAACCGGATTGACTGTGTCCCAAAATAAAGAGCTTATCAGTAGGAATTCCTTGTTCTTTTGCAAGAGTTTTAAGTCCTTCAGCTGCATCGTCGATGAACTCATCTTTGATTAAAGTTTTATTTTGCATTCCGATTTTTGCGAGTTCTTTGCCGTATTGATAGGTTCTTTTGTTGAATCTAAGGACAGCAAATCCTTTTTCAGCAAGTTGGTCGGAGAGATGCTTCATCATTTTGTTTTGACCGAGAGTCATGTTCATGTCGTTCGGTCCGGAACCGTCAACGATAACAATCCCTGCTTTAACTTCGCCTTTCGGCATTTTTATCATACCTTTTACAGGATATCCTGTTCCAGCGTCAAGTGTGATTTCTTTTTCTCCTTCTTCAGGCACGATATCTTTTTTCATATTGAGATAGTTTACGCCGTCTGCAACCATTTCGCCGTTAAAAGCAATTGTTTGGTCTACTGTTCCCTTTTCAAATTGAAGTGTTGAGTCAGTTAGATAGTAACCGTTTTGTGTTTCAATTTCAGTTTTTACGATTTCTTTATAAGCGCCGAGTTCTTGTTCGAGCATTTTAAAAACATCAAGATCTTGGCCTTCAGTTGCCTTTTTAAATTCTTCAGAAATACTTTCCTTGAATTTATCAAAGTCTCTTTTTGCAAGTAATTCAGTTAAAGTTTTGGTCTTTTCTTCTAGAGTCTTCTTCTTTTCTTCATCTAATTTTGCTTCTTCAACTTTATTTTCCTTGTCATCTTTTTTATCTTCATTTTCTTTATTGTCTTTTTCATCTGTTTTTGCAGCATCTTCAGTTGTTTCTACTTTTTTATCGTCGACTTTTGTGTCGTTTGTTTTACATGCTGAAAATGTCATAGTAACTGCAAGAACAGCAATTAAAAATAATCGTTTCATTAATTTTCCCTTTCTGTAAACATATTTGCCAAATTACCAATAAATTATATCACGTTTAAGGCTCGTTGTAAAGGCACGATTTTTTTATAATTATTTTGGATTTTAATCATTTTGTGGTACAATTAAGTCAAGTTTATTTTTAATATATAGGAGGTATTATGACCAACTCACTTTCTTTACTTAAATTTTTACGCGAGTTGTCAAATGAAAAGGAACGAACTATAGAGAATCTTAATGAGCTTTCGTTTTATAAATTTTTTGATGATTTGCCTAAGAATTCACCATACGTTACAATCTCGAATACGCCTGGCGATTTTTATTTTAGAATTAAGCGTCCTTTTTCTTCGAAAACCGCAGAAGACAGACGTATTCAGGAGCTCTATCGTGAATTTTTAAATCTTTATTATATTATTCATAATGAAACTGAAGAGTCAGAGCTTTTGATTGGAAACGGTATTCTTTCATCAAAGGATTTGCCTGATTCGTATTATCCTGTTTTCACAAAAAAGGCTAATATTATTTTGAATGCACCTAAAGAGTTTATTGAAATTGGTCCTTCAAACAGTCCGGCAAGAATTGATATTAAGCTGTTATCGAAAGTGCAGAACATCAGCCCGCTTGAATTAAAAAGAGCTTCCGAAGAGGTTAAGGATAATTTTTATGATCCGTTTATAAGTGCAGAGTCAAATCAATTTTTAAAGGGCCTTACAAAGAGACTTCATTTAGATGGAAAAGTTTTGTCTGTTGACGAAGCTACGGATTCAGATTCGTCCTTTATTTTGCTTGAAAGAAATCTTTTTATGCTCGCACCGAAATTTTCGCGTGAAGTTGAGGTATTTGAAGAGGCTGTTGAACGTGAGACAAAAGGTCAAAGTCAGTTTATTATTGATGCGATTTCAGGAGATGGTCCGCTTCCTAAAAAGAATGCGTACGATGAGGAGCTCGACGTTCTTTTTACAAAAGAGTTTAATAGAGAGCAGTCGGATATTTTAAAGAATTCATACGAAAGCCCAATCACACTTGTTGACGGCCCTCCGGGAACCGGAAAGACGCATACGGTTGCAAATATGATCGGACACTTCCTTGCAGAAGGAAAGCGAGTTTTAATTCTTTCAAAAAAGAAAAAAGCACTCAGAGTTATAAAAAATATGATTGATCCGGGTTTCGCAGGCCTCGTTGTTTCAAGGGTCAAGGACTCAAATGATGACATAAGAGAAACTCTATATTATATTAATGATTTTATTTTAAACCACACAACTCCGGAGATGGAAGCAAAAGCGAAGAGGATTAAGAGTGAAAGGCACGACATCATTACAAGAATGAACGAAACAAAGAAGAACGTACTCGACATTTTGGAGTCCGAGTCTAAGGAAATAAAGGTCGGCAACGATACTTTTAGTCCCGTTGAAGCGGCGAGATTTGTTGTAAAAAACAAGGATATTATAAATCTTATCCCTGGCGAAGTGGAAAGACTTCAAACGTTCCCGCTCACAGATGATGAACTGGATTATATTTATACGACAAATAAAGAGGTGACAGAAACAGAAGAGATTCTTCTAAAAAGGCCGCTTCCGTCAATTGATGAACTCATAAGTCCGGAGGATTTGAAAGAAACTATCGCATCAATGGACACAATTGAGTTTAATGAGCTGAAATTTTTACCGTTAACACCGCAAGGCACAAAGCTTACTGATGAAGGAGTTCAAGTCGATTCGATTTTAATCGACGAAATGAGCGATATATCTGAAGTCAAGGGTGAACTTGAAAAGCTGAAGGCTTATATGAATCTTCCTTTATATAAGGAGAATGCATTGAAAGCAGGCTTAAATTTAATCGATAATCGAGCATATAATGAGCTTTCAAGAAAAGCACTTCTTGTGGATGAATATCGTGAAAAACATATCGAGACACTTACAGGCAAGTCGATAGTTTACCCTGATATGCCGAGAGAAGATGTTATAGAGGCCCTTGAAAACCTTGAGGAAATCTACGGTAAAAAAGATAAGCCGGGCACTTTTGATACCCTTTTTAAAAAGAATTTGAAGAATGTCATTCAAGGTTTTACAATTAACGGAGAGCCTATAAGAGGAGCAAAAGATGCGAATGATGCTATAATCCTAATGAACTATGATAGGATTTTAAGTGACCTTAAGGCACAATACGATGAGCTTATAACAGATAACGGCGGACCAGATTTTTCAGGATATTTCAGAAATAAGGACGAAATTTTCCAAAATTTGGAAACGTTATATAATTTTAAAGATCTTTATATTCCTCTTATTGACAAACTTAGCGAGCTTTTGCCGGCAAAGATTATCAATAAAATTGCACCGGCTAAAAAGAATCCGACGAGCGAAGTTTTAGGATATCTTTCTACTGAGATATATAATTTGCTTGAACTTGCAAATCTTCATATCAACGAATACATTCCTCTAAACAATAAAATCCAACGCATTCTTTCAACTTTGAATGATTATGTGGATGCGGATGTTCCTATATTATATGAACTTATCAATGAAATAAAAAATAAAAAGACTACGGAATACGCCGCGGATTATGATGAATATAAGGTTCTTTCAAGAAAGAAAGACATTGTTTTAAGGAGAAGTGCGATCCTTTCAAAGTTGTCATGTGCACCTTCATGGCGTGAATTTATTGAAAAAAGATTCGGCGAACATGGCGGAGATACTGTGCCGGATGGAATAAAAACCGCATTTATGGCGAATGTTTTAAATAACGAAATTCAAAGAATTGTAAAGAGTCCATACGAAAAGATGAGAAAGATGCTCAGTTGGTACAAGAAATCAATAATTGAGCAAAATCGTGAATACGCAAAAACGCTCGCATGGTATCATTTCTTAAGACGAATGGACGAAAATCCGGAAATCAGACAATCGATTAAAGGCCTTGAGCTCACATATAAAAAGCTTGGAAAAGGTACGGGCTTTGATGCGAAAGAACTTCAAAAGAAAGCAGAAGAGCTTTTGACTAAGTGTCAACAATTTGTACCGTGCTGGATTATGACTATTGACGATGCAATTCAAAATGTTGTATTCAAAAACAAATTCGACGTGACTGTTGTAGATGAGGCATCACAAGCTGACGTTTTGGCATTGCCGCTTCTATACACTTCAAACAAATTGATTGCAATTGGTGACGATAAGCAAACGACACCTCTTTATGGAAATATTCCGCTTGAACGTGTACAAAATCTTAGAGAAACAATGCTTTCAAAGGATTTCCCTAACTTCCACTTGATGGATCTTTCCACAAGTTTTTATGATATTCTAAAAACGACATTCCCGTCATTTTTACTGAGCGAAGAATTCCGATCTGTGCCTGATATTATTGAATTTGTAAATAATCTTTCGTACGATGGTAAAATTCTTCCGTTGAGAGACGAAAATGACACGATATTAAAACCGGCACTAAATCTTGTTAAGGTTGACGGAGTGAGAGATGGTGACATAAATGAAGCGGAAAAGGAAAAGATTGTCGAAATGATTTTGGATATTATAAAAAATCCGGAGTACGAAGACAAGACAATCGGCGTTATAACGCTCCTTGGCTCCGCACAAGCTAAGGCAATAAATGATAGACTCATGGAAATGATAGACACACTTGAATATGACAGACGAAAGATTATGGCGGGAACTGCGATTGATTTCCAAGGGGATGAACGCGATGTAATGTTTATATCTATGGTTGATAGTCCTAAGGATTCGCCACTGAGACTTTTGTCCGAAGGTGCTGAAGAGATTAATAAAAAGAGATTTAACGTTGCATTTTCAAGGGCACGTGACCAAGAATTTTTGGTCACCTCTCTCAGTGAAAGTGATTTAAAAACCGGAGATTTGAGACTTGCTGCAATTGAGTATTTCAATGAGAAGTCACATGAACGTGAAAAGGAAGAAAGAAAACTCACGCCGTTTGAAATGGATATAATGAACGAACTTGAAAAGAGAGATTTCATTGTTACAAACAATCACACAGCCGGTCGCTATCCTTTACCGCTCGTTGTTGAGAATCCTAAGGTAGCAATTGAAACGCCGGAAGAAAAAACGGGGATTAAGCGTGAAGAACTTGAAAAACAACTTGAAACAAGCTTACTTCTCGAAAGGGTCGGTTGGAAACTCGCACATATAAGAGAATCTAAGTATGTGTATGAGGGTGAAGCGGCAATAGATGAGCTTGTGCAAAACATTATGAATAAAAGATAAAATTTGCTACGCAATTTTGCGTAGCTTTTTTTTGTTCCACGTGGAACATTTCTATTGAAAATAATTTATTTAAATGTTAGTATATATAGTAGAAAGAAAACATGTTTTGGGAGGTGGCTATGGCAAAAATTTTATCATTTTTCAATCAAAAAGGAGGAGTCGGAAAAACAACGACAGTGCTCAATCTAGGTGCAGCACTTGCTTTAAAAGGAAAGAAAGTGCTTGTCGTTGATGCAGATCCACAAGGGAATTTAACATCCGGACTTCTTTCAGATGAGCCGGAATTTACTTTTTATGAAGTTATAATAGGCGAGAAAGATATTAAAGATGTTATAGTTGAAACAAATACAAAAAATCTCTCTATTCTTCCGGGCTCAAACGATTCGTACGGTCTTGAGATTGAGCTTGCGGTTAAAGGAGACTGGTTTTTTATTCTTAGAAATAAAATTCAGGAGCTAAACAGTGACTATGATTTTATTTTTATTGACTGTCCACCAAGCCTTGGAATTTTAAGTTTAATGAGTTTAAACGCAAGCGACGGAGTTATTCTTCCGATACAGACAGAATATTACGCACTTGAAGGTGTGAAACAACTTATGAGTACAATTTCGCTTGTTCGTGAAAATTACAATTCCGGTCTTAAACTTGAAGGGGTACTTTTAACCATGTGCGACTTCAGAAATAATTTGGCTGTGGAGGTTAGACGTGAGGTCGAAGAGGCTTTCGGAGAGCATGTTTTTAAAACTATGATTCCAAGAAATGTAAAACTTGCTGAAGCACCAAGCTTTTCGAAATCGATTTTTGAATATGACAAAAGTGCAATAGGTGCTACTATGTATAAAAAGTTGGCAAAAGAATTTATAGAAAGGTTTAATCACGATGAAAAATAAAACGCTTGGAAAGGGCTTGGGAGCTCTATTCTCTCAAGTGGAGGAAACAAAAAATGACGAAGTAAAACTTGTTCCTTTGAGTGATGTTATTCCGAATCCGGAACAGGTCAGGCACGATTTTGATGAATCGCTCATAGATGAGCTTGCAACCAGCATCAAAAATCACGGTCTTCTCGAGCCTATTTTAATCACGCCATACGAAGATAAATATATGATTGTGGCAGGCGAAAGAAGATATAGAGCTTTCAAAAAAAATAAAGAAACAAAAATTCCGGCGATTATTAAAGAGTTTAAAAAGGAAGATATAAAAAAGCTGTCGCTCATAGAGAACATACAAAGAGAAAATTTAAATCCGATTGAAGAGGCGCTCAGCTACAAAGAGCTTATGGAAGAACTCGAAATGACACAAGCTGAGTTTTCAAAAGAGATTGGAAAGTCGAGGAGCCATGTTGCTAACTCGATTCGAATTTTAACTCTGACTGAGGAAGTAAGAGATATGATTAGAAGCGGTAAAATCAGCTTTGGTCATGCAAAACTTCTGGTAGGCTTATCAGTGCCTGAACAAAAAAAGCTTGCAAAAAAAATTGTGGATTTGAAATTGAGCGTACGCGATACTGAAAAAGAACGCAAAGGTAAGAGCAAGAAAACTACGAGATCAAACATTCTTTATAAGGAGATTGAGGACAAGCTCCAAGATCGCTTGATGACAAAGGTAAAAATTAATGACAAAAAAGGAAAAGGCGAGATTTCAATCAGCTACTATTCCGAGGAAGAGCTCGCTCGTATAATTGAAATACTTGAGAATCTTTGATATAATTTAACTATAGAGGTGATGTAATTGTCAGAATTTGAAGTGAGGGTTATCACGGTTGACTCATTTACTCAGTGTAGATTCGGCGGAAACCCTGCCGCGGTAATTCCTGAGGCGTCAGCTATTCCTCAAATGTATTATCCTCAAATCGCAAACGAGATAAATCTTGCCCAGACTGCATTTGTGGATGAAATAGAAAAAGACATGTACTATATAGAATTTTACACTCCGAATCGCGAAATTAATTTTTCGGGACACGCTACGATAGGTGCTTTTTATGTGCTAGGTAGAATGGGATTCATAAGACCGATTGAAAACGGCAAGAAGCTTGTTCATGCCAAACTGAAAAACGGTCAAATTTTGGATGTAGAAATTGAATACGACAATTATGAAGCTGGTCTTGTTTCGATCCTTTCGCCGGAAATTATAATCAATGATAAATTTTCAGACATTATAAATAAGGAATCAATAAGAAAGCTGCTTAAAATTAAAGGAAGTGATATTTCAGTGGTTATTATAGGAGGTGCTTTTCAAGAAGACATTTTTGTTTCCCTCAAGGGGAAAGAAGTTCTCGACAGCCTTCGCGTGGACCCTTGGGCTCTAAGGGCTCTAAATGAAAGGACAGGCACACAAGGCCTTTTTGCGATGACTGAAGAAATAGCAAAACCGAAGCTTCACACTTATGCAAGATATTTTTCTCCGCTATTCGGGATTATGGAAGAGGCGGCAACGGGTTCAAGCGGTGTTGTTGCCGGAAAAATTATGCTTGATAAAATGAATATGGATAAAATTGAAATCTATCAAGGCCAAATGATGAAACGACCTGCGAAAATCGACATCGAATATAGAGATGGAAAGATTTGGTTGAGCGGACATTCGAGACGTGTGATGGATGGGGTTATGATAATATAGTTTTTAAATGTTCCACGTGGAACAAATATATATTTTTTGGAGGTTACTATGACAAAATTAGTAGATTTAACATTGACAGCTTATACAGATGAGGTTAGAGGAGAAAAACCGGCACCGGGAGGCGGATCGGTTTCAGCATATGCTGCTGCACTTGGCGCATCATTAACACAAATGGTCGGAAGTCTTACAATTGATAAAAAAGCATTTGAAGGACTTACAGATGATGAAAAGAGTTTGATGAAAGAAAATCAAAAAAAGCTTGACGGTATAATTGATGAGTTGAATGACATTGTTGATACTGACGCAAACAGCTTCGATGATGTTATGGCAGCGTTTAAGCTTCCTAAAGACACAGACGAAGAAAAGAAAAAGAGATCAGAAGCTATTCAAACAGGATACAAGAAGGCTCTTGAAACTCCTATTCATGCAGCGAAACTTGGACTTGAAGCAATGAGACTTCAAAATATTTATGCGCTTAAGGGCAATAAAAATGCAATAACTGATGTTGGAGTTGGAACATTGCTTTTGCAATCAGGAGTTGAAGGTGCACTTTTTAATGCTCTCATCAATTTGAATTCTGTTAAAGATGAAGCATATGTTGCACAAAAAAGAGATGAAGTTGATAAAATAATGAAGGAAGCTAAAGATTTAAGAGAAAAGACATTGGCTATTGTCTATTCAAAACTTCAATAGGTGAAAAACAAGGAGGTTTGCTTTGATATATTTAGATAATGCGGCTACCTCATATCCAAAGCCGGAAACGGTTTATAAAGCGAATGACTACGCACTCAGAAACTCGGCAAACCCGGGAAGGGGTGCGTATCAACTCGCCATGGATTCGGCGAGGATGGTTTTTACATGCAGAAATAAAATAAAGGCTTTAATAAATGCAGAGAGTACACGTAATATTATTCTGACAAAAAATTGCACAGAAGGTTTAAACATTGCAATTTTCGGAGCACTTTCTCCAGGGGATCATGTCATAACGACTTATCTTGAACATAACTCGATTTTAAGACCGCTTCACGAGATGGAAGAACGTGGCGTTGAAGTGACTTATGTTGAACCTAGTATGAATTTGACAGAAGACATCTTGAAAAACGTTAAATACAATACTAAGATGGTTGCAATAAGTCATGTTGACAATCTTGTTGGATTCAAAAAAGACATAGAAGCAATTGGAAATCGACTATCTGATAATATTCTATTTTTGGTAGACGTTGCTCAGTCTTTGGGTCACGAGAAAATTGATGTTCAAAAATATAGAATAGACTTATGTGCTGCACCGGGACACAAGTCCTTGTTCGGACCTATGGGGACCGGGTTTTTGTATGTGAAGAATCCTGACACAATAACAACTTTTATGGTTGGTGGAACCGGTTCTGAGAGTAGTTCACCTGTCCAACCAAATTTCAGTCCGGACAAGTTCGAAGCCGGAACGCTTGGAGTGCCTGCTTATGCTGCACTTGAAGCGGGAATCGAGTTTGTTATGAATGAAACAGAAGAAAAAATAACGAAAAAAGTTCATACGCTTGCAAGAAAGATGTTTCTTGAGTTTGAGAAAATTGATGGTGTAAAAACTTATTCCATTGGGGGAGTTGATACCATTACTTCTGTTGTGTCAATTAATATAAAAGATATGGACAGCGGAGAGGTTTCGGATATTTTGGCAAACAAATACGGAATCTGCACCAGAAGCCAAATGCACTGTGCACCACTTTCTCATAAGTTTTTTAATACTTTGAAATCAGGCATGGTCAGATTTTCTCCGGGTTATTTTACGACCGATGAAGAAATTGAAAAAGCTGTTCTTGCTGTAAAAGAAATTGCGGCGGAAAAATAAAATGCTGGGAGCGTATTTACCAATTATAACTGTTTCATTGGGTGCTGTAGTTATAATTCTAATAATTTTATCGGCTGTGTTATTTTCAAAAATTGGAAAGCTTCAGAAACGCGTCGATACATTCACATTTGGAATTGAGGATGCAGATCCGGAAAAAGTTATAAAATTGATTCAAAAAGATATAAGAGATCTTGAAACTGCAAATATTTTAAAGGAAAACAAGATCAAGGAGCTTGAAACCACACTTAATTTTACAATCAGAAAAGTCGGTTTCTATAGATATAACGCATTTTTAAATAAGGATGCAGGAAGAGGGGGAGAGCTTTCCTTCTCAATAGCATTTCTTGACGGATTTGACAACGGTTTTGTGCTTACTAGTATTTACACTAGTCAAACTAGTGTATGCTATGCAAAGCCTATAAAAAATAAAAAGTCGAATCTTATGCTTTCCGAAGAGGAAGAGTTTGCAATCGAAAGAGCAATTCATGGCGGAGAGTAAATTAGAAAGGGATATTATGGATTTAAAAAAAGAAATAGATGTCATTATGGATTTTCCAAAAGAAGGAATTTCATTTAAGGACATAACAACTTTATTAAGGAACAAAGATTCTTTTAAAGAAGCTGTCATGGCACTTGCAGAGCCTTTAAGGGATGAAAAAATTGATTTTATTGTTGCTCCGGAAGCACGTGGTTTTGTGCTTGGATGTCCGGTTGCATATGAACTTGGAATCGGTTTTGTGCCTATAAGAAAAAAAGGAAAATTACCACGTGAAACAATAAGCGTTTCTTATGACAAGGAATATGGTACAGATGAACTTTTTATGCACAAGGACGATTTAAAGCCGGGAGATAGAGTTGCGATTATAGATGATCTTCTTGCAACCGGCGGTACAATTAAGGCGACAGAAGAACTTATAAAAAAGACCGGGGCCACAATTGTTAAAATTGGATTCTTAATTGAACTTACAGACTTGAATGGTCGTGAAAAGCTTGACACGGATGTATTTTCAATTGTCAAATATAATCTATAAAACTAAGCTTTCATATTTTATGTGAAAGCTTTTCTTTCACAAATTCTTCGTAACTAAAATTTAAATTTTACGGATAGTTTAATGTATATAATATTATTATGAATACAAATAAAGTTTATAGAAAAATCTTAATAATTATTCTTGCGCTTTCGGCTGGATTATTTATAGGTTGCAATGATGAAGAGCGTGATGAAAATGTAGTGCATGAGTCTGCGAAGTTTCATATCGGACTTGTGACGGGAACTACTTCTCAGAGTATTGATGAATTTTCGGCTGCAGAAGAGCTTATTAAAAAATATGGAGACTCAAATCTCGGGGGTTATATTTGTCATTTAAATTACCCTGACAATTTTCCTAAGGAAACGGAAAATGTAATTTCACAGATTACAAGCTTCATTGATGATGATAAAATAAAGGCAGTTGTTGTAAATCAGGGCATTAAAGGGACAGCAGAGGCTTTTAAAATCATAAAAGAAAGAAGACCGGACATCATGTGTTTGGTTTCAAACACGCAGGAAGAACCGGAAGAGATACACAAATATGCGGATCTAATAATTGATCCGGACAATATCAAAAGAGGGTATTTGATACCGCTATGTGCAAAGCAAATGGGGGCAAGGACTTTTGTTCACGTTTCTTTTAAAAGGCACAGAGAAATTGAACTTGTGAATTTGAGAGAAAGAATAATGAAGGCAACGTGTAACAAACTTGGTATGAAGTTTGTAGCAATCGATGCACCGGATCCTGCAAGTGACGGAGGGATTGCTGAAGCACAAAACTTTATTCTGGATCAATTTCCGCTATGGATAAAAAAATATGGTAAGGATACAGCGTTCTTCTCGACAAATGATGCACACATTGCTCCAATAATAAAAAAGACTTTGGAATATGGCGCAATATTTGTTGAGCAGGATTTGCCAAGTCCTATTCTCGGATATAAAGAGGCACTTGATATAAAGGATGATGCCGAGAATATTGATATTTTACGCAAGGAAGAAATGCTTTTATACAAGAAGAATCCGGATAGAATGGGAACTTGGGTCTATTCTTATGGAAGCAGTACAACAGAACTTCTTGTGGAACTTGCTATGAGATGTATTAAAGGTGAAATTGATAAGCCGGATATAAAAAATGTACGTCAGATATTTGAAGAAATAAATCCTGACGTTAGTTGGAAGGCGGATTACTATGTTGATGGAAAGAGCGGAAAGGAAGTTTCAAATCATATTTTAGTATATCAGGACACATATATTTTTGGAAAAGGTTTTTCAAATATTGCGGACAGTATAATTCCTAATATTGCTGAACTTTTAAAAAAATATGAAGAAGACAATATTATAAGAGATTAAAATTTTAAGAATGCTTAGCCACTGATGGGGAAGCATTTTTTTGTTGAAGTTTGTATTTTAGTTATTTATTTTGTTTCTATTAAATATAAATTTTGCTTCAAATATTCTGTAATATAAAATACCCTCCGTTACTGATACAATCAGTAAAGAGGGTATTTTTTGATTTGTAAAATTGTATTGTTATACAAGATTTTTATTCATATATTTCTAGATAAGATAAAAACGATGTATAAATATATGTTATCCGGCGATAGTCTTAAGTTCTTTAACCATGTCGATCTTTCCGATTTTACGTCTTTCAATTGCTTGACACAAAACGAAAATCACAATGGTCATTAGGTAGCCGATCAAGAAGACATTAAGCGGAATGGTCACTTCAATATATGCGTCAAATTTTTGCATAGAAATGAAGTAAAGGTATTTCATAATCTTGTCAAGTATTGGAATGAGTATGATTTGGAAGAATAATAAGATTAAAAAGCTGGTGTTTACATAAATTTTTGTGATTTCATTATCTCTAAAACCAAATATTTTAAGATAAGTCATATTGAGTTTTGCACGCTCGATAATGAGTTCCGTTACCATTAGAAGTAATATAAAATAGAAGGCAACGGCAACCATTTGAATCATTGTAAAAACTACCGAGAATGAGTCTAAAAAGTGAGTCATAAATTTACTCATTTCATCGCGATTAATTTCTGTGACCAGATTTTCCTTCGACACATTTAGTGCATTGTCGCTCATATATGCATTAAAATATGCGTCGTCGCGGTTTATAATTTTGTTTAAGGAAGTTCTTTTTGTGAATATTTGAAAATAGTTGTTTTCGCTATCAACAGCTTTAACTTTGATATTTTTCTCTTCGCTGTTATATGGCTCTCTAATTTTAATCGTATCGCCAATTTTATATTCAAATCTCTTTGCAAGGCCATTACTTATGACGACCTCGTCGTTTTGAAGACTTGAAATATTTAAACTGTCATATTTAGTGTCGTCATCTATTCCGTAAATCTGAACACTTTCATCGTTTTTATCTACAAGATCTGCACTTATAATTGTTACTTTTGGTGCATCAAGTTTATCCATGTCGCTTTTAACTATATAAGTGTGGGCATATTTCATTTGTGTTTTCATATTCTCGGCGTAAGTATTAAAAATCGGTTTTGCAGATAGTGCAAACATTAACAGAAGATTTGCAATAAAAACTCCGAAAAGAAGGGAAACATAAGTAAGCTTATTTGCAAAAATAACCCTTAATTTAAATTTTTTAATGAAGCTTAAATTTTTCAAATGAAATCTGCTCTTGGCTTTTGATTTTTTAAAATTCCGTCTCAAAAAGTTAACCGGACTCATGTTGAGACTTCGGGATATGACTGTGTAGTTTATTATAAGATAGAGAATCATCGGCATAATCGACGTTATAAGAAATGATCTTGGGGTTATGAATGGCTCGAATGAAGGCAAATCATATGATCTATAATAAATTTCAGCATATTTTTTATACACATATAGATATGCCACAGCATTTCCGATTAGAGATGAAATGAGAACAAGAAAAAGTGGCATTGACATATAATTTTTAAGGAGTTCTCGTTTTCTGTAGCCTGAGGCAAGAAGAGTGCCGATTATAGGGGCCTCATCTTCGATAATGCTTTTGATTTGAACGCTTGATATAAATGCTATCGCTATAAAAAGAAGAGCGGTTGCTATTGTCATCATAGGGACATCGCCACCCATGTCATCCATAATATATGTTATACACTTATTGTCGAATCTTGTAACCCCATCAACCATCAAATTATCTTTGTTCACGATTTTTGAAATGGACTTGAGTATTTCACGTGCTTCTTTTTTGTCCAAGTTTTCATTTGTGTGATATGAATAAAGAAAAGTTATTTGTTTGTCGGACATATCGTCAAATGCTTTTTCAGGAAGAGTGGCAATGCCGAAGTGGCCGGTGTCCATTACCAAATCGTTTCTATTCTTTAGTGCAGAAGAATAGTCCGAAAAAGATGCAAGAGAGGCAACGGTGTAGGTTTTGTCAGCTACAGTAATTTTATCACCGACTTTAATATTGTTATTTCTAGAAAAATATGCAGACATAGTAATTTCGTCCGAATTTTTTGCCAAACTTCCCTCATGAAGCAAGGCTTCATTAATATCTTTTCTGTTTTTGAAAATTCTTAAAACCTTGTCGGAATCTATTTTCTCTTCGAAATAGTAATTTTCGTAAAGTTTTAATCCGAGAGCTTCAATTTTTGATTGTAAGTCGTCGGTAAGTTCATATATAGTTTGAAATTCTCCGTCTTCAACTTTGCCCTCGTCAATTTGCTTATTATAAAGTCTTTTGATCGATTGTTGTGCGGTGAAAAAAGATGAAGCAAAAACCACAATGAAGCTCAGTGCTATAAGTATAGGGAATACTTTTAAAGGCTTATATTTAAACTGCCTGAAAATTCTCTTGTTGATCGGATTTCTCATCTACCAAGTCACTTCCTTTGCAGAAATTTTATCCTTGTTTTCGACAACACTTTTAATACTGCCGTTATGGAGTGACAAAATCACATCGCTCATCTTTGCAATTTGAGTGTTATGGCTTGCGATGATGACGGTTGAGTGGTACTTATGGTTTAAATTTTCTATTAAGCACAGAACGTCTTTTGCGCTTTCGTAGTCAAGTGCCCCGGTGGGCTCGTCACAAATTAACAGCTTAGGACTCTTTATCATTGCGCGTGCAATTGATGCCCTTTGCGCTTGTCCGCCTGAAATTTCGTTCGGGTATTTATATTTATGCTCGCTCAGTCCGAGTTCGTCAAGTAGAGTGTCAGTGTTCAGCGGTTTTTTCGAGAGATATTTGCCAACTTCAACATTTTCAAGTACATTTAAATCGCTTATGAGATTATAAAATTGGAAAACGAATCCGAGATTTTCGCGTCTGTAATTTTCCAAAGCTTTTTTCGACATATTTTTTATGTCTTCGCCAAAAACGCTTACATCTCCTTCATCAATAGTCTCGATGCCACCCAAAATATTTAGCAAAGTTGACTTACCGGACCCTGAAGGTCCCAACACGCAAATAATTTTGCCGTCTTCGATTTCTAAGTTTATGCCTTTTAGAACTTCCGCTCTATTTTCTTTTGCTCCGTAGAACTTATGCAAATTTGAAATTTTTATCATAAGAACACCTCCTCAAATATTGTTAAACATATATTAGCACAATTTTTGGTTAGCGTCAACTAACTTACTTAAAAGATATTGAATTATATATATCTTGTGTAAAAATCTTTCGAGGTTTGAATATAGGTAAATATAAAATAAACATATAAAAGATTTTTATTAAACATAAACATATACAATTTGATATATTGCATGAGACTTTTATGATATAATATATGTAAGGATGTGATTTTTTGAAAAATAAAATGCTTTATGATCGCGAAGTCACCTTTAAGGACAGGGCGATTGAGTTCGAAGTAAGAAAAAAATTAAAGAAAATGCAAGGGCCGATAATGTTCTCTGAAACTATAAACATATACGAACTAGAGGTAATTTCAAGGGGGACGAAGGATCTTGAAGGAATAGAAAATTTGGTGAATTTGGAAAGGCTGTCACTCTATTCAAACAATTTAAATGCGATGACTTTGAGACACTTGTCGGGTTTAAAACATTTAAAGAGTCTCGATTTGGCGGACAATCCTTCTATTATGGAAATTCCGGCGGGAACGCTCGACGAAATGACGGAGCTAAGAGAACTCGTGCTCGACGAGACGGGCATTTATACGCTAGATGAGATTATGATGGAGAAGCTTATAAATCTCGAGGAAATTTTAATTGAGGACAACAATATTAAAAATTTAAATTTTTTAAGAAACAATAAGGCACTCAAAAAAATTCTCTTTAGAAATAATCGTGTTTCTGACATAAGTGCGATTAAAGATTTGGAAAAACTTGATGAAGTTTGGGGAGCAAACAATGCAATTTCATCGATTGATGCGCTCGAAAACAAGAGAGATTTGGAGTATATAAATTTTGAAAACAATTTCATCGAGGACATTTCTCCGCTAAAGAATTCTTATAAGCTTGAAACGGTTTATCTTGGAAACAATCGAATCGCAAATGTTGATGCACTTCAAGATAAAAAGTTAATAAAAAGTCTAGAGCTCGAAGAAAATAGAATTTCAAATATTGAATCGCTGTCGAGCGTTGAAGCGGTTGAAAGGCTTTATTTAAACAAGAATAATATAAAAGATTTCTCACCTATTGCAAATTTAAGAAATTTAGAAACACTTTTTGTATCGCAAAATCAAACTTTGAATTTTGATGTGCTCCATGAGATTGGATTAAATTTAAGAAACAAAGACTTTTAAAAATCGATTTTCATATTTCATTAACATTACATTTAACGTAATATTGTTTAAACGTGTGTTAAATCGGTTATAATTAATTTAGAGCGATTACTTAAGGAGGTATTAGCTATGAAGAAACTATTAAGTTTTATTCTTGCAGCAGCACTTGTTGTAAGCGGTGTTTTTCTATTTAAGTTAAACGCAGCAGACAATCCACGTGTTAAATATTTGCAAGATAAAAAGATTATCATTGGAGACGAAAACGGTGAATTAAATTTAACAGAAAACATCACTCGTGACCAATTTGCAAAAATTGTTGTTTACGCATTGGGTGATCAAGAAAAAGCAGACAATTTGATTGGACTTAAATCACAATTCAGCGATATGAAGGTTGGCGGATGGGCAAACGGATATGTTAACGTTGCTTCAACTTCAAAAATCGTAAATGGTTTCCCTGATGGAACATTTAAACCACGTCAAAACGTAACCTATGAAGAAGCTATCAAAATGATGGTTAACACAGCGCTAGGCCGCGATTTAACAGCGGCAGAAAAAGCTGTTGAAGGCAGATGGTCAAAACCATATATCGACAAGGCTATCGAACTTGGACTTTTAAAGAACTTGGGCGTTGTTGATTATCAATCACCGGCTGTTCGTGAAAAAGCTTTTGACATTCTTTATGAAGTACTGATCAGAAGAATGGAAACTCCTGAAGCAGCAGTTCGCGGACTCGTAGTTGAAGCTGACGACAAGGGTGCAAAAGTTTTGGTTATAAGCACAGATTCAAAAGACATTAAAGCCGAAGACGAAATCAGCTTTAAATTTTCAGAACTTCTCGATGCAAGACACTATATCGGTAAAGTATGCGACCTCACAGTAGGTCCTGAAAGTAAAATCACAGCTTTAAAAGTTGCGGGAGAATATGAAGTTAAGACAGGAAAGTTCGAAATCCTAAGAAACAGACTTTATATGAACGGCGACAAGAGCGGATATGACCTTTCATTGAGCGAAAGAACAAAGCTCGAAGACAATTTGGCAGGTATTTTACACAACGGCGTAAAATACAGCTATGATAAATACGAAAAAGAAATTAAGAATGTTGACTTTGCACAAGTTACTGAACACAACAACAAAGTTGTGTTCATCAGAAGCTTCAATTTCAAAGACATCGCACCGATTGCAGATGTTAAAGACGGAAAAGTTTATGTAATAAAGGATGCAAATCCTGAAGCAATTTCAATTCAACCTTTGACAAATGTTTATAAAGTAACAAAAGAAGGGTTGGAAGCAATCAAACCTATCGAAGTTCCGACAGACGGAGTTCTTCACATTTATGGAAACAATGAAGCTATCGTTACAGACAAAAGTTTGAGCGACGTTACATTCAGACTTTCTAAGAAAGACGGCGTTTTGAACTTCTATGTAAACGGCGACTACTACAAGATTAATACCGAAAAGGACAAAAAAGGTGTTATCAGTGTTGATTTTGAAAACTACAAAGTTATACCAAACGATGAAAACGACAGCACTTTAAGAGCAATGGAAACAAAGAAAAATGTTATCCTTCTCGACTTAAACAACAACGTACAACTCGTTCGCGGAAACTTTGCAGAAAAAGAAGAAACAATGATTGTTGAAAAAGTTGCGTCAGGCGAAATCAGAATGATTGACAAAAACAACAAGCCGGTTGACGTTATCGACAACTTAAATCTCGAAATTCTCGAAGGTAAAAAAGTTATAAGAATGCAAGATTTAAACGAAGGCGACCTCGTTTATGTTTCTACAAAAAATAACAAAGTTGCAAAAATTCAAAAATATGCAAGCACAAAAGATGCTAAAAATGTGGACAAAAAAGGTGCAGAATTTGCAATCGACACAACACCAAGCCGCGGAAGATACGGTCTTGTAACTGTTGATAAAGTCGAATATGAACTAACAAAAGACAGTGATATAATCGTTAATGAAAATGGAAAATACAATTTCAGAACTCTTGACTATGTTAAGAAATTCGCTTCAGAAGGTGCACTTCAAGCTGTTGTAGTTTCAACAGAAGCTTTCCAAAACAGTGTTCCGGGTGCTGCAACACCTATGACATCAAGAAAAGACCTTGTAAAGACAATTGTATTTACAAACTTTAAAGAAAATGTTCCAGTTGATCATGTCGAAACTTTAAAAATGGTTTACGGATTTGTTCAAGGAACAGATGCTAAAATCACAGCTGAAAATAACAAGGGTGAAAAGAAAGAACTTGAACTCTACAAAAATGCAAAAGTTGACAGACTTGACCCTGAAGACATCGTTCGTGTATCATTATCAAAGAATGGAGAAGTTATCTCTGTAGAAAAACTCATTCCATACGACTATCGTGAATACACAGTTAAAGAATATTCCGTTAAAGACGGCGTTACAACTGTTAAAATTGAAAGAGACGGCAAAGAATTTGTCAAGACTTTCAGAAAAGACATCACTATTTTCGGTGAAGAACCTAATGTCGGTTCTGTTGTAAGAATGCACGTTGTTGATGACGATATCGATGCTCTTTACGTTATAAAATAAATTGAACTCATAAAGAAATGCTCCCGATTTTTCGGGAGTATTTTTTTGAATCTTATGGAAGATTTATTTGGAAAAATTTAGGTGTGTTTTAGATTGAAGTATAAGTTTGATTGAGGTGCTATATGTAAAGGTTGTATGGAACTGAAGGATGATTCTTATATGACTATTCATGAAGTTTAGCGGTTTAAATTTTTTAAAATTGAAATTTTAGAAATAAATAAGATATAATAAAAGCATATAAACTGATTTGAGGTGTGGGCGTTGTATTTCAAATACGGAGAAAAAGAGATATCATATTTAAAAAATAAGGACAAAAAACTTGCGGAAGTGATTGAAAAGGTAGGGCTTATCGAAAGAGAAACGGATCCGGAACTTTTTTCTGCACTCGTTCACCACATTGTCGGGCAGCAAATTTCAACAAAGGCGCAGGCGACAATTTGGGAAAGAATTAAAAATTCCTTTGGCTCCGTTACCCCTGAGAGAGTTTTAAATGCAAGTGTGGATGAAATACGCTCGTTTGGAATTTCACTTCGAAAGGTTGAGTATATTAAGGACTTTGCCGAAAAGGTTCATACAGGGGAATTTGATATCGAGGCGGCTGAAAAGATGGAAGACGACGAGCTGATAAAATATTTGACGACATTAAAAGGCGTGGGCGTTTGGACGGCGGAGATGATACTGCTATTTTGTCTTCAAAGACCGAATGTATTTAGCTTCGATGACCTCGCTATACAAAGGGGGCTTCGGATGGTTTATCATCATAGAAAAATTGATCGAAAACTTTTTGAAAAATACAAGAGACGGTTTAGCCCATATTGTAGTGTTGCAAGTCTTTATCTTTGGGCGGTTTCGAATGGAGCAATTCCTGAAATGAGGGATTATGCACCTAAAAATAAGAGATAATTTGAGAGGGTATGGAAATTGGATGAATAAAATGGAATATTTTTATGAGTATAAGTCAGCGATTGGAGACATAACGATTACGTCGAACGAAACGGGAATTACTGAAGTTCGGTTTAAGAGACAGTCGGAAAATGAAGAGCCGCACGACAAGATATATAAAGAAACGAGCACTATAAAAGATGCAAAAAAATGGCTCGACATATACTTTTCCGGAGAAAATCCGGAATTTATTCCGGCTATAAATCCGGCGGGAACGGAGTTTCAAAAGCTAGTTTGGAAAATGCTTCTTGAGATTCCGTATGGAAAAACGACGACCTACGGAGAAATTGCAAGAAAAATCGCTGAAATCAAAAATGTTTCCCAAATGTCCGCACAGGCGGTTGGTGGAGCTGTGGGAAAAAATCCGATTGTAATTATAATCCCGTGCCACAGAGTTGTCGGAAAAAACGGTAATATGACAAGTTATGCATACGGCATAGATAAAAAAATAGCACTCCTTGAGCTTGAAGGAGCGGATATGGGAAAATTTTTTGAAGATTGAGAGAGCTGATGAATGAGGCTCTTTTTTGTTGGAAATTTTTCTAATGTTTTTAGATAAAAACTTAGTTCGCATATAATTAACAAAATCGAAAAACCATCCTAAAATTTTAGCCGGTATCGCCCAATAACGGCTTTTATATTTAAACCGAGTATAATTAATCACGATTTAAATAAAATCGCTTATATAAAGCGTTAAGCTTTAATTTTTGTCCATTCAAATTTTTAATGAAATTATTATTAGATGCATTATAAAATAAATTTTTATTGCACACATTTTTGGCGGCGATACATATTTTTATCTCTTATTCGGACGAAATAAAAGCTTTCTTTTTCGTGCGTCGGAAAAACCGGTCATCGTTACGTCTGTACTTGCAATATTTTACAATTTAAAACCCAAAATTTGCGAGGAATTTTCGATGAGAAACGGTTAGATGAAATATTTTAGGAGCGAGACTTTTTTGGCGGTACCCTTCCCACGCTCAAATACGAAATCGTAGATGTATGCCTGTGCCCGGCAGTGCGAAAAAGAAATCTCTGATTTCGTATTTGAGCACTGAGAGGGTATTTCGCGTGGTTGGGCACAGGAAGGACATCGTTGTTCCTGTCGTCACAACGTATGCCATCCCGCTACGTTCTGCGATTACCACATTATACATTTCGAAAACTTTATCGTAATAATAATTTTTTTTAAAGTTTCCATAATTAATAATATTAACTTGCCCCATAATTTGCGAGGACTTTTCGATGAGAAACGGTTAGATGAAATATTTTAGGAGCGAGACGTACTGGCAAGTACGTCGCAACGACTAAAATATTGAATCAATCGTTTATCGCGAAAAGAACCGCAAATTTAATTAAATAAAAAGACTGCTACAATTATGTAGCAGTCTTTTTATTTATTGTTATTTAGAGATTGTATCTCCGATTCTATTAACAATATTTAGAACTTGGTTGTTTGATTCAAAGTAGCTGAGGTTTGTAACGTTGCCGTCTTTGTCGAGGTACATCAAACATGGTACGTAGTTTGAACTTACGATGTTGAATAATCCTCTTGCATTGTAATGGAAATATGGTTCCATTCTGCTTAGACCAAGTCTGTTTAGGATGTTTCTGATTGAGTAAGCGTTGCCTGAAGTCATTGCTTCAACCATTGTGAATCCTGATTTGTCAATGTTTACAAGGCTTCTCCAGCTTCCTTGGCAACCTCCGCATTCTGGGTAACCCATTGCGATGATTGTAGGACGTTTGCCGTCGATAAGTGAAGCGATTGTAACGCTTTGACCGTTCATATTTGTCAATGTGTAGTTCTTAACATTTCTTCCGTAGATAGCTTTTAGCTTTGGTCCCAAGTCGCCGCTGTTTAAGTGGTTGAATTCACCATTTCTTGCTCTGTCTTCATAGCTTAATTCGCCGTTTGAAGGTTTGTAAGGGTCAGGATTGTTTCCTGTTGTGATAGTGAATTTGCTTGTAACTCTTGTGCTTGGATCGCTTGCGAGTTCACCTGTAACAGTGTATGTTCCTTGTGGAACTGATTGGTTTGTTGTGAATGTTAGAGTTGATCTTCCATAGGAATCTGTTGTTCTGTCGTAGTTGTAAGTTTTTCCGTCAGGATATGCGAATGTGAACTTTACTGGTTCGTTTGTCATTACACGTCCGTTTTGGTCTTTTACAATCAATGTCATTCTGATTACTGCACCCGGTTTGAAGGTGTCGCCACCGCATGTGAGTGTAAGGTTTGCATTGTTGTTTTCTTCTTCTTTTACAACTTCGAAAGTAACAGTTTCTTTCTTAGCGACATAGTTTCCATCGAGTGCTTCGATTGTAACTTCATAAGTTCCAGCCGGTGAATCTTTGTCCGGTGTGAAGTAAAGATTTGTTTGACCTTGGTATCCTGTATTTCTGTCGTAAGTTCCTGTTTGAACTTGGTTGTTAGGATATTTTAGAGTGTATCTTAAATTTGTATTTCTTACAAGATTGTTTGATGCGTCTTTTAATGATGCAGTCATTCTTACTGTTTCATTTGCTTTGACTTGAGTTTTATCAACTGAGAGTGAAAGTGTTGAGTTGTAAACTTCACCAGGATTTACATCTCCGCCTTCAACATCCAAATCAACAGTTGTCTTTAGAAGATTGTAAAGACCGTCTTTATCGAGCGGACCTGCAATATTTAAAAGTCTTCCGTTTTCGTCAAGAATAACGGTATTTGGTGTTGTGAGGAATCCTAGACGTGATGCCCAAATCTTTTGGTCAGCGTCATAGTAAATGTGATCTTTAAAGTTTTCGATATTTAAGTCTTTAAGAACTCTGTCTACAAAGTCAACTGTTGACTTAACGTCTTCTTCAACTGATGTTACGATTTCTAAGAAATTGTACTTATCGTGTGGAAGTGGAGCCATCTTTTTCCACATTTCAACACATGCTCCGCATCCAGGATAACCGAATACGAGAACTGTCTTCTTTGATGGATCGATGAGATCAGCAATTTTGTGATCGCCTAAAGTAGCGTCCTTAACACTGTATTGAAGAAGGTTTTTGCCGTAGTGTTTTTGAATTGATTCATATTCGAAATCTGTAGGTTTCAAGTGTTTATATTGACCTTCAGCCTTACGTTCTGCATATGATTTAAATGCTACTTCTCTGTCAGCAACTTCAAAGCTTGCAATACCTGTGATTTTTGCGAAGTCTTTATAGCTTGCTTCTGCAAATACACTGTATCTTCCGTTTTGTTGTGGAGCTGTAAATACATAACTTACTTCTCCTGTATTTCCTGTTGTTACTGCCTTTGTTTCAATAACTCTTCCGTCTTGGTTTTTAAGACTTAGATTGATGGATGATTTTCTAATATAGTTTCCTTCAAGGTCTGTAACTTTAGCGTTTACAGTTACTGTTGAACCCTTAACATATGCTGTTTTGTCAGCACCGATATTGATATCGAGAGCTTTTTCATATTCAGGGAATACTGATGGACGATTTTCTCTTAACCATTTGGTCATTCCGCCGTTCATCCAGTAAATTTTCTTGAAGCCGAGGGCTTTCATCATTTCAGCTGTACCGCCTGAACGAACTTGTGTTCTGCAGTATAGAAGATATGTTTTGTTTTTGTCTAATGTTTTTAAGAAATCTTCGTGGTCTTTTCCATAGTAGTCGTGGTGAATACATCCGTCGATGTGTGATTCGTTGTATTCAGCTTTTGTTCTTACGTCGAGAAGAACAAAGTCCTTGTTGTCCTTGTTAGCTTCGATCATTTTTTGAGCTTCATCGGTTTCGATCATCTTGTAGATGGTTTCTTCCGGCTTTGGTGGGTCAACAGGATCGACTGGATCAACAGGGTCAACAGGGTCAACAGGGTTTTCGCCTACATAGAATTTGTAAGTTTCGTTAACTCCGTCGTAGCTATATCTGTCTGCAACAACGTTAACCTTGTATTCACCTTCGCCCATTCTGCTATCTGATGTTACATAGATTTCAGCCTTACCATACCAGTTGGTATATTTTGTAAGTTTGTATTCTTGTCCTGTAGGAGTTGTAACAACAATTCTTAATGGGTTTCTTCTTACAGGGTTTCCGTCTTGATAGTTCAATTGGAATCCAATAGTTGCTTTGTCGCCGAGCTTGTATTCCGGCTTATCTTGACTGAATTCAATTTTTAAGTGTCTTGGATTTACATATTTTACAACTTCAAATGTTGTTTCACCGATTGAATTTTGGTAACTTGATTTTGAAGATGTTATCTTAACCTTGTAAGTTCCTGCAGGGCCGTTTTCAGGGCTATAATTGTAAGTTGTTCTACCATAGTAGTCTGTACGTCCTGTGTTTCTGTGAACTGTACCGTCAGGTGTTGTGATTTCGATGTCAACATCAGCATAGCTTATAGCATATTGTCCATAGCTTGTTTGAATGTTAAGAGCAATAGTACCGTTACTGTAAATTGACTTTTGAGCCGGTGTAACAGTTGTTACAAATGTCGGACGAGCGTCATTTACTTCAAATGTTGCTGAATCGTTTGCAGGATTGTAGTTTCCACCACTTGCTTTAACATTTACAGTATATTTACCTGAAACACCGAGTTCATAAGATGAAATAGTGAATCTTGCATTTCCATAGTAATCTGTATAAGCAGATTTTGTAATGTGGTTTCCGTTAGGTCCTACAATGTCGAGTTCAACTGTTGTATATCTGAGGTTTCTGTTGTACTTATCCTTTGTATTAACAGTAATTGTTTGACTGTTTCCGCTGTTTACAACGCTGGTTGAAAGAGTTGTTGTAACAGTGATAGGATTTGAATTGTCGCTGTTTCCTGTAACAGTTACATATGCAACTTGTGAAACATTTGAACCGTCTGTAGCAGTAGCTGTGATCTTAACTTTACCTGCACTTACTCCGCGAACATTTCCGTTGTTGTCAACAGTTGCGATACGTGGGTTTTCACTTACAAATGACAATGTTTGGTTCTTTGCATCTCTTGGCATAACTGTTGCAGAGATTCTGTATGATTGACCAACAGAGATTGTATTGTTGTTTGGTGTAAGTGAAATATAAGTTACTTGTTTTCCTGCACTTTGAACAGTTACACGAGCGCTTGCTGTAACTCCGTTAGAAGCCTTTGCAATAATGTTACATGTTCCTTCGCCGTTTGCACGGATAACTCCGCTTGAAACAGTTGCAACTCTTGCATCAGTTGTTGACCATGAAATGGACTTATTTGTTGCATTTTGTGGATAAACAGTTGCTGTTATAGTCTTTGTAGCACCAGCTGAAAGTGTTACATTTGTTTCTGAAAGAGCGATAGATTGAACAGGGACATCTACAACTCTGTCTTTTACATTAACTGTAAACGATGCTCTTCTGTAAGAACCATCAGTTGCAGTTGCTGTAACTGTTGCAGAACCTGCTCTTAATCCTTTGATAACTCCGTTTTGTACAGTTGCAACATAATTAGGATTTACACTGTATGATAAAGTCTTATTTGCTGCATCTTGTGGGAGAACTACAGGATTCAATTTATAGCTTTGTCCAACTTGGATTTCAAGTGGATTTTCGTTGAATCTAATAGAATCAACTTTCTTTTGTTCAGGATCCGGATTAGGATCTGGTCCCGGATTTTGTCCTGCTGGACGTGTCATAGCTTTCAAACATACGTTTGCATTGTATCTTTGTGTAGCAACGTCCATCCAATTGCTTCCGTTATAAGAAATGTAAGATTCATTGCTGTTTGATCTTGCACGTGATGAATAATAACGGATAGGGTTTTCAATAGGAATAGGATATGAATAACCAGGAGTTGTAAGTTTAACAATAGGAGCAAAATATTGTCCAGCTTGTACATTGTATGTTCTAATAGGAACAGTTACATATCCTGCATATTCGATATTTCCGCTTGCAACCGGTGTACGGTTGTTGAAACTTACTTGACCGTTTCCTGAAGTCATATAAACTTCATAGCTTGCGCCGTTTGACGGAACAAAGAAACCAACTTCGAATACATCTGTGTTGTTTCTTACAGGACCGAATACATTTGCGAAATAACCTGTCTGTCCATTTCCGATGTTTGAAGTCATACCCAAATCATCATAATACCAGATTGATTCGTTCGGTCTCTTGTTCTTCATCTTGAAGATAGCGTTACTTCTTCCGGCGAATCCGTCGAAATAAGAAACATAATAATATCCGCCCATATACTTCCAGTTTTGGCCCCATGAGTTTTTAATAATCCATGCGCCGTCTCCCGGAGGTGTGATACCGAAGTTGTAACGGCTGTAGTCGTCATCCCAACCTACAATTGTTACAGCGTGGTTTGCATAACCTGCACGGCCAGGGTTGTAACTTGCCATTGTTCTGTCATTTAAATACCATTCACTAGCATTAATAGTAGTATAAGCTGCACCGTTAGCCATGATAGCATCTTTAAGATCTGCTGTATCCCAACCATTTCTGATGTCAGGGATATTCATAATCTTATCGATATCTTTAACTCTTACAAGTCCTCTTGGGGAAGTGAATCCATATGGTGAATATGGTTCGTCAGCTTCCGAGATAGGACCTGACCAACGAGCAAGATAACCTGATGCAACTTGCCATGTACCACCTTGGTCCGGACCCCAGTCATAGCCGTGAGTGTTTCTCAAGTTCTTTTCACTAAAGTCGTTTACTTGTGGCATCAAAGCTGATTCAGCTGAACCATAAGTTGCGAATGCCCAACATGAACCGTTAGGGCCTTGGTTTTTAACAGGAGTTACACGATTTTGTTTTCTCATATCGTACTTTCTTGGAGCGCCTTGGCGAGAAAATTCAGGAGCCTTTTTTAAGTCATAGTTTGTATTAACCTTTAACGGGTCAACACGTAGACCGTAGAATTTTTCATTTCCTCCAGCTTGTACACGATTAAATTCCGGGTTTACCGGAGCTTCGTCGACAATTAAATCATCGACCAATTCTTCTTGGGCAACAATACCTGCTTCTTGATTTACGTCTTGAATTACGTCGCTGATTTCAAGTCCGTCTTCTGCAAAAACAGAAATTGGTGCCAATACCATTACTAATGTAAGAACTACACTTATAATGGCGTTAGCAAATTTTTTGTTCATAATACTCTCCTTTCGTATTAAAGCCGTTTTTAGAAAATCATCAAGTTTTTTGCTTTTAGATAAAATTAATAAGATTTTTTTATTTTAAAAACAAAATTTCTAAATAAAACAACTCTAAAGTAATTATAGCAGATTTTTCTTTTAGTTACAATACATAAACAAATATTAAGAAAAATTAATATTTAACCTATAATCTAGATATACCAATATTTACAAGGTTTTTTATAGTGAAATTAACAAATTTTTAAATTAATTTTTTTGTAATCGGTTGATTTTTCCATAAATTAATGGTATAATTAAGAAAAAGAACGGATGGATTCATTAAAATATTAGAAATTCAAATGTTTTCAATTACATGGTAAAAATTTCTTGTTTTAATTAGAATAAATAAAAAATTATTAAAGGTTTGCTCAAATAACGAAAATGTGATAAAACATTCACAACTTTACAACTCGAGAAGAAATCATTGTCAAAATGTGACTATATAAATTTATTATGGAAGAGATGTCGGTTAAACGACGCGAGAGGAGGAAAAATGGTAAAGAAAAATCTAAAAGTTTTAGTAATTCTTCTAGCCGTATTCATGGTAGCTCCACTTTTATCACCGCTATTTACCAAAGCGGAAGAAAATGTAATCTATGATGATATATTAAAAGAAGATATTGCCAGAACGACAATTGAGGAGGAAGGGCCTGAAGAAGAGGCCGAATTGGAATTAAGTGAGATTAACGAAGACTTCAATCCAAACGAATATGATTTGGACGATGGACTTACGGTTGCTCCACTTAAAATAGAAAGTCAAGGTGCACCACTTCAAATAAGAACAAGATCAATGGATGCTGTTGCTGCAACAGGTTATCCATCAAAGTTCGACCTTAGAAAATTTGGAATGGTTTCACCGGTAAAGGACCAAGGACCAAACGGTTCATGTTGGGCTTTCGCTACTTACGGTTCAATGGAATCAATTCTTTTAAGACAAAAGAAAGGTAAATTTGATTTCAGTGAAAAACACTTAAGAAACATGCACGGATTCGACTGGAGTGCTGAAAAGGGAGGCAACCGTGATATGGCTGCCGCATATCTTGCAAGTGGAAAGGGACCGATTGCTGAAGACGATGACCCATATGATCCTGTTATATCAGTTTCACCTAAGGGTCTTAGAAGACAACTGGACATGGAAAAGATTATTTATCTTCCGGATGTAACAAACATCAACGAAATTGATAATATTAAATGGGCAATAAGTGAATATGGTGGAGTTTATACAACAATAAATTCATCTTCTTCATATTATGAAAACAAAAAGACTTTCTCAATGTACAATCCGGGAAATGGAACTCCAAACCACGCAGTAACAATCGTCGGTTGGGATGACACATATCCATCAACAGCTTTTACACAAAAAGCACCTGGTAATGGGGCATGGATTTGTAAAAACTCATGGGGAACAAGCTATATGGACTCAGGTTTCTACTATGTATCATACTACGATGCATTTGTTGGAAAGAGCCCGACGGTATTTATTCCTAAGAAAAAAGATTTAAGAGGAATTATTCACCAATATGACCCACTTGGAGCAACAAGATCTGTTGGATTTAAGGGCGAAGGTTATATGGCAAATATATTCACAGCACAATACAAGGAACTTTTACATGAAGTTGGTTTATTCAACGTTGCAAACCAAACAGATTACGAAATCTATGTTGTAAAAAATGTTGAAAAAACAAGTCAACTTACATCAGATAGAGTAAAAGTAGCATCAGGAAGCTTCTTATATCCTGGTTACTACACAGTTGATATTGATCCTGTACATTTAAAAGAAGGCGAACAATTTGCAATTGTAGTATATATGAATTCTACAAAATCAAAGAACAACACGCCACTACCTGTTGAAACACAAATTAAAGGTTATTCTTCAAGAGCTGTTGCAGCTCCTGGTCAATCATATTTCTCAAAAATTGGAGACGGTTGGTCAGACCTTACAAGAAATTTGCCTAATGCAAACTTCTGTATCAAGGCTATAACTACAACAGGTGATGAAGTTCCTGAAAAGGATTTGGACAATGTTGATGACCACAACACAGATATTACAATTGACGGAAAAGTCAAGATTAGAAATATTACTTTCGATATCGGAAGCCAAGGATTTATCCATATAGATAAGAAGGGTATCCTAAGATATAAAGTTGATCCGGCTGACGCTGAAGCAGAACTTGAATTCGGAACAGATGACAAGAAAGTAGCAGTATTCAAAGAAGGTGGACTCCTATATCCGGTAAAAACAGGAAACACTAATGTATACATTAAAACAAAGGGCGGAGAAATCGTTACAAGGTTTAATGTTCAAGTTGTAAATCCTGGAATCAGAGTACCTGGAAGACAACAAATTGAAGAACTTGGAACAAATGATTATGAACCTGAGCCGGAACCGGAACCGGAACCGGATCCAAATGTCGTTCCTGACGACAAGAAACCGGATCCAATCAAGCCGGAAAGAGATCCAAGTGTTGCAATGACACTATTTATGAAAAAGCAATCAGAACTTATCACAGAAGGAACAGAATTCAATTTTGAGCCATATGTAGGTGTTTATCCTGAAACCGCTAAGAGAAACTTCATTTATTATTCAGACAAGCCGGATGTAGTTGAAGCTAGACCTGACGGAATCTTGGTAGCACACAAAGTTGGAAGTGCAAATATAACTGTTATGACTGACAACAATTTAAAAACAGTATTTAAGGCAAAGGTCGTTCCTGATTACAGCAAACAAGTAATAGAAATCACGAGCTTAACACACTCGGAACGCAAAGCCGGAATATTCAGAATTTACGCTGAAGCAACTGTAAACGGAATGCCATATAACGGACCGGCAGATCTTACAGTAACAGCTGAAGACAAAACAATAGAAAGAAGAGTATATTTCGACTCAGGTAAAATTGTATCAAAATACCACGGTGGACAAATCGGAGTATGGAGAAGAGATTTCACAGCAACATTAAAAGTTAGAGACAAAGAAAAAACTATTAAATTCTTCGAATCTAATAAACCTCACAAAAACGAAGGCCCAAGAAATATAGTAATAACTCGTTTCTATAATTCGCCTGAAAGAAAAGCCGGTATTTTCAGACTTTATGCAGAAGCAACAGAAAATGGAGTGCCATACAACGGAGAAGCGATAATAAGAGTTGTAAGTGGAGACAATGTTAAAGAACACAAAGTTGTGTTCAAAGACGGTAAATTCCATAAGCCATACACAGCAGGTGCATTTGGCAATTGGAGAAAAGATTTCCAAGCAACACTTATAATCGGAAATGTTTCTGAAGAAATTAGATTCGGATATAAATAGGTTATAATTGGCTCTGCCATTTATATAAATTTACTAAGAGGAGGAGAACTTATGAAAAATTATAAGTCCGTACTATCATTTGCATTAGCTATCATGATGGTATTAACAACAATGAGTCCGCTAGGAAATATCGCTAAAGCAGATTCTGAAAAAGACAGATTTCTATTAGAAGTCTCAGATTTGAAATCAGACATAAAAACAGCTGTCGCTAGTGTTCAAGATATTACACCGTCAAACGATGACGAAAAAGACATCTTGGACAAATATCACGAAGCTGCAAGAAGCGTGAACAGAGAACTCGAAATTAGCGAAGAAAGAGTTAGTGGAGCAGTTGGAATTGGAGATTCAATATATGATCTCACAACTATCCCGGTAAGAATCCAATTATTAATTAGAATTGGACGTGCAATCAGATTTGCAACAACAGAATTATCAAACAAAGTTGTTGCAGCTCACACAAAGATTACAGAATACATTTTAACAGGTATTCTATATGTATTGAATCCATTTGCAAGTGAAGGACAAATCATGGAATATATTGAAAGATTTGAACCACTTCAACAAGAATTACTTGCATACCCGGATTTAAGACCTGAAGATATTGCTACAATCTATAAGAAAGCAGCATTCAGCAGAGAATTAAGTGAAGCTAGACGTGTTATCAACAGCACAAACAAGCTAACAAGACAATTCAAAGCTAGAGCACTTAATGATGCTATCAGAGAAGGACAACGTATGTGGTGGAGACTTGACGTAACTTGTGGCGAACTCGATGCACACATCGAAAAAGTTCACAAATTAATGGAAGCTATCACAGGACCAAAGATCAGAGTTGAAAGAATCGAATTCATGGAAGGCGAAGCAGGATATATCGCTCTTGACAAAAAGACAAGAATCAGACCTGTTATTTTCCCACACGAAGTAAAGAATAAAGATGTTATCATGTATACATCAAATCCTTACATCGCTAGAGTAAGTGGCGGAGAAATCATTCCTGAAAAGACCGGTTCAGTTGATGTTATTGTTATCGCAAAAGATAACAATGTTAAAGCAACATTTACACTCTACATTGTAGAACCGGGTGGATATATGGAAGGTATGCCACCGCTTCAACCAACAGGCAGCAACTATGCTTTCGATGTAAATCCAACACCTGGTCATGACGACCGTCCACCGATCTCAAACGACAAGACTGAAGTAACAAGCGTTGATTTCAGCATTGATAAGGTTAAAGTGGAAGAAGGAAATTCAGTAGACGTTTCATCAAAAGCACTTGTATTCCCGGTAGAAGCAGTTAATAAAGACTTAACATATACATCAGAAAATGAAACAATTGCAGTTGTTGACAAATATACAGGACTTGTATCAGCAAAGAGACCAGGAAAAGTTAATATCTTTGCACACAGCAACAACGGTAAGATGGGATCAATTCTTGTAGAAGTTACAGAAAAAGCTCCTGAAAGAGATGTTAGAATTGTTAACATTACAAACTCAGAAAGAGTTGCAGGTATCTTTACAGTTGAAGTTGAAGCAACAAATAACGGAAATCCATACAGAGGATATGTAAGATTTGATGTTACAACTGACAACAAAACTATAACAAGAACAGTTTATATGACAAACGGAAAAGCATCTGTTAAATTCAACGGATTCAATTTCGGCGTATGGCACAAAGACTTCAATGCAAAAGTTCGCATTGGTGACGTAGTTGAAGAATATAATTTCAGCTTTAAATAAATAATATAAAGGAGAATTTTTATGAAAAAGAGATTTTTATCACTAACATTGGCAGGATTTATGGCAGTTGGTAGTTTACTACCTACAGTAACAAACGCAGCTATCATCGAAGATGATGCACCAACAGTTGAAGATGAATTAACAATCAACGATCTTGAAATCTACAAAAGAAAGGTTCAAGCAGTTAAATCAGAAGCTAAACAATTGACACCACACAACAAAGAAAACGTTAAGATGCTTAACAACTTTGATGAAAAGACAGATGAACTAGAAGTTGGAATCGAAAAATCATTCGAAGCACAAGGTATGGCAGGACTTGGATTTGCACAAATCTATGACCTATCTTCAATCCCACAAAGATTGATGCTCATTGGAAGACTTTGCGTAGCTATGAGATTTGCTACAACAGCTTTAAGATATAAAGTTGACCAAGCACACGTAGAAATTGCTGAATACGTATTCCAAGGACTCGTAATCGCAGTAAGCCCATTCCACACAGTTGACGATATGAAAGCTTATATGGCAGAATTCGAAGCTTTGAAAGCAAAGTTAATCGGGTATCCTGATTTAACACAAAACGACACAGCTAACCTCTATGTTAGAAGCGATCTTGATGCTAAACTCCACAAAGCAAGATTCCTCTACATGAACGACCTCAAAGAAGCTCCTGATTATGTATTGGATGAACTCAACAAGGTTATCAGAGAAGTTACAAGAATCAGACTTCAACCACAAAGAACAGTTGGAGAAATTTACCAAGCACAAGATATGTTAGATGCAGCTGTAGGTAAAGCTTATTCACAAATTCAATCAGATCACAGAGCAACAAAGACAGAAATCCAAGATCTTAAAGAAATGAGACATGCAGCTATTAAAGCTAGAAGACAAGGCGACAAGAGAAAAGAAGTTGGTGACGTTATCGACGCATCATACAAACTCATCATGTCACTCAGACCATCAAGCAACAAAGTTCAAGAAATGATCGATTCTATCAGAATGATCTTAAACATGGGACCAAGAATGTAATTTAATTTCTGAATATATAAAATAAGACTCACATATGTGGGTCTTATTTTTCTTTTAAAATTAAGAATTTTGATATATAATACATATATACGGAGGAAGTTATGGATAATTTAATTGTTGCAAGTGTACTATTTCTATTAACATATATATTTATGATAAAATTTGTAAATCACAGACCTATAGTTGTGGGAATCAGTGCTCTTATTTTTATAATTTTAAACATCGTGCCTATAAAAACAGTTTTCAGCGTTATAGATTTTAACGTTCTACTTATGATTGCGGGAACAATGGGGCTTGTATCACTATTTTCAGACAGCTTAATGCCGACAAAGCTCGCTGATTTAATCATAAACAGTTTCAAAGACATAAGACTCATAATCATAGTTTTATCACTCTTTGCGGGCGTTGTGAGCGCATTTATCGACAATGTGGCAACGGTTCTTATGATTGCACCTGTTGCGATAAGTCTCTCAAAAAAACTTAATATTTCGCCGGTAAAAATGATCATTGCCATCTCAATTGCATCTAATCTTCAAGGTGCTGCAACATTGGTCGGTGACACTTCTTCAATACTTCTTGGGAGTGCCCTCAACATGACTTTTTTTGACTTCTTTGTTTACAACGGAAAAATTGGAATGTTTTTTATAGTTCAAATCTCAGCTATTGTATCGACATTATTTATTTATCTTGCTGTACGAAAACTTAAAGGAAAAGTTGATAAAATTGAAGTGACAAAAGTAAAAGATATGGTTCCGACATATCTTTTGATTACAATGCTCATTCTTTTGATCGTGGCTTCATTTATTCCTGCAGAGAAAAAGATTTCGATTTTAAATGGACTTATCTGTGTTTCTCTTGCGATTGTAGGCGTGCTTTACTATCTCATAAGATACAAAAGCACAGCGATTTTAAAGACGGTGATTGCGGAAATCGACTACAACACACTCGCACTTCTTGCGGGATTATTTATAATAATTTCAGGGATTGAGAATGCTGGAGTCATTGATGAGGTTGCAAAACTTTTTATAAAGCTTTCCGATAAGCCGTTTCTATTATACACGGCACTTGTTTGGGGAAGCGTTTTAATAAGTGCATTTGTCGATAATATCCCGTATATTGCAACTATGCTTCCGGTGCTTTCTGTAATCTCGACACACGTGCCATTTGATATGACGGTTTTTTACTTTGGACTTTTAAGCGGCGCAACGCTCGGTGGAAACATAACACCAATAGGAGCTTCGGCAAACATAGCTTCTTTGGGAATACTTCGAGAAAACGGATACACCGTTTCGAATAAAGAGTTTATGAAAATGAGCGTGCCGTTCACGCTATCGGCTGTCTTTGTGGGATATGTACTCGTTTGGTTCATTTATAAATAATTGTTAAGCGATTATGTATTTGAAAATTGACGTTCAGAGTATTTGTTGGATTTTTAAGTGACTGTGCGAAAAAGAATTTATTTAAAAGTTATTAATCACATTTAACTTACAAATTTAAAATAAAATTTTATATTAATACAAAAAAAGAGGCTTGTTTTTCAAAGTCTCTTTTTATTATAAAAACATATTTATAAACAAAATTTAAAAATATCTATGGTCGAAAAAATTCTTATAAAATTTAAATTTTATTGTCGCAAAGATTTATATCTTATACTGTGAAAATTTACATAACTTAATCACAACAGTCTGCTTCAAAAATTTCTTCAGGACCTATATAGTATAAGTCTTCGAAATTTATTTGAAGTCCCGATTCGAGAGTTAAAACCAAATTTAAATCGTCAAATTTTTTGAATTGATCTTCTTTTTCCAAATATTTTCCACCGGATTTTCTTTCGTCTTTTTTAAAATATTTTATTTGTATTTTTTCATTTATTCCATTTTCAATTAAAAAATTTATTCTGCGCTCAATTATTGTAATTTCGTCGCTTGAGAGTTCATGTTTCTTTTCGGTGAGTCGACCGGTTTCAGAAACCGCGGCGGCGTAGCCCGTGAGTGCGGCGAATGGTGCAAATTGTGCAGCACGATTTAATATGGACATGTGATTCCTATTTTTTGATTCAGGGCGACTTAGATTAATTATGTCACTATAATTTTCCATCATGACCTGTGTCCTCCGATTTCACAGTTTCTTTCTATCTGTCTTGCACCTTCAAGCAGATTCATTCCTTTAAGCACGGAATTTTTTCCGTATTTTCTCTTTATCTCAAGCATAGCTTTTTGAACTTTTTCTTCTTTTTCCAGCCTTTCGTCGAGCAAGGTGTCCTTTTTCTCAAATGCACTGAAAAGATTTAGCTGATTTATAATGCCGGAATCGTCGGCACTCCCTTTTTTTATAACGTCAATCGCAACAAGATACATTTTTCGCACATATAGAGTGGAATCGACGATTTTTCTAAAAAGTTCCTCAGTTTTTTCACGCAAAATCCTTGTTGAAGAAGTATTGAAGTCGAGGTTTATGGTGCCGTGCGAATCCTTCGGCGCCATTCTTCCGTAGGAATCAATCTTTCTTTCGCCGGTATAAATTTGTCCATGTTCTTCGAGATTTATTGTGTCATATTGCACTGTGAGGGACAGTTTTTTCGTGACAAGATTTTCGGAAACAAGATCGTATGACATCGCCTCCGCCATTTCCTTTATAATCGTTAGAGCATCGTTAAAAACTGTCGGCTCCGGCAGAACTTGACCGCTCGAAACGCTTCTTTTTTCAGGTTTGTATGCTTTTATATCTGAAATTCTGCACGGCTCATAGCCCCAAGCGTGGTCGATTAGAAGCTCTGCATTTACACCGAATTCCTTGTAGAGTTTGTCTGCATTGTCGATAGAGAAGCGTGCGATATCGCCCATGGTGAAGAGGCCAAATTTTTGAAGGCGGCGGCTATATCCTTTTCCCAAACGCCAAAAATCGGTGAGCGGCATGTGCCCCCAAAGTTCTTGGCGATAACTCATTTCGTCTAAAATCGCAATGCGCACTCCATGTTCATTTGCCTTTCTGTGTTTTGCCAAAACATCCATCGCAATTTTCGCAAGATAAAGATTTGTGCCGACACCGCCGGTCGCAGTAATGCCCGTCGTGTTATAAATATCCAAAATAATTTTCGATATAATCGTCTCCGCATCTGCGTTATAGAGCTTCAGATAGTCGGTTATGTCTATGAATACCTCGTCGATTGAATAGACGTGGATATCTTCGGGTTTAACCCATTTTAAGTACACTTTATAAATCTCGGTGGAAGCGTGAATGTATTTCGACATTCTTGGAGGAGCGACTATATAGTCGAGTTTCAGTTCCGGATTTTTATTGAGTTCGTCAATAAAAACCGAAGAGCCGGTGAATTCCCTTTGAAGCTTGTATTTTCGATTTTTATTTATTTCATTTACATCGTGAATAACTTCAAAAAGACGCGGTCTTCCCGGCACGCCGAGACTTTTAAGAGACGGCGAAACCGCAAGACAGATTGTTTTTGAAGTTCTCGATTCATCCGCAACTACAAGATTTGTATTTAGAGGATCTAGTCCCCTTTCGACGCACTCGACCGATGCGTAGAATGATTTTAAATCTATTGCAAGATATTTTCTTTCCATAAAAATCCCTCCTATGTTATTATAACACAAATTTCATAAAAATAACATAGGAGTGCAACTTAAAATCATTATTTTATTCTAAAAAGTTTCTTAAGAAGTTCGGCACTTGCTTTTCCGGGATATCTCAGTTTAAAATCAGGCCATTTCTTTTTCACGAGTACACTTTTTTCGTGCACAAATGTTTTAAAAGTGTATTCCCCGTGATATGCTCCGATGCCTGACTCGCCCATTCCTCCGAAAGGAAGTTCGCCGACCATGTGGCTCATAGTGTCGTTTATCGATGCACCGCCGAACTTCATACGACCTGCAATCTCCATCGACTCTTTTTCGGAGCCGAAAATATAAAACGCGAGCGGTGTTTTTTGGTTTTCTATATATTCGAGTGCTTTTTCTTTATAGTCGTATGGAATGATCGGAAGAATCGGACCGAAAATTTCACGGCTCATAAGCGAAGAATTGATATCGGTTATAACAACCGTCGGCTCGATTTTTAGTTTTCTGTCGTCTCTTTTAAACTTCACATTTTCTTTCTCGAGAGTTTCAACAAGTCTCGTGTAATCTGTTTTTGAAACAATCTTTCCGAGATTTCGTGAAATTATCGGATTATCTCCGTAAAAATCACGTATATATTTTAAAATATTAAGTCTAAGTTCCCGCTCCATTCCTCGAGGACACATGCAGTAATCAACGGCGACACAGGTTTGTCCTGCGTTTAAAAACTTGCCGAATGCGATGCGTCTTGCGGTCAAATCGAGATCCGCCGAATCGAGCACAAATGCGGGACTTTTTCCGCCGAGTTCAAGCGTCACGGGAACCATATCGTGCGCCGCCTTCTCATAAAAAAGTCGTCCGGTTTCAAGTCCGCCTGTGAAAAAAATATAATCAAACTTTGTCTCCAAAACTTCCTCGTTCGAGTTTCCACCGAAAATCACACGACAAATATAATTCGGAAAAACATTTTCCACAATCTTTTTTATCACACGTGACGTGTTTATGGACTTAGATGAAGTTTTTAAAGTGACCGTGTTTCCGGCGGCAATTGCACCGATTAAAGGAATCATCGAGAGATTAAAAGGATAGTTCCAAGGTGAAACGATTAAAACGTGACCCCACGGCTCAGGATAAATAAAACTCTTACTTCTGAAATTTAAAATTGTATTTCTGACTCGCTTCGGTTTTCGGTAACTCTTTAAATTTTTAATCATTGAGCGCAGTTCTTTTAAAACCATGCCAATCTCCGTCATAATTGCTTCTTCTTGCGACTTTCCAAGGTCCAAAAAAAGTGCTCGAGAAATTTCGCTTTCGTTTAAAATAATTTCTTCTTCAAGCGCTATAAGTAATTTTTTTATATATTCTGTCTTCATAAAATCTCCAAACTACTCCAAGTGCGGAGCTGTGCGTTTAACAATAATTGCGTTAATAATCATTTCTACAACATACAAAACCAAACTTACAATTGAAAGCTTTGAAGTCGCTTGCACATTGAAAACGTACACATATGCGAAAATCATCCAGCATACAAAAAGTATGAGCCCGATGACAAGTAGCCAATATCCGCGAAGCAACTTCGAAATCTCGATATTTTTCTTGTTGTGAAGCTCCGTCGGTAGCGTAAATTCGCTCACTTTTTCAAAGCCGTTTTTATTTGTAGTCCCATAAAGTTCTTTATTTAATCTGCACCTGAAAGCTAGTACCCCTCTGATAATCATAGAAATCGGCAAAATTGCCGGAAAAACAATCCAAAAATAATGCATAAAATCCCTCCATAGGTATATATACCCAAAACAGTTCGGGCAAATTTAAAAATAAAAACCGCAACATGTATACACATATTGAAGCGAGTGAACACTAAGTATGTCAAGTAGCTACGATCGTATGTAGGAACATATCCATGAACTATTTAACGATAGCATAAGGTTATCGTTAAATAGTATCAGACTATAATGTCCCATACATAGAATACTTTTTGAGACATGTTTTAATGAATCTGAGTCTGTTTGTGAAAATATATCTTAAGAACTATTCAAGTAAATTATTTTATACTATTAAATTTATCTTCTTGTTTACAGTACCTTTCTATTCTTCTATCATATGTGTCTTTGTTGAAATATTGCCGTGTAATATACAATTTATATCTTTTAAAAATTTTCTCTTCCAAAAAAAATTCTTCTATTGCAGAATATGGACTTATTTCATAATTATTATTCTTTCTGAGAAAATCAATAAATGTATTTGCACTTTTATTTCTAAATAATTCTGGAGATAACATTCCTATTTGGAAATATTTCTTATTTTTATTATCAAAATAATGTACCACGGGCTGATTGGCAGTTATAAAATTGTATAACTTTGTATCATTTAAAATATATATTCCCTCTCTTTCAACAAATGGATAAGAAATATTTGTTAATAAAACTGGGACTACATTTACATTATTTATATTGCATTTAATAGCCTTAAGCTTTGAATTGATGCTTTTCTTACCATTTTCATTCTCGGTAAAATATTTTAAATTACGTTTGAATTTCTCAATGTAATAGTCTAATTCCTGAATATTGCGACAATATCCTCTTACATTATCATGTTGAAATTGCGTTTTGCACTCAATGACAAACAGTGTATCATCTATATATAGTAAAATATCTAATTCGTAACTCTCGCCATTACTACTTGTTTTAACATTCTTAATTGCGCTAAGATTGTATCTCAATAATAAATTATGTATGTTTTCTTCATATTTTGAACCCTTTTTCGATATTTCATTATTATTAGTAAAAAGAACCATTACACTTTTTAGTGGTTCAATCATTTTGATTAATGACGGAAGTAAAAGTATAAAATTGTTGTATTCAATTAAAAATGATGAGAATAAATCATTTTTGCTTTGACCAAATACCAGATGCTTAAAAATAACCTCTATTTCAGCTTCACTAAATTTATTTTGAAGTAAATCATTTTTTAATTTTTCTATTTCTATTTTTAGTACGTTTTTCTCATTAATAGCTAGTTTATAGAAATAAGTGTAGATGGAAACCCATCTTTGCAGTTTTATGTCTAGGTATTCTTCAGTTAAGTCTTCGCTATAAAAGAATTCTTTTAATTTTTCTCTAAAGGAATTCGAATATTTAATTATGTCATTTTCATTATCAAAATCTTTCAAATTTTTAGCATTATTTAAATTATAGTACTCTAAAAATGAAAATATTCTATCCGTAATTATTCCATGATTTTCTCTAATATATAATTTATTAAATAATCCAGTATTTACTTCCACATCTCCGAACATCCAATTAACAATTATATCATTTACTAAATTGAGTAACTGAATTAAAACTAGGATATCATTTAAATTTTTATCATCAGTATTTTGAAAACACGTCGACTTGTTATTTTTAAATCCATCTCTAAGCAATGTTCCTAATCCTAAAATGATATTTTCGCTAGAAACTAAATATTGTTCTTGCTCATACTCATATGAAGCTTCACTTAATTTATCTAAATTCATAGATATTTGATCATTAAACCTTTCCACCAAGTCTAAATATGAACACTTCATCAGCTCAATTTTAAATATATCTTCTTTAATTTGATTTCTTTTTTTATTTAGTTTATTACCCTCTTTAGATAATCGTCTAAATTTCTTATAACTATTATCTGAAAGGTTATCTTTAACCCAATTTTTTATTAGACATTTAGTATCGTTACTAAATAATTTTTCGTTTCTATCTGTAACAAAATAACCAGAATATTTTAAAACTTTTAATACTTCTTCCTCATTTTTATTTTTATTAATATGATCCAAATAGTCTAAAGCATTATTCTTTATATTTCTTTCAATTGAATTTATTCTCACATCATTGTATTTCTTACTCATATGAATACTCCGTATTATTTTGCCAACGTTTATCAATTTATATTTCTTAAGTATTTTAAAAGCATAATTATTGTTTTTACAATATATAAATTTTTACATCTATCCCATCAACTGCACCTGTCCGCTGTGATTTTGTAAACTCAACCATACTACAATTTCTTGATGTATGACTTCTAATAAAACAATAACAAGAAGAATACTGAAATCAAACTCATCTACTTAAACTCTCCGATGTCTTAGATTTCGAGATTTTTCTAGCCTTTAGACTCTGCACTTTTGACATCAATACCACGCACTCCCCGGTTCGCTGTCTCCAATCGCCATGTCGCTTTGCTCCTAGCTCTTGGACAGCTGTCGCGCGGGAGTGTCATCTACTCACGATAACTTTTAATCTTGTTATTGAGAGCACATCTATACTTGCAGTAGCACGCAGCCAATCAAACTTCACCTTGCTCGTTTTCTTGGGCGTGCCTTGCATAGGACGTACATCTGCTTCTACTACACTACTTAGCAACTCGTACAAGCAGTGCTACCGTCTCCATGTGTATTAAGACTACTCTGATGATAACGGTACATCAAGAATAGCAGCTTCGCCCTACTTGTGCGAGGGAAACCGGCACCGGAAATGATGTCGGAGAATGTATGTCAACGTCTTCGGAAGTTCATTGAAAGCCCTAAAAAGTGGGAGTTGAAGGATTAGCTTCTCCGTTTAATGGTTTACAGCAAGACGTATTTCCTTTTCTGTTGATTCTGTTAACCACTTGCCAAAAACCTCAGATTCTTTTGATTCGATATACCCCAAATCCCTATATCCAAGTTTTTGAAGGAGTAGCCTGCTCGGATAATTCTCTATTTCAGTGAAGCAGATAAAACCCATTAAAGGGTATAGGCAATGCAAATAATCCATCAAAGCGGAAAGCGATTCAAAAGCATACCCCATTCTGTGATGCTTGTAGGAAATCGTGTAACCCAAAGAAAATGTCCCTTTATTAGGAAGCACAACAATCTCACCGATCATTTCGTCCGTCGCTTTTAACGCAACAGTCATAATAAACGGTTTATCTGCGGATAGTATCTCGAATTGATATTTTTTAATCAGAGCTTTAATCCCATCCATATCTTTTGTTTGTCCACGTTGATATTTTGAACAAATTGCATTATTTCGATAGTCTTTCATCTCTACCGCATCTTTCAATTCGACGTTGCGAAGTATAAGCCTCTCTGTTTTCAAAATAATCATAATAACCTCTTTTGATATAAGTATGACAAAAATATAAAAATTTATTCAGTACACCCAATTCAAGTTTACTGTTTTCTCTTCCCTGTACCAAATTCGGACGATTGTCCGAAAACCGCTGTCATCCCAGGCTTTCACAGCTATTTTCTTTCAACCCTTGACATCAATACCACGCTATCAACATGCGGTAAGTTTTAAAACATATTTTCAAACAGCGAGATGAGCCATTTGTTATTCTTTTTAATGAATCTTATTGTCGATACATCGGAATCTTTATATTCTTCTCCCATCATTTTGTATTTTATTTTCATTTCAAAGTCTGCCCAAGCTTCTTTTTTGTCGTCGGAGAATTGTAGTGTTCCCGGAACTATTTCGATGTCATAATCCAGATCACCCATACTGTCTTTCAAATTTTTCAATGCTTTGACCTCTCTCATATCTCCCTTATCAAGAATTTGCTCGAGAGATTCTGAGTCGTAAACTGTATACTTTGCCATTTTCTTTAAATCAAAATCAAAAAGTGCATCAACAAATTCTTCAACTATGTCTTCCGCTTTTGATTCAGAAAGTTTTCCGCCACCAAATATACAGGAGCCCAATTTAAATAGTATAAATATTAGAAGAAGTCCTGCAACTCCAAGTGCTACAAATTGAAGGATTTTATTGTTTGCCGGTTTATTGGCAGGTGCTGAAATTTTGTTTTCAATGTTATCAAAGCTTGTATTGTTATCAAAGCTTGCTCCGCACTTTGTACAGAACTTTGCATCTTTTTTGCACTCCTCACCGCATTTCGGACAAAACTTAAATTCACTTGTCTCTTCAATTTTTTCTCCGCAACTCGTGCAAAATTTCGCACCGGCAGGGATTTCTTGGCCACATTTTTTACAAATCATAGTATTCTCCTTTCATATAAATTAATTATAACATAAAACGCAAAACTATTCAATATATTTTAGCACGATATATTAATGCACAATTAGATATGATATAATATAAATGAGGTGTGATATGAAAAAATTTTCTCTAAAAAAATCACTATCTATATTAATGGCAAGCTTTTTTGTAAAAGCCCTATTATATTTTACGATTTTAAAAATAGATTTTATTCCAATAATAAACAACTGTATTGTCTTTTTTATTTTTGCACTACTTCCGATTTTTGATGCAATCATAATATGCTATATGATTGGTAAGTTCAAGCGAATGTATTTGAAAATAATTTTTGCAATTGTCGTGGTTCTAATCGTTTTTTCGGTGCCGTATTTGGGCATCGTCGGGCTTTTAAGCTTAAAAGAGCCGCAAGGTGAGTTTTATTTTGACGATTCCAAGTATTATATTTTAGATATCGGAATTGCAAATCATATATACGAATTTTACGAGGTTAAAGACAAAATTTTGATGAAAAAAATTCAGGAACAAGAGGTTCCTGAAAAGTTTAAAGATTATTTAAAAATCGAGGACGAAACATCCCGCGAGTTGATTGAAAGCATAATAAAAATTTACGAATGATTTTTATTCCATAACTTTTTTAAACACTTCGCCGATTCTTTCGTCGATGACGAGATCGGCATCGCGGTCGGCAATTGTCGGCGTCATATTTATCACCACAAGGTGTTTACCTCTGAAGTAGTTTATAAAACTTGCGGCAGGGTAGACGACAAGGCTTGTGCCGCCGATTATAAGAGTGTCCGCTTTACTTATGGAGTCGATTGCACCGAACATCATGTCGTTTGGAAGTGCTTCCTCATAAAGCACCACGTCAGGTTTTATAACTCCGCCGCAGTCGCAAATTGGAATGCCACTTTCGTAATATTTTTTGAGCGCGTCTTCGAGACTGTAAAACTTGTGGCACTTTTCACAGTAGTTTCTGTGAACGGAGCCGTGGAGCTCATACACAGTTTTACTTCCCGCAATTTGGTGGAGACCATCGATGTTTTGCGTGACGACAGCTTTAACTTTTCCTTCAGCTTCGAGCTTTGCGAGTGCTAGGTGTGCAGCGTTCGGCTTTGCTTCTGGAAAGACCATATTGTTGAAGTAGAATTCGAAAAACTCTTTCGGAATTTTTTTGTAGTATGTGTGGCTCACGACTTGCTCCGGCTGTATGTTTGAATTCAAAGCTTTTGAAAAAACACCGTTGCTGCTTCTAAAGTCCGGGATACCTGACTCGGTCGAAACGCCGGCACCTCCGAAAAAAACAATATTTTTTGACTCGTCTATAATTTGTTTTAATTCATCAATTTTACTCATGATATTTCCTTTCAATATTTATTAAAGATGTGTTATAATATAATTACAAAGGGGGATTTATTATGTCAGATTTTAAAGGTGGGCTTTTAGACTATGCTCTAAGAATCATAGTCGGAACAATTTTGACAGTTATAACTTTTGGAATAATGTATCCGTGGACTGTTTGCCTTATATACAAGTGGCAAATCAACAACACATACATCGACGGTCATAGACTTGAGTTCAACGGAACGGCAATGGGACTTTTCGGAAATTGGATTAAATGGTGGATTCTAACAATCATTACACTTGGAATTTATGGATTCTGGGTATTTATAAAACTCCGTCAATGGAAAATAAGACACACAACAATGGTAAGCTAAAGGGCTTACCTTTTTTATTTGAAATCTTAAATTAATTTTGGTCTAAATTCACTTTTATAAGTTTAAGCATGAGTCCTCTCATGCTCCAAATTTCACGTAAACTGTATTTTAGCTTCGAGCCCCAATTTGAAGTCGTTATAACGTCGCCGTTTGCACCGGTGATTGTGACCCAGTGATATGATAAATCTTTGTTTCTGTTGTTGTAATTAAGCATGATAAGAAAACCGCCGCTATTGATTACATCATTTACATACCATCTGAATCCCTCGTATGTATAGGGGTTAAAAATTTCAGTCGAGAGCGGGATTTCATACAAAAGTGCAATCTCATTCAGTGCATTTTCGAGCCTTTTTGCGCTGTATATGCCGGCAAGAGACGGCTTTACTATATCGTATGCAAGCTTTAAAATTTCGCAATATTCCTCATCGCTGTAATAATAAATCACATTCGAAATAGCAGCAAGACCGCATGCACGATTTCGGAAAAATTTCTTTATGCCGAAACTTTTGAGCCAATCTTGATGCCCTCCGTAGTATTCCATTCCACTATAAATAACTTTCAAATTTCCTCTCATAATACCCTCCACCTTTAATATACCCAATTTATAGTGCGATTATTGCAACAAAAAAACGGAGATTTCTCTCCGCTTTATTCTATAGTGATTGTGCAGCTGTTAAATATGAAAGTGCGACAACATCTTCTGTTGAGCAACCTCTTGAAAGGTCGTTTACAGGTGAGTTCAAACCTTGAAGAATAGGTCCGATTGCTTCGAATCCGCCCATTCTTTGAGCAATTTTGTATCCGATATTTCCAGCTTCGAGGCTTGGGAAAACAAATACATTTGCGTGTCCTGCAACAGGTGAGCCCTTTGCCTTTGTTTCGCCGACTTTTGGAACAAATGCTGCGTCAAATTGAAGTTCGCCGTCAATTACAAGATTAGGAGCTTGTTCTTTTATAAGTTTCAAAGCATCTGCAACTTTGTCAACTTCCGGTGATGAAGCACTGCCCTTTGTCGAGAATGAAAGAAGAGCGATCTTCGGTTCGTCGATTCCGAAAGCCTTTGCAGTGTCGTATGAAATAATTGCATTTTCAGCAATATCTTCAGATGTCGGAGCGATATTTATAGCGCAATCCGTGAAAATATATCTTTCTGTGCCCTTCATCATAACGAAAACACCGCTTGTCTTTTTGAACGGTTTTTTCATTTTGATAATTTGAAGTGCAGGTCTGACAGTGTTTGCTGTGCTGTGGCATGCTCCGGAAACAAGTCCGCTTGCCTTTTTCATATAAACGAGCATTGTGCCGAAATAGTTTTTGTCTTCCAAAACCAATTTCTTTGCACCTTCTGCGTCGATTTTTCCATTTCTTCTTTCTACAAAAGCATCGACCATTTCGGTGATGTCATAGTCGTGAACATTGATTGTTTTAACACCTTCGATTTCTTCTCCGTCAGTCAAAACAATCGGTTCAATTATGCCTTCCTTTTTAAGGATTTTTGCAGCTTCTCTAACTCTTTCATCTTCGCCTTCAGGCAAAATGATTGAGGCATTTTTTCCTTCGAGCTTTTTCTTTAGTTCGTCAATTAACATTTTTTACCTTCCTTTTTTTCCGGTTATAATATTTATAATTGCAATGAGAATACATGCACCGATAACGCCTGCGAGCAAGTCATAAAGAACGCCACCCTCAGACTTTGAAATAATTATGCCGAGAACCCATCTTCCGATGCCGCCTCCAAAAATACCTGCAAGGATATTTTTTAGCCATCCCATTTCGGCATTTTTATTCATAAAGATTGATGCAAGCCATCCTGCAAGTGCACCCATAATAATTGAATAAATCATAGTTTAGACCTCCTAACTTTTTTATACCCCTCTCACATCTCTTTAAACAATTTGGAAAAATGCAAGAGTTAAAGTTCTTTAAAAGAATGGAGACTTTTTAAAGATTTTAATTTTCGGTTTGTCGAAAAATTGAATTGCATCTTCTGTAATAACTTCTCCAGGAAGGATAAGAGGAATTCCCGGTGGATACGGCATGATGTAATCGACTGAAACCTTGCCGACAGCTTCTGAAACGTCTTCCAAATAGAAGTCCGCATCAAGTGCGTCGCAAATGTCAAGTTGAACTTCAGGAATTTGAATCTTCGGCGGATTTTGAACAACCGGATGCGGCTCAACTTCAGCGGCAGCTTCCTTTAGAGCTTGTACAAGTTCCTTGTAATCTGACTCGATATTTCCGATTCCTGCATAAAAATCGATGTGCATTTCATCGCACATTTCAGAGTCCATATCCTTTTTGTCAAAGAGATACTTTGCAAACTCGCGTCCGTTAATGAGTTTAGATGTGTCTACAATAATCTTTAACGGATCTTTGCATGGGTCTTTAAGACAGCTGAGTCCAGGGATTTTATTTATCTCGTCGGCTGCTTCGTTTGCCCATCTTATATTGTCTTCCAAAACTTCTTTTCCGCCTTCTGTCATAAAAGCTGCGGAGAGTTCATTTGAAAGTGTTATTAAATAGTTTGGAGATGTAGTTTGGTAAGTGGTGATACATCTCATGAGTTCTTCTGTGTCAACTCTGTTTGAGCAAACGTGAATCATATTTGCACTTGTTAAGCCCAAAAGAGTTTTGTGTGTTGAGTGAACAACGATGTCAGCTCCTGCATGAACTGCTGAAAGCGGTAGATTGTCGCTGAAAGGGAAGTGTGCACCGTGTGCTTCGTCAACAATAAGTAAAACACCGTGTTTATTACAGATATCTACAATTTTTTGAATATCCGTAGTGTAACCGAAGAATGTAGGATTTGTTACAATAACAAGCTTCGGGTCAGTTTCGATAATTCTTTTTTCAACTTCTTCCGGCGTTACATTTCTGTCGACCGTGTCTTTTACCTCAGGCAAAATGTAGTCGAGTTCGAGCCTTCTTATTGCGGCGGCTCTGTAAACGCAAACGTGACAGTTTCTTGAAACCAAAATCTTGTCACCAGGAAGAGTTAGAGCTGTAACTGCGGCAATCATAGCACCGCTTGTACCGTTAATGGTGTAGTAAGTTTTTTTAGAACCGAAAATTTCAGCAGCTCTTTCTTGTGAACGCATAATAATGTCGACAGGATTGTTTAAATTATCTGTATCGTATGTTTCTGTGGTGTCGGCAGAAAGGTTAAGGCCTTTTAAATATCCGAAATCGCGTCCCTTGTGCCCAGGCATAACGAACCAATTTCTCTTTCTTTGTGATTTTGCAAGTAAGCAATTTAGTAGTTCTTTTTTCATATAAACCTCCAATAAAAATTAAGACAAAAATAGCAGGACAATCCGGCCAATTTCTCTTCGGGTGGAAAAGTATCCTGCTTTAGAATCGTTCAAGCTCATTTTTCTTATATAATTCTCGATAAAAAATAGTAAGCATAGCAATGAATATTATACAAATCAGTGCGTAATAAATAAATTCAGTTTTCGCTTTTGCTTTTAAAAAGTAGCTGTTAACGATTTGAACGAGCTGCAGCAAAAACAAGCAAAGTGCGTAGTGTTGAAAATGCGCGTTTGTTTTGTAGTATGAGTCAATCATAAGAACGAGTGACACATAAAGTCCCGCGATGACTGACGGAATAACTCTGAGTCTCGGCAGTAGAAGTCCCGGTACATCTTTTGCGTAGTCGTTTTGAGGAAGTGCAACTAAAATTATTGACAGTACACTCAAAATCCAGACCACATTTTGTTGATTTTGATATCTCTTTTTATTGAAATATGCAATATACATATAATAACTAAGGATATTCACAATCACAAAGAAAAGTGCGACCAAAAATCTGCTGATTCCAAGAATGAGAGGCAGAGCCTCATTTGGGGAAAAATAATTGTAAGCTCTCACAATAAATGCTTGTCCCGTGATTATTATGCCGATGACGGATAGTACGCCCAAAAGATAGTAGAACCTGCTCCAACCGGACTTCCTGAAAAAGTAATTCGCCATATACGACAAAATACCCAAATAAAACAGGACAAATATTATTTTAAGAACTAAAAATAAAGTCGTCATAACCCACCTCAGGTACTCTGATATCCACAATCATTTTCAACTTTGCAGACACCTTGTCTTTCGCTTGGTTTAAATAATCATTCTCACCAATTAGGAAAAATGCTCCCCCGGCACCGCTCATTCTGAAGTTTTTATCGATGTTTTGAAGGTGATAATAAAAATCACGCACCTTCGGATAATTTCTCAAAACGGGCAGAATAAGTGTGTTCGGTTCGTCTGAATCAAAATCAGATGGCTCCAAAAGAGTATAAATATTTTTAGAAATAACAGGTTCATCCATCACGACAAGTGCCTTTTTAAAAACACCATCAACAGCTTCAAGCTCGTCACCCCTCTTTGTAGCGAGTGCAAGTTTTCCGTCGATAAAAAACGGAACGTCCATTCCGATTTCGGCGGCAATTTTTAAAAGCATAGTCCTATCGAGCTTTAAATTAAAAAAATCATTTAGGCCCTTTAACGTTTCGGCGGCATCGGACGAACCGGTGCCCATACCGGAACCGATAGGGGTCATTTTTTTTAGCTCAATTGAAACACTTGGAACACTCACATGTTCACGCAGCTTTAAAAGTGCCTTCTCGACAAGATTAGGACCTGTTGAAACCATGTTCGAATTAAAGCTGTCGGCGGAACTTTTTGAAATAAAAATTTCATCGCCGAAATCAAATTCGCTCATAATTGTCTTTATATCATGATATCCATCATCTCTTTTTGAAATCACTTTTAAAAACAGATTTAGTTTTGAACTTGTCTTTATCTTCATATATAAATACCTTTTTAATATTATATCAAATTTTTCGTATTTTTGCAAAAAAAGAACCGAAATTTTTTTATTTCGGTTCCATAAATTTAATTCCGATTTAAATTGAGCCAAGTCCGTTATTTATGCAACTTGCACATGCGACGCATCCGATAAATCTCGCACTTGTAAGTGCTATACCCACAATTGAGATTACGAGTGCCGGAGTGTTGAGTTCGTTTTTGCTGCTAAAGAATGCAATGATTGCAACTACAAGTGCAATTGCAGCAAGCACAAACGGAACAAATCTCGTGTCTTCGGCGAAATACCATAAAATGGAGAGAATACCGAGGAAAATTGAAACAGTTGACATAACTTTATTATCTTTGTTCATAAAATACCTCCTAACAAACTAATACCCAAAATTAAATTTTCTCAATCAAAAATGCGAGTAGGGATAGTCTATAAAACTTTTGACAAATGTAGGGGCAAAATAAAATCATATAAAATCGAAAAGCTTAGGTACAACAATTCGGAAATTCAAAAAAGAGAAAAATATATAGTTTGCACGGGTTGAGCAAAATGTACAAGCAGTGTAAAAAATATTTTTTGTACAAGTTTGATGGAACGTATCATTTTTATAAATATATTAAGAAAAAGATAAGTATAGATTTCTCGTTAAGTTTTTATTATTTTACTTGATAAATTCCTTTTTCTCAATTTTAAACATAAGCATTTTTATTTTTTCACCCGTGAAGCAGTCGACTTCGATTGTGTCCGCAGTGGGGAAGCGTTTATATCCGATTCGCTCCAATATTTTTTTGCTGTATTTATTGCGTTCAAAATATCCGGCGGTGATTGTATCAAATGAAAAATTTTTGAAGATGTACTCAAGGGCAAGGCGCATTCCATTTTTGCCGTATCCCATATTTCTATACTCAGGAAAAATCCAAACTGCAAGGTCAGGGTCAATTTCGTCGGGGCTAAGTCTTAGAACACCGACTTTTTCATTTGTTTTTATGTCGCGCACAGTCACCCAAAACTTAAATCTCTCAATTTCTATTTTCGTAAAATCCGAAAGGCTGTCGTCGAATTTGTAGTTGTAGCCTTTTTGAGTGTCGAGGTCTTTCCAACATCTATAAAAATCCGGAGCATCGTCCGGCGTGTACGGCACAAGGGCAATTGTGTCATTTTTTATTAAATACATTTTGTCACCTTTAATTCTTTTTTATAACTATAACTCCGGAGCAAAAAGAGATTTTTTGAAATTCCAAATCCGGAAAAGCTCTTTTCATTTTGTCAATTACAAAATATATTTCGTCGTAATCCCAT
>QWCH01000703.1_pt1 | contig 58259 bp, 54 predicted proteins | sample 1972671 | NCBI WGS metagenome assembly QWCH01 (sample SAMN09866713, study PRJNA288562) | Human gut metagenome isolate term3_stool, whole genome shotgun sequencing... | isolation source: gut | host: Homo sapiens | place: USA: California
CATCGGAGATCAGGCATCAGATATTGCAGAGATTATTATCACTGAAGACAAATCAGAAGCGCAGGATATTCCGATGATCATCAAGATGTCAGAGGCGGCCAGCAAAATGGTCCGTGACAGTGTCAATGCTTACGTAGAGAAAGATCTGGATCTGGCAAGAAAAGTAATGGAAAATGATGATGTGGTAGATGAACTTTTTGAGGAAGTGAAGACGACATTGATTAATTTCATTGCTGAAAATAAAGGTCTGCAAGGTGTGGAAGCAATCGATCTGATTATGGTTGCCAAATATCTGGAGCGTATTGCAGACCATGCAACGAATATCGCAGAGTGGGTGGAATTCTCAATTACAGGAATCCACAAATCATCTGTAGTATAAAGAAGGAGAATGAGGAATGATTTTTTGTGTAGAAGATGACGGTAATATACGGGAACTGGTGGTGTATACCCTGGAAAGTACAGGGTTTCAGGCACGCGGATTCGAAGATGGAAGTTCATTCCTTGAAGCTCTGGCATTAGAGACGCCAGAGCTTGTTCTGCTTGATATCATGCTGCCGGGAGAAGACGGAATGGAGCTTTTGAGAAAGTTAAAAGCATCAAAGAAAACGAAAGACATTCCTGTTATTATGGTTACGGCAAAAGGTGCAGAATATGACAAAGTAAAAGGACTGGATGCCGGGGCTGATGACTATGTGACGAAACCTTTTGGTATGATGGAACTGATCTCACGTATCAAGGCGGTATTAAGACGCAGTGCGAAGGGAAGTGTATCCAGTGAAGATACATTTGAGATCGGAGAGATCCGGTTAGATCCAAAGAAACATGAAGTGACAGTTCATGGAGAAGTAGTGAATCTGACCCTGAAAGAATATGAATTACTGAAGCGCCTGATGAAGAATTCGAACATTGTGCTTACCAGAGACCAGCTTCTGGAGGATATCTGGGGTTATGATTTCGACGGGGAGACGAGAACCGTGGATGTGCATGTCAGAACCTTAAGACAGAAGCTCGGAGATGCAGGTGAACAGATTGAGACGGTCCGGGGAGTCGGATACCGTATGAGTAGGTAATAATATGAAACAAAGTATGAGAAAAAAGATCCAGAGCAGTATGATCCTTGTGATTGCGCTGACATTGATCATAGCCTATGCGATCACTACACTGGTCGTATATCGCCAGACGATCCATATCATGGAAGGCGAAGTCAGACAGGAGGCGGATTATATCAATGTAGCAATCGATACCTCCGGAGAATCTTATCTGAAGATAATGGATAAGGTGCATAAGGATACAAGAATTACACTGATCGATTCAGACGGAAATGTAAAATATGATTCCAAAGAAGATGAAGTAACGTTTCAGAATCATAAGAACCGTCCGGAAGTAAAAGAAGCATTAAAAACAGGAAGCGGACAGGACATTCGAGAGTCCAATACGCTGAATAAAGAGATGTTCTATTATGCAGTGAAATTGGAAAATGGAGATATCCTGCGTGTATCAAAGACGGTAGATACCGCATTCCGGACAGCGATGAAAGTATTTCCGGTGATGGGACTGATCGCAGTGATCATGCTTGCATTTGCAAGTGCACTTGTAAAATGGCAGGTAACGAGACTGATCCGTCCGATCAACAGACTGGATCTTGAGAATCCATTGGAGAATGACGTGTACGAAGAATTAACACCACTTTTACAGAGTATCGATAAGCAGAATAAAGAAAAAGATGCGGTTGCCAATATGAGAAAAGAATTCTCGGCAAACGTGTCGCATGAATTAAAGACTCCGCTTACATCTATTTCAGGTTATGCGGAGATCATGAAAAATGGATTGGTAAAACCGGAAGATATGACGGGGTTTGCAGAACGTATTTATAATGAAGCAAGCCGCCTGATCACGCTGGTAGAAGATATTATCAAGCTATCCAAACTGGATGAGGGCAATGTAGAGCTGGAAAAAGAAGAAGTAGATCTTTATAAGTTGACAAGAGAGATCCTGACCAGACTTTCGCCACAGGCAGCGAAGAGAAAAGTACATGTAGAGGTGACGGGAGAGCCGGTAGAATACGTGGGAATCCGCCAGATCCTGGATGAGATGATCTACAATATCTGTGAAAATGCGATCAAGTATAACAAAGAAGGCGGAAAGTTAACCGTCTGGGTAGGCAATACCCTGCAGGGCAAGAAAATCTGTGTCACAGATACTGGAATCGGAATACCGGAAAATGAAACGGATCGTATCTTCGAACGTTTCTATCGTGTAGATAAAAGCCATTCCAAAGAAACCGGCGGAACCGGCCTTGGACTGTCAATCGTAAAACACGGAGCCATGCTTCACGGAGCCAAGATCCATGTAGACAGTAAACTGGGCGAAGGAACGAAGATAGAGCTCATATTTTAATTGAGAAACTACAGACAGGTTATGAAATAAGAAGTAAAAAGATAGAATATAGCAGAAAAAGCGGATTCCAGGCCCAGCACACGGAATCCGCCTTTTTAAAACTATATAGCATGACAAGAACAGGGACATAATATCTTTTCTGGTTCGTCCTTGTTTTACACAACATAGTTTTGGAAAAATATAGAAGTTTTTTAAGAAATCTTAAGAATTATTTGCGTATGTCTTTAAGAAATCAAGCCTACAATAACTTCAAGAAATAGGTAAGGAGGCTTATAGTTATGGACAAGATCAGTATTATCATTCCGTGTTTCAATGAAGAAGAAGCATTGCCGATCTATTATACCGAAATGAAAAAAGTTATGGACACCATGAAGAAACAGACCGATTTCGAATTGATATTTGTAGATGACGGATCATCCGATAGAACATATAAGGTTATGAAAGAATTACACAGAAAGGACGGAAGATGCCAGTATCTTTCCTTTTCCAGAAACTTTGGAAAAGAAGCGGCTATTTATGCAGGACTTCAGAATGCAGGCGGTAATTATGCGGCAATTATGGATGTGGATCTGCAGGATCCGCCGTCACTTCTGCCGGAGATGTACAGAATTCTGAAAGAAGAACCATATGACAGTGTGGCAACCAGACGTTCAACCAGAAAGGGAGAACCAAAGATCCGGTCATTTTTATCCAAAGAATTTTATAATGTGATCAATAAGATATCGAAGACAGAGATCGTAAGCGGTGCCAGAGATTACCGTCTGATGAACCGTAAGATGGTAGATGCGGTTCTGGAGATGAGTGAATACAACCGATTTTCAAAAGGAATCTTCGGCTGGGTCGGTTTCCGTACGAAATGGCTGGAATATGAGAATATCGAAAGATCTGCCGGAGAAACAAAATGGAATGTAAAGAAATTATTCATTTATTCTCTGGAGGGGATTACGGGATTTTCTGTGGTGCCATTGTCGATCGCATCGTATATGGGAGTTCTGTTTTGCGGATTATCATTCCTGATGATCGTTGCAATCGTAGTTCGTACACTGATCTGGGGAGACCCGGTGGCCGGATGGCCGTCGCTGGTCTGTATCCTGTTCGGTGTGGGCGGTGTACAGCTTCTGTGTACCGGAATTCTGGGACAGTATCTTGCCAAGACATATCTGGAAGTAAAGAACCGTCCGGTATACCTGTTAAAGGATTCCAGTAAAGAAGAACAGAGGATTATGATGATGCCATTATCACAGAACATGCGGAGGAAGAGTTATGGGAAAGGAAAAGAAGTGCACTCTGTATAAGAAATATACTTCATATAAGAAATGCATTCCATACCTGATACTTGCCGGATTTACATTTTTTTTCTGCTGGTGGTTTGTGGGAAGACATGGAATCTTTGGAGCAAAAGTAGACTGGCTCAGTCAGCATAGTGTGCTGCCGGATTATTTCCGGCAGCAGTTTTATGCAACGGGAAAGATATTTCCGGAATTTGCGCCGAATCTGGGCGGAGGTCAGAACATTTATCATTTTGCTTATTACGGACTATACAGTCCATTGATTCTGCCGTCATATCTGCTCCCATTTGTGAAAATGTCAGATTACATCATGGTGATCAGCATAACAGGTCTGACGGTTTCGGTACTGCTTTTTTATTACTGGCTGAAAAGCAGAAAGATGGATACAGGCGTTGCTTTTATCATATCGCTGATGTTCCTGCTGGCGGGCCCGATGATCGGACAGTACAGCGGTCAGATCATGTTCGTAGATTATATGCCGTTCTTATGTCTGGCACTTATAGGTGTGGACCGGTATTTTGAAAAAGAAAAAAGCGGTCTTTTTACAGTTAGTGTATTTCTGATGATCATGACCAGTTTCTATTTCAGTATTGGCGGAATGCTGGTACTGGTTCTTTATGGACTGCACCGGTATTTTGAACAAAGAGAAGGATGCAGAGTCACGGTCAGAGGCTTTTTAGTGGATGGACTGTGTTTTGTTCGTCCAATGATTCTGGCAGTACTTATGAGTAGTTTCTTCCTGGTACCAACGGTACTTGCACTGGCGGGTGGTAGAAGTAAAGGGCAGAATACATCGCTTACTACCCTTTTCGTTCCGCAGATCACGGTAGAACGATTCGCTTACAGCATCTATGGAATCGGACTTACAACACTTGTGATCACCGTTTTGATCACAGGACTTCTGTACCGGAAAGTATATGAGAGAGTGCTCACATATGGATGTGTGATCGTGCTTGTCATTCCGGTATTTGCTTACTTATTGAATGGCGGACTGTATATCAGAGATAAGGTATTCATTCCATTTCTGCCATTGTTGTGTTATCTGATTGCTATTTATCTGGAAAAATGCAGGAAAGAGAAATTGTCTCTTATTGCAGGAATGGTTCCGTATATCATTACAACGGTATTTGTTTATATAGCAAGAAACCAGTTTACATCTAAAGGAATAGAGGAAAACGTATGGAAGGCATTACTTGCAGAAAGTGTTCTGTTCCTGATATGTTATGTGCTTTATTGTGCAGTGAAGAGCCACTGCAAAGAGACAAAAGAGATTCTGATGCTGGCACTGCCGTCGGTGCTATGTCTGGCGGTCACGATGAATACCTTTTATCAGATGGAGCCGGACCGGTATGTCAGTCACAAACTGTACCGGGATGTTGCAGGAGAACATAATGAACAGGCGGTAAAAGAAGCTTTGAAAAATGATGGTGGATATTACCGCACAGAACAGATGGGCAATGACGATGAAAATGCAGCGGATTTAAACCGGATCTGGGATGCGGGGCAGAATATTACTTCAATCTATTCATCGGCATACAATTCTGAATATCAGACATTTCGTCAGAAGACATTCGGACTGGAAGAACCGTTCCGGAATGTGATGATGCAGTCGGTATCGAAGAATCCGGTATTTTGCCGGATGATGGGAGTACGCTATATCGTATCAGATTCTGATGTAACGGGATATGCTCTGGTTAAGAAATGTGAAAAAACCGGCATATATCAGAATAGTGACGCGGCACCGGTCATGTATGCAACAGATCGTGTGATGACGGAAAAAGAATATAACAAACTTGCATTTCCATATAATCAGACGGCATTTCTGGAATATGCAGTTGTTGGAGAACATACGGAATCTTCAGATCAGAACATAATGACAGCCTATGCGCCTGTTAGTCTGAAAATGGCCGACAATCATAAAGCGCAAAATGGAGCCGGCAATAGAACCACAGATATAGGGAAGAAAAACGGAAATGAAAGAAAAGTCGGAACGTGGATCCATGAAAAAGAAGATGGCTGGAAGATCCATGCGAAGAAGATAAAAAAGATAACATTTTCCATTCGACAGGTGCAGCAGGAAACGACACAACAAGAGGGGCAGAGACAGATTCTTTTCCTGAGCTTCCGTGTGGACAATGCACGTCCGAATAAGGACGTGGCAGTCTGGATCAACGGAATCCGTAATAAACTAAGCGCAAAAGATCATGTATATTATAATGAAAATAAAACATTTATCTATGCAGTGCCGTTAAAGGATGGAGAAGATACTATTTCTGTAACATTTGGCAAAGGAAAATATCAATTAAGCCATGTACAGGCATATCTTGGCAGTCTGCCGGAACGGTCAAAAACGTTATATCAGTCAGAAGTTCAGGTGGATAAAAAGCTGACGAAAGATAATGTGATACAGGGAACGATACAGGTAAAGAATGATGGCTGGTTCATTACATCCATCCCATATGACACACATTTTAAGATGTACATCGATGGAAAAGAGACGAAGATACAAAAGGTAAATACAGCATTTCTTGGATGTGAGATCGGAAGTGGGAAGCATGAAGTGAGGATCGTCTATCATGCACCGGGGGCAACAGAAGGAAAAGTATTTTCAATGATTGGAATAGTCGGATTCGTGTTATTACTTGTATTGTAATGATACGATGATATCTATATGCAGCAGCAGATTTGTGGAAAATCACTGCTGTATATTTGCATTTTATAAAAAAGAAGAGTATGATGTTAAATGTTTTTTTATACTTGAATAAGGAAGAAAAATGGAAACAGACAACAGGGCAAGACGAGGATGAGAACATGAAGATCATAGAAACATATGGAAACTATATAGAAAAATGGAGTAATGAAAATCCGGGCAGAGCAAGATGGCTTTTGAAGACCGGATGGAAGGCACAGAATCTGAAGTTCCGGTTCGCACCGGACAAAAGACTGATGCCGGCAGAGCAGTATCTGGCAAGGCTTATGATGGATACGATGATAAGACCGCTGGAACGTCCGGAAGAAAGTGCAATTGTCAGTATCTTTACTCCTTGTGAAATTTTACAGGAAGCAGGATTACATCCATACAATGTAGAAGGATTTTCCTGCTATCTTTCTGCATCTAAGGCAGAAAGAGCATTTTTACAACAGGCGGAGAATACGGGCATATCCGAGACACTTTGCAGTTATCACAAGACATTTATCGGAGCGGCGCAGAAGAAAGTACTTCCGAAACCAAAGTGTATTGTATACACGAATCTGACCTGTGATGCAAACCTTCTGACATTTAAGAAGCTGGCAAAGATGTATGATGTACCGATCTTTGCTATCGATGTGCCGATGCAGCAGAACGAAGACAATGTACAGTATGTGGCAGACCAACTTCGTAAACTGAAAGACTTTATAGAAGAATGCACAGGCAAAAAGATTACAGATGAGACATTAACAGAACGACTGAGAAGAAGCAAGCGGACGCTGGAAAAATTCGCACAGTATGAAAAGGAAAGTGCGGACAGATATATTCCTACAGACCTTGTTACGCCACTCTATGCAGGTATGACAAATAATCTGCTGTTGGGAACAGAAGAAGAGGAAACGTATGTGGACCGTCTCCTGAACGATGTGAAGAAGGCCCCGGCAAAAAAGGGAAAGAAGATTTACTGGATGCACACCATTCCGTTCTGGTCAGATGCGGTGAAGAATGAACTTTGCTTTCAGGAAAAAGCGCAGATCGTCGGATGTGAACTGAGCCGTGTCTGTGAGCCAGATTTTGATCCGGAGAAGCCTTATGAAGCGATGGCGAGACGTATGGTGTATCATGCATTAAATGGAAGTGCGATCAGAAGAATCGAAGCAGGAATCCGTCATGCAAAGGAGACAGGAGCAGACGGTGTTGTTTGGTTCGGACACTGGGGATGTAAGCATACCCTTGGAGCAGCACAGCTTGCCAAGCGCAAATTCGAAGAACAGGGAATCCCACTTCTGATCCTGGACGGCGACGGAAGTGACAGAAGTCATGGCGGAGAAGGGCAGACATCTACCAGACTCGGGGCATTCTTAGAGATGCTGAATACAGAAACGGATGAAAATACGGACAGACAGGAGGAATCGCACGATGAATAAAACATATTATGTCTGTAAATATACCCCAATCGAACTCTTAGAAGCGTTCGGCGGGGAATGTCAGAACCTGAATGAGATGCCGCAGGGCTTTGACCATGCGGATCAGATAGCGCATCCGAACATCTGCGGATTCGGCAAGGCTCTTCTGGAAGCTGTGATGAGCGGAAAGGTAAAGGAACTGGTGCTGGTCAACTGTTGTGATACGATCCGGAGTGTCTATGATATTCTGGAAGACAGTGGAAAACTGGATTTCTTATATATGATCGATGTGCTTCATTGTGATGCAGAGTGCAGCAGAGAACGTACAGCAGTGCAGTTAAAAGGTCTTGCGAAAGCATATGGAGAATATAAAGGCACAACATTTGATGAAGAAAAGTTCCGTCAGGCATTCAAGAAGCCGGAACACATTGTAAAGCCGCATATCAGTGTGCTGGGTGCACGTATGGGAAATGAACTTTTTGATATGGTGCAGAAGAGTATGCCGTATCCGGTGGAAAATGATACCTGTGTCAACAACCGTTCGGTGGGCGAGACAGAGCCGCCAAAGGAATTGGAATTTGATGAACTGATGGTATGGTATGCGAAAGAACTTCTCGGACAGATTCCATGTATGCGTATGATGGATCACAGTGGAAGAAAGAGATTATACAATGACCCGGGATTAAAGGGGATTATTTATCATACCGTGAAATTCTGCGATTTTTACAGTTTTGAATACGCACAGATCAAACAGAATGTGACCGTACCACTTTTGAAGATCGAATCGGATTATACCGTACAGAGCAGCGGACAGCTTCTGACAAGATTAGAAGCATTTGCAGAGAGCATGAATATGGAAGAACTGGAAGGGAAGGAACTGAAGATGGGAAAAGGATATTTCGCCGGAATAGACAGCGGATCAACAAGTACAGATGTAGTAATTCTTGATAAAGACCAAAATATCGTGACAGGGATCATCCTGCCGACAGGTGCGGGAGCAGCAATCGGAGCAGAGCGTGCACTGGAAGAAGCACTGAAGGATGCGGGACTTCAGAGAGAAGACATCGATGCAATGGTTACAACCGGATACGGAAGAACGGCTATTTCAGATGGTGATAAGAGTATTACGGAGATTACCTGTCATGCAAGAGGGGCACATTTCCTGAACCCGGAAGTCCGTACCGTTATTGATATCGGAGGACAGGATAGTAAGGTCATCCGCCTGGATGAAAATGGAGCCGTTGCCAACTTCGTCATGAATGATAAATGTGCAGCCGGAACCGGAAGATTCCTGGAGATGATGGCAAGAACCATGGAAATGAGTCTGGACGATATGGGAAAGGCAGGTCTGTCATATAAGGAAGATATTACAATCTCCAGCATGTGTACCGTATTTGCAGAATCGGAAGTGGTATCACTGATCGCACAGAATAAGGCAACCGATGATATCGTACATGGACTGAATAAGGCTGTTGCGTCCAAGACAGCAGCACTGGCAAAACGTGTCGGCGGCGAGGAACGCTATATGATGACCGGAGGAGTGTCAAAGAACCAGGGACTGGTGAAGACACTGGAAGAGAAGCTTGGAACGACACTGGTGATCAGCGATAAGGCACAGCTTTGTGGAGCACTGGGAGCTGCATTATTTGCTAAGGATATGGTTACAGAGTAAGCGTTCTTAGCAAGATCTTAACAGTAGAAAAATAGATAGGATTGGAATTCTGTGATAATATAAAGAATATATTGAATAGTCAGAAAATTGTAGAATAATTAACACAGAAAGGCATGAATATTTATTGAATTTATATCGGACAAAATTATCAGAGAAATTAAAAGAGTCATTGGAAGCGGTGGTACCGATCATCGCGATCGTATTGATATTAAGCTTTACGATCGCACCGGTGCCGCCGGGCATTCTGATGGCTTTTATTATTGGAGCGATCCTTCTGGTGGTGGGAATGATGTTCTTCACACTGGGGGCGGAGATGTCGATGACACCAATGGGAGAGAGGATCGGAACCCGGATCGCACAGTCAAAAAGGCTGCCGGTGATCATCGGGTTGTGTTTTGTACTTGGATTTATCATCACAATATCGGAACCGGATCTGCAGGTGTTGGCCGGGCAGGTACCTTCGGTATCAAATATGACACTGATTCTGGCGGTTGCCGTGGGAGTCGGAATTTTTCTGGTGGCCGCTGTATTGCGTATGTTATTTTCAAAACCGCTGTCCTATATGCTGTTGATCTTTTATCCGGTGGTGTTCATCCTGACTTTTTTTGTATCAAAGGATTTTCTGGCGATTGCATTTGATTCGGGTGGTGTGACAACCGGACCGATGACGGTACCGTTTATCATGGCACTGGGAATCGGATTCTCTGCGGTACGTAGTGATAAATACGCAGAGACGGACAGCTTCGGTCTGGTATCGTTGTGTTCGATCGGCCCGGTGCTGGCGGTACTGCTTCTTGGTATTATCTATCATCCACAAGGTGGCAGCTATTCCGAGACTGTAATACCGGATGCAGAGACATCTGTAGCATTATGGAAATTATTCGAGTCCGGAATCCCACATTATATGAAGGAAATCGGTGGCTCACTGCTTCCGATCATTCTGTTCTTCACATTCTTTCAGGTGGTATCCCTGAAATTAAAAAAGAAAACGCTGATCAAAATTTTGGTCGGTATCCTGTATACATACATTGGACTGGTATTATTCCTGACAGGGGTAAATGTAGGATTTATGCCGGTAGGTAATTATCTGGGACAGGTGATTGCAGGACTTTCTTACCGATGGGTGATCATCCCGATCGGTATGTTGATCGGTTATTTTATCGTAAAGGCAGAGCCGGCGGTATATGTGCTGATGGAGCAGGTAGAAGAGCTGACCTCCGGAGCAATACCGGGAAAAGCAATGGGATATAGCCTGTCGCTTGGCGTTGCATTTTCCCTTGGATTGGCGATGATACGTGTACTGACAGGTATCTCGATCCTGTGGTTTCTGGTTCCAGGATATGCACTGGCGTTGGTTCTGACGATATCTGTGCCAAAGATATTTACGGCGATCGCATTTGACTCCGGCGGTGTTGCATCCGGACCGATGACGGCAACCTTCTTACTTCCGTTTGCACAGGGAGCCTGTGAAGCCGTTGGCGGAAATGTAGTAACCGATGCATTCGGAGTCGTGGCAATGGTAGCAATGACACCGCTTATCACGATACAGATCCTGGGCGTGGTGTATCAGTATCAGGAGCGTAAGAAGGATAAAGAAGAGATGCTCGCGCAGCCTGTTAAGGTATTACCGCTGGAGGCATATGGGGATGCGGATATTATAGAGCTGTAAGGGAGAATTTATGAGTAAGGTATATATGATGGTGACCATCACGAACAGAAACAAACGAAAAGATTTCCGAACATTTTTTAAAGAACACGGTCTTCCCGTATTCCTGGAAACGACTGGGAGAGGGACGGCACAGAGTGAAGTACTGGATTATTTCGGCCTGGAAGAATCGGAAAAGTTGTTATTTCTTGCAATCGTAACAGGAGAGACGTGGAAAAAGCTGCGCAGGGCACTGATCACGAAGATGCTGATCGATGTACCAGGGACGGGGGTATCATTCATTGTTCCGCTTAGCAGCGTGGGCGGAAGAAAGACACTGCAGTTTCTTGTAAATGAACAGGAATTTGAAAAAGAGGAGGAGACTTCGATGAAAGATACAGATTATGAACTTCTGGTAGCAATCGCAAATCAGGGATATATCGACACGGTCATGGATGCGGCAAGGTCAGCAAAGGCCGGAGGCGGAACTGTGATCCATGCAAAAGGAACCGGGATGGAACTTGCAAAAAAGTATCTCGGGGTGTCACTGGTGGAAGAAAAAGAAGTCATTCTGATCGTAACGAAGAGCAGAGAGAAGAATCAGATCATGAAAGCAATCATGGAGCAGGCCGGTCTCGACAGCAAAGAACGTACGATAGTGTTCTCGCTGCCGGTGACCAGTGTTGCGGGAATACGGATGCTGGAGGAAGATATTCAGGATGATTTGTTATAGGTTGCCTGAAAATTTTATGGAATTCAGTATTTTATACAAATCTTTTTTTAATACATCATTTTCAATATCTTGCACTGCATTGAAACTTCGGACGCCTACTCCGATAATATAATCACCATTTTGAATATATGCCTGTTCAAATGCAATCGTTTTTTGCTCCTTTTTGAATCCGAGAGCATGTAAAAGATATGATACAGGATTCTGGGATGGAGAGATGAATTCTTCAACCGGATCATATGGCCAGTACACTGTAACTTCATTGCAGGTATGCCCATCTACTGTAAATGTGTCGTTTAAGGTTATTTTTTTAATCACAGAATCCTTGGAAACATTTAACAGGTAGTCCATATCAATGTCGCAATCGTCAGTGATTGCTACACCTTGCTTTTTATAAGAGATAATCCCAAGAGTAAATACTTCTTCATCTAAGTCATCAGAGGATAAAATAATTGTGTATGAAGCTTCGTTTTTATCTGTACAATTCTCTGTATCGATATGGTATCCATCTGGAACGGTATAGGTCAGAAGCTGATTGATATTTTCACCGGTGTAGTTTACCGGTGTTTCCTGTGAGGTTTTGTCAGTTTTGGAACTGCCGCAAGAGGCTGAGACTATCATGATAAGTGAAATCATAATGAAACTTGTAAAAAGATATTTTCCTTTCATAGTAACCACCGCTTTCTTTGAAACATTCTTTTGGGAAAACGAGAGAAAATGATAAGCTATATAAGGGTTTTATTGATAATTTATTATAGCATATAACTTTTAAACAAGCATTAAATTTTGCTGAAAAAAGAAACGACGAACGCCACAAACCTTCCGGCCCGTGGCGTTCGTTGTCGTTATAGTTATCTAAAGGAATGAGAGTAAAGTGTTGCACCGGATTCCCGGTGTGCTACTTTATGAGGGGGAGATAGCTGATTTTGTCTCTCTCAACTATCTGAGTTTATTATAAAAAACAAATATGTCTAAAGTATGTTAAATTCCTTAAAGAAATCGGAAAAATCTTAAGAAGAGCTTAAGAGCTTATAAAGAGAATGAAAACCGAAAAAAACAGTTGACTTTTTCCTTGAAATCGAATATTATATATAGAATCTCTTTGCACTGAATATATCCAATAAGGATAAGGGATAGCAGTACAAACTGATCAGGCTACATTCATTTTCAAAAAGATGATGTTAAGAAAATGGTGTGCATGCCGGGCCGGTCAATTACCGGCAGCAGATGAGACGATGATTCATACATCTGTGGGACAGTAAGTAAAAAGTTCCACAGGTGTATTTTTTTGCAAAAAAGCAGTCTTGTAAATAGAATACGGAGGAACAGTAGTCTTACCTTAGGTGCCATAGGAGACATGACATTATTAAAAATGGAGGTTATCTTATGACAAGTCAAAAACAACAATTAAATGAACAGAAAATGATCAATCATTTATCAACCGTGGGAATTCTTGGAAATGTCATTCTGACAGCGTTCAAACTGCTGGCAGGAATTATCGGACATTCGGGAGCCATGATATCCGATGCGGTTCATTCATTATCGGATGTGTTTGCCACATTCATTGCATTTCTCGGGGTAAAATTATCTAAGAAATCGGCGGACAGCGAACATCCATACGGTCATGACAGATTGGAATGTGTAGCATCGATGGTGCTTGCAGCCATTCTTCTTGCAACGGGTATTGGTATTGGAATGAGTGGTGTGAAGACGATCATAGCCGGTGATTACAGTCATTTGCAGGCACCGGGAACAATCGCACTTGTGGCAGCTATCGTGTCGATTCTTACAAAAGAGGGGATGTTCTGGTATACCAGACATTATGCGAAGATTCTAGATTCCGCAGCATTCATGGCAGATGCATGGCATCACAGATCAGATGCATTTTCTTCCGTTGGTTCACTGATTGGTATAGGTGGTGCAATGTTTGGATTTCCTGTGCTGGATCCGCTGGCAAGTGTAGTTATCTGTATTTTTATCCTGAAAGTAGCATTTGATATTTTCAAAGATGCACTGGATAAGATGCTGGATACTTCATGCAGTGAAGAATATGAAGAGAAACTGGCAGACTATATCAGAAAGAGCCGGGGAGTAGAAAGACTGGATCTGTTAAGAACGAGAATGTTCGGCAACAAGGTGTATATCGATGCAGAGATTGCAGTAGATGGAACACTTTCGTTGAAAGATGCGCATGCAATTGCAGAGGATGTGCACGACAATGTAGAAAAGAAGTTTCCGAATACAAAGCATATTATGATTCATGTAAATCCGGCATAATGGAAAAAAATACCGCAGCTTTCAAATTTTGAAAAAGCTGTGGTATTTTTTCTTTGTTGGTGTTGTCTGAAAAATTTAATCCTGCTAATGAAAGTACGGTTGCGTTTGTGCTATGAGTTATAACCTTTTACGTATACAAAGCTGTCTGTATCATTGTCACGCTGCATTGTATAGTGATGATTGAGCATGGCTTCGATAAGTTCCTGTCCCTGGTTTTCTACGGCGACCAGAGTCATATCTAATGCATCTTCCAGTTCCTGTACCGTCATATCATCCAGAAATACCTGTTCTCCGCTTCTTAACATATTGCATGTGATAAGAAGGGTGTCACCAAGATCGGTGCCGGAGGCTTTCTTTTCCAGAAGCTGGGCTTTGAGATCCTGACCGGTGATCAGACCGGATACGGTAACAGTCTCGCCAAAGAAATCATTGCGGATCGCAAATACATTGATCTTAATATATGGAAATGCTTTCATGATCTCCTCTGCGAATCCGGCAAGGGTACTGTAGGCAAGCTTGCCTGTTGCAATGGTAAGTGTACGGCAGGTCTCATTTTTCCAGGTCTCATAGTTGTCATTCTGCTTCAGTGCTTCCAGAGCGTCATGGAATTCTGTCTTTAAAAGACGCATCATGCCAACTCCGTTTTCCAGCTGGATATATCCATCATAGCGTTCTTCTTCCGGAAAATCACGTTCGGCAAGAATATACCATTCATCACTTGCCTGTATGAAGTGCAGACCATATTCTTCATAGAATTTTGGCTGATAGCTTTCAATCATATCAATGACTTCACCGGCTTCTTCTTTTGAAAAGAGTTCCAGCGGATAGAGACCTTCACGGTATTTTGTAAGTCCGGCAGGTACAACGGATACACTTCTCATAAAAGGAAGATAGCTGGAAAGATCCTCAATGGAACGTTTTAATTCATCTTTGTCATTTACGCCTTTACATAATACGATCTGACCGTTCATCTCAATATGTGCTTCATACAGATCCTGCAGAAATTTTAGCTTTTCTCCGGCAAAACGGTTATGCAGCATCTTACAGCGGAGCTCCGGATTGGTTGTCTGTACAGAGATATTGATCGGTGCGAGCTGCATATGGATGATGCGGTCAATATCTGCCTGCTTCATATTTGTCATGGTGATATAATTTCCCTGCAGAAATGAAAGACGGGAGTCATCATCCTTAAATACAGAGTCTCACGCATGCCCGGAGGCATCTGGTCGATGAAGCAGAACATACATTTATTACTGCAGGAGCGGTATTCACTCATCAGTCCATTCTCGAATTCAACTCCAAGTTCATCGTCGTACTCTTTATCGATTTCCAAAAGCCATTCTTCCCCGGAAGGCTTGCGGATCAGGACTTCGACATATTCATCTTTCATCAGATAACGATAATCAAAGACATCCTCAATTTTCTGTCCGTTTATTTTTAACAGTACATCGCCGGGTTCGATTTCCAGTTCTTCAGCAATAGAACCCGGATAGACGGTCTGTATCAGGTGTTCCTGTTCCTTTTTTCTCACAAATATATTCCTCCGTATAAACATTTACCCATATAGACAAAATGATAGCTTATTCTCAGTCTGAGTGCAAGGTAAGAATTATAAAATCAGAACGTAATTTTTGGATAAATTGATGAAAAAAGAGGAATTGACGGGATTCATTTTTCTACGGGATGTGAAAAAATGTGATTTCTGACAAATATACGATTGTAATCAAACGTTTAACGTGACATAATAAAAAAGAAAAGGTTAAGAATATTTTAAAAGAATGTTAAGTAAGCGTAAAATAAGCTGACAACAAAGGAGAAAATTATGGAAATATTTTCTATGGTATTGTCATTGTTAAGTGGAGTTGCTTTGTTTCTGTTCGGAATGTCCCTTATGGGAGATGGGCTGAAACAGGTTGCCGGTAATAAACTGGAAGCATTCCTTTACAAAATGACAAACACACCGCTCAAAGGAGTAGCACTTGGAACAGGAGTGACCAGTGTCATTCAGTCATCTTCCGCAACAACCGTTATGGTCATCGGTTTTGTTAACTCCGGTATGATGAAACTGAAACAGGCGATCGGTATCATCATGGGAGCCAATATCGGTACCAGTATCACCGGATGGATCTTATGTCTTTCCTATATTGAAGGATCGAATGGTATTGCAAAGATTTTATCTTCTGCAACGATAGCGGCTGTCGTGGCGGTAATTGGTACGATCATGCGGATGATCTGTAAAAGAACGACACACAAGAACATCGGTAATATCATGCTTGGTTTTGCAATTCTGATGACAGGCATGCAGACAATGAGTGGTGCGGTTACACCATTAAGAGAGAGTAAAGTATTTATTGATATGCTGACGATGTTCTCGAATCCAATCGCAGGTATCCTGGTAGGTATTGCATTTACGGCAGTCCTTCAGAGTGCATCTGCGACAGTCGGTGTATTACAGGCATTATCGGTAACAGGAATCCTTACATTTTCAAGTGCATTCCCGATCATCCTTGGTATTGGTGTCGGAGCATCCTGTCCGGTACTGATCTCAGCGATCGGAGCTAACAAGAATGGTAAGAGAACAGCTCTTGTGTACTTATTGAATGATACCTTTGGAATGATAATCTGGTCGATTGCATTCTATACGATCAATGCATTTGTTCATTTTGATTTTATGAACAATATCATGTCGCCGGTAGCAATTGCATTATTGAACACGGTATTCCGTCTGGTAACGGTATGTATTCTGTTCCCGTTCATTAACAAGCTTGAAAAACTGGTATGTCTGTTGGTAAAAGACAGCGCAGAAGAACTGGAAGACGAAGCGGATTTCGATCTTCTGGAAGAACGTCTTCTGGATTATCCGGCACTGGCAATCGGACAGTGTCACAGAGCAATGAGTGGCATGGCGAAGAAGCTTCGTAAGAATGTCAACCGTGCAATGAACCTTCTGAATGAGTATCAGCAGAGCAAGTTTGACAAGGTTCAGAGAAAAGAAGACCTGATCGACAAATATGAAAGCCGCCTGGGAGATTATCTGATCAAACTGACAAAACATGAGATGAATACAGCACAGACAAGACAGGTTTCACTTTATCTGCATACGATCAATGACTTTGAACGTATCGGAGATCATGCTTCTTATATTGCATATATGTCCAGTGATATGCATGAGAATAAGACACAGTTCTCAGAAGATGCATGGGACGAACTGAATGTTGTTATGGAAGCAGTACGTGAAGAAATCAATCTTACATGCAAGGCATTCCTTGAGAATGATAAAGAGATGGCGCAGAGAGTAGCACCGCTTGGTATGGTTATTACAACACTTTGTGATGAACTGAAGATGCGTCATGTGGAACGTATGAGCAGTGGTGGATGTGGTCTGGAAGAAGGAACTGTATTTACGGATATCCTGAACAGTTTTAACCGTATTGCAGCTCACTGTGCAAGTGCGATGGTTGCACTTATGAACAGTGACAAAGAGAATATGGATACACATATCCATGATTCGAAGGTATATCCTTCTGACAGTTCTGAATATAAAACATATCTGAATGAATATAATCAGAAATATGAGATTAAAAAAGACGGGGAACATATGAGAAGTATGGAACCGGAAGAGGTTGAGTAGGATTTCATAAAAGGGCCGCTTATATGCGGCCCCTTTTCTATATTACTGGTTATTTAGCGATTCCTGTATGCTCTTGGTGACATCTGATATTCTTTTTTGAACAGCCGGTTAAAATAGGACAGGTTATTGAATCCTGTGCGTTCCGAGATGGACAGGATGCTGTCATCTTCCGTGAGCAGAAGCCTGGCGGCAATGGTAAGCCGGTAGCCATTCAGATAGCTAGTGAATGTTGTGTGCAGATGCTGCTTGAAGAATTTCATAAAATGAGATTCGGAAAAGCCCAGATAATCAGCGGTACTTTGAACGGTAATCGGTTCTGTATAATGTGATTCAATGTAGGACACAATCTGTTTTACCTTATCCAGAGATTTATCCCGGTTGAAAGTGACCGGTGTTCCCTGAGAAGAGAATAACAGGTAAAAGAAATGAAACAGATGCCCTTTTACCGATAATTCGTAATAATCAGGTCTTTTGCTGCAGAGATCATCGATCGCATCAATACAGGAAGAAAGTTCTTCATGGAAGAAACAGGTATCGTCAAAGAGCCATGGAAGTTCATATTCCAGTGAAAAATATGGCTGGAAATATCCAACTGTCCGGGGATCGGAATCCGCAGAATATAAAAGACTGGTCTGGAACAGGATATTTTCATATTCCATACAGTCTTTCCCATGCTGGGAGATGGAGTGAAGCTGACCCGGACGGACAAGGACGATGTCGCCGGCTTTTACAACTCTGGGCTTGGTATCAACAGAAATGATGCCGCAGCCTTTTTTTATTACAATGATCTCCACGTCGTTATGCCAGTGAAGCGGAACCTGTGTGAAGTCCAGCGGGATGGAGCACAGATAGGTATTGTATGGAAACTGGAAGCTGACGTGTTTTTTGGTTTCATGGAGGTTTTCATAGGTAAGTGTGTTCATGGATGTGTATAAGTCCTTTCTGAAGTAATTGGGATGATCAAAAAGTTGTATATTTGATAGTATTGTATTACTTTTTACTACTATGATGCAAGAGATAAAATGTATAATCCTATTATAATATCAGTGTAAAACAAAAGAAAACTGATGAAACAAAGATTCAGATCAATATTAAAAACAATCATGCGACAGCACACATTCAGGAGGTTAATTATGAATTTCTCAGAAAAGTTACAGCAGACACTTGGCAAAGCAATCAAAGATGCATCGAATGAAGAGATTTACGCAGCACTTCTTAACACAGTAAAAGAAGCTGCAGCAGATAAAGGAAGAAATATTTCCGAAAAAGGAAGAAAAGTATATTATATATCAGCAGAATTCCTGATCGGAAAACTGTTATCCAACAACCTGATCAACCTTGGCGTATACGATGAAGTAAGAGAGCTTCTTGCAGCAAATGGAAAAGACATCTGCGAGATCGAAGAAGTAGAACCGGAACCGTCACTTGGTAACGGCGGACTTGGAAGACTGGCAGCATGCTTCTTAGATTCCATTGCAACACTCGGTCTGGAAGGAGACGGAATCGGACTGAACTATCACCTTGGACTGTTCAAACAGGTATTTGAAAATCACAAACAGAAAGAGACTCCAAACCCATGGATCCAGAATACAAGCTGGCTTACTGATACAGGAATCGGATTCGATGTACCATTCAAAGATTTCAGCCTGCATTCAAAATTATACGATATCGATGTAACCGGATATGAAAATGGAACCAACAAACTTCACTTATTCGATATCGAATCTGTAAATGAAAATATCGTAGGCGACGGAATCTCATTTGACAAGAATGATATCCGTGAGAACCTGACGCTGTTTCTCTATCCGGACGACAGTGACAAACAGGGCGAACTGCTTCGTATCTATCAGCAGTATTTCATGGTAAGTAATGGTGCACAGTTCATTTTAAAAGAATGTGAAGAAAAGGGCTATTCACTGGAAGAACTTGACAAACACGTTGTAATCCAGATCAACGATACACATCCGTCTATGGTAATTCCGGAGCTGATCCGTCTTTTGACAGCAAGAGGAATCTCTATGGATAAAGCAATCGAGATCGTGACAAATACTTGTGCATACACGAACCATACGATCCTTGCAGAAGCACTGGAGAAATGGCCGATCGACTATCTGGAGGCGGTTGTTCCGCACTTAATGCCGATCATCCGTGAACTGGCAGCAAGAGTGGCAGCAAAATATGATAACAAAGATGTGCAGATCATCGACGAGTGGAACCGTGTACACATGGCAAGAATGGATATGCATTACGGATTCAGTGTCAATGGTGTTGCAGCACTTCACACAGAGATCCTGAAAAATGTAGAATTGAAGCCATTCTATGACATTTATCCGGAGAAATTCAACAATAAGACTAATGGTATCACATTCAGAAGATGGCTGATGCACTGTGATAAGAAACTGGTAGAATGGATGGATAAATACGGAGTCGGTGAGTTCCGTAAAGATGCTTCCAAACTGGAAGGACTTCTTGCACAGATCGATAACGAAGAAGCACTGAATGAGCTTCTGGATGTTAAGCAGCAGAATAAGACAGCATTAAAAGAATATCTGGAAAAAGAATCCGGAGTTGTACTGAACGACAACGCAATCTTCGATATTCAGATCAAACGTCTCCATGAGTATAAGAGACAGCAGATGAATGTCCTGTATATCATTTACAAATATCTGGACATCAAAGCCGGAAATAAACCAAAGAGACCGATTACAATGATCTTCGGTGCCAAGGCAGCACCTGCTTACATTATTGCAAAGGACATCATTCATGTAATCCTGTGCTTACAGGAACTGCTCAAGAATGATCCGGAAGTGGCACCGTACCTGCAGGTTGTTATGGTAGAGAACTACAATGTGACAATGGCAGAGAAACTGATCCCGGCATGCGAAGTATCTGAGCAGATTTCACTGGCATCTAAGGAAGCAAGTGGAACAGGTAACATGAAGTTCATGTTGAACGGTGCTGTAACGCTTGGAACAGAGGACGGTGCAAATGTAGAGATCCATCAGCTTGTCGGGGACGAGAATATCTATATCTTCGGAGAGAGTAGCGACCAGGTAATCGAGCACTATGCAAAATCAGACTATGTGGCAGCAGATTACTATATCAATGACAAAGACATCCGTAAGTGGGTAGACTTCATTATCAGCCCTGAGATGCTGAAAATCGGTGATGTGCGTACACTTCTTGAGATTCACGCAGAACTGATCCAGAAAGACTGGTTCATGACACTTCTGGATGTAAAAGATTACATTCAGACAAAAGAAAGAGTATTTGCAGATTACGAAGACCGTATGACATGGGCAAAGAAGATGATCGTGAACATTGCAAAAGCAGGATTCTTCTCATCAGATCGTACGATCGCCGAGTATAACAGAGATATCTGGCATGTATAAAATGTGTGCAAGGGAATAAGCCGCACAAAAACAATCGGAAAATGAATGCAGGTATCTTTCTGGTGGCAACGCAGGGAAACATCCATGCATTATCCATTTCACCGAAAGGCCTGATCATGGGAATGCTGCTGGCGATTACGACCTGTTTCTACGGAGTACTTCCGGGACCGCTTCTTAAGAAATATCCGGCCGAGTCAGTATGCGCATGGGCGATGCTGATCGGCGGATGCGTGCTGGCGGTATTCTTAAGACCGTGGAGAATTGAGGCACATCTGGATATGATTGTGATTGTAGGATTCCTGACAATCGTAATCGTGGGAACAATCTTACCGTTCTGTCTGTATCTGGCAGCGGTAAAATACGCAGGAAGTGTATATGCAGGATTATTATCAAGCGTGGAGCCGGTAGCGGCAACGATCGTGGCGGCGATCTTTTTAGGAACTGCATTCCCGGCAATAGATATTCTGAGATTTGCACTGGTATTATCTACACTTTTCATTTTGAATATCAATTCGAAATAAATACAGGAAATAAATACAGATAGTAAAAAAGGATGCATCAATTTGCATCCTTTTTTGAGAGAATAATGAATGAGGCTTTTCTTTTCGATATGCCACTTCATTAACTATAATAACACATTTAAAGTGAATGTATAGACCCGACAGGGTTCCTTAACACATTCTTAGCAATCGTATATATAAAAGGGTACCCGGCAGATAGAGCAGTAAATTACACTTCATTCTCATCTTCGCACATACGATAACCGACACCGACTTCGGTAAATAAAAACTGTGGCTGTGATGGATTCCGTTCTATTTTGCGGCGTATATTGGCCATATTTACACGCAGAATACGATTATTGTTGTCGGTAAAAGGTCCCCATACATTTGCCATTACAGAAGCATAGGTCATAACCTTTCCGGAATTGCGCGCAAGGTAGGCAACAATTTTGTATTCTATAGGTGTCAGATGTATCTCCTCGCCGTCCAGAGTCAGCATTCTTTTTTCGAAATCAAGTATAAGTCCCTGACATTTGTAAGGACGGATATAAAGAGGCGAGTTTGATGCCATACGGTTGCTGTGACGTAAAGAAGTACGGATTCTGGCAAGCAGTTCCGAAGTTCCGAATGGCTTGGTGATATAGTCATCGGCACCAAGATCCAGAGCGGCCACCTTATCATGTTCTCCGGTTCTTGCTGAAATGACGATGATCGGGCAACTGGTCCATTCGCGGACAGAAGCTATGATATCATTTCCATCCATGTCCGGAAGTCCAAGGTCCAAAAGGATCAGATCCGGACATTGTGAATTGATAATGGACAATCCGGCCTTCCCGGAAGTGACGGTAGTTGTTTTATATCCATTGGCCTTTAATGTTCTGGACATGAAGTCCAGAATATTTTTTTCATCCTCTATGATCAAAATAGAATAGCTGTCATTCATGATTAAGTATCCCCCTTTGGTAATGTAAATAGAAATTCAGCGCCATCTGCATGATTATGTGCGGCAATTTTTCCGCCATGTGCCTGGACAATAGTGTTGCAGATAGAAAGACCGATTCCCATGCCACGGTGGGTATCCGATGTACGTGGGGCTGTATATTCGCCTTTTAAAATCAGTGGGATGGTCTGTTCGTCAATACCCTTTCCATAATCTATGATATGAAAGGTAACGGTATCCGGGTTTTCTGTAATACGAAGGTCGATAGGCCTGTCGCTTTCGGAATGAACAAAAGCATTTTCCATCAGATTCATTAGAACCTGTTCGATAAGAAGCGAATCCATCGGAATGATCAGGACATCTTCCGGAGCGCTTACGTGAATTTCAATATCCGGAAGCCGCCGTTTTAATCGGATGATTGCTTCGGAAACGACTTCTTCTACGACTTCGTCCTCTTTTTTAACAGTTCCGGTATCATCCTGAATTCTTGTGACAGACAGAAGATTTTCGACCATATTCAAAAGCCAGTGTGAATCTTCGTTAATAGACGATACAAGACTTTGCTTTTCCGGATCAGTCAGATTCTGATAATTTTCTATAAAAGAATCCGAAGAGCCTATAATAGAAGTAAGCGGTGTACGAAGATCATGAGAGATTGCCCGCAGAAGATTGGCACGTATCCGTTCTTTGTCTGCCTCATTGATCGCACGCTCTCTTTCCAGAATCATTTTGTCCTGTTTCTTTAACTGTGTTGTCAATGTGGATATGATCAGTGAAATGGAAAGCAGAAATACAAATGTGACAGGGTATCCGCTGATCTGAAAATTAACTTTAAAATAAGGATATGTAAAGCACCAGTTGATGAATATAACACAAAACAAAGCAGAAATAATACCAAAAACATATCCACTGGTAATTCTGGCAATGATAATAAGAGCAAGAATATAAATAAGTGCAATATTGGCAGGATCGCTTCTGGTAATATGAAAAAATGAGAAAGCCAGAACCGTTGCCAGTGTCAGGATACAGATAGTAGAAAGAATATTATGGCATAAAGTCTTAGGGTCAGATGAATTGTCGGTTTTTGCTGTTTTTTTCAATGTTGCTCCTTTCTCCGAAAGCCGGTCAGATATTCTTTTCATATTGTTAGATTATAACACAAAAAAAGAAAATCGGAATACTGGAAAAATTGTATTAAAAATAATGCGTAAATTCTAAAAGTTTGTGCGTTAATGTGGTAAAAAATGTGATATTATGTGACGAGGAGGAATGAACTATGAAATGTACAAGAAATGTAACAGATCACGTGATCTGGGTGGGCGCAAATGACAGAAGATTAAACTTATTCGAGAATTTATTCCCGATTCCAAGAGGGGTATCCTATAATGCATATCTGATCAAAGATGAGAAGAATGCCCTGATGGATACAGTAGATGCATCCGCATCCGAACAATTTATTGAAAATGTAACTTATGCATTAAACGGCGGGAAATTAGATTACCTTGTCGTACAGCATATGGAACCGGATCATTGTGCCAATATCCAGAGAATTCTGGAGTTATATCCAGAGACAAAAGTAGTTGGAAATGTAAAAACCATGCAGATGATCAGCCAGTTCTTTGATGCAGATCTGGAAGGCAGACAGGTTGTGGTAAAAGAAGGCGACACGCTGGAACTTGGAAATCATACCCTTCATTTTGTGATGGCACCGATGGTACACTGGCCGGAGGTTATGGTATCTTATGAAGATTCGGAGAAGATCCTGTTCTCTGCAGACGCATTCGGAACATTTGGCGCATTGAACGGCAATCTGTTCAACGATGAGGTTGATTTCGAAAAGGACTGGATTGATGATGCAAGAAGATACTTCACGAATATCGTAGGAAAATATGGCATGCAGGTACAGGCACTTCTGAAAAAAGCAGCAGGGCTGGATATTCAGATGATCTGCCCGCTTCACGGACCGGTATGGAGAAATAATCTGAATTACTTTATTGAGAAACACGATAAGTGGAGCAAATACGAGCCGGAAGACCAGGCTGTTGCCATTATCTATGGTTCTATTTACGGAAATACAGAGCAGGCAGCAGATGCACTGGCAGCAAAGCTTGGTGCAAAAGGTGTAAAAAATATTGCAGTCTATGATGCATCCAAGACAGATGTATCAGAACTGATCGCCGAGATCTTCCGTGTCAGCCATGTGGTGATCGCATGCCCGACATACAACGGAGGCATCTATCCACCGATCGAAAATCTGCTGGCGCACATGAAGGCACTGGCTGTACAGAACAGAACGGTTGCTGTTATGGATAACGGAACCTGGGCTGCAACAGCAGGAAAGCAGATCGTAAAACAGTTAGAAGAGATGAAAAATATGACGGTACTCGATCAGAAACTGTCGATCAAATCTACATTAAAAGCGGATCAGGAAGATAACTTAGATGCATTTGCACAGCAGATCATAGATGCTATGTAAATGCATATAAGAAGCAGTGAAGAACAATAGAATGCAGATGTCATGATATGAAAGACGTGTATTGAGTGGAGGTCGATAGAATGAACAATTACACAAGAGAAGATATATTGAGAATGGTAGAAGAAGAGGATGTAGGATTTATCCGGCTGCAGTTTACGGATATTTTCGGAACCATGAAAAATATCGCGATAACCACAAGCCAGCTGGAAAAAGCACTGGATAATGAAATCATGTTTGATGGATCATCTATAGAAGGTTTTGCAAGAGTAGAAGAGTCGGATATGTATCTGTATCCGAATCTGAATACATTTGAGATATTTCCATGGAGACCGCAGCAGGGAAAAGTTGCCAGACTGATCTGTGATGTGTATAAACCAGATGGAACGCCTTATGAAAGTGATCCGAGATATATCCTGAAAAAAGTAATGGAAGATGCGAAAGAGATGGGATACGAATTTAATGTCGGACCTGAGCTGGAATTCTTCCTGTTCCATACAGATGATGACGGATTGCCGACCACGCTGTCACATGAAAGTGCCGGATATTTTGATCTCGGGCCTCTGGACCTTGGTGAGAATGCAAGACGTGATATGGTGTTGACGCTGGAAGATATGGGATTTGAGATTGAATCTTCCCATCATGAGGCGGCTCCGGCGCAGCATGAGATAGATTTCCGTTATGATGAGGCGCTGACGACCGCAGATAATATTATGACATTTAAACTTGTAGTTAAGACGATCGCAAAACGTCATGGGTTACATGCAACATTTATGCCAAAACCGAAATTCGGGATCAATGGTTCTGGTATGCACCTGAACATGTCTATTAGCAGAGACGGAATCAATGTATTCCAGGATGCCAGTGATGAATATGGACTTAGCAAAGAAGCATATTGCTTTATCGGCGGAATTATGAAACACATGAAGGCACTGACTTTTATCACGAATCCAAGTGTTAACTCGTACAAGCGCCTGATCCCTGGATTTGAAGCTCCGGTATATATTGCATGGTCTGCAAAGAACCGTACACCTCTGATCCGTATTCCGGGAACACGAGGGGAGTATACAAGAGTCGAACTTCGTAACCCGGATCCGTCGGCTAACCCATATCTTGCACTGGCGGTATGCCTGGCAGCAGGACTGGACGGAATCAAGGAAGGAACGATGCCGCCGAAGGCAGTAAACCGTAATGTATATGAGATGACAGATGAAGAGCGCAAGATTTTCGGAATTGAAAAATTGCCGGGAAGTTTAATAGAGGCAGCAAAAGAATTTCAGAAGGATACATTTATCCAGGAGATATTAGGAGAAGACCTATCAAGAAAATATATAGAAGCTAAGGCATCTGAGTATCAGGATTACAGAATCCAGATTACAGACTGGGAACTTGAAAAATACCTGCACTTACTGTAATACAGATTTTGCACAAAAAGGAACGGGCAAAAGAGTATCTGACAGGAGGTGGCGTAAGTGACAGGGCTTATTGTTGTATTCCCGAATAAAGATAATGCAACCAATATCAGAAACCTGCTGGCCAGAGGAGGCATGGATGTAATTGGTGTGTGTACCACCGGTGCGCAGGCCATGCATTATGCAGATACTGTAGACGATGGGATCGTGGTCTGCGGTTATCGGATGAAAGATATGATGTATACACAGCTTCGTGAATATTTACCAGAGTCATTTGAAATGCTTCTGGTAGCATCACAGGACAAATGGAGCAGTGGTGATGTGGAAGGAATCGTAGGCCTTTCTACGCCGATTAAAGTATATGATCTTCTGAATACTGTGAATATGATGCTGCAATCCATGGACCGGAGACGTAAGAAACGAAGGAAAGAACTGAAAAACAGAGATCCGAAGCAGCAGGAGACGATCAGAAAGGCAAAAGAACTTCTGATGACACGTAATAATATGTCGGAGGAAGAAGCACACAGGTATCTTCAGAAAAGCAGCATGGACAGCGGGACGAATATGGTTGAAACAGCAGAGATGGTACTGAGCATTATGGCAGAGTAATATGTGAGACAATAAAAGGAGAGAAATGCATGAAGTTTACAAAGATGCAGGGACTGGGCAATGATTATGTCTATGTGAACTGTTTTGAAGAAAAGATAGAAAACCCGCCGGCGGTGGCGAGATATGTAAGTGACAGACATTTCGGAATTGGATCGGATGGACTGATCATGATCAATCCGTCCGAAGTAGCTGATTTTGAGATGGAGATGTATAACGCAGACGGTTCCCGCGGTGAGATGTGTGGAAATGGGATCCGGTGTGTGGCAAAATATGTCTATGATTACGGACTTACGGATAAGACACAGATCTCTGTAGAGACACTTGGCGGAATCAAATATCTGGATCTTACTGTAGAAGATGGAAAAGTGGTACTTGTCAAAGTAGACATGGGAAAACCGGAACTGAAATCAGATCTGATTCCTATCATATCAGAAAATGAAAAAGTAATTGATGAGCCAATCGAAGTAGATGGACAGGTATACCATATGACAGGTGTATCTATGGGAAATCCACATACAGTCATCTATGTGGATGATGTAAAGAATCTGGATCTGGAAAAGATCGGACCGAAATTCGAGAATCATGAGAGATTCCCAAAACGTATTAATACAGAATTTGTACATTGCATTGACCGGAATACAGTAGAGATGCGTGTATGGGAACGCGGTTCGGGTGAGACACTTGCATGTGGCACAGGAGCATGTGCTGTAGCCGTAGCCAGTATATTAAATAACTTGACAGATACGCGTGTTACGGTAAAATTATTAGGTGGAGACTTGCAGATCGAATGGGACCGGGAGAAGAATCATGTATTTATGACAGGCCCTGCAAAAGTTGTATTCGACGGCGTGATAGACATTACAGAGATAAAGGAGTAAGAAGATGTTTAAAGTAAACCAGGATTATTTGAAGTTACCAGGAAGCTATCTGTTCTCAACAGTAGCAAGAAAACAGCGTGAATATCAGGCAGCACATCCGGAAGCCGAGATTATTAAGTTAAGTATCGGTGATGTAACACAGCCTCTGGCACCGGCAATCGTTGAAGCTCTTCATGGAGCAGTTGACGAGATGGCACATGCAGAGACATTCCACGGATATGCACCGGATCTGGGATATGAGTTCTTAAGAAGTGCAATGGCTAAGAACGATTATCAGGCAAAAGGATGCGACATCAATGCAGATGAGATCTTCATTTCCGACGGAGCAAAAGAAGATTGCGGTAATATCCAGGAAATCTTCTCAAAGGACAGCAAGATCGCTGTATGTGATCCAGTATATCCGGTTTATGTAGATACAAATGTTATGGCAGGACGTACAGGTACATATGATGCTGCTACAGGAACATGGAGTAATGTCATCTATATGCCTTGTACAAAAGAGACGAACTTCGCACCGGAGATTCCGGAAGAGACACCGGATATCATTTATCTGTGCTTCCCAAATAACCCGACAGGTTCTACGATTACAAAAGAACTGCTGCAGAAATGGGTAGATTATGCAAATGAAGTCGGTGCAGTCATCATTTATGATGCAGCTTATGAGGCATATATTTCAGAAAAAGAAGTGCCGCATTCTATCTATGAATGTGACGGAGCAAGAACCTGTGCAATCGAGATCAGAAGTTTCTCTAAAAATGCAGGATTTACAGGCGTGCGTCTGAGTGCCACTGTAATTCCAAAAGATGTAAAATCCGGAGATGTGATGTTACATTCTCTGTGGGCAAGACGTCACGGTACAAAGTTTAACGGAACATCTTACATTATCCAGAAAGCAGGAGAGGCTGTATATTCTGACGCAGGAAAAGAGCAATTAAGCGCTCAGGTTGCTTATTACATGAACAATGCAAAAGTCATCAAAGAAGGCTTAAAAGATGCCGGATACAATGTATCAGGCGGTGTCAATGCACCATACATCTGGCTTGAGACACCTAAGGGAATGACCTCATGGGATTTCTTCGACTACCTGCTTGATAAGGCGAATGTAGTAGGTACTCCTGGATCAGGATTTGGACCAAGCGGAGAAGGATACTTCCGTCTGACTGCATTCGGAACATATGAGAATACGGTTGCAGCGATTGAAAGAATTAAGAAGATGTAATAATCCGGAAACATTTACGGTGTAAATCTTGAAAGTTATAGCATAAGAAAAAATATGAAATAAAAAAACGGCCGGTATTCGTATGCTGAAAAAATAAAAGCATGCGAATACTGACCGTTTTTTTATTGCTATGTGTCCGGCACATGTGGTTACAATTCATACAGAAAGATTTGAAATCAGTCTTTCGGATATACTCGTAATTGAAGTTCTGTAATATGTTCGCTGATATCTGCCGATTGATGGTTGTCTACCCAGATCAGCTCCAGAAGAGGTCCATCCGGAACCAGACCGTGACGGGCTGCATAGGTTAAAAGTTCTGGAATATAAGTAACATTCTGACGGTAATCCCCTGCGTAGGTGAATGTAAGATAAGTGCCGCCACTGAGACAATACTCTCCGTAATTATCGATGATAAATACACCGGAATAATTTTCATACTGCCCGTTATTGATTTCCTTAAGCGGAAGGAATGAGCCAATGTTATGGTTGCTGATAATATAAAGATTCTCCGTATTTTTATTCAACAACTGTTTTACCAGAAGATCCATCTCCTCATCTGTATGGTAAGGTGTATTCAATGTATGGCAATAGCGGTCAGGGAACGTCTGCAGCCGGATTTTAAGTAATGTCTGGTCTTCGGCACCGGATAATGTCTGCAGACGTTCTTCAACGTTTTTCTGCAGGCGATTTAATTCCTGAATCTGCTGATGAATGGCATCGAGCTCTTCCGTGAGTAGTTTACGTGTATTTTCTACGCTTCGGTTGTCCATATATTCCCGGATCTTTTCCATAGGGAATCCCAGACGACGCAGATCGCGGATGATGTTCAGTCGCCACAGGTCATCAAGAGTATATAGCCGATAATTATTTTTCCCGCGTTTTGGTGCCAGAAGGCCCAGCTTTTCATAATAGCGGAGAGAATCTGGTCCGATATTGTATAGTTTGGATATTTCATTAATTTTGTAAAACTGCTTCATATGTTTTGTGCGATGGAACTATGAAAGAGAGGCGCCTGATTTTTCGGCTTCTACAATATAATTACTGTTTGGAAGAGATAGTGCACCTGCTTCGAATGCGGCACGAAGCTGTGCAGTTGTACCATTTGGATGTGGACTTCCGTTTAAAATTAAAATATTCATAAGAAAACCTCCTGTGTATATGAAAATATGATACTTGACCTTAGTATTATACCAAGGTTTAAACTATAAATGAAAGAAAAGAACAAAAAGAAATGAGGTTTTATGAATGAGACTTGAGGGAAAGTCTTTAAAAAGTGATTTTTTACGTTTTATTATCCCATCGATCATTGCCCAGTGGGTATTCTCGCTTTATACCATGGTAGACGGAATATTTGTGGCAAGAGGAGTGTCAGAAGTGGCATTAACTGCCGTCAATATCTCAATGCCATTTACAACGGGGCTGTTTTCCATCTCTATCCTGTTTGCGGTGGGAAATTCGACAATCGTGGCGATTCTTCTGGGACAGGGAGAAAAAGAACGTGCAAATGAAGTGTTTACCCAGAATGTTGTGCTGCTTTGCACATTATCGGTTCTGATCACAATTCTTGTAATAGTGTTTCTAGAGCCGTTTGCCAGATTTCTGGGAGCAACTGATAATATTCTCTCTTATGCGAAAACATATATTGGAACAATTGCACCATTTTCCATGGTATATATTCTCTCTTATTCATTTGAGACGTTGATCAAGACGGATGGCTATCCAAAACTTGCGACAATCTATGTAACGTCCGGGAGCGTACTGAACTGTATCCTGGATTATATTTTGGTCATGGTGTTACATAAAGGTGTCTGGGGGGCAGCGTTTGCTACGGGAATCTCGCAGGCAGCAGTGATCCTCTTGTATCTGTGGCATTTCCTCGGACCGAAAGGAACGATAAGATTTTCGAAGTTCCATTTGATGCCGTCAGAAATCTGGCGTCAGATCCGCAATGGTATGTCGTCCGGCGTGACGGAATTCTCAAGTGGAATCATTATCTTCTTCTTTAATCAGGCAATCCTGAAGTACATCGGAGAATACGCACTGGTAAGTTATACGATTATCTCGTATGTGAATACGATCGTTGTCATGTCCATGGCAGGCATTGCACAGGGATCACAACCATTGATCAGCTACTATTATGGGAAAAATGAACCGGGTAAATATAAAAAGCTTTTGAAATATGGAATCACGGCGGCTCTTGTGGGTTCCGTAGGAGCAGTTGTCGTATGTTATATGGGAGCAGGCGGCATTGTAAGACTGTTTTTGAAAGAAAGTGAAGCATCGTTGATTAAGTATTCCGTAAGGGTGTTCCGTATCTTTATCCTGTCTTTCCTGATTGCGGGACTCAATGTGGTCCTTGGCGGATATTTTACTTCTGTAGAAAGGGCCGGATTTGCAACGATGATCTCGCTTACAAGGAGTCTGGTTGCACTGGTGATCAGTCTGGTGTTCCTTACGGCAGTATTTGGAGGAGAAGCGATCTGGTGGGCACCGGTGATTGCGGAGAGCTGCTGTGTGGTGCTGGCACTGGGGCTTTATCGGTGGTACTGGAAAAGAGAAAAATGATAAAATATTTCAATTGGAAATATTTACATATATAGCATAGAGGAATATAGATGAAATCTAGCAGATGATGTTACTGCAATCACAATTATTATGCTGGAGCGGTGTGTAGGTAGAAGGAATTGCTGTGAATAAAGGCCTGGTTGTCGAAGAACCGGGAAGACGTTTTGAAAAGGGATACAAAGAACATCTCTGGGAAAGTTATAACAAATACAGCCATGAAGATACAGAGATTCTGATTGAAGTACAGCCAAAGTATGTGGAAGTCTGGGATACCAGTGATGACGGATATGCGTTCCAGTTATTCATAGACTTTGAAAATAAAACGGAAAATTATGACAAAAAATAACTTTTTTAAAAAATCCTATTGACTTTTCTCTGTATCCGAGTATAATTAATATTCGCTGGACAACTTAAGAACAGCAGAGAAAAGTCACATTGATGCGGATTGGTGTAATGGCAGCACAGCAGACTCTGACTCTGTTAGTAGAGGTTCGAGTCCTCTATCCGTAGTTACAATGCCGGATACTTCATTAAGAAGTATCCGGTTTTTCATATTGTCGGAAATGTATGAAAAAAATCAAAAATACCTATTGACTTTTTTCTAAAAATCAGTATAATAGTATTTGTTCGCTGAACAATGCAGAACATAACACTGATGCGGATTGGTGTAATGGCAGCACAGCAGACTCTGACTCTGTTAGTAGAGGTTCGAGTCCTCTATCCGTAGTTCCTTGGCAGGGGCGCCGGATGCTTTTGAAAGTGTCCGGTTACTTTTTAAAATTGCATATATCGGAGTGTGGCTCAGCTTGGTAGAGCGCTACGTTCGGGACGTAGAGGTCGCGTGTTCGAATCACGTCACTCCGATTGAATGATACAGTATCTGATATAGGTACTGTATTTTTTTATGTCAAAGAGTGTAATTCTTGGTATTTGTAAAAACGTCAGCGATATATGGTTTATAGATGCTTTAATTGCTATAGTTTAAAGCTATAGCAACACACAAGTTATATGTATTATCCAAATCATCCAAATCATGCTACTCTATATCCAGACAAAAACAACAGGAAGAAAAGCACAGGAGGATATAGAAAATGAGCAAATACCAGACACCATACAGATATGATTTTGTGGGAAGCTTTTTAAGACCACAGGAAGTAAAACAGGCAAAAGCAGATTACAGCGAAGGAAAGATCACAAAAGAAGAATGTGATGCAATCGTTGATAAGGCAGTCACAGAAGTAGTTGCAAAGCAGAAAGAATTGGGATTCCACATCATTACAGACGGAGAATTCAGAAGAACTTACTGGCATCTGGACTTTATGTGGGGATTCGAAGGCGTTGGTCATGAGCAGACAGGAGCCGGCGTACAGTTCAATGCAGAGATGGCAGCAGTAGAAGATACTTACCTGACAGGAAAAGTAAAGGCAAAAGCACATCCATTTGTAGAAGGATTCAAATTCTTAAAACAGTTCGAAGATGAGAACACCGTTGCAAAATATACAATTCCGGCACCGGCACAGATGTTCCAGCAGATGATCGTTCCGGCAAACTTTGAGAATACAAGAAAATACTATGCAACTAATGAAGAACTGATCCGGGATATCGGAAAGGCTTATCAGGAAGTCATTAAGCAGTTTTATGAGGCCGGATGCCGCAACCTGCAGCTGGATGACTGTACATGGGGAGCAATTGTAGGTGATGCTGCAAAACAGAGATATAAGAATCTTGGACAGGATCTGGACGAAGTAAAAGGACAGCTGCTGGAAGTAAATAACCTTGCATTAGAAGGAAAACCGGCAGATATGGTGATCACTTCACATATCTGTAGAGGTAACTATCACTCAACATTCTTTACAAGTGGTCCATATGATTCCGTAGCAGACTATGTATTTGCAAAGGAAAATGTAGACGCATTATTCCTGGAATATGATGATGCAAGATCAGGAGGATTTGCACCGCTTGCAAAAGTTTCAGAGGATAAGAAAGTCGTTCTGGGACTGGTCACAACTAAGTCACCGGAACTTGAAGACAAAGAAACCGTGATCAAAAGAATCCATGAAGCAGAAAAGTATATTCCGCTTGAGAGATTGTATTTAAGCCCGCAGTGTGGATTTGCATCCTGCGAAATCGGTAATAAACTGACAGAAGAAGAGCAGTGGGCAAAATTAAAACTGGTAAAAGAGATCGCTGAAGAAGTATGGAAGGACGCATAAGATAATACATAATAAAAAATAAAGAATCAGAAAAATGGTTTGTGAGAAAAAAGTCGTGATGAATGTCACGGCTTTTTTGCATACCAAAGTATGCAAGAGAAGTTGCCAGTGGCAAGTTCTCTGTATAAAATCATACATTGTCAAAAATATGTATGCAGGCACTATGCACAAAAAAATATTAGTGATATACTAAAATCAATACAAAATACACAAAGAGGAGGAATATGGATGTTAGATGCATCATACTACGAAAAAGCGGATGAAATTATCGCACAGTACAGCTGTGGAGAGAGGTCTCTGATACCGATCATTCAGGGAATTCAGGAAGAATACCGTTATCTTCCGCCGGAACTTTTGACATATGTTGCCGGAAAGCTGGGGATTTCGGAAGCAAAAGCGTACAGTGTAGCGAGCTTTTATGAGAATTTCTCATTTGAAGCAAAAGGAAAGTATGTCATTAAGGTATGTGACGGAACGGCCTGTCATGTAAGAAAATCCGTGCCGATCCTGGAAAGCCTGTACAAAGAACTTGGGCTTGGAAAGAAAAAGCACACGACAGATGATCAGTTATTTACCGTAGAGACGGTATCATGCCTGGGCGCATGCGGACTTGCGCCGGCAGTTATGGTAAATGACGAGGTCCATCCAAAGATGACACCGGAGAAGATGAGCGAACTGATCGGAAAGCTGCGAGGTGAAGAACAGGTATGAGAATAGAGAACAGATTACAGCTTCAGCTGTGGAGAGAAGAATGTAAGGAAAAGCATCAGAAAGAAAAGTGCCGGATTCTGGTATGTGGTGGAACCGGATGTCTGGCAGGGGGATCGGATAAGATTTATGCACGTTTTAAAGAAATGTCGGAAGGTATGGATCATGTCACGGTTAAAATCGGAGAAGAGATTGCACATCCGGGAGTAAAGATGAGTGGGTGTCATGGATTCTGTGAGATGGGCCCATTAGTAAGAATTGAACCATACAATTACCTGTATCTGAAAGTAAAATTAGAAGACTGCGAGGAAATTTTTGAAAAGACGATCCTGCGCGGAGAACCGGTAGAACGGCTGATGTATCATGATGATCACAAAGTATATGAGACACAGGAAGAGATTCCGTTCTATGCCGAGCAGACACGACTGGTCCTGAAAAACTGTGGACATATCGATGCGGAACATATCGAGGAAGCAATTGCAGCCGGTGCATATGAATCATTTGAAAAAGCGGTGTTCGAGATGACGCCGGAGGCTGTTATAAAGAGCGTATTAGATTCCGGACTCCGGGGACGTGGGGGTGCAGGATTCCCGACCGGAAGAAAATGGTCACAGGTAGCTGGACAGAAAGAAAAAGTCAGATATGTTGTCTGTAACGGTGATGAAGGAGATCCGGGAGCGTTCATGGACAGAAGTGTGATGGAAGGTGACCCGCACCGTATGATCGAGGGCATGATGATTGCAGCCTATGCAGTACAGGCACATGAGGGATACATTTATGTAAGGGCAGAATACCCGCTGGCAGTCAGAAGACTGAAGATTGCGATTGAACAGGCAGAAGAGAAAGGCCTGCTCGGAGATAATATACTGGGAACCGGATTCAGTTTCCATCTTCATATTAACAGAGGTGCGGGAGCATTTGTCTGTGGCGAAGGTTCGGCTCTTACGGCATCTATCGAAGGAAAGAGAGGAATGCCGAGAGTAAAACCGCCTAGAACTGTAGAACAGGGACTGTGGGCGAAACCGACTGTATTAAATAACGTAGAGACATATGCGAATGTCCCGATGATCATCAAAAACGGTGCAGACTGGTTTTGCAGGATCGGTACGAAAGAAAGTCCGGGAACAAAAGCATTTGCCCTGACGGGAAATGTAAAGAACACAGGACTGATCGAAGTACCGATGGGAATTACGCTCCGGGAGATTATCTTTGATATCGGCGGCGGAATTAAGAATAATAAGAAATTCAAAGCCGTTCAGATCGGAGGCCCGTCCGGAGGCTGTCTGGTCGAGTCACAGCTTGACAGTAAGATGGATTTTGATTCACTGACAAAGATCGGTGCAATGATCGGCTCGGGCGGCCTGGTAGTTATGGACGAAGACACTTGTATGGTAGAGGTGGCCAGATTCTTCATGAATTTTACACAGAGAGAAAGCTGTGGAAAATGTGTGCCATGCCGGGAAGGAACCAAACGTATGCTGGAAATTCTGGAACGGATTGTAGAGGGCAATGGAAAGCTGAGTGATCTGGATGAACTGGAAGAACTGGCAGATATGATCGAAAGCACGGCACTGTGCGGACTTGGAAAGAGTGCACCAAAGCCGGTTATCAGTACGATCCATGCGTTCAGAGAGGAATACGAAGAGCATATCTTAAAGAAACACTGCAAAGCAGGCGTCTGTTCAAATCTCCGTACATATAAGATTGATCTGGAAAAATGTAAAGGCTGCTCGAAATGTGCAAGAAACTGCCCGGTGAATGCGATCACAGGCAAGATCAAGACACCATTTGTGATAGACAATGAGAAATGTATCAAGTGCGGTACCTGTAAAGATAACTGTGCATTTGGTGCAATCTATACGGAATAGGAGGGGATATTATGGGAATCATGACAATCGATGGGCAGCGTGTGGAATTCACGGACGAACCGAATGTGCTGTCTGTGATCAGAAAGGCCGGAATTGATATTCCAACATTGTGCTATCACTCAGAATTATCGATTTACGGAGCCTGCCGTCTGTGTACGGTGGAAAATGAGAGAGGAAAGACATTTGCCTCCTGTTCGGAAAAACCAAGAGACGGAATGGTGATCTATACAAATACGCCTAGACTTATGCATTATAGAAAGCTGATCCTGGAGTTACTGCTTGCGGCACATTGCAGAGACTGTACAACCTGTATCAAAAGCGGGGAATGTCACCTTCAGGAACTGGCACATAGACTCGGTGTACACGAAGTGCGCTTTGAAAATGTCAGGGAAATGCAGCCGATCGATAACAGTTCTCCGGCCATCATAAGAGATCCGAATAAATGTATCTTATGCGGAGACTGTGTACGTATGTGTGACAATATCCAGAATATCAATGCCATTGACTTTGCTTATCGTGGAACCGATGCACTGGTAACACCTGCATTTAATAAGAAGATAGCAGAGACAAACTGTGTAGGCTGCGGACAATGCAGAGTTGTCTGTCCGACAGGTGCGATCAGTATTCATACGAATATTGATCTGGTATGGGAAGCGCTGGCAGATAAGAATACGAAGGTGATCGCACAGATCGCACCGGCAGTACGTGTGGCAGTCGGCGATCAGTTTGGCTATGCAAAGGGTGAAAATGTCATGGGCAAACTGGTAGGTGTTCTGCACCGGCTGGGATTCGATGAAGTATATGATACATCTTACGGAGCAGACCTTACTGTAATAGAGGAGTCAAAAGAATTTATCGAAAGATTCACAGCAGGAGAAAAGCTGCCGTTATTTACATCCTGTTGTCCGGCATGGGTCAAACACTGCGAGACCAAATATCCGGAACTGGCAGAAAACTTATCGACCTGCAGATCTCCGCAGCAGATGTTCGGAGCTGTAGTGCGGGAGTACTATAAGGATCCGGAAAAGAATGAAGGAAAGAGACTGGTATCCGTATCGATCATGCCGTGTACGGCAAAGAAAGAAGAAATCCTGCGTCCGGAGTCTATGACAAATGGAAAACAGGACGTAGACTATGTACTGACAACCACAGAGATCATCCGAATGATCAAAAAATCCGGTATTGTATTCGATAAAGTAGAGATTGAAGCAGCGGATGTACCATTTGGAATTGGATCAGGAAGTGGTGTGATATTCGGTGTGACAGGCGGTGTGACAGAAGCAGTTCTTAGAAGATTACAGCAGGGGCATAACCGTGTGGACATGGAAGCAATTAAGACAAGCGGTGTCCGTGGTGATGAAGGTATCAAAGAACTGACGTATAATTATAACGGACGGGAAATCAAAGCTGCCGTTGTAAGTGGACTTGCCAATGCAGATAAAGTAATAGAGCGGATTAAAAATAACGAGGTACATTATGATTTTGTAGAAGTGATGGCATGCAGAAGAGGCTGCATCATGGGCGGCGGACAGCCGGTCAATGCAGGCCCTAGAACGAAGAGGGCCAGAATGAAGGGGCTGTATGATACAGATGTCAATACACAGATCAAGAAATCAAATGAAAATCCGATGATCCTGTCACTTTATGACTCCTTGCTGAAAGGAAAAGAACACGAATTACTTCACCGGAACTTTACGAAATAATTTATGGTATGTGAAAAGAGGAATCACGAGGATCACATTGATCCAGGGTTCCTCTTTTGTTCTTGTTATTCATTTAATCTACATAATACACATAATTCTCTTTCCGAGGCTTCGCCTTCGGAATATCCGCAGCAGGATATCCGAGCACACAATGCCCGATACCTTCATAGTCACCTTCCACGCCCCATTTCTTAAGAAGTACTTTTCCCTCTTCCGATGCGAAGACTTCTTTCGCACGGTGAATCCAGCAGCTTCCGATTCCGAGAGAAGAGGCAGCATTCATAAGATTTCCCATAACAAGGCTTCCGTCATAGATATGTGTCGGCCTGTTCTTATCAGCTAATACAACCAGTACAACCGGTGCTCCGTAAAACGGATCGGTATCGGTTCCCATAACGGCTGCGTTCATTCTGGAAAGCTGGTCACGGGTGTCTTTGTCCGTAACGGCAACAATCACCGGGGACTGCATTCCCATACCGGTTGCAGCATATGTGCCGGCTTCAAGAATCAGATCCAGATCTTCTTTCGGGATCATGTCCGATTTGTAACCGCGTACACTGCGGCGTTCGATCATGTTCTTAATGCTTTCGTTCATAAATCAAGACTCCTTTAAATATAAAGTGAAAAATAAAATCTCATAATATAAAAGAAAATAAAACGAAACGAATGAGTTGCATTCTTACATTTCTTTGTTCTCGTATACATGTCTCTTGATCGCTTCGAAACTTTCTTTACTGATTACATGCTCCATCTTACATGCATCGGCAGCAGCGACATCCGCAGGTACGCCGAGATGTATCAGCCAGGATGATAAAAGGGTGTGGCGTTCGTAAATCATATTTGCAATCTCCAGACCGGATGGTGTCAAATGGATAAATCCCTGTTCATCTACTTTAATATGTTCCTTTTCGCGAAGATTCTTCATAGCAACACTGACACTGGATTTCTTAAAACCAAGCTCATTGGCAATGTCTACGGAACGCACTACGGGCAGTTTCTGGCTTAAAATCAGAATTGTTTCAAGATAGTTCTCGGCAGATTCATTTAATACATTGCTCATAATAAGTCATTCCTTCCTTTATACGTTAACATTGAGTTTAGTATAACATAGTTAGTTACGACTGGCAAACGGAAGAAAAAACTTATTGAGAAAAAATAATCAATAAAATGAAATAAATGGGTTGACAGCTAACAAACGTTAGCATATACTAACTATTGCAAGGGATAATGAAAACATTTATCATTATCAATATCCTTGGGAAATTACATGGAAAGATGTAAAAAATACTACATAAAGAAAATGAGGTGTTATTATGCCACTTACAATGGCCGGTATCGGTGAAACAAACACAATCTCACGTATTGGTGGAAATGAAGAGACAAGACGTTTTCTGGCAAATCTTGGATTTGTTGCAGGAGCGGAAGTTGTTGTACTGTCGAAGATCGGAGGCAATGTGATCGTAAATGTCAAAGACTCCAGAGTGGCAGTAAATGAGGATATGGCGCGGCACATCATGGTTTAGTACCGGGGTGTCTGCTGTATTATAGATACTAACAATCTAAGGAAAGGAGAAACAGCAATGACTTTAGGTGATGCAAAAGTTGGAAGTACAGTTGTTGTAACGAAGATTGAAGGGGACAGCGCATACAAGCGCCGTATTATGGACATGGGAATCACAAAAGGCAGTGAACTGTATATCAGAAAAGTAGCTCCTCTCGGAGATCCTGTAGAGATTACAGTCAGAGGCTATGAACTTTCAGTAAGAAAAGATGATGCCCAGTGTGTTCAGGTAAAATAAGACTTACCGAAGGAACTGACAGATACATATTGTCGCATTAGAATTTACACGTTCAAGGAGGTAAATAGGAATGGGAATTAAGATCGCACTTGCGGGGAACCCAAACTGTGGTAAGACCACAATGTTTAATGCCTTAACGGGTGCCAACCAGTATGTTGGTAACTGGCCAGGTGTTACAGTAGAGAAAAAAGAGGGAAAATTAAAAGGAAAGAGAAAGAACGATGACATCATCGTAACAGACCTTCCGGGTATCTATTCTCTTTCGCCATATACACTGGAAGAAGTAGTCAGTCGTGATTATATCTTAAATGATGATCCGGATGTTATCATCGATCTTGTAGATGCAACGAATATCGAGCGTAACCTGTATCTTACAACACAGCTGATCGAGACAGGTGTTCCGGTGGTTATTGCACTGAACATGACAGACCTTCTGGAGAAGAGAGGAATCAAGATCGATACAAAGAGACTTTCTATGTTGTTAGACTGCCCGATTGTTGAGACTTCTGCCCTGAAACAGACAGGACTGGATGCGCTGGTTGAGACAGCAATCAAAGTGGCTAATAAAAAAGAAGTTGATCTTCCAAGAGAAATCTTCTCTAAAGAAATGGAAGCAGCAGTTGCAGACGTAAAAGGGGTTCTCCCGGATACAATCTCAGAAGACAAGAAGAGATGGTATGCAGTGAAATTCCTTGAGAACGACAGCAAGGTTGTAGAAAGCATGAATCTTTCTGCAGCAGCAAAAGCAGCAGTTGATAAAGACAGAAAAGAACTTGAGACAAAACATGACGATGATATGGAAAGTATCGTAACAGATGAACGTTACAAATTCATCCAGAAGATCGTTGAGACAACAGTTAAAAAAGGAAAAGACAAATTAACAACATCCGATAAGATCGACCGGATCGTTACAAACCGTATTCTTGGTATTCCGATCTTTATCGCAGTTATGTTTATTGTTTACTACATTTCCGTAACAACAATCGGTACAATTGTTACAGACTGGACGAATGATACATTCGTAGGTGCAATTCAGGATATCGCTTCAAAAGGACTTGAAGCAGCCGGCGTAAGCAGCGTAATCGAAGGATTGGTAGTTGATGGCATCATCGGCGGTATCGGAGCCGTACTCGGATTCGTACCACAGATGGCAATTCTGTTCCTCTTCCTTTCTATCCTGGAAGACTGTGGATATATGGTACGTATCGCATTCGTTATGGACCGTGTATTCAGACACTTCGGACTGTCTGGTAAGAGCTTCATTCCACTTCTGATTTCATCCGGTTGTGGTATTCCTGGAATTATGGCTTCTAAGACCATTGAGCAGGACAATGATAGACGTCTGACAATCATGACAGCAACATTCATCCCATGCGGAGCAAAGTTACCGGTTATCGCATTAATGGGTGGAGTTATGACAAGCTATGCAACCGGAAGCTACACGGCAGGTGGATTTATGGCACCTATCATGTACTTCGTAGGTATCGTAGCAGTATTAGTAGCAGCAATCATCCTGAAGAAGACAAAACCATTCTCAGGAAAACCGGCACCATTCGTTATGGAGCTTCCACAGTATCATATTCCACAGGCTAAGACAGTTCTTCTTCATGTATGGGAAAGACTGAAAGGCTTTATCATCAAGGCCGGAACAATCCTGTTCCTTGCTTGTGTAGTAATGTGGTTCCTTGGTGGATTCGGATTCACAAATGGCGGATTCGGGCTTGTAGACGACAGTGCAGACAGCTTACTTGCAGTAATCGGCGGATTTATTGCACCAATCTTTGCACCACTTGGATTTGGAGAGTGGCAGCCGGTAGCAGCTTCTCTTTCCGGATTCACAGCAAAAGAAGCAATCGTTTCAACAATGGGTGTACTTGCTAATGTAGCAGAGAGTAAATCAGAAGATACAGTAACAGTAGCTCAGGCAATCCAGTCATGGTTCCCGAGTGCAGTAGCAGCATTTTCATTCCTGTTATTCAACCTGTTAGATTCCCCTTGTCTGGCAGCTATCGCAACTATGGCACAGCAGATGCAGTCTAAGAAATGGTTCTGGTTTGCAATTCTGTTCCAGAATGTATTCTCTTATCTCGTGACACTTTGTGTATACCAGATCGGTACATTAGTAACCGGAGGCGGATTTGGAGTTGGTACAGCAGTAGCATTTGTGGTAGTAGCAGTCATGCTGTTCCTGTTATTCAGACCTGATCCGTATAAAGATCAGAAAGTTTATTCTAAACGTTCTGTAAATGCATAAGTAGAGCGGACCGGACGTAACTCATTTACGTCCGGATTTCCCTTTGAAGGAGGCAGTTTTCATGGTAGCCATTTTAGCAGATATCATTATTTTAGCATTAATATTAGGGTATTGCGCATACCTGATATACGGAATTGTGAAGAGATTTAAAAATGGAGTCATCCAGGGATGTGGCGGCAGCTGTGCCGGATGCAGTGGATGCGGTGGTGGATGCTGCAGTTCAGATCCTGATGAAGTGAAAAAAATGATCGAAAATATGTATGGTAAATAAGGGAGTTGGCAGTCATGGGCAATTCGACAGGCTCTATGTTCTACCTGTTCGTGATCGTGATCGTCCTTTACATTGTCGGTGCTTCTATCTATCAGGCATTTCTCTGGTTCAGGAAATGGCAGGAGAAAAAAAGAGACGAAAAGTTCAGCATGGATAATGAGGAGAACAAAGAATAGAGGGATAGAGATATGGCAGATATTATAGTTGTATTAATCGTGATCGTTCTTCTTGGATTTGCATTAAGAGGAGCAATCAGGCATTTTAAAGGTGATAGTCCCTGCTGTGGCGGCGGAACCGGTATCATCAAAACTGACGATAAAGAACTGAAGAATCCGGTGATCGGAAAGAAGACAGTTCATATCGAAGGTATGACCTGTGAGCACTGCGTACAGTCAGTAAAGAAAGCGTTAAATGAGATAGAAGGTGTTTCGGCAAGAGTGGACTTACAGAAGAAAGAAGCAGTGGTGTCTTATGACCGTGAGATTGAAAATGATGTTTTGAAAAAAACAGTTGAAAAAGCAGGATTTCAGGTTGTTTCTATAACAGAGTAGATACGATAGGAGGATGACAGGTGGATAAGGCAAAAGAAGCGATTGTACAGAAACTAAAAGCCAGTGGATGCAGGATCACCAAGCAGAGACTGATGCTTCTGGATATTATACTGGAAGAAAACTGTTCCTGTTGCAAAGAAATCTATTACCGCGCATCTCGGATCGATCCAAGCATCGGAACAGCAACCGTATACCGGATGATCAACAAGCTGGAGGAAATCGGAGCAATCAATCGAAGAAATATGTATAAAGTAGCATGTGATCCGGACTGTGACCTGCAGAATGCATGTACGGTTGAACTGGACGATGATACGATCAAGCATCTGTCTGCAAAGAATTGGAATGCTGTGATACAGGCAGGACTGAAAGCATGTGGTTATGTAGAAGATCAGAAAGTACGGAACATAACAGTGCAGTCATAAATATGTTGTTGAAAAAATTTATCAATAGCTTGAAAATATTTGAAAAGGACATTCTTTGGTGTTATAATTTGCAGAAACAAAAATGACTGCCGGACACAAATGAAGGGATGTCCTTTTTGTTATAATGTTTATAATATTTAATTAATAAATATACAATGGAGGGAATACATATGTTAAATTTAAAAGACATTAATTGGAAAAAACCAGGACTTTTTGCAGCAGGAGTAGCTTTCGGAACAGCAGGAATCAAGATCCTGACAAGTGATGATGCAAAGAAATTATATACAAACTGTACAGCAGCCGTATTAAGAGCAAAATCTTGTGTGATGAAGACTGCAACAAGCGTTCAGGAGAATGCAGGAGATATTTTAGCAGAAGCAAAGCAGATCAATGAAGACAGAGCAGCAGAGGCAGAAGCAGAAGTTGTAGATGACTATTGTGAAGTAGCGGAAGAGACAGAGGAAGCAGTAGAGACTGCAGAAGCTGAAGCAGCTACAGAAGCATAAAAACGGGCACGAAGATTATAAGTTGCCATAATACACGGGCACCTGCGGAACATCTGCAGGTGCTTTTGTAAGACTAGCAAGAGGTGACAAGAGTGAAATTTAAGATTAAGCATGAGATAAGAGGAAGAATCCGTATCCACATGGAGCAGAAACGCATGACTCATGAACAGGCGGACATTCTTCTCTTTTATCTGCAGAATATAGACGGCGTATTCCGCGCAGATGTCTATGACAGAACGGCGGACGCAACGATTCATTATAAGGGAAACAGAGAAACAATCATCGAAGGACTTCGCAGATTCCGTTATGAGGAAGTAGAAGTGCCGAATGGCCTGTTAGAGACATCCGGAAGAGCAATGAATGCAGAGTATCAGGAGAAACTGGTGGATAAGATTCTGTTCCATTATGGAAGAAAATTCTTACTGCCATATCCGATCTCGGCAGCATATACAACGATCATGTCGGCAAAATATATCTGGAAGGGCATCAAGACCCTGATGGAAAGAAGGATTGAAGTTCCGGTACTGGATGCAACAGCAATCGGAGTATCAATCTTCAGAAGTGATTTCAGTACGGCAAGTTCGATCATGTTCCTGCTTGGAATCGGTGAACTCTTAGAAGAGTGGACACATAAAAAGTCTGTAGATGACCTGGCAAGAACCATGTCATTAAATGTAGGAAAAGTATGGTTAAAGACCGGAGATCAGGCGGTTCTGGTTTCTTCTAATCAGATCAAATCCGGAGACCAGGTTGTCGTACATATGTGAAATGCCATCCCGTTTGACGGAGAGGTTGTGGATGGAGAAGCTATGATCAATCAGGCTTCACTGACAGGAGAGTCTGTTCCGGTAAGAAGAACTACAGGAAATTATGTTTATGCCGGAACTGTTGTAGAAGAAGGAGAAGTGACAGTCGATGTTAAAGCAGTCGGCGGTTCCAGCCGTTATGAGAAGATTGCAGCAATGATCGAAGAATCTGAGAAATTAAAATCCGGACTGGAAAGCAGGGCAGAGCATCTTGCAGATAAACTAGTTCCGTATTCGCTTGGCGGTACGGCCCTTACTTATCTGCTTACAAGAAATGCAACAAAGGCACTGTCGATTCTGATGGTAGACTTTTCATGTGCATTAAAGCTCGCTATGCCAATCTCCGTACTTTCTGCAATCCGTGAAGCAGGTTTGTACAAGATTACTGTAAAAGGTGGAAAATATCTGGAAGCGGTTGCCGAAGCAGATACGATCGTATTTGACAAGACCGGTACACTGACAAAGGCAAAACCGACGGTAGCAGAAGTGGTATCATTTAACGGAATGAGTGAGGATGAACTGCTCCGTATTGCTGCATGCCTGGAGGAACATTTCCCTCACTCAATGGCAAAAGCAGTGGTAAGCGCGGCAAAGACAAAACATTTGGATCACGAAGAAATGCATTCAAAAGTTGAGTATATTGTTGCTCACGGCATCTCAACACAGATTGAAGGAAAGAAAGCCGTAATCGGAAGTTATCACTTTGTATTTGAAGATGAAAAAGTAGTAATACCGGAAGGCATGGAAGAAAAATTTGAGAATCTGCCCGAAGAATATTCACATCTTTATATGGCAATTGAAGGAAAACTTGCTGCCGTGATCTGTATCGAAGATCCACTGCGTGATGAAGCAGTAGAAGTGATTCGTGAACTGAGAAAGGCCGGACTTAGCAAAATTGTCATGATGACAGGTGACAGTGAACGTACAGCAAAGGCTATTGCAAAGCGTGTTGGTGTAGATGAATATTATGCGGAGGTATTACCGGAAGATAAGGCAGAATTCTGTGAAAGAGAAAAAGCAGTCGGACGTAAAGTTATCATGATTGGTGACGGTATCAACGATTCACCGGCACTTTCCGCAGCCAATGTAGGAATCGCAATCAGCGATGGAGCAGAGATTGCAAGAGAAATTGCTGATATTACAGTTGGCGCAGACAATTTAAAAGAACTGGTTACATTAAAGAAGATCAGTAACGGTCTGATCAAGAGAATCAGCCACAATTATCATTCAATTGTAGGATTCAATGCAGGACTGATCGCACTTGGTGTAGCAGGTATCATCATGCCGACAACATCCGCATTACTTCATAATACATCCACTCTGATCATTGGACTTAGAAGTATGCAGAATCTGCTCGATGAGTAAAGATACAATATGAAAAAATATCTAAAAAATAATGGATAAAGAAATGAACAGGGATGACAAAAGTCGTCCCTGTTCATTTTAATACGTGCGCCTTGCGGCGCACGTTTCTAACGGGTGAAAGTCCCTAATCCTCCCTAGTAGTGGGAATAATTATTGACCTCCTACCCGATCAAAGTATGCAAGAGAAGTTGCCGGTGGCAAGTTCTCTGTACGAAGGAAGAATAACTGTTGACTTTTGCGAAGCGCAAGTGTAGATTAAAAGATAGTCAATTTTGGAAGAACAAGACAGAAAAGAGGAAAAATATAAATGAAGAAAACAGGAAAACAAAATATCAGATGGAATACCATGAAAATTCTGGCAGTAGGTTTTCTAAGTGTAATTTTTCTTGGAGCGGTGCTTTTATGGTTGCCGGTATCTAACGAAAAATCAATCAGTTTTCTGGATGCGCTTTTTACATCAACATCATCGGTATGTGTGACCGGATTGGTTACAATTGTTCCCAAATACCAATTTACAATTACAGGAAAAGTAATTTTGCTGATTTTAATTCAGATTGGAGGATTGGGCGTGATTGCATGTATTACCGCATTTTTTATGCTTCTGAAAAGAAAGATTACGGTAAAAGAGAGAGTTGTTATTCAAGAAGCTTATAATATGGATTCTCTCGGTGGTCTGGTAGGTCTGGTACGTAAAATTTTGATTGGGACAGTAGTAGTAGAAGGAATTGGGGCCGTTTTTTACGCCATACAATTTATTCGGGACTATGGGGTTGCAAAAGGAATCTGGTATGGAATTTTTCATTCAATTTCTGCATTTTGCAACGCAGGAATTGACATCCTTGGAGATGACAGTCTGGCAAGATACGCAACAGATCCTTTGATTAATATTATAACAATGCTGTTGATTATCCTTGGCGGAATTGGTTTTACCGTGTGGTATGACGTGATTGATAACGGAAAGAAGATCTGGCATCGGGAAATTCCCGGAAAATGCTGGTTTACCAGACTTAAGTTACATTCAAAAATAGCGATCATTACAACGGGATTCTTATTGATAGCAGGGACAGTTTTGAACTTTGCACTGGAGTATCATAATCCGGCAACGATAGGGCATCTTAATACCGGACAGAAATTGATGGTTTCCGCATTTCAGGCTGTGACAACAAGAACGGCTGGGTTTAGTACATTTCAGCAATCTGGGATGTACGAAGAAACTGGTTTTTTAAATATTATTTTGATGTTTATAGGCGGTTCTCCGGGAGGAACTGCAGGTGGTCTGAAGACGACGACATTTGCACTTTTATTTCTCGCATTTCATACAATGCTTCGGGGAGGGCACGATATTGAATGTTTCCGGAGAAAAGTGGATGAAAAAAACTTCCATGTAGCATTTGTTACAATTATGTTGGCATTAGCTATATACATAACAGGAACAACATTTGTTGCTGTTATTGAACCAGATACAATTTCATTTCAGAGAATCATGTATGAGACCGCATCTGCAATGGCGACAGTTGGACTCTCGCAGGATCTGACAACACACTTGCGGACGGGAAGCAAGATTGTGCTGATGATATTGATGTATATAGGACGTGTCGGGCCTATGACCATTGCATTATTATTTGCAGGAAAGGTGAACTTAAAAGAAAAGATGCGGACACTTCCAACGGAAAAGATTATGATTGGGTAACAAGGAGGAAAAGATTATGAAGAAACAATTTGCAGTATTTGGTCTGGGAAGTTTTGGAGAAAGCATTGCATTAGAATTACAAAAACTTGGATGTGAGGTAGTTGCTGTAGATAAAGATATGGAGCGGGTAAATGGAATTGCTGATTCTGTATCATATGCGATGCAGGCAGATATTGGAGATCCAGAATTTATCAGATCTCTTGGAACAAGAAATCTGGACGCTGTTGTGATTGCTGAAGCAGAAAGTCTGGAAGCAAGTATTATGGCAGCACTTGAGTGTAAGGAAATTGGAGTACCGAACGTAATCGCAAAAGCAAAAAATAACCGTCATGCAACTGTATTAAAGAAAATCGGTGTGGATACCATCATTTTTCCGGAGAAAGAAATGGGAGTCCGTCTGGCAAAGAATCTTATGTCAGCCAGTTTTACAGATTGGATTGCACTATCTCCGGCCTATAGTATAGTGGAAACTCCAATGCCGGCTAAATGGAGTGGAAAAACTTTGAAAGAACTGGATGTGCGCCGGAACTATGAAGTGAATGTCGTAGGAATTAAAAGTGGGGCGCATGTAGAAGTCAACCCGGATCCTTTAGAAGTATTGCGAAAAGATATGGTTTTGATTTTGGTTGGATCTAATACAGCGTTAGAAGCATTATAAGGAAGAGTTGTATTTGGAATATTATACATATGAGACGGTTTTGCTAAAAATATTTACAATCTGAGAAGTTTAATGAGGATTTATGTCATTAAGCTTCTTTTTTTATACATAATTCTTGACAGCAAGGGAAGAATGATATAGTATTCAAATATACATTGTTAGATATAACTAACGGTTGTTAGGAGGTACTAAGATGGCGAACAGATATCTGATTGAAAAGTGCCTGGTAGAACATTGTTCGGCAACACTGGCATCTATGAAATCGGCAAATTTATTTAATATGACATTTGCAGATGATACAGACGTGGAAGATCAGATTGAGTTCTGGAATCAGTGCATGAAAGAAAAAGGAATCCGTCTCTATGTATTAAGAAGACAGGAGAACCGTGTACTGGTCTATGTCTATCGGAAGAAACAGCTCGAGGTCAGTCTGAACCGGCCGGGAGTAGCAAAGTTCCTGAAACGATATGGCTATGAAAGCACGGAAATCGAATATGCCCTGGACCGGTTAAAATCAAGAATCGGTGAAAACAATGAATTCCCGCATGAAATCGGAATTTTTCTGGATTACCCACTGGGGGATGTGATTGGATTCATTGCGAACCAGGGACGCAATTTCAAATGCGTGGGATGCTGGAAGGTATATTGTGATGAGTGCGCGTGCCAGAAAACATTTGCAAAATATAAAAAATGCAGAGATGTCTATGTACGTCTCTGGCAGCAGGGAAGAAGTGTTTTGCAGCTTACGGTAGCTGCCTGACATATAAAATTATCAATGAAAGAGGTAGAAAACAATGAGTAAAATTGCAGTAGTATATTGGAGCGGAACAGGTAACACAGAGGCTATGGCGAACGAAGTAGCAGAAGGAGCAAAGGCGGCAGGCGCAGAAGTGGATGTATTAACAGCTTCAGAATTCGGCGCAGACAAGATGGACGCTTATGATGCGGTAGCTTTCGGATGCCCTGCTATGGGAGCAGAAGAACTGGAAGACAGCGAATTCGAGCCAATGTTCTCTGACTGCGAAGGCAAACTTGGCGGAAAGAAGATCGCACTCTTCGGATCTTACGGATGGGGAGACGGAGAATGGATGAGAACATGGGAAGAGACATGTAAAGCTGACGGAGCTGTTCTTGCATGTGACTGCGTACTGGCAAATGAGGCGCCAGATGACGAAGCAGTGGCAGCTTGCCAGGCACTGGGAAAAGCACTTTGCTAATTAAAAAAGACATAATCCTTACTTAAAAGTAGTTTCATAATTGAAAAATCCGACATACATATATATCCTTTGGACGGTGATCAGATGTAATTCTGGTCATCGTCTTTTTGGCGTATAAATAATAAAAAATACCTAAAATAAATAAGGGTTGACGTAACGCAGAATCTTGCAGTATAGTAAAGATACGGGTGAGCACCTACCGGCAGTCAGGCTAAGATAGTCTGGCTGCCTTTTGTTATGCTCAAGTATGAAAGAGAAGATGCTGATGACAATTCTCTATATTTGAAGGAGGAATAAAATATGTCAACATTATGGCCGGTTGCACTGATCGTATTTGCAAATGTCATCTATCAGATCTGTGCGAAAGAAGTACCAAAAGAGATGGATGCGATGGCATCCATGACGATCACTTATCTTGTAGGAGCCGCATGTTCAGCGGTTATGTATTTCGTGATGAACAGGCATGGAAATATACTGCACGAATATGCAAAGACCAACTGGGCCCCATTTTTCCTGGGAATGTCGGTAGTAGGGCTGGAAGTCGGATTTATCTATGCTTATAAGAATGGATGGCAGGTGAGTACAGTATCAACGGTACAAAGCGCATTTTTAGCGATTGCGTTACTGGTAGTCGGAGCGTTTCTGTATCATGAAGGGATTACACTCAACAGAATGATCGGAGTTGTATTATGTCTGACCGGAATTATATTTCTGAACAAGTAGGAAAAAAGCGGTCTGTCAGTAAAGCATGTTCATCGGTAAAAATTCTCATTTGCAAGATTAAAATTCACTTGATTTATATAATGCGTTATGATATGCTAACGATAGTTAGGATAATCTAACTATCGTGTGAATAAATCATGGCAGACTCCTTCTGTCTCATCCATGAGCAAGAGAGGCAGAAGTGGTTCCATGGGAAAGGATCTTGACATGGAGAATTTTTTAGCAATTGAGAAGGTTATTGGAAGAGAGATTATTGATTCGCGAGGTAATCCGACGGTAGAGGCAGAAGTATATCTTCTGGATGGAACGGTAGGAAGAGGTGCGGCACCGAGCGGCGCATCTACAGGAGAATTCGAAGCACTGGAACTGCGTGACGGAGATAAATCCCGTTTCGGCGGAAAAGGTGTAACCAAAGCCGTAGAGAATATTAATACAGTGATAAGCGATGCGCTGAACGGTGTAGATGCATCAGACATTTATGCAGTAGATGCAGCAATGATCGCAGCAGACGGAACAAAAGATAAATCGAACTTAGGAGCAAATGCAATCCTTGCGGTATCGATCGCAAGCGCACGTGCAGCAGCAAACGCACTGGAGATTCCGCTTTACCGTTTCCTCGGAGGCGTAAATGGCAACAGACTTCCGGTACCTATGATGAATATATTAAACGGAGGCGCACATGCAGCCAACACAGTAGATGTACAGGAATTCATGATCATGCCTGTAGGAGCACCAAGCTTCAAAGAAGCACTTCGCTGGTGTGCAGAAGTCTTCCATGCATTGGCAGCATTATTAAAATCAAAAGGACTTGCAACATCCGTAGGTGATGAAGGTGGATTTGCACCGGACCTTGCATCCGATGAAGAAGCAATCCAGTACATCTTAGATGCAGTAAAAGATGCTGGATATGAGCCTGGAAAAGACTTTATGATCGCTATGGATGCAGCATCTTCTGAATGGAAAGGTGAGAAGAAGGGTGAATATGTACTTCCAAAAGCAGGTACAAAATTTACTTCCGAAGAACTTATTGAGCACTGGAAGAAGCTGGTAGACAGGTATCCGATCATCTCTATCGAAGATGCATTAGACGAAGAAGACTGGGAAGGATGGCAGAAACTGACAGCTGAACTTGGAGACAAAGTACAGTTAGTCGGAGATGACCTGTTCGTAACGAATACAGAGAGACTTTCCAAAGGTATCGAACTTGGATGCGGTAACTCAATCCTTATCAAGTTAAACCAGATCGGATCTGTATCAGAGACACTGGAAGCAATCAAGATGGCTCATAAAGCCGGCTACACAGCTATCTCATCTCACCGTTCCGGAGAGACAGAAGATACAACAATTGCAGATCTTGCGGTAGCACTTAATACCTGCCAGATCAAGACAGGAGCACCTTCCAGATCAGAACGAGTTGCAAAATACAACCAATTACTGAGAATTGAAGAAGAACTTGGAACAAGTGCTGTATATCCTGGAAAAGCAGCATTTAATGTGAAGAACAGATAATATCGGCAATATGCCGAAAAAGCAGGAGATAAAGCCTGTTACAGAGAGAACAGAATTGTAAAATGTTACGAAATAAGAAAAGCACGCAGTGGAATGTTGCGTGCTTTTTGAGTGCGTGATATTATTATAGCATGTAAGATAAGAAATCAGAGATTAACACATTAAATCAGTAGTTATAAGGAGAGAGTATATGGCAGTAACAATACAACAGATTGCCGAAAAAGCAGGCGTATCAAGAGGAACGGTAGACCGGGCACTTAATAACCGCGGCCGGATCAACCCGGAAGTGGCAGAAATGGTGAAAAGAACCGCCGAAGAGATGGGGTATGTGCACAAAGCAAGAAAGAGACAGAAAAATGCAGGAGGAAAGAAAAAGATCGGAATCGTAACCCAGCTTTCCGGTTCTTCTTTCATGCTGGAAATAAACAGAGGAATCCAGACCGGAAAAAAAGAGTTGGAAGAACTTGGTGTGGAAGTCATTGTAAAAGAGAATGCTTCCGTGCGAGAGGAAGACCAGCTGCGTGCAATTGACGAACTGGTAAAAGACGGAATCCAGGGATTGGCACTGATGCCGGTAGATACCGAAGGTGTCAGGGAGAAATTAAACTGGCTGGTGAATGAAAAGAAGATTCCGGTTGTAACGTTTAACTCGGATATCGTAGGAACGAAGAGATGCTGTTTTGTCGGAATGGATAATAAGTTAAGCGGGCAGACCGCAGCAGGATTATTCGGGATGATGACCAGAGGTGTCGGAAAGATCCTTGTCATCACCGGATATTTCAGCAGTATGCTGAATAACTCCCGTGTAGACGGATTCGTAGAAGAGATAAAGAATATTTCACCAAAGCTTGAGATTGCCGGCGTGCAGGGAAGCTTTAACAATGCAGATGAAGTGGAACACATTATAGAGAATGCTATGATGAGTATATCCGGGATCAACGGAATCTTTGTGGTATCCGGAGGACAGGAAGGCATCGTCGAGGCATTTCGCAAGCTCGGTGTCGACCAGCGGCCTTATGTTGTAATCTATGACCAGACCGCAAAGAATGAGCTGCTGTTAAAAGAAGGAACCGCAGATTTTCTGATCGATCAGAACGGGTTTGAACAGGGATACCGGCCGCCGAGGATACTTGCAGATATCCTGTTGAACGGAATATATCCGGGAACAGAATATCTGTATACAGGAATTGATATCAAGACAAAATATAATCTGTAAGATAATCGGTGGATTCAGTCCTGGTGCCGGTGGCAGATCTTGCAGATAAAAGGATGATTAGAATGATAATAAGACAGAGAAGAGGGAAACAGATATCAGCTTTATTACTCATGATGGCAATCCTGTGCTGTGGATGCAGTAATCAAAGTTCTTACCAGAAGACAAAAGACAGGTATGTGGTGGGAGTTGTAACCAAGTCAAACACCAGTGAATATTGGATGTCGGTAAATTCCGGCATGGAAGCAGCTGCAGCAAAATATGACATGGATGTAATCATGCTTGCCCCGGATTCGGAACTGGACAGGGAAGTTCAGGAAAAGCAGGTGGAAAAGCTGCTCAATCAGAATGTGAATGCACTGGCAGTTGCACCGATTGACTCTTATTACATTCCGGACTATCTGAAAAAAATAGAAAAAAAGAAGATTACGGCAGTATGTTTTGATAATGGAATGGGGGCCGGAGAACTTCCATATATCGGAATCGACAATCATAAGACCGGATATCAGCTGGCACAGGAACTGGCAGAACAGTTAGACCACAAAGGCCAGGTGGGAATCGTGGTAGGTGATTTAAAGCAAAAAGGACACCGGGAACGTGTAGAAGGTTTTGAAGAATATATGAAGTCTGAACCGGAGATGACGGTGAAGTTCGTAGAAAGCGGCTATGCCAATCTGCAGATGTCCGAACAGAAGGTACGGGATCTTATAGGACAGTATCCGCAGATACGGGGAATCCTGACGACCAGTGCGGTTACAGCAATGGGACTCGTAGATGAGTTGAAAGATACAGATATTAAAATCGCAGCGGTTGATGAACAGGAAGATTCTCTGAAAGCAGTGGAAAATGGCCAGATTTCGGCACTTGCGGCACAGTCCGGATATGAAATCGGTTACGAGACGATTCATTATATACAGAAACTGCGGGATGGAAAGAAACCGAAAAAGATTTATTATCTGAAAGCTGATATATTGACACAGGATAATATAAAGGAGTACAGACGAAAAGATGAAAGTCAGAAGTATAAGAAGTAAGGTTCTGATCGCAATCACCGGAATCACGCTGTTAACGGCAGCAGCCATGGCTTTCGTATTTTATGAAAGGTCATCCCGGATGATCGAGGAAAATTATGTAACAGTGCTGAGTCAGAGAACCCGGTTACTGACGGACACAATAGATGATATGCTGAAAAATGTATGTAATATCGATATCAAGGCATCCTGTGACAGCGATATCAAGGAGGAACTGGAACAATATCTGAATGACAAAGATGAGAACCGGCTGAATTATATTTCCAACAGATTGCGTACATTTTCTAAAATGGATCAGGCAATCTCCAGTATGTATCTGGTGATCCCGGATGTGCGGCAGGTTGTCACAACGTTGGATTATCCGGTGTACAGAAGTGGGATCAAGGAGGATAAGATCCGGGAATTTGAAGAACAATGTGAAAAAAATGGCGGACCGGTGATCAGGGATGACCTGGTACATAGCGGCAGTAAATTATTACAGTTTACGGAAAAGGTGACCGGAGAAGATGGTCAGGTGATCGGTTATCTGTGTGCGAATATTGAAGAACAGAATTTAAGCTATGATTATCTGGAAGACCCGTCGAATCAGGAACTGAGGCAGATCGAACTGATCGGAGATGGCAGGATCATTGCAACCAGAAAACTCTCACGGATGGGCAATAAATTTCCGGTAAAGAAGTATAAAAAATTTATCAGTCATTCTGAAGTCAGCGGGGCAGACAAAGAAAATATATATATTTACTGTGAAGGAAGCTTTTCCGGCTGCGGAATCTTTGCCAGCGTGAAGAGAAGTGCTGTATTAAGTGATCTGATAAAGATGCGGAAATACATATTTGGTATGGCTGCAGTATTCGGGCTGATTGCAATGCTGGCGGCAATATACATCTCAAGGATCGTCTATAAACCGGTGCGAAAGCTGATGACGGCAATGCAGTCTATTTCGGATGGCGAGATGGACACCCGGGCAGAGATTGTGTCCGGAGACGAGATTGGTCTTGCTGCGGAAGAATTCAACCGGATGCTGGACCGGATCGAAGAACTGATCGGGCAGCTCATTCAGGAGGAAAAGAAGAAAAAGGATGCGGAGCTGGAAGCATTACAGTATCAGATCACACCTCATTTTATGTATAACACATTGAATTCAATCAAGTGTTATGCGATGATCCATGATCAGAAAGAAATAGCAGCGGTCATCGATGATTTTGTAGAATTACTGCAGACATGCATACGGAAAAAAGGTACATTTCTGACTGTCGCAGAGGAAATACAGGTGTTGGAAAATTATATTCACCTGCAGGAATTCCGCAATGGGGAAGCATATCAGGTGGCTTATAAGATAGAGCGCGAAGCAGAGCAATGCCTGATACCAAGGCTGATCTTACAGCCGCTTGTGGAAAATGCGCTGATTCATGGACTGGATCTGAAAAATAACAGAAAAGATCTAACGATAGAAGCGTATACTTCCGGCTCCAGACTTTATATGAAAATCAGAGATAACGGAAGAGGAATGACGCAGGAACAGATAGAAGAATTGTTGAAAAAGAAGGGGAAGAAGACAAAGGGACTTACAGCAGTCGGGATACCGAATATTCAGGAAAGACTGCAATTATATTATGGAACACAGGCAAAGCTTTCGCTGAAAAGCAGCGGGGAAGGTACAGAGGCAACGATCTACCTGCCTGTGAACAGAAGTGAGGATGAAGAATCATGAGAAAAGCATTACTGGCGGACGATGACTTTCTTGTGCGGAGTTATCTGAAGATGTTGACGTCATGGGAAAAGGCAGGATTTGAGATTACGGCGGATGTAAGAGACGGGGAAGAAGCACTGGAGGTGCTGGACCGGGAGAAGATAGATCTGGTTGTTACTGATATTGCAATGCCGCTGATGGACGGGATCGAACTGATCCGGGAAATCCGGAGAAAATATCCGGACATCTATGTGATTGTACTTAGCTGTCATGATGAATTCGAATATGTGAAAAAGGCGATGAAAGAAGGAGCAGACGAGTATGTATTAAAGAATACACTGAATGAAGAAAGTCTGTATACGGTTCTTGAAGCGGCGGAAGAACATATCCGGCAGAGCAAGGAAGAAGCAGGTGTGAAAGAACAGAAACAGCAGACGCAGGAACATGCGGATATGAAAAAGGATCCAGAAGAAGATAACATTGCAGATGCTGACGGGAAAATGGGAGAAAAGTCGGATCAGACCGGAAATATGAATGAAAAATTCCTGTTTTTTAACCAGATCCTGGCGGGAACCCTGTCAGGAGAGGAACGGGAAGAAAAAAGAATCCAGGCAGGAATATGTGGAAAATATAAGAACAGTGCAGTGATCGTGATCAAAAGAGAAGAAACAGAGTATACCGAGGATCCGCTGGAAGAAGCAAGAAAAGAGCAGTATAGTCTGGAATTCTACAGGCGTATGCAGGAAAAGTTACAGTCAAGACCCGGCGAATCCGAGACGGAAAAAGAAATGATCTATCTCGGAAATGGAACATACTGCTGCTTTCTGGATCTGTCAGATGAATACAAAAGCAGTGTGATGTACCAGCATCTGACCGGAACGGCATCGGCGTGTTATAAGATCTGTGCGGAAGAAGAGGAAGCCTACAAGATCGGTGTCAGTAATATCTGTATTGGAGCAGATGCACTTCGCCAGGCATATCAGCAGGCAAGGATGATGATAAAGAATAGTTTCTATGAAAAGGATGGAATTGCCTATTATGAAGCAGATAGAGCGATGGGAAAAGAACTTCCGAAAGAAGCAGAAACACTTTTGGAGGAGGCAGAGCTGTTAAAGAAGAAAAGTGAAAAGGATAAATTTCTTCTCATGGCCGGGACAGTAATACAGGCGTTCAAAAAAGAGCGGTGCGACAGTCAGCTGGTACGGCAGTGGTTCCGGAAGCTGGAACATAAGTTACAGGTAGACGGCACAAGGGCGGACCAGCATTTTGGCTATATCGGAGAGGTGAAAAAAGAGCTGGAACATCTGGCAGAGCAGGCATTTGAATGTGGCGAACCGGATATCCCGGAAGATTTAAGTCAGGCAGTTAAGATTGCAGCGGATTATGCGGCGAGACATTACCGGGAAGCAGTGGGACTTGGTGATGCGGCAGAAGCGGCAGGCGTGAACAGCACCTATCTGAGTTATCTGTTCAGTCAGGAGATGGGGATTGGATTTGCCAACTATCTATTGAGTCTGCGGATGGAACATGCGAAGAAGCTATTAAGGGAGACCAATCTTAAGATGTGGCAGGTAGCAGAAGAATCGGGATTCAATGATTACCATTATTTTTCAAAAGTATTTAAAAAAGCAGAGGGGATGAGCCCGGCGCAGTACCGGAAACACTCTTAAAAAAAGATACAGTTGTTTTTTTATATGTAAAAGAAAAAGCAACTGTATCTTTTTTTGCGTGCAAATACCTGGCAAAAAAGAAAGCACAAAGAAAAATCAAAAAATAAAACCCAAAAAAAAGACACAAAAAGTGTGGAAAGCAATACCTGAAAAAAAGACACAAAAATCAGAAAAATCATGGAGAACCAGACAAATTAAACGATAGACCAGCTAATGACGCGTTTTTGCCGCGTAGAATGGGAACTGTATCATGGGCATAATAAATAAAATATGGAAATATATAATGAAGCGCCAAAACCCGATGCGGTATGCTCGCAAGATGGGCGTAGTGCTAGGTGAAAACTGCAGACTTATTGGATTACCAGATTGGGGTAGTGAGCCATGGTTGATTTCTATTGGAAATCATACAGAGGTTTCCTTTGATGTAGCTTTTATAACTCATGATGGTGCTACCTGGTGTTTTAGAGATCAAGATGAGTATAAGGGAACATTAAAATTCGGAAGAATTCGAATTGGGAATAACTGTTTTATTGGTGCCCGCAGTACGATTTTACCAGGTGTTACAATTGGTGATAATAGTATCGTGGCAGTGGGAGCGGTGGTGAATAAAAGTATACCCTCCGGAGAAGTGTGGGGGGGGGACCAGCCCATTACATCATGAAAACAAA
>QWCH01000710.1_pt1 | contig 58040 bp, 52 predicted proteins | sample 1972671 | NCBI WGS metagenome assembly QWCH01 (sample SAMN09866713, study PRJNA288562) | Human gut metagenome isolate term3_stool, whole genome shotgun sequencing... | isolation source: gut | host: Homo sapiens | place: USA: California
GGTAGATGCTGTAGATAAGACGATTATCCCGGTTGCTGAAGTTGTTGGGACTGGCGAAATCTTAAATCTAAGTGATTACGCAAAGTCGGTGAAGTATATTCCGTTGGAAACGAATGATAGCGTACTTGTGGGGCATATTAATTATCTGATTTATGAAAACGGACATATAATTCTGCATGATTTACAGGCCGAATTATGTCGGGTTTTTCATGAAGACGGTAGTTATAAGACTAATTTGGGACGGATAGGGCATTGGCCTGGGGAATATTCGTATGTACGAGCAATGGCTATTATGCCTGGATTAGAGGGTGTGTTTTTAAGTACTAACGAGGGGTATTTTGTGTATGATTTGGAAGGGACGTTACAAAAAACAATGTCCCGTCTTGAAGCTCCGGATTCTTTTTTTGAAGCGACTACTGTACCGATTACAGACGAAGTTTTTTTGTCGCACATTGTCGCCATGAACGATCTTAGATATAAAGCTTTGATTTGGGGTAAAAAAGATACATCTCGGATTTACGAATTGTGTCCAGCCAATACGGGATGGGATTATTCGGAAGAATTACATTCATATATTATTTCAACTTGTAAATGGCGTTTTGGTGATCAAACCCGTTGTTATTGGCCGGCAACGGATACTATATTTACGATCGGTTCGGATTTGAAAATGGGAAAAGCATTTGTTATAGATTTGGGGGAGTATAAACGACCTTTGAAATGGATAATAGGAGGTGTATTCCGAAAGGAGCTCGAAGCTTCAAAGACGATAAGTGTTAGTAATGCAATCTTGGAGTCTTCCCGTTATCTTTTTTTTGATCTTCATATGTATAGATTAGCCCCTGAAGCTTTTACGTATAAAAAACGTAATATTCGGGGTCAAATGCAAGAGTTTAAATCTACAAATGTATATGCTTTATTTGATAAGGAATCGGGAGAACTCACTTTGTTAAACCAACCGGTTAAGTATAAGTACTTGGGTTTCTGTAATGATCTGGATGGTGGTCCTTGTTTTTGGCCTGAATACATCTCTGCCAAAAACGAAATGGTGGCCAGTTGGAGTGCAGAAGATTTCTTGAAAATCTATGAGCAGCTGCCTAATCCTTCAGCTGAACTGAAAGCTGTTGCAGAGAAATTGAACCAGGACGACAATCCGGTATTGATGATAGTAACATTAAAATAAAGGGACGATGGATAATTCTTTCTTTAATATTTGTGATAAGTTTCTACAGTTAAATCGGATTTGTGTTGATACCACAGAGTTGAAAAAACAGTTATATTCTCAGGATTCTTACCCATCTCTGAAAGCATTTACAGATGTTTTGTCCGTTCTTGGCATTGAGTATCGGGCATTAAAAATAGAATGAGAACAATTGATTGAGTATGGAACGCCGGTGATGTTGCCCCTGCTATGGATGTAATGAATATAAAATGATATAGTATGAAAAATTCCAGTTATTTATTATTTATTTTGAGCATTTGTTTGTTCTCTTGCCAAAATGGTGAAAAGAGCAATAAACATGAAGTACCTGTTTTATCTGTCGATTGTAATATCAATCCTGATCCTGCTGAAGTGGAGAAAATGTTAAGTAATATGGAGATACCAAACGATTGAGTGATATATTTTAAAATGTGATAATGTATAACATGAAAACACTCTTATTAGTTTTGCTTTGCTGTAGTTCTCTTCTAAATGCACAAGAAGTAAGAGATATCTATATTAAAGAGGGGACAAATTCAACGAAGTTGTCTCAAATAGCAGATGAAGTTGTTCCTATTGCCTTGAATAGGCGGGTTGGGGGAATACAGTTTATCTATTTGACAGATAGATCTATTTTTATCTGCGGAACATCGAGTGTTATATCGCAATTTGATATATCTGGGAATTTTGTTAGAAATATTGATTGTGGAGATTATATAGTTGGGATGACAGGAGATACATTGAAAAAAGAAATATATGTTGCTAAAAGTGGGAAGGAAATCAAGTGCTATGACTATTCGCTGCATGAAAAAAGGACATATAAGCTCGAGAATGAACCAATTTCTGTCTTTTGCTATAAAAATAATATCTGGGTACAATCATATAAGGTTGAAAATGAGAAAATAGATTATAAGATGTCAAAAGTAAACCTGTTTACCTGTAAAGAAACTTTGAACTCGTTTGATTTCAGTGGTCATATTATTCAAAATTCAAAGAATGGAGCAGTCTCCTTGTCTACTTTTTCGGTATATAACAATTTACTGGTTTTTGCTCTTTCTATGGATAGTGTTGTCTATAAAGTTGAAAATGAAAGGATTTTACCATTTATCAGATGGAAGATAAAATCGAAAGAACAATCTTGCTATGTTAAACAATTTGTTCTTTCAACTAAAGGAATTGTTGGTAATTATTTCTATATTAATTATGTAATGAGAAACCCTTCTGATGTATATTCAAAAAATGAACACTATTTTTATCTTGAAAATCTGAAAACCGGAAGTAAATATAATATTAATATGAGAGTGAATAAAGAGGATGCATCTATAGGGGGAATATATGATGATTTTTATCAGACAGGCTATATTAATCTAATTCAATCTTATAATCAGGCAGGTTTTTTTTATTTTGTAAAAGGAGAAGATGTTGTACGAAAGAGAACGAGCAAAATAAAAACAAAAGGAGGTTCTGTCATTTTTGTTGTAAAAAATAAAAACTAAGGATATGGGAATGAAATTGAAAATTTTATTTATTTATAGTGTGATTTCAGTTTTGATGTTGTGTTGTAAAACTGAAAACAATGATTATTTGACTTTGTTTGTGGATGTCGATACGGAAGCTTCGTTGTCTTTGTCGGAAATAACAAAGAGCTTGAATGTTGTAAAACTGGAACTTACGGATAGTAGTCTTATTAGTAGGCCAAGACGTGTTATCTGTACGGAAAAGAATATACTAGTTGTTGAACTAAAATCAATTATGCTTTTTGATAAAACCGGAGAATTCATTCGACAAATTGGCTCTATTGGGCAAGGACCAGGCGAATTTACTGGAATCTGGGATGCAACAATAGATGCTAAGAATGGTCATATTTATGTGATAGCTCGTAGCCTTAAAAGGATATGTTATGACTTTGAAGGGAATTTATTGAAAGAGTATTCACCAAATTCTTCAGCCCCAATCAATAATATATATTTTGTCAATAATGAATTGTTATTGCTTTCTGAAATGGTTGTGGCACAGGATGGCCTTAAAAGAAATGAGACGTATCTTTACACTCTTACTCCTGATTTGCAAGATAAAGATACAATTTTGATTCGTAAGATTAATCATAATGGAATTTGGATTCATCCTTATAATGATTATATAACAAATGATGGGGAACATACATATTTATATTATTCCGATATATCAAAAAATAATTTTTTAATTGATACTTTGTTCCAGTTGAAGGATAAAAAAATTGTAGCAAATGTACATATGAAATTTAAAAATGAAGGTTTATCTATGAGTGGGGAAAAAGAAATTTATATATATAATGTATATAAAAACTCCCGTTATGTATTTATACAATATAACTATATGAGTAAAAGACAGGATTATTATTATTGTTATGATCTTAAGACTGGAAATTCTTATAATATGAAAGATGGTTATACGGATGATATCTATACCGGAGAGAATGTTAAGATTCGTCCATTAAACTCTGACGCGAACAAATTTTATTTTTTGCATACGAAAATGAGTGATTCTGATATAGACGAACCTAATCCGACTCTTTATATAGGAACTTTGAAAGAGTGAATTTTTATTGTGGAGATAAGCCTATGAATAAGTATTGGATATTTTTAATTGTCCTATTTCTTTCTTGCTCTGGCAAAAGAGAAATTAAAGACAAAACGATCATCTCGGTTGCCGACGCAGTTGGGACTGGTGAAATCTTAAATCTAAGCGACTACGCAAAGTCGGTGAAGTATATCCCGTTGGAAACAAACGACAGTGTGTTGATTGGACGTTTGAAAACAATGTTGAAAGTGGATGATAAGTTTGTAATCCATGATGCTCCCTTTGGACAAACGGGTAAATGTTTGTTATTTGAACAAAATGGACGGTTTGTCACTCAGATAGGTCGTATAGGGCAAGGTGCCGGTGAATATTCTTATTTATGGAATATAGATGAGAATACTCTAAATGAAACAATCTTTTTATATACACTTCCGATATGCCAAGAATATAATGCGAGCGGTGATTTAGTTTATGAAATGCATAAGATTGATTCTACTGGATATCGCCCAAATTTCATATTATGTCTGGGAACTAATCAATATATAGCAACTGTCCCAACACGGAAGCTTCGCGAATATAAGGCTTTTTTATACGAAAAAGATAAGAATGAAAATTTGAAAGTTATTCGAATGTATCCTAACTATTTCCAGCGAGAAAAAATCGGAATCTCTAAAAATAGCGCAGGTACTACCGATGGTAAATTTTATCGCTACAAAGACCGAGTTCGCTATTGGCGCAGTTGGGACGATACTATCTTTACGTTCAATAAGGAGCTGGATTTAGTGCCTGCCTATATATTTGATTTAGGAACATATAAAGCTCCGATAGAATGGATGTCTTCTTTACGGAGAGATTATGATAAGGTAGGCTACGTTTTTCCTCAGCATATTATCGAATCAGATCAATATTTGTTTATCCATTTTAGTTGTGGGCGGAATGCTCCGGAAAAATATGAATATGTGTCGCGGGGGAGTTCGTCTGGCGGTTGGTTCGATCGTTCACTTGTAAACGTGGAGATATATGGCTTATTCGACAAGAACACAGGCAAGCTTCGATTTCTGAATCAACCTGTCAAGCATAAATACTTAGGTTTCCGCAATGATCTTGATGGTGGCCCTGTCTTCTGGCCAAAATATGTTTCAGCTGAAAATGAAATGGTCACTTGGTTCACGGCAGACGAGCTTTTGGATATTTATGAACAGTTACCGAATCCATCTGCAGAATTGAAAGCGCTGGTTAAGAAATTGAGTCCGGACGATAATCCGGTGTTAATGATAGTAACTTTAAAATGAATATGGATATGAAAAAGATCGTGTTTTTATTATTGGTCGTTTTTATTGCAAGTTCAAATTGTTTGGATTTGTGTGCACAGAAGAAGGACGTGACAGGATGTGTTGTCGATATGGATGGAAAACCTGTCAAAGGGGCTCGTATTGGTGTTGTCAATACGAAGATCATAGAGAAGACGGATAAGAAAGGCGAATTTTCTTTGAAGAATGTGTTGCCAACGGATAGCGTGGTCATTTATCTGAAAGGAAATAGGGGGTCCAGATTTCTGTTAGGTGATGTTACGCAGCTTTTGCTGAAAGTGAAAAGTGATGCATTGGTGATCGATAACGGTAAGGGTTCTACCAATTCCGTATCCGTTGAAACACTGGTTTTTAAAAGATACGGTAGCGGCTCTGTCATAACGGCACAAATGATAGAACGTAATGGCTATTTGACAATAAAAGAGGCGATTAAAGCTTGTATTCCGGGTATTAGTTTTAACTATTCGGACGGGGAGGATAAGATTGTCATCAGAGGTTCAAAGAGTTTGAATCTTTCAACTGATCCGCTGGTTATCCTGGATGGCGCAGAAACGACATTCAGTGCCGCAAATCAAGGTTGTCATGTAAATGATGTTCAGATGATAGAGGTGATTAAGGATGGTTTAGGCTATGGAGCGAAAGGGGCGAATGGAGTGATTGTGATAAAGACGAAAAAATAGAAATGTTTTATTATCTTTGCCCCGATATATACAGTTTGAAGTGAAAAGCTTACAAATAATTTAATAATAATAGTATGAAAAACTATCTTCTATTCTCTATGGCAGCTCTGTTGGTAGGAGCTTCTTGTAACACAAAACAGGAAAAAGCGGCTGAAGGCTTTACCGGTGCGCCGGGTGAGGTCAAGTTGATTACGCTTGATCCGGGACATTTCCATGCTGCGTTAGTGCAGAAAGTGTCTTATCCGCAAGTTTCTAAAGATGTTTATGTGTACGCACCCACTGGCTTCGATGTGAATGAACATCTAAAGCGTATCGAGGGCTTTAATACACGTGCGGAGAATCCGACGCAGTGGAATGAAATCGTTTATACCGGTTCGGATTATCTGGAAAAAATGCTGGCTGAAAAGAAAGGCAATGTCATGATTCAGGCAGGAAATAATGGAAAGAAAACCGAATACATTAAAAAAACACTTGAAGCTGGTATCAATGTGCTTTCAGATAAGCCGATGGCTATTAATAGCCAGAATTTCAAATTGCTCGAAGAATGTTTCGATATTGCGAAGCAGAAGAACATCATGTTGTATGACATCATGACTGAAAGAAATGAGATCACAACTATGTTGCAGCGTGAACTTTCTACTATTCCGGCAATCTATGGTGAACAGTTGAAAGGTTCTCCCGAAGAACCGGCTATCGTAAAAGAAAGTGTACACCATCTGTTCAAGCTGGTAGACAATAAACCGTTGACACGTCCGGTTTGGTATTTCGATGTGACCCAGCAGGGCGAGGGTATCGTCGATGTAACGACTCACCTGGTTGACTTGGTTCAGTGGGAAGCATTCCCGGAACAGGTTATCGACTATAAGAATGATATCGAACTGTTGGATGCGAACCGTTGGACCACTTCTATCAGTCCGGAAGAGTTTAAGCAGGTGACAGGAACAGAGGCTTATCCTGATTTTCTGAAAAAGGATGTTGAAAATGATACGTTGAAAATCTATTGCAATGGTGATATTCTGTATAAGATCAAAGGTGTGACGGCAAAAGTATCTGTTATCTGGAACTATACTTTCCCGAAAGGTGGCGGTGATACTCACTTCTCAGTGATGAAAGGTAGCAAATCTGACCTGGTGATCCGTCAAGGTAAAGAGCAAAACTATCAACCTGAATTGTTTGTAGAAGCAGTTAAGGGTGTCGATCTGGCTGCCTATGAAAAGGATCTTACCGCTTCAATGGAAAAGGTTTCAGCCAAATATCCGGGTGTAGCCTTGAATAAGATCAGCGACAGTGTATGGCAGATCGAGATTCCTGCAAAATACCGTGTCGGTCATGAAGCTCACTTCGGGCAGGTAACGGAGCATTTTCTTCAGTATCTGAAGGACGGCAAATTGCCGGAATGGGAAGTTCCGAATATGCTGGCTAAGTATTATACAACGACTTCTGCTTTGGATATGGCAAAAGCGAAAACGAAATAGATTTAGCTATAATAATAAAAAAATGGAGTTGTTATAAATGTTTGTATGCTTTATAACAATTCCATTTTTTTTCGAGAGCCAGGTGATTAAAAATCAAATCTTACATCTTGTTCTGATACTTTGGTTATTTGATTCACTTTTGGCAAAAAGTGAATCCATAACGGGTAAATATCGGTCTTCTATTGCATGTTACATCTGTATTCTTTTCATGTCACAACTGTCTTCCTTCTATGTTACAGTTGGATTTCTTTTGTTTCACGGCTGTAACATGAATAACGGGTAGGTATGGAAGGGGCACACATCCCGCATCGTTCATTCTATCTGCCGGGTTATTCATTCCTTTACGGCACTATAAACCCATGAAGTACTGCAATACCATTTCGTTTGTTTCATCTTGCTTATTATTATCTGTACTCTCGCGAATTGGCAGAAGAGGCTGTCTTGGATGTTTTTACGGTTGTCTGGCAGAAGGAGAAAACGCTATCCTATGTGAAAGAACCGGAAAGATTCTCTATTGATCCCTTTTAAATTCATCGACAATCTCCAAGAGCTTTGCGCCATAGTTTTCTACGATCTTTTTCCCGATACCGGGGATGCTGAGCAGGTCGCGGCCACTGACCGGTAAAGTGTTGACTACGCCGATCAATGCTTTTTGCTGCAGGATCGTGTAAGGAGGGAGGTCTTTCTCGACGGAAAGTTCATACCGCCATTGTCTCAGGCGGGCATATAGTTCCGGATATTTGATATCTGTCGATATTTCCTGTTTTTCCTGTTTGGAAGACCTTTCAGAGCGTTTGCGGGCAGGTGCTTTTGCCGGTTGTTCGATGCTTGCCTTTGCTTTGGCCGACAGATAGCCCGAGATCGTGAACTCGTCTTTACATCCTTGCAGTGCCGATAGCTTGATGCGGAGGTCTTCGTTCAGTTTGTTGAAAGCGTTGGTGACTGTCTTGCGGACTTCCTTATTATCGATTTCCACATTATCGGATGCTTCTTGCAGGGGCGTACAAAGACGGTCTATCTGTTCCAGGAAGTAAGCGACGCCTTTGCGGACCCGTTCCTGGATTCTCTCGTCATGCAGGTAATTGTCGGGATTCTCTGCGATCATCCGTTTTAATTGCTGGATGAAACGTTCGCCGACATCTGTAATTGTCGAGCGAAACACATCGCGGGTGTTGGAATACTGGACACTTAGTTCCGGATATAGCTTTTGCAGATTTCCATATACTGTGAAGGCGGCATATTGCAGGCGTTGCTGAAGATTATTGAAGTCGAACAGCTCGCAGATCAGCTCCGTGAAGTATTGTTGTTGGGCTCTCCGGATCTGGTCCTCGCCCGGCCGGCGGCTGTCGACCGATGAGGTAAACGCCTCTATCCGTCCGTCGCTGATCATGGCGTTGCGGGTGATCTGGCTGCTCAGTACAAGTCCTTCCAGTGTCTTGCAACGGCTCAACGCCACATACACCTGTCCATGCGAAAAGGCGGCCGAAGCGTCGATAATCGCATGCTCGAAAGTCAGCCCCTGGCTTTTGTGAATGGTGATGGCCCAGGCTGTTTTCAGCGGATATTGGCTGAAAGTGCCGGATATTGTTTCTGTAATTTCCTGTGTCTCCGGGTTGATCGTGTATTTTACGTTGTTCCAGGTTTCTTTCTCGACGATGATTTCGTTTCCTTCCTTGTCAACAACTGTTATCTTGCTCGGATTGATAAAGACGACTTTACCGATCTTGCCATTGTAATAACGCTTCTCCGGGGAAGAGTCGTTTTTGACGAACATGACTTGCGCGCCGCATTTCAGTGTCAGCTTGTCGTCCGTCGGATAAGAGTATTCGGGGAAATCGTTATTGATCTCGGCCGAAAAGGTATAAGCCTGACCGGACAGTTCCGCTAATTTCCGGTTGTTGATCTGCTGCGCCTGGTAGTTGTGAGTCGTCAGCGTGATGTAGCCGGCGCGTTCGTCTGGCTGAAAGTCGGGAATGTATCGTTGGTTCAGCCGGTACAATGTATCATCGTCGAATTTGTTTTCGCGGATATTATTCAGCAGGTTGATGAATGACGTGTCGCTCTGGCGGTAGACATGCGTCAGTTCGATGCAGAAATAATTGCTTTCCGACAGGGCCTTGCTGTCGAAAAAGAAAGTTGACGGATAGTGCTCTTTCAGCAGGTTCCATTCATCATCTTTGGCGACAGGGGCTAACTGTTGCAAATCGCCGATCAGTAACAGTTGGACACCGCCGAAGGGTTTATTATGGTCTTTATACCGGCGCAGGACGTCGCTGATTGCATCCAGCAGGTCGGCACGTACCATGCTGACCTCGTCGATCACAAGCAGGTCCATACTGCGGATGATATTGATCTTATCTTTGCGGAACTGGTTCTTGAAATCCTGTTTACCTCCCTGGTATTCCGGAGAAGACGGAATGTAGGGACCAAACGGTAGCTGGAAGAAAGAATGGATTGTGACTCCTCCTGCATTGATGGCGGCGACTCCGGTAGGAGCGACGACGATCATTCGTTTGGGAGACACCTCTTTTAGTCTTTTTAGAAATGTAGTTTTGCCCGTTCCGGCTTTACCTGTCAGAAAGAGGTTGGTTCCGGTATTCTGCAGTAAGTTGAAGGCGAGGTCAAATTGTTGGTTTGTTTGCATGGTACTTAGAAATTAATGATACATTGCAAATGTATTAAAGTTTATGGCTTTGGGCAAGAAATTACGTGCAATTTTTGTATTTTATTGCTTTGCGAAGTCGAAAAAACGGCAGATTTCTCCAAACATTACATCGGAGAAGTCTGCCGTTTCGCTATTTCTTAAACTACTAATGCGGCGATGAACTGGATGAAAAGGATCAGGAAGACCATTGCGATCGGATAGACAGTCGCATAGGCGATGCTGGGAGCAGAGCTGTCGCTCATCGAGTCGGCTGCCGCAAGCCCCGGCGTACTGGTCATTCCTCCGGCAATCGTACCGATCAGGTCCAGAATGTGGATTTTAAAGACAAAATGCCCGAACACTACGGCTACAATCATTGGTACCATTGTGATCGCCATGCCGATGCCAAACAGTGTCCAACCGCTTTCCTGGAATGTCGACACTAAGTTGACACCGGCGGATGTTCCGACTTCGGCAAGGAACAGCAGCAATCCGATCTGGCGCAGCAACTGGTTGGCCGAACCGGACATAGACCAGATGATCGGTCCCGTTTTGCCGATTGCACTCAGTATGAGGGCTACGATCAGGATTCCTCCTGTCAGTCCCGGCGAGAAAGAGAAAGAGTCGGAAAACGATATGTTCAGCTTTCCGAACAAAACGCCGAGTACGATACCGGCAGCAATCGGGAAGAAGTCCGTGTCGGAAAGTCTTTTTTCGTCATTGCCTAAAACCTGTCCCAGCTCTTTGAGGTCTTCTTTCTCTCCGGCAACCATCAGTTTGTCGCCGAATTTCAGCAGCAGGTCCGGTTCGGGAGGAAGGTCGATCCCGCTTCGGCGTACACGGGTGACGGTACAGCAGAAGGTGCTTTGCAGGTTGAGGTAGCCGAGGCTTTTGTTGATTACGTTTTTGTTGGTCACCAGCATGGATTGCAGTTCCTGGGTGCTGCCGAAAGGCAAGTCGTTGTTCACCCGTTCTCCGATAAGCAGCGATAGTTGTTCCAAAGACTTGTCGTTTCCGACAGCCTTGATCATATCCCCTTCGTGCAGGATGGTGTCTGCCGTGGGAATACTGATTTTATCGTTGTGCTCCACACGGGAAACGACGGCGCCTGTCATTGTTCGGAGCTGTAAATGTGCCAATGATTTCATGAAAACATGTATATTGGAAACGAGGAATGTGGCCGTATGTAGGGGCGGATATTTCCCTCTTCGCTGTGCCTCGAGTGCTTTGGCTTCGGCGATCAGGTCTTTACGCAGAAGTTTCGGCAGCAGCTTGATGAAAAGAATGACTCCGATTACCCCGAACGGATAAGCGATACCGTAGGCAATGGAGGCGGAAGACGAATGCGTGCTGTCTATCGCGACGGCAAGACCCGGCGTACTGGTCAGTGCACCGGCGATCAGCCCGACCAGGCTCGGTGTGTCGATCCCCATCACATATTTCAATATCAGGCCTGTGAGGCTGGCGGAGCCGACAATCAGCAAGGTGAGTATAATCAGCGTTTTCCCTTTTGACCGGAACGAGTCGAAGAACCCGGGACCTGCCTGTATGCCGATCGTGAAGATGAACAATACCAAACCGAAGTTACCTAACTCTTTCGGAATGACTACTCCGTAGTGCCCGAAAAGAAGGGCGATAAAGATAACAGCCGATACGTCGAGTGAGAGACCTTTGATCTGTATTCTGCCTAACATGAACCCTAAGGCGATAATCAGGAACAAGGCAAAATAAGACGATTGAAGCAATGTTTCAAACATGTCAAATAGTTTTGTTGTGAAGATTTATGTTTGCAAAATTACACTTTTCTCTTCTTATGGGCAATCTCCTGGTGAGATTTCTGTTACCTTTGTATCCGAAATTAAACAGTAGCAGGAAATTCCGACGTGAACAGATACTTTATTTATTTAGGTTATAACGGCAAGAAGTTTTGTGGTTGGCAGGTGCAGCCGAATGGTGTGACGGTGCAGCAATGTATAGAGGAGGCGTTGGCAACTATCTTGCGCCAGCCGGTCCCGATAGTGGGAGCCGGACGGACGGATGCCGGTGTGCATGCCCGCCTCATGGTGGCTCATTTCGATTGGGCGGAGCCGATTGCCGACCTGGCTTTTCTTGCGGAAAAGCTGAACCGCCTTCTTCCCAAAGATATTGCGGTCTACCGGATCGTACCGGTGTGTCCGGATGCGCATGCCCGTTTCGATGCCACTTCGCGTACTTACAAATATTATATTACGACACAGAAAGATCCGTTCAACTATGAGCTGGTCTATAAGATGTCCGGCAAACTGGATTTCGAGGCGATGAATCGTGCCTGTCAGGTTTTGTTCGACTATATAGATTTCACCAGTTTCAGCAAACTGCATACGGACGTGAAAACAAATAACTGCCGTATCTATAAAGCCGGCTGGGAGAAAGAAGGCGATGTTTGGGTTTTCACCATACAGGCCGACCGTTTCCTGCGTAATATGGTGCGTGCCATTGTCGGTACTCTGTTGGAAGTCGGCCGGGGCAAGCTCTCTATAGAAGGTTTCCGCCAGGTAATCGAAGCCAAAGACCGCGGTCGCGCTGGCACCTCCGCTCCCGGCCATGCCTTGTATTTGGTCGACGTCACCTATCCCGAAACCGTTTTTATATAATTTTCAATTGTCAATTCTCAATTTTCAATTATTATGTGGCTCGCATTAGCCTTCATGTCCGCCTTCCTTTTAGGTTGTTATGAAGTAAATAAAAAGATATCATTGGACGGGAATGCTGTTATTCCGGTCCTGTTCTTCAATACGTTGATAAGCAGTCTTATTTTCGTACCTTTTATTATCCTGTCTTTTTGTACGGATGTGCTCGACGGGACGATGCTCTACGTGCCGCGTGTCCCGTTCGAGACGCATGTGGCTGTGTTCATAAAGGCTGTGATTGTGCTGTCGTCTTGGATATTCGGTTACTTTGCCCTGAAGCATCTGCCTCTGACTATCACCGGACCGATCAAGGCGACACAACCGGTCGTGACATTGGTGGGGGCCATGCTTATCTTCGGCGAGCGGCTGAACCTGTACCAGTGGATCGGGGTGATTCTTTCCATCGCCTCTTTCTACCTCCTTTCTTCGTCGGGGAAAAAAGAGGGAATTCGTTTTACGCATAATAAATGGATATTCTTTACCATATTGTCCATTCTTACCGGGGCGGCAAGCGGTTTGTATGACAAACACCTGATGGGCAGCTTGGATGTGATGACAGTGCAGGTCTGGTTTAATGTCTATCAATGCCTGATGATGCTTCCGATCCTGTTGTTTCTCTGGTATCCGCGCCGGAAAAACACGACACCGTTTGTCTGGCACTGGAACATCATCTTTATTTCTGTCTTTTTGTGTATAGCGGACTGGATTTATTTTTATGCATTGACTTTCCCCGGTTCGATGATCTCGATCGTTTCGATGGTACGCCGCAGCAATGTCCTTGTAACCTTTATAGCCGGTGCTTTATTCTTCCACGAGAAGAACCTCAAAAGCAAAGCGATCGACCTGTTTTTAGTATTATTAGGAATGATATTCCTGTATCTCGGTACGCGCTAAAACTATTCTGTGTATTTTTGTGGACAATAAAGTGAAGAATAATGAAACGATTTTTACTGACTATATTGCTTTGTGTGTTTGTGTGGGGGATGAAGGCGCAGCAGATGGATGCTATTTTTGTTGTTATGCCGGACCAATATGTTCCCCAGTTGGAGAATGCCTGGCGTAAGGATTTGATCGATTTGTATAACACAGGGAAAGAGGCGAAGTTAAAAAATACGATGAACGGCTTTTCAACGCTGAAGAAGCTGACGGATGACTATTTGTTGTTGCAGGTGACAGATCGCAGTACGGTAGAAATGAAGTTGCTTCCGTTGGTCAACGATACTTATGTTGTTTGTATGATAACAACCGTTTATGGTCCGGTTCCCGACAGCCAGATCGAGTTTTTTACGACAGACTGGAAGCCGTTGGAAGCCGCAGACCTGTACACTCCCGTACCGGCAGAATGGTTTATTAAAGACGATGCGGATAAAAACAGCATCTCTTTTACAGAAGCGACAACCCGCCTGGATATGGATTTGAGGAAGTATTCACTTAGCCCTGACAACCAAACGTTGACAGTCGAATATACGACTCCTCAATATTTGTCGCAGGCAGAACGCAAGCGGGTTGAACCTTTCCTGAAAAATACACCTAAAGTATATACATGGGAGAAATTCCATTTCAAATAAAAGGTCCGTTCATTTAATGACAATCTGTGCCTCGGAATCGAATACGACGTGTATTTCGTTGTTATCTTGTTTCAGCTCGAAATCATAGAACAGCCCGTCCGGCTTTTCGATCACCGTAATATCATCTATCCTGTATCCGCTGTAGGCAGAACTCAATAGTGCATCCATAATGGCGACAGGCACATCCCGGCTGCCGATTTCCCATTTTGTCGATACCCATTGGTCTTTTGTGTCGAACCAAATTTCCTTATGTATATTCTTTTCCCGAATATCGACTTCCGTCCCGTCGTGCTCTTTCTCTGTTTTTAGGATTGTGGCGGTCGGATATTTGTGCTTCAGAAAATTCAGAATGGAAGTTGAGATGTTTTCAGTTGATACTTTTTGCCGGCTGTTATTGCATGAGGCGAACAAGATGAGGCTGCACAGGCACAAGAGTAATACGGATAATTTAGTTTTCATGACTTGTTGTTTTTTATAATTATTGTTCATTGCGGGTCTTTGTCAGAAGACTCTGTCTCGGTAGAAACAATTCTTTTGCCGGTAAGGTTTGTCCGTATAGAATAAAAAAAGCATCCCGGCAAAGGGGGAACGGATGCCGAGATGCTAAAATATGGATTTTATATATGATTCTATTTGTCAAAGGAAATGTTTCCGTCTTTGTCGATGATTACTTCCAGATCATTGTCGCCGATTTCTATTTCAACCTCGAAATACATGCCTTTTGTTACATGGTCGACAACGGTTACTTCCGTATTACGGATAATTTCCGGGTTTGTCAGGTCGATACCGGCTTGTCCGGCCATTGCAACCAATTTAGCCAGGATTGCAGGGTTCAGCGTATTCATGATTTCCATCGCTTTCGGCAAAGTCGTTTCAAATTCGGTACTGATCCAATTACCTTTGGCATCCAGTTTGACTTCTTTGTGAATGCCGTCGTCCAGAATGTCTATTTCTGTTTCGTTGTCATCGTCGTCCGCGTCGATTTCTAAGATCACGACACTCTTGCTATTCGGGAACAGTTCGGCGATTTTCTTTTTGATCTCGTCAGATACGATAACAGGCAGGATTTCATCATCGTCGTCAGTATCCAAAACATCTTTCAGCAGGACACCGTCAGGAGAGAAGGAGAGTTCTCTTTCTTCTTTTCCTTTTTCAATTTCGATGATATAAATAAGCCCCATATCGAGACGGCTCACAACGTCTACATCATCGTCCGCTTTCCAGTCTGCATACATTTTTTTCTGGTAAGCATCGAATGCTGTTTTTACAGCTTCCGGCAGATTGGCAAACGGAATATCCTGGTTAACCTGTTTTTCAGAGCCATTGTCATCATACCAGGCAGAAGTGGTATAGCTATTGCCTGCCTTTGTAATAGCGCCTGTCTGGAAGCGGGCAACGTTATAATTGTTCTTCTTTTCCCATTTTACATCTTTAATGTCTCCATATTTGTTTTCAAAAGCTTTCAAGACAGCTTCGGGAACATCCGACGGAATGACTTTATCGTCATCGTCGTCACTACAAGCAGTAAACACCAAGGCACAACAAGCGAATGCCAGAATCAAATTTTTTAGTTTCATAATTACTTAATTTAATTACATATACTGTTAGAAATTATCTTTTGCCGGGTTTCCGTAACAATCGAATGCCAGTTCGGTTTCGTCGTTCAGTTTGATCCGGTATCTGTTCTCTTCTTTAGTCGCAATAACGATCCGGGTGGCCGGATAGAAATCTTCCAGATATTTTATCAGGTGATCGGGAAATATCTTTTCCGGGATGGTCCCGGGCTTTCCTTTTATTTGTATCCATTTTCCGTTGGATTGCCTGAAATGGATATCGATGCCGTTGGTCAGGATCACATGATAACATTTGGACTGAAAAAAGCCATTCTCCAACTCGATGTGAGCTATTTCTGTTTCCGGGAAATGCTTTAGTATGAACATCCGGCAGGCAGAAGGGAACTTTTTCTGGCTTTCGAGAGTGGATGGTCCGTTCGCAAGCGCGTTTTGTGCTATTATCGCGAACAGTAAAATCAGTATCCACTCTGTATTTTTTCTCATTCTTCCGTTATTTACGTGACAAAGGAATGAAACGATTTGGGAAAGATTTGGGAATCCCGGCTATTTGAATGTTAATTTGAACTCATGAAGTTGTTTGTCATGGTTATACTCTACTTGTATTTCATACAGAGCTGCGATCGATTTGACAATGGCAAGCCCCAGTCCGGTAGACTCTTTGTGCCGGCTTTGCCGTTCGTAGCGGTCGAACAGGGTGGAGGCATTCAGCCGGGGCGCATTGCTGCTATTGGCAACTGTCAGGGTATGGGCGGTTATTGTGATCTGGATAATGCCGTCCTGGCAGTTATGGATGTATGCGTTCTTTATCAGGTTTGTGAGCAGGGTGGTGGCAAGCGATTCGTTCATGGTCGTGAATAGCTGTGCCGAGTTTTTAACAGTGACTGTTATATGCTTGTGTTCGTACATTTCGTCGAGGTTTTCCTGTATCCCGGAGACCAGCTTGTTCATCTCTATACGTGATGTTTCCGGGAACTGCCGGTTCTCGATGCGAGACAGGAGTAGGAGTGATTTGTTCATTTTGACAATCCCGGAAAGGGTTTGATGCAGGCTGGCTATATCTGACAGTTGCCGTTCGGTGCAATCCGGATTTTCACTCATCAGTTCCAGTTTGTTAATACAGATTGCAAGCGGCGTTTGAAGTTCGTGGGCGGCATTCTCGACAAATTGTTTCTGCATATTATATAGCTTGGTGTTCCGGCGGACCACGTCTTCGATTGCTTCGTTCAGGATGTGAAATTCTTCAATCTTTGTTTCGTTCCGCAACGGGATGTTGGTTTTTCCAAGCCTGTATTTCTTCAACCAGTCGAACAGTACATATAGAGGGTGCAGGCTTTTCCTGAACACAAGATGTATGACCAGCAAGATACAGAACACTAATGAAAAATAGAGGATGGCGAGCCCTATAACCGTAGCTCTTACCATATCTTCTTTTTCGAGAATGGAGGTGATGATTGTCAGTTCGTAGTATTTATCGTCGGATGTGCGAAAGCAAGTCCTCAATCCGCGTACCGGGATGGAGATCATTTCGAGGGGAACAACCCGCGTGGAATCGAAGAATACGTCTTTCGACAGGTCTGCCTCTGCCGGAGGAATTTCATGTATATAATATTGTGTCAATATATCCACATGGTCTGTCAATAATGTACTGTCTGCCAATGCAGCTTTGATGATCAGCATTTTGTGGTTCGTCAGGCTTTCATCCGTTTCCTCGTTAATTTCCCGGATAATGGTTATGTAGAACGCACATGCCCATGCCGACAGGATGAGTAGCAGGGGAACAGACAGGTTGCGCAGTGTATATTGGCGTAGTCTCATCTCTCTTCGTATATCATTTTGTAGCCGAAGCCATATACCGCTTTGATTTCAGGCAAGGCTCCGGCTGCTTTTAATTTTTTCCGGAGATTCTTGACCTGGCTGTAGATGAAATCGAAATTATCCGCCTGGTCTATATAATCTCCCCATACGGATTCGGCTAAGGCCGTTTTGCTGATAAGCCGGTCCGGGTTGGTTACGAAATAATAGAGCAAGTCGAATTCTTTCCGGTTCAATATGAGTTGGTTGCCATCTATATAGATAGCGTGACGGTCGGGATACATGGTGATATTTGCAATCGTGATGTCCATTTCCCCATCTTGTTGTTTTCGGCGTAAGACACATTTGATCCGCGCGTTCAGTTCGGCCAGATGGAAAGGTTTGGTCAGGTAATCGTCTGCACCGAGATCCAGCCCTTTCACCTTGTCTTCAAGTGAATCTTTGGCGGAAACGATAATGACGCTGTCCTTCTTTTTCATCTTCTTCAGTTCTTCCAGCAATAACAGGCCGTTTCCTCCGGGCAGCATGATGTCCAACACGATACAATCGTAGTCGTAATCGTTGATTTTGAGTAAAGCTCCCTGATAGTCGGCTGCACTTTCCACTACATAGCGTTCTTTCTCGAGAGAACAGACCATGATGTCGCGTAATGAGTTTTCATCTTCAACAATTAGTATTTTCATATCCTCGTAGCTTTGAAAAACAAAGATACTGAAATATTCTGGCAAAATTCTGGAATCAAAGAATTTCAGAAAAACATGAAAAATTACCGCTTATCCTTAAAATTGACAGTTTGTTTGATAGAAGGGTGTTTTTTATTTGTCAGTTTCAACAAAAAACAGTTTCTTTAAGATATTTTTAAGAGAGGTTAAATGGAGAGGAAAGATGTGCTAAAACTATATTTGGTCGGATTAGTCATATTCTGGGGGTTGGGCAGTTGTTCTTATAAACAGTCCGGAGAGTTTGACAGAGAAATGCTTATGACAGATTCATTGTTGGCTCTTTATCAGGATTCGATGACTGAATCTCCGCAGAGAGTAATCGAAGTTTTTTCTGAAAACCGGTCGCTTTTGAAGGATAGCTTGTGCATCTGTATGCTATTATCTCACGAATCCAAATGTTATTATTATCAGAACCGGATGGAGGATGCTTTGCGGACAAATGAAGAGGTGATTCGTTTTTGTCGTGAAAAGCAACCTTCAGACAGCTATTTGTCCTTGCTGGCAGAAGCCTATAATAACCGGGGAGTCTATTGGCAGGAACAGAGTGAGCGCGATTCGGCTATTACTGTTCTAAAATCGGCGGTCGAAATTTTGCATATGACAAAAAAGAGAAGTGTGTTACCATCCGTTTATATGAATTTAGCCGATTCATATTTGCAGAACGGGGATTATTCATGGTGCGGTTTTTATTACCGGAAGGCTCTTTTTGTTGCAGATTCGTTAGGGACGGGAGCGCGGGATCATTTTGCCATTTATTCCGGTCTGGCCAAGTTATATGTGGAACTGGAAAACTTTCCCGAAGCGGATGAGTATTTTACAAAGGCGGAGCAAATGGATAGCCTGTGTACCCCTTATGAACGTTATTTCTTTTCCAACACCCGGGGAAATTACTACTATAATACAAAGGAATATGGGAAGGCCCTCGATTGGTTCCGCAAAGCGGACCGGATTACAAATGCTTTTCCCCAGCCGCTCTATAAAGCGATTGTCCGGGGGAATATGGGTGAAATATTTATCTTGGACAAACAGCCGGATTCGGCCCATATCTATCTGGATGACGCTCGCCGACTGTTCGGAAAAGCTTATGAACATCCTTCTTTCCGCTATTATATGGATGGCTTGTATGCTTCCTTAGCTTTGTTGGAGAACGATCTTCCCCAGGCGGAGCAACTGCTTTCGCGTACTTATGACCTGAAGCTGGTCAACCCGCTTTACATATATTATAATAACCGCCGGATGCAGGAATTGTATGATAAGAAAAAGGATTACCGCAGAGCCTATGAATTTAAGACGAAGGCCGATATGTTTAATGACTCGCTGCGGAATGTGAAGGTGAGAAACAGTTTAGCGGAGATCGATTTCCGGTACAGGCAGGATACGACTTTGCTGAAAAAGGATATTCAGCTTATGGGTGTCCAAAATGAGGTGAGTCACTGGAAAACTGTTGCTCTTTATTGCGGCTTGTTATTACTATTGTTTTTGTCAGCCTCTTTTTGCTGGATTTTGTATAAGCGAAGAAAAGAAGAAAAATTGTATTGGAAGCAGATGGCTACTGTGAATCGTCTGCGTATGGCTGTAGTCCGGAACCGTATTTCTCCCCATTTCATATTTAATGCATTAAATATCATATTGCCGACTTTCCGGCAATATGAGGGGTTGGACAAACCTATCCGCTTGCTGATAAAGGTGCTGCGGGGGAACTTGATCTTTTCCGAACAAATAGCTGTCCCCTTGAAAGACGAAATACAATTGGTTCAGGAATATTTGCAACTCCGTATGTTAGGTGATCCCGGACGAATCCGGATTATTTGGGATTTGCCTTCCGAAATACCGGAGACCTGGTTGATTCCTTCCATGTCTATCCAAATCCCGGTGGAAAATGCCGTGAAATATGCTTTTGACCCGGAAGATGCGGATGCCTGCATACGGATACAAGTCACCGAGAAACAACAATGTCTTTATATCGATATAGAAGATAACGGCATTGGTTTTTCCAATGACGGGCATTTGCAGAAAGAGGAGCAGAGTACAGGATATGGTTTGAAGATTTTGAACCAGACCATTGATATCCTGAACAGGCGGAATAAGAATAAAATGAACTTTATTATACAAGACCGTAGCCGGCTTGAATCGGGTGGCCACGGTACTTTAGTCTCTTTTGTAGTCCCGTTTGATTATACGTTTGAATTATGAGTGAAGAAATTACAGTAGTTATTGTCGATGACGAAATAGCTTCTATACGCAATTTGAGTAATGATTTGTCTGCTTATTCCGATATCCGTATCCTGGAAACGACAACATCAGTCGAGAAGGCGCGCAAGATTATCATTCGCCAGCAGCCCGACCTGCTTTTCCTGGATGTGGAAATGCCGAAGATGTCCGGCTTCGACCTTTGGCAAAGCATTCGTGCCGATGTGCATGCTGATATGCGGGTGATCTTTTACACTGCATACGATAAATATGTCCTGGACGCTTTGCGGGCGTCTGCTTTCGATTATCTGTTGAAGCCTTATCTGCCGGAGGAACTGGATGCTGTCATCGAACGTTTCCGGTGTGTCTTTTACCGGAGTAAAGTCAATATGGAACAGTCTATGCGCCGTTTGCTGGCGGACGATTGTAAATTTGCGATCCAGACGGTAACAGGCTTGCTGTTCCTGAAACGCGAGGATGTTCTGATGTTCCGTTTTTCCGATACTTATCGCTGTTGGCAGCTTTACCTTGCCAACCGGACTGACTATAAACTTCGTATGAATATTTCCGCCCGCGATTTACTGAATATGAGCGTCTCGTTTGTCCAGATCAGCCAGAATTGTATTGTCAATATGGACTATCTGTGTTCCATCGAAAATAAAACGCTCGAATGCCGTCTCTATCCGCCTTTCAACGACATCGAGCTGGTCGCTTCGCGCCGCTATTATGGGAGGGTAAAGGAGTTGCTGGAGATTATATAGTAGATCGGGGAAATTACAATAACCCCCTTTTTAGCCATTTTTCTATTTCGTCCGAAATCTTGATCGATTTTGGATTGACTCTTTTTGCTGTTTTGGCCTTTACGGCTGACAACAGGGAAAATGAGGTGCCGAGCCCATTCCAAAAAGCGTGCAATTTGATTATCGAAAGATGAAAATGCTGTCAAAGTGATAAACCTTAACTCCCGGAGAATCGCCTGTAGCAAAATAAAACGGACGGCGTCTCAAATATCCCAAGGAAATTTAGGGGCTTTTTTGCCCTAAAAACGGTCGTTTTTCAAAAGAGGACGGTCGTAATCGCCACGACGACTGTGCTAATGTGTAGTGCACTCGGCACCTCGCGAAGATTAGGACGGTCATAATGGCAAAGAGGACGGTCGTAACGGCAAAAAACTCCCGAAAAAAGGGAAAAAGCCCCTTTTTGACGCCCGAAAAGAGGATTAACATTTGTTTGCTTTCAGATGTCTTTCGAGTCTGTAAAAAACGTTTTTTACAATAACCCTGAATCATAGACGATATTTCCCTGTCACTTCTATAGCTAAAATTCTTTTTATTTTGTCTGCTGTTTTTTACCGCTTAACGGTAAATTCGATAAGTTGTCCGACTATGGGGATTTTACCCGTTGTCGGGGTGTTTGTGTTTTTTTACATTTGAAAACCATATAGAGGTTTGCTTAAAAACAGAGGAAAGGGTAAGATTAGCAAAAGTGGGGTGGCAAACGAATAATAAAATATAGAAGTATGGAAAAATCTTTACACAGATTATTGAAGATCGTATTTATCACGGTTATAGTGAATACCCAATTTGTGGTTGGGCAATCGGTCGACGATTTACAGAACAGATTGGATAATCCGGTACAAACCCGGGCCGGGGAGGTGGAAACTGTCGATTTGTCTAAGTACGAGGCACTGGAAAGAGAACGTCCTTTATATGTTCGGAATGGTAAAAGTTATAAGTTTATTAATGGAACACTGAAAAGAACTTTAGCTTTGATAGACAGTGCGCTGCTGGTTATTTCGGCTGGTAGTCTCGTTGAATTAGGGGATGGAGCCGTTCTCTCCGGAGGAACATGGCAGAGCGGACATGAATTGGTTTTATTGGAAACAGGCAGCCTTAAACTATCTTCAGGTGAAATAAAAGATTGTGGCAATCCTGCTTCTACGATATACGATAATGCTGTCCTTGTAAAGACTCAAAACAGTTCTTTTGAAATGACCGGCGGTAAGATTACCGATACAAGAGGAGTTGAAAATTTGGGAGGGGCTATGACTTTTACAGATGGTAGTATCAAAACCGGATTTATAACCTCTAATTCAGATTTCCTTTTAAGCGGTACTGTCTCCGTTCCCAGTATTGTATTGCAAAAGGGAGCAAAGATCCGGATTACGTCTGCACTGGAGATTCCAATTAAAATCTGGCCTTCTTCTTTGTCTGAACTGAAGTTATCGGCTATACCGGATGACCAATTCGAAGGCATTATTGTCGCTACGGGGGATAACTACACGCTTACGGAAAATGATCTTAAAATGTTGAGTTCTTCCAGATTTACTTCTTCCGAATGGAAATTTGTTCTGGAAAACAACTCTGTCGTCATACGCAGCGCGAAAGGCATTGTTGATGCCGTGACCTTGCAAGCCTATCTGAATAATGCGCCGTATGGGACGAAAGAACAGCCTGTCCGGGTCGAGATTCCGGCTGAAGGAATCGAGCTGGATCGTCCTGTTATGGTTCCGGCAGGTAAGCATTTTCTTATTACGGGAGGTAGTATCACCGTGAATGATTTACAAAATGGAGATTTTGCTTTTAATGTACAGGATAATGCTTCTCTGACGTTTGATAATATCGTTTTGGATGGCGGAAATTATAAAGGGCAAACTTATTTCATGGTACGTGGAACACTTCAGATTAACAATACGGTCACTTTCCGCAATACTTCCGGCTACAAGTCTTTCTATTATATATTTGATACCGGTTTAGCCAATGTATATGGAGGAGATATAAGTGGCGTCGAACGTGGTGTCGATAACTCCGGTTCTTTTAACTTTTATGGAGGCTCATTTGCTACATGTACGTATGGTGTCTATAATTATGCCGGCGGACATTTGGTTATAACGGATGGAGTTATCAATGAAAGCTGCACGCATAGCATCTACTCGTATGCCGATTTCCGGACAAAGGGAAATTGCGGGATGAACAATATCTCGATCGCAAAAGATTGTTGTATTTATATGACTTCTGAAATGAATAATGGCTGGGTCGTTAGTTTTATCAATGATGATTTTACTACGGATACTCCGATTATTGCAGGTGAAGGATATATATTGAAAGAAACTGATGTAAATAAAGTGCGGTTTATTGTGCCGCAAGGTTATGAAAGCTACTTGAGTCCAGCGAGTGGTTGCATCCAGATTCGGATGACCGGTGAGGCCGCAGTCCGTACGGAGAAAGAGCTTAAACTGGCAATTGAAAATGCGACTGGTACATGCGGTGGTGAACCTACTGTCATAAAGATTGAAGGTGAAGTATTGATCTCAACGATTTATATTCATGATAAGTCCGTGAAACTTACTGGCGGAACGTTGAAGCGGGCTTCCGGATATACGGATGCTTCATTTTTGTTGAGCAATGCTTGTTTGACATTGGAAGATGTGGTTGTCGATGGGAATAAAACGACGTTTACAAATGATCAAAGTGTAATTTGGTCGGCATTTGATTTAAGTAAGCAAGCAAAATTGACAATCAATAAAGGAACGGAGATAAAAAACTACCGGGTGCGTGGAACCCATGCCGGATTGATCTGGATTGCCGATAACTCAGCTTGTACCTTGGTAATGAATGGCGGAACTATCCGTGATAATGATCTTCCTGATGCAGAATTGATAACGGACTGTACGAATAAGTATCTCTCTTTTGAAATGACGGGAGGATCGATTGAGGAGAACACTACCGGATACGGTATTGCCTGCGTGAAATCTTTTACCATGTCTGGTGGAATTATAGAAAACAACGTCTTTAAATATCCCTATAATGTAAAAATGCAGACCGGTCTGATAAAATCTGGCGGTATTATTAAGGATAATCAAGGCGGATTGCTGGTTAATTTGGACCTGAAAATAGAAGGGGATGGAACGAACGTTATGGATTCTGTTGTACTTTATGATCCAGCAGCACGTATCAGCCGGAATGGGAAACAAAAGTCGGAACTTGTCTTGAATCATTATGCTTATAATGCAGGGAAACTAACTGCCGGAACGGTTGTCGTTGCCGGATGTGATGGCTATCAGTTGACGGAGGATGATCTGAATAAGTATATGTATAAGAATAGCGATTGGAAACTTGAATTGTCCGGTAATACGATTGTCTTGAAAGAAAGCGAAGCTCACTCTTTTGAAAGCGGAGACGATTTGCAGGATTTCCTGGATGGCTTGGGACAGAGTGGCAATGTCGGTACGGAAAAAGATCCGATTGATATTGTATTTGCCAGTGCTCCGATTCGTTTTTCGCATCCGTTATGTGTACCCGAAGGGGCGCATCTTCTCTTTTCGGGCGCATCGTTTATTCGGGAGGAAACTTCGTTGAAGGATACGCCCGAATCCGAAGCAATGTTAGAGATTCCTGCAAATGCTTCTTTATCACTTGTTAATACGACAATAGACGGAGTGCAAAAAGAGGTCGGGGAAGCGCTTGTTTCTGTAAGCGGGCAATTGAAAGTTGGAAGTGGCTGCGTGATTAAAGGTGGTTTCAATAAAAACGGAGCTTTGGGAGCGGCCATACATGTGGCGTCTACCGGTGTCCTGACAATGACAGGCGGAACGATTTCAGACAATGTTGGGAAACAGGGAAGTGCTATGTTTAATGAGGGAAACTTTGTTTTGGCGGGTGGCAGTATTTCCAATAACACGAGTGAGATCGGTAATGTTGTCAATAATGAGAATAGTACGTTTACGATGACAGGAGGAACGATTCACAATAATAAGGTAACACAAGGATGTGGAGGAGTTTTCATTGGAGAAAACTGTCTGGCAACCTTTACCGGAGGTGAAATTAGTGCAAATGCCCATAGCGATGTCTATTCCTGGTCGGATGTGAAGTTCAGTGGAAATACGAAAGTTGCCGGTTTGTATATGTCTGTTGCGCCAGCCAAGCTACTTGTTTCTTCTGCTTTGCAGTATAATCTGAAGTTAGCTTCTGTAGCAGAAACGGTTGTCTCTGGTAATGTTGTCGCACAGGGAACAGGTGGCTATAAATTGACGGCTCAGGATCTGGCGAAGATAAGTTGTCCGGATGGAAAATGGGGGTATGCTCTGAAAGATGGGAATGTCGTTCTTGTTGATAAAGGTGCGACTGCAATTGAGGAAGTTGCAATGTATCGGAAAGTCTATATGGAGAATGGACATCTGATTTTAACCGGACAGAGAATCGGTGAGCCGTATTTTATTTATGCAGTCAGTGGAAAACTGGTTCATGCCGGAAAGATTACAAGCGATCGTGATTCTTATTATTTGACAGAAACAGGTCTCTTTATTGTCAAGTGCGGCAGGAATACGTTCAAGGTGGTGAATCTTAGTCGATAATAAATTAGAGTATAGTAAATAGTATGAAAAAATATTGGATAACAAAGATAGAGTGGAGCCTTGTTCTGGTTTGGGTAATTTCTGTTTTTGGCTATGCACAAACAGACGGCTCCGGTCTGGCTGCCAAAGCGAATGAAGCTAAGAGATGGGGCTTTGAAAACAAGGGGGAGAAAAGCGGTTGGTGGCAGAAGGCGGCTACGCTTTCCAATAACGGGATTTTGGGGACTGGCATTTCGTTTGGAAACCAGTTGGATGACATTCTGCATGTCGGTTATGAGACGGAATGGGCGATTCCTGCTCAATATGAAAAAGTAGCCAAACGGTTTGAGGAGAATCTGGCAGGCGTACAGTTGAATGGACGGGTCGGTTTTGTCGACCGGTATAATCGTTTTATCATCGAACCGCAGTTTGAACCGGTTGACAAACTGGCAGGATTCAGCCGGGGATTGGCGGCAGTCAAGAAAGACGGGATGTTTGGTTTCATCGATAAATCAGGGAATTTTGTGATCCCGCCTAAATTTGAGTGGGCGGAGAACTTTGAGGAGAATGATTTGGCTGCTGTTAAGATGGACGGCAAGATAGGGGCGATCGACTTGAAAGGAGAGATTGTCGTTCCTTGCAAGTATAAACTGAAGGAGATGATGACGAAACTTCCGACTTCAAACAAGCTTTATAAAGAAACGGCAAAAAAAGTGGAGGCAGATCGGGGGAATGGATTATATGACGAGCTGTTAGCTAAAATAGAAGAGGCGGGGAAAGCTGCTGATATGTTGGTTATGGATAGCCTTTACCGCACTCCGGTTCCGGCCGATTCGCTTTGGTCCGTACCTATGCGCTATGAAGAGATCGCACGCGTGGGCGATGGCTTCGCTCTGGTTGCGCAAGACGACAAATGGGGGGCGGTCGACCATTATGGGCGGCTGGTGATTCCTTGTCAGTTCGATATGATCGAATATATGCCTGAGGGGGAAGTGTTTGCGGTCTATAAGGACGAAGAGGTCGGGCTGTATAGTTGGACGGGTGCTTTGGTTGTTCCACCGAGTTATGACCGGATCGAACCTTTTGTTGCCGGAACATCGGTCGGTTGGATTAACTTTGAACATGGACAGATCGGTGCGGATGGTTTGGTGATGGACGATTTGCTGGACAGGGCGTTTGCAAAAGCTGTCGTGTACGATGAAGCCGGAATGTCTGCGGAGGCGCGTGTACAATATAAGAAAATACTGTGTATCGATCCGACTTATGCAATGGTTCATAATAATCTTGGAATAATGGACATTGAAAAAGAAAACTATAAAGAAGGTATGAACCGCCTGAAAATCGCCAATAAACTGGACCCGGAAAATAAAGAGATAGAAGCAAATCTGAAACAAGCCAAGAAAGACCGGCGCGAACGGCGATGGAACCGGGTGGAACAAGGATTCATGACCGCAGCAAACATTATCGGAGTTGCAGCCGGAACGGCATTGGCGGTAGATGGCGTGAAGAACGGTGGGGGCGATGTCGCCTCGATCGGACAGGCGGTTAGTAGTCTGGCGGAAGGTGATGTTGCGGGATATGTGTCGGCAACAAGTAATATGTCGTTGGCAGCCCATGCCGGTGATGGTGGCAATTACGGTGGCGGCGGTGGTTCCGGTGGTGGCGGTGGAAATAACTGTGCCTTCTACCGTTCCGAAATAAAACGACTTTCATCTCGTCTGGCGAACGGGACTAAAGCGAATGCCGGTCGAAAAGGAAGTGCGGCAGGAAAGAATGCAGCCCATTCGATTTCTCCGGATCTGGCAGATGGAGCAACCGCCGGTGATTACCGGGTAATCCATAGCTCGGATCGCTTAAACAATACATACGCGAAATCATTGGAGCAGATGCAGAGGAAGGCGCGACAAGCCGGATGCACATTCTAAGAAGTAAGAAAGGCTGGAAATTTTTTCCGGCCTTTTTTACTTTTTTTCCATTCCTCATGTTATGTTTTCGTTTCTTTGTCGTCATAATAACAGAAATGGAACTCGAAACATTTAAAATAACCGTATTGCCGCTTCGGGAGAAGTTGTTCAATATTTCCAGGCGGATGATGGAAGACAGGTCTGATGCAGAGGATATTGTGCAGGAGACTTTTCTCAAGTTGTGGCAGATACGCGAGAAGCTGGACAGTTATAACAGTGTCGAGGCATTGGCGATACAGGTTGCCAAAAATCTGGCATTAGATAAATTGAAACAGCACCGGCCCGAAGGGACGGATATAACGCAGCTCTCGCTCGATTCGGGTAGCCGGAATCCGGCGGAAGAACTGGAACAGCAAGACACCGTTGCCCGCATCCGTTGGCTGATAGGCAAGCTGCCCTCGCTCCAGCAGACCATTATCCGGATGAAAGACGTAGAAGGTTATGAGTTGGCGGAGATAGCAGAAATAACAGGTACGCAGGTCGAAGCTGTCCGGGTTAATCTTTCGAGAGCGAGAAAAAAGATACGGGAACAATTGGTTAAGGAATTATGAATTTTGAATTTTGAATTATGAATTATGGAAGAGAGGATTAAATATATGGAAGAGTTGCTGGAACGGTATTTTGAAGGTGAAACTTCAGCCGGTGAAGAGCAGCGGATTCGTGCCTTTTTTGCATCCGGGGATGTGCCGGAGCATTTGGCTGCCTATAAGCCTCTGTTTGCTTATTTTGATGAAGAGATCGAACAACTGAAGAAGGAGGAAGCCGCCCCCGCTCGTGCGCTCCACGCAGGATCGCATAAAAGCGAAGCCGGTGTCAGGCGGGCTGTCCTTTATACCCTTTCGGGAGTAGCAGCCTGCGTACTGGCTTTGCTGAGTTTCAGCCGGTTGCTGTTTCCGGCCGATCCCTGTTTCTGTTCCGATAACTATGTCGTGATAAACGGCCGTTGCTATACAGATATTCATACAGTCCGTTCGCTGGCATTTGAAGCGTTGCAGGAGGTGGCCACTCCCGCCGACGAATATTTTCCGGTAGAGGATCAGGATGAAGCTGACCGTCAGATAATAGATAATCAATTAAAAGAGTTAGGAAGCCTTTTTAGTGAAGACGAATAAAAAAACATGTCAAGATGAAACAGTTGAAATATACATTATTAATCATGCTGGCAGCCCTGTTGCTGCTGCCCGCCGGTGCCGGAGCTGTCGAAGCGCAGAAGGACCTGAAGATACAGGATGTCTTTACACGCTATGGCAAAAGAAAGAATGTCACGATGGTGGAACTGTCCAACGAAATGCTGGAAACGTATGGGATGACACGTTATAAGAGCATTACGATCAAGAACGATCCGGAAGCTTTGCGTTTTACCCGCCAGTGTCTCGAAGCCGACCAGCAGGGTGCCCGTAAGATTAAGGAGGTGACGGATGACGGGGGAGTGGTTTCCGCTTATTACCAGCTTCCGGGGAAAAGTCCGGATGTGAACCGTTTTGTCCTGTTCAAGGTCAACTCCAAAGGTGTCATCACGCTGGTCTATATCGAAGGTGAACTGGACAGTGACGACCTGATTACCTTGCTATTCACAGAAAAGAAATTATAAACTGATAAACAATAAAGAATATGAAAAGATTTCTATTGATTATAGCCGCATGCATTCCTGCCCTTGGATTGCTGGCTGCAAATGTTGAATTGATGCCTGCCGACACTGTTATCAAACTGGATAACAAGCGTATCGAAGTGAAGGAGAACGGCGACCGGATGAAGGTGAAAGTGTATGAACTGACCGAAGAGGGCGACTCGATAGATGGTGAAATGATCTTTGAAGGACATTATCTCGACGGGCAGAGCTATGAACGGCGCAAACATATCAAGTCGATCAACATCCCGATCCCGTCCTGGGATAAGGATTTCGACCCGCATTGGGCAGGGTTCGGCATGGGCTTTGCAAACTTTTCCGGTAGCGACGGGGTTAATGATGTAGATGGTGTTTCACTTCGCAGCGGTAATTCGTTGGAATATAATCTGAACTTTATGGAATTCAGTTTCCCGTTTTCCCGCTACAGATGGGCGGTTGTGACAGGTGCCGGTATGCGTTGGAGCCGTTACCGGCTGGATATGAATGCGCATTTCCAGGAAGTGGACGGGATGACGCAGTTGGTGCCTGCTCCCGAAGGTATCGTTTATGATGCCAGCAAATTGAATATTACCAGTTTGACGATTCCTGTATTGTTAGAATGGCAATCTGCCAAACATCGCCGCAAGTCTCCCCGTTTCTTTGTTTCGGGCGGTGTCGTAGGTGTTGTTAAAACAATTTCCTCTTCGAAGATCGTTTACCATGATGCGGATGGCGATAAGCGCAAGAAAAAGATGGATCGGGGCATGAACATCCGTCCGGTGACAATGGATTTCCTGTTCCAGGCAGGTGTCGGCTGCATCGGTTTCTACGCCAAGTATTCGCCGATGGGCCTGTTTGAAAAAGACAAAGGTCCGAAAGTGCATCCCGTTTCGTTAGGAGTACAGATACACCTTTAAAAAGTTTCGTCTTAACGAAGCTGTCGGAAGTTTTCAACAAATTGTTCCTCCGGGATGTTTTATTGCTGTATTAATAAATAAAACACAAATAGTTATGGCTGGAATAATGAAAACTTTATGGGACGAAAGTTCGGAGCTGGAAGACGAAACGCTTACTCCGCATTCAATCTTGTCGGACGATTACACATCTCCGTCCGATGATGAAAAAGGGCTGGACGATGTGATCGACGACCAGAAAGAAGATGACGAAATCATCGATGAAACATTGAAGGTATCGGATAAAAAATGATCTTTTGGCAGTCAGCCCGTTTTTCTCTATGTTTTATAGCATTCTTTAATAGTATAAGGTAGGAAATTATTTTCTTACCTTATATACATATTGAAAATAAATCCCTACTTTTGTGCTCTAAAACATTAAAACAAACCCAACGAAGATGGCTGCAACAAAACGTATTAAGCGTGCATTGGTATCGGTATACCATAAAGATGGATTAGACGAAATTTTAAAGAAACTCCACCGTGAAGGTGTTAGTTTTGTGTCAACAGGTGGTACTCAGAAGTTTATAGAAGATTTGGGACTCCCGTGTGACGCTGTAGAGGACCTGACAGGTTATCCCTCTATCCTGGGTGGACGTGTGAAGACTCTTCACCCGAAAGTGTTTGGCGGTATATTGAACCGTCGTGAGAATGAAGGCGATCAGGCTCAGATTGCCCAATACGAAATTCCTGAAATAGACCTGGTAATTGTCGATCTGTACCCGTTCGAGGAAACAGTTGCTTCCGGTGCGGAAGAACAGGCAATTATCGAAAAGATAGATATAGGCGGTATTTCACTTATCCGTGCCGCTGCGAAAAATTTCAAAGATGTCGTGATCGTTGCATCCAAGGCTCAGTATCAGCCGTTGATGCAGTTGCTGAATGAGAAAGGCGCTGAGACTTCTATCGAAGACCGTAAATGGTTTGCGAAAGAAGCATTCGCTGTTTCATCCGGCTACGACTCTGCGATCTTTAACTACTTCGATGGCTGCGAAGGCTCGCACTTCCGTGCTACGGTAGACGCTCCGATGCACCTGCGTTACGGTGAAAACCCGCATCAGGCTGCTAAGTTCTATGGCAAGTTCAACGATATGTTCGAACAGGTTCATGGTAAGGAAATCTCTTACAACAACCTGCTCGATGTCGATGCTGCCGTTAACCTGATTGATGAGTTTGACGAACTGACGTTCGCCATTCTGAAACATAACAATGCCTGTGGTATTGCATCCCGCGGTAACGTGGTGGACGCATGGAAGGCGGCTCTTGCCGGCGACCCCGTGTCTGCTTTCGGCGGAATCCTGATCACGAACACGACTGTCAACAAGGAAGTGGCAGAAGAAATCAACCAGATTTTCTTCGAAGTGATCATCGCCCCGGCTTACGATGCCGATGCCCTGGAAGTACTGAAACAAAAGAAAAATCGTATCATATTGGTCCGCAAAGAATGCAAGACCTGCCCGATGCAGTTCCGTTCGTTGTTGAACGGTGTGTTAGTGCAGCAGAAAGACCTTAGCATTCAGAGTGAAGCCGATCTGGAGCCGATGACGGAAAAGAAACCGACCGCTCCGGAAGTGGAAGACCTGTTGTTTGCCAACAAGATTGTGAAGAACAGCAAGTCCAACGCTATTACGCTGGTAAAGAACAAACAACTTTGCGCAAGCGGTATCGGACAGACTTCACGTGTGGATTCTTTGAAACAAGCCATTGAGAAGGCTACTTCATTCAATTTCGATCTGAAGGGCGCCGTTATGGCTTCGGATGCATTTTTCCCGTTTGCCGACTGTGTGGAGATCGCCGATAAGGCCGGTATCACTGCCGTTATCCAGCCGGGAGGTTCTATTAACGACAAGCTGTCCGTTGATTATTGCAACGAGCATGGCTTGGCTATGGTGAAGACGGGTGTCCGTCACTTTAAACATTAAATAATTATTCAGTATGGCAATGTGCCAATGTGCCGATTGAGGTACTATTGTTGGCACATTGGCATATTGGTAAATTGATTCATTATTAAAATGGGATTATTTTCTTTCACACAAGAATTGGCAATGGACCTGGGGACTGCCAATACCATTATTACCTGTAATGATAAGATGGTAGTGGATGAGCCTTCGGTGATCGCTCTGGATGCTCGTTCGGAAAAGGTGTTGGCGGTAGGAAGCCAGGCACGCGCAATGTACGAAAAGACCAATCCGAATATCCGTACGGTCCGTCCGCTTCGCGAAGGTGTCATTGCTGATTTCTATGCTGCCGAGCAGATGATGCGCGGACTGATAAAGATGGCAAGCGGACGTAAACGCTGGTTTGCTCCTTCACTTCGTATGGTGATCGGCATTCCGTCGGGAAGTACGGAAGTCGAAATCCGTGCTGTACGTGACTCTGCCGAACATGCGGGCGGCCGTGAAGTCTATATGGTATTTGAACCGATGGCTGCTGCTATCGGGGTTGGAATGGATGTGTTGGCTCCCGAAGGGAATATGATTGTCGATATAGGCGGCGGTACGACCGAGATTGCTGTGATCTCATTAGGCGGTATCGTTTCCAACAAGTCTATCAAGATGGCAGGCGATGACTTGACTAATGATATTGTCGAATACATGCGCCGTCAGCACAATATACGTGTCAGCGAACGTATGGCTGAGCGTATCAAGATCAATGTCGGTTCTGCTTTGAGCATTCTGGAAGATGCACCGGAAGACTTTGAAGTCTGCGGTCCGAACCAGATGACGGCTCTTCCGATGAAAGTGCCCGTTTCCTATCAGGAGATTGCGCATTGCCTGGACAAATCGATTTCCAAGATCGAAGCAGCTGTGTTGAGCGCGCTTGAACAGACACCTCCCGAATTGTATGCCGATATCGTGAAGAACGGTATTTATCTGGCAGGTGGCGGTGCTTTGCTGCGTGGTATCGACAAACGTTTGCGCGATAAGATGGGCATCGAGTTCCATGTGGCAGACGATCCTCTGCATGCTGTTGCAAGAGGAACGGGGATTGCCTTGAAGAATATCGACAAGTTTAATTTCCTTATCCGGTAAATAATATGCCAATATGTCAATGTGCCAATATGCCAATTGAGGTTAGCCCGTGGGCATATTAGTCCATTGGCATATTGGCACATTAGTCTATTGGCACATTATTTATTATGCGTAAACTCCTGGATTTTTTAGTCAGAAAGAGGCATTGGTTCTTATTCATATTGCTCGAGGTTGTGTCGTTGATGCTGGTTTATCAGAATAATGCGTATCAACGGAACATCATGTTCAGCTCTGCGAATGTAATAACCGGGCATATTGCTTCTGTTTCCGGCTATGTCAGTTCTTACTTGAATTTAAGGGAGATAAACCGGGAGTTGTTGGAGCGTAACGGGGAGCTTGAAATGGAGTTGCTCGAATTGCAGGACCAACTGGATATGATGCGTGCCGATACGGTGACATTTTCCGGGTTTGCCCCTGATTCGACCGAGCATTTTCCGTATAGTTTCGTGATGGCGAATGTTGTGAACAACAGTGTTACGCATTTGTCTAATTATATTACGGTTAACAGGGGACGCAAAGATGGCGTCGAACCCGATATGGGTGTCGTTTCGGAACGGGGTGTGGTCGGGATTGTTTCGACTGTTTCCGATCATTTTGCCGTAGTTATCCCTTTGTTGAATCCTAAATTCAGGTTGAGCTGCAAGGTGTTGGGAAGCAGCTATTTCGGAACTTTGAGCTGGAACGGGCGTAATGCACGGTTTGCCAACCTCGACGAATTGCCCCGTCATGTGGAATTTGAGAAAGGAGATACGATTGTAACAAGCGGTTATTCTGCTGTTTTTCCTGCCGGGATAATTGTCGGCAAAGTGGTGGATTTCGAGAAGCAGCATGATGATAACTTCTATTCGCTTGAAGTGGAGTTGGCAACTGATTTCCAGGCTTTGAACAATGTGCGCATTATAAAGAACTACCGTCAGGCGGAGCAAAAAAATATAGAGCAGGAGGCAAAAAGGAATGATTAACAATATACTGCGGGGTTTCTTTTATTTCGTGGTGTTGGTGTTGATACAGGTGTTAGTCCTGAACAACATCCATTTCCTGCGTGTAGCGACACCATTCCTGTATCTTTATTTTATACTGAAAATGCCGGTGGGGACATCGCGGACGAATGTGGTGTTTTTCTCATTCTTGATCGGGCTGGTTATCGATATCTTCTCCAATACACCGGGGATGCATGCGGCAGCTTGTACGTTCGCCGGTTTTATCCGTGAGCCATTGATCCGCTTGTTTATGGGGAAAGATCTGCCGGAAGGAATTTATCCTTCTTATAAGACATTCGGATATGGCGGTTTTTTCCGCTACACACTCTTGTTTGTAGTGATTCATCATGTGACGTTGTTCCTGATCGAGTCGCTGACGTTTTTCGACCCGTTGTTCCTGGCGCTTCGTATCGGGGCGAGTGTGGTAACGACGATTTTATTGATTTGTACGATAGAAGCATTTAATATAGAGTCCCAGAAAAGTGGAGAATAACGTGAAGTATGCACTTGAGAACAGGCGCTATGTGATTGGCGGCGCCGTTGTTCTGCTGGTTCTCATCTTTATCATCCGTCTGTTCTTCCTGCAAGTAGTGAACAACGATTATAAAGCATGGGCTGATAGTAATGCGTTTCTGAAAAAGACTTTAAACCCTTCCCGGGGTATCATCTATGACCGTAACGGGAAACTGCTGGTCTACAACCAGCCTTCCTATGAAGTCATGCTGATTATGCGTGAGATACAGCCGTTCGACACGCTTGACTTCTGCAATATCCTCAGTATCACAAAAGAACAGTTTGAAAAGCGTATAGCCGATATCAAGAACCGGAGGATTAACCCGGGTTATTCTTCTTATGTGCCGCAGGTGTTTATGAATCACCTCTCCGCACAGGAATGTGGCGTTTTACAGGAGAAGCTATATAAATTTCCTGGCTTTTATATCCAGAACCGGACAGTCCGGGAATATGAGTATCCGTATGGAGCCCATTTGTTAGGAAATATCGGGGAGGTGAATCGTGGGGATATAGAAAAAGATCCTTATTATGTGCAGGGGGATAACTCCGGACGTTCAGGGGTGGAACAGTCCTATGAAAAGGTCTTGCGGGGCGTTAAGGGTGTTGAGATTCTGCTACGGGATGCACATGGACGTATAAAAGGACGTTATGAAGAGGGACGGCACGATGTGGCTCCCGTTTCCGGAAAGAACCTGACACTTTCCATCGATATGGAACTGCAGGCATTGGGCGAGAAACTGATGCGTAATAAAAGAGGCAGTATTGTCATGATCGAGCCTGAGACAGGCGAAGTCCTGTGTATGGTTTCTTCTCCGACCTACGATCCCAGCTTATTGGTCGGGCGTCAGCGGGGAAAGAACCATGTGATGCTGGCAAAGAATTCGGATACGCCTTTGCTGAACCGTGCTATTATGGGGAAATACCCTCCGGGATCGACTTTCAAACCGACTCAGGCACTCACTTTCCTGCAGGAAGGAGTGATTACGACAGAGACGCTGTACACTTGTGCACATGGATATACAGGTTCCAGAAACGGAAAACCGGCTTGTCACGGTCATGCCTCTCCTTTGAATGTGACGTATGCGCTGGCAACTTCCTGTAACTCCTTTTTCTGTTGGGGCTTGCGTGATATGATCGACAGTCGGAAACGTTATCCGAATGTAGAAGAGGCTTTTGAAGTTTGGAAGGACTATCTGGTTTCGATGGGATACGGATACCAGTTAGGTGTGGATTTACCAAGTGAGAAAAGAGGCTTTATTCCGAATAGCAAGTATTATGATAAGTATTACAGCCGTTGGAGTTCCAGTACGATCATTTCGATCGCAATCGGGCAAGGAGAAGTCTTGGCAACTCCTTTGCAGATCTGCAACCTGGCGGCAACCATTGCCAACCGGGGCTATTTTGTCACTCCGCATGTCGTGAAGGAAATACAGGATATGCCCTTGGATACGCTTTATACTAATAAACGGCATACGATGGTAGAACGTAGAAACTACGAGATTGTGGCCGAAGGAATGCGGAATGCTGTTTTAGGCGGGACTTGTACGCGTGCAGCCATTCCGGGTATTGAAGTTTGCGGTAAGACCGGTACGGCCGAGAACCCGCATGGGAAAGACCATTCGGCCTTTATCGGGTTTGCTCCTTACCAGAATCCGAAAGTAGCTATCTGCGTCTATGTGGAAAACGGCGGGTTCGGCGCTACTTACGGTGTGCCGATCGGCAAGCTGATGATGGAGAAGTATCTGAAGGGTGAGATATCAGAAGAAAATAAACTGCTGGAAGAGACGATGTCGAATGCAGTAGTATCACCAAACGTTTTATCTTTACCGAATCGTGAATTATAGAAGGAAGACTGAAATATGGAAGACAGTAGACTGGTGGACGATCCTGCTGTATGTGATTCTGATCGTGGCCGGTTGGTTCAGCATCTGTGGCGCCAGCTATGAGTTCGACAACGTGGGGTTGTTCGATCCGTCGGGCCGCCCCGGCTCCCAGTTGATCTGGATGGGGCTGTCGTTCGGGCTGATCTTTGTGATATTGATGTTGGAGAGCGAGTTCTATGATGTGTTTGCTTATCTGATATATGCGGCTATCATTGTCTTGCTGATCGCGACAATCTTTCTGGCTCCCAATATAAAAGGCTCCCATTCATGGCTCGTTTTAGGGCCTATCCGGTTGCAGCCGGCGGAGTTTGCCAAGTTTGCGACGGCGCTTGCAGTAGCCAAAGTGATGAATACGTATGGCTTCAAGTTAACTACGCCCAAAAACTTTATCCTGGTGTTGACACTGATCTTCCTGCCGATGGTTTGTATTTTGTTACAGCAAGAAACCGGTTCGGCACTGGTTTATCTGGCTTTCTTTCTTATGTTGTACAGGGAGGGAATGTCTGGGTATATTCTTTTGGCGGGAGTTTGTGCGGTTATTTTCTTTGTGACCAGTATGAAATTCTCGGATGTAACGGTTGGTGCAACGGCGTTGGGCGAATTACTTGTTTCTTCTATGATCCTGCTGATTACGGTTATCCTGGTGCAGGTGGAGAGAAAAGATACCCGTGCCGTGCAGATTATGTTGGCTGCGACGGCAGTAGCCTTTCTGGGAGGATATGTTGCGTCTTTCTTTGTGCCGGTCGATTATTCCTGGATATCGATGGGGCTGGTCTTACTGATTGCCTGCTACCTGATTTTCCTGTCTGTCCGCAACTGGGTCTGGCATTATGTGCTGATTGCCGTTTTTGCGTTAGGATCGTTGGCTTTCATGTATTCCGTGGACTATGTGTTTACGGATATATTGGAGCCTCATCAGCAGGTGCGTATCAAGGTCTCGTTGGGTTTGGAGGATGATCCGAGTGGTGCCGGTTATAATGTAAACCAGTCGAAGATCGCAATCGGTTCGGGTGGACTTTCCGGAAAAGGTTTCCTGAACGGTACGCAGACTAAGTTGAAATATGTGCCGGAACAGGATACCGACTTTATCTTTTGTACGGTGGGAGAGGAACAGGGATTTGTCGGTGCTTCCATCGTCTTGTTGCTATTTGCCGTTCTGATCCTGCGCCTGATAGCATTGGCCGAGCGGCAGAGTTCCACGTTTAACCGGGTGTACGGATATAGTGTCGCCTCTATTTTCTTTTTCCATTTGGTGATCAATATAGGCATGGTGACGGGACTTACGCCTGTAATTGGCATTCCGCTTCCGTTTTTCAGTTACGGCGGCTCCTCCCTCTGGGGATTTACTATTCTTCTCTTTATCTTCCTTCGCCTGGACGCTTCCCGCCGGGAACGGTAGTACTACTTGGACGGACTGACCGAGAACCCGATTTCCTGTATGCCTTTCAGGGCATCGTCGCGCATTCCCTGGCGGAAGCTGAAGGTATATTGTCCTGCGTGCGGGAATTTGTATTGCGTATGGATGGGGAAACTGCTTTGATATAAAGAGATACCATGTCCGTACCATTTGCCGAACTCATCGGCAAGCACACATTCGATCGTATCGCGGCGGAGCGGACCGATCGGTTGTTCTTCGTTACAGAAAATCCATAAGTTTTGATAGGGATACAGATTGTTGTTCCTTACTTTCAGCGTCAGATCGTAAGGTACGGATATATCTTCCACCTCGAAGGTGAAATAATATTCCTTGTCCTTTTCCCACGTGGTCTTGTCGATTGCCTGGTATTGGTCGTACAAGGCTTCGTTCTCGCAGGAAAAGAACAGGGAACAAATCAATGCGGCAATGATTCCTTTAAGCTTCTGGCTTCGTATCCGGCTTGCTTTCCGGTTTAGTTTCCGGTTTTGCAGCAGGCTTAGCTTGTTGCTGAGGTTTGTCATTATTCGGTTGCTTATCGTTGTTTACTCGATTAGGACGCTGTCTGTTACGGTTGTTCTCGCGATTGTTATCCCGGTTTTCCCGATTATTCTCGCGATTGTTATCCCGGTTTTCCCGATTATTCTCGCGATTGCCGCGTTCCTTGTTGTTATCCCGGGGTTCCCGATTCTCGCGTGGTTCCCGGTTTTCGCGATTCCCGTTACGATTCCCGTTTCTGTTGTTGCGGTTTCCGTTTCCGTTTTTGTTTTCGCCGCCGTTGTTGCTGTTAGCCTTTTCTCCGTTGGACGGTTTGTTGTTTCCTTCGTTGCCGGCTGTTGCATCTTTCGGTTGGTTATCCCTATTGCCGTTAGCTTCCTTGTTTCCGTTTCCATTCCGTTTCTTTTTCTTCTTTTTCAGGGAAGAGTCGAAGCGGGTGACACTGTCCTGTCCCAGAATATCCTGCGCATCGCGTTTAGGCGGTTGCGGTTTGGTGTCGGCTTCGAGCGTAACGGGTTTCGTCCCTTTCTTGTTCATATTGATCACATCGAAAGCACGGTCGGCAGAGATGGTAACCAGATTGGCTGCAAATGACTTGTCCGTAGAATAGGTGATTTCCCGTTTGAAGATATCCGTTTTGAAATGATAATAGTTATTGTCTTTCGTTTCCAGCACCACTTCACGGGAAGGCAGGCGTTTCTGAGCTTCCACATAGGCATCCACTTCGTAGTTGATACAGCATTTCAGCTTGGCGCATTGTCCGGCCAGCTTCTGCGGGTTCATGGAGATGTCCTGATAGCGTGCAGCACCGGTAGCTACGGATACAAAGCTTGTCATCCAGCTGGAACAGCACAACTCGCGTCCGCAAGGTCCGATACCTCCGATACGTCCGGCTTCCTGGCGGGCACCGATCTGCTTCATTTCGATACGCACCCGGAATGCTTCGGCCAGTACTTTGATCAGCTGGCGGAAGTCCACACGCTCGTCGGCAATGTAATAGAAGATCGCCTTATTGCCGTCTCCCTGGTATTCCACGTCACCGATTTTCATGTTCAGCCCGAGGTCGGCGGCAATCTGCCGGGAACGGATCATAGTTGCATGTTCCTTAGCTTTTGCCTCCTCGTATTTCTCAATGTCGGTCGGTTTGGCTTTGCGATAGACTTTCTTGGGCTCGTTTCCTTCGCCGGTGCGGACATTGTTCTTTTTCATCTGGAGAAGAACCAGTTTTCCGGTCAGTGTGACGGTCCCGATGTCATGTCCGGGACTGGCTTCAACTGCGACTATATCTCCTTTTTCCAGAGGAATTTTAGAACTGTTGAGATAATACCCTTTGCGGGTATTTTTGAACTGGACTTCTACATAATCGGTTGCGTTTGCCGCATCGGGCACATCGCAAAGCCAATCGTAGGTGTTCAGTTTATTATTTTGTATTTTGCTGCATCCTTTTTTACCCATGCAGCAACTTCCTGTATTTAATTTGAAATCCATTTGTCTGGTATATATAATGTTTATTGCGCGTACAATTACGCAAAAATAGTCAAAATATTTGGTTTGTAGCAAATGATGCATGAATTATAAAGAGAAAGGGCAAAACAGAGTACTCCGTTTTGCCCTTTCCGATATCATTATCAGCTCTGATTTTAGTCGACCAGACCGTGACTTTTAAATACTTTATGAATTGCTCCCAATGCGTAATCAAGCTGCTCTTTTGTATGAGTTGCCATCAGCGAGAAGCGGATCAACGTATCTTCCGAAGCAACCGCCGGTGCAACAACCGGATTTACAAAGACTCCGGCTTCAAACAATTCCTTAACAATGAGGAATGTCAAGTCGTTGTCACGGATGAACAGCGGGATGATCGGAGTCGATGTATGTCCGATTTCACAACCCATGCTACGGAAACCCTCCAATGCGTAGTGGGTCAGATCCCATAAGTGCTGGATACGTTCCGGTTCGCTCAACATGATATCCAGCGCGGCATCTGCGGCAGCAGTAGCGGCAGGCGTATTACTTGCACTGAAGATATAAGAACGGGAGTGGTGGCGGAGGTAGTTGATGATCGATTCGTCGGCAGCAATGAATCCGCCGATAGAAGCGAACGATTTACTGAATGTACCCATGATCAGGTCGACATCGTTTGTCACGCCGAAATGGTTACAGGTTCCGCGTCCGTGATCTCCGAAAACACCTAATCCGTGTGCTTCGTCAACCATGACGCTTGCATTGTATTTTTTTGCTAATTCAACGATTCCTGGCAGGTTGGCAACATCTCCTTCCATACTGAACACGCCGTCGGTGACAATCAGTTTTACCTTGTCCGGCTCGCATTTCTGGAGTTGCTTTTCCAGCGAATCCATATCGTTGTGCTTAAACTTCAGCTTAGTGGAGAATGAAAGACGGTGTCCTTCAATGATAGATGCGTGGTCCAGTTCATCCCAAAGAATGTAGTCTTCACGTCCTGTCAGGCAGGATACAACACCTAAATTCACTTGAAATCCTGTAGAATACACAATTGCGTCTTCTTTTCCGACAAATTCCGCCAGACGTTTTTCCAACTGAATGTGCAAATCCAGCGTTCCGTTCAGGAAGCGTGAACCGGCACAACCCGTACCATATTTCTTAATGGCATCAATTGCCGCCTCTTTTACTTTCGGATGATTCGTCAAGCCTAAGTAGGCATTGGAACCAAACATCAGAACCTTTTTACCGCTGATCATTACTTCTGTATCCTGATCACTTTCAATCATTCTGAAGTATGGGTAAATTCCTGCGGCCATAGCTCGCTGAGGTGCATCGTACTTTGATAGTTTCTCTTGTAAAAGTTTCATATTATAATTAACAGAGAATGATTTTCTCGCTACGTTGTTACTCTAAAAGATCTCAGGTTTACCGCCTACATAAATATCTATGTTTCGGCAAATCCAGCTGCAAAAGTAGTAAAAAAATAACTTATAGTAGCCGAAATGCTTTAAAAGTTTTACAAAAGCATTATTTTTGTCCTTTCAAAATAAGTAACAACAAGGATGGAGGGACAATCAATCAGTATACAGGCCATAATAAACCCGATTTCGGGTGTCGGTTCGAAGAGAAAGATTCCGAAAATGATCGAACGTGCGTTCGCGAGGGAGAATTGTTCTGTGGAAATCTCTTTTACCGAATATCCCGGTCACGCCAGCGAACTGACGCGGCAGGCTATCGATAAAGGCGTTAATTGCGTGATTGCTGTCGGGGGCGACGGGACTGTAAATGAGATTGCCCGTGCCATGATCCATTCGGACGCCGTGTTGGGAATTATTCCGAAAGGTTCGGGAAACGGCCTGGCACGCGAATTGCATATTCCGATGGATGTGCGCCGTGCGATCGACCTGATCAGAAAAGGACATATTTCGACAATCGACTGTTGCAAGGCAAACGGACGTATCTTTTTCTGTACCTGCGGAGTCGGATTCGACGCGGCGGTCAGCCAGAAGTTTGCCGGTGAGAAACGCCGCGGTTCGCTTACTTATATAAAGAATACGGTAGAAGAATACCTGAGCTACCAGCCCGAACCTTACGAACTGCAGATAGACAGCCAGACAGTCAAGGAAAAGGCTTTCCTGGTTGCTTGCGGCAATGCTTCCCAATATGGGAATAATGCCTTTATCGCTCCCCACGCCAACATACAGGACGGAAAGATGGATATCACCATCCTTTCTCCCTTTGGTCCGCTGGACATTGCTCCGCTGGCCATCCAACTGTTTACCAAACAGATCGACCGTAACAGCAAAATCAAGACATTCACGGGAAAAGAGGTGACGATTATCCGCCAGAAACCGGGAGTCATGCACCTCGACGGCGAGCCGATCATGGCGGACAGCCGTATTGAAATCTCAATTCTTCCCAAATCATTGAACGTATTGACGCCCGAAACTGTTTCATTTACGGCAGAGGTACAGAATTTGTTTGGCGAAGTAACCCGTTTCTTCGATAAGAAACTCCCTTACATCTTCAGATAAAAATCTTTGGTCAGCCGGATGTATTCGTCCGTGTATTGATGCCTTGCAATTTCGATGGTCAACCGGCCGGTCAGCATGAGCGATGCAGATGGTTCGGCCGTCAGCTCGATCAGGATGCGTTTCGGTTGTGCGCCGGGTACAGGGATAACTGAAATTTCCTTTGAAGGAAAAAGATTTTCCTTTCGGATGCACTCCGTGAGGTACTCTTTCCGGTCGTAAGGCAGGATGAGGGCCAGGCGTCCTCCGGGGGTAAGCAGTGCGCGGCTGTCGTGCAGCAACTTATCCAAAGGAAGGGTGTCCGTATGGCGGGCCATGCTGCGTTGTCCGTCCGGACATTTCAGCGAATCGGCGAAATAAGGGGGATTGGAAACGATCAGATCATATTTGCGGGTGGCTACGGATGCAAAATCTGCCAGTGCGGAATGGATGACATGTATCCGTCCGGCAAAGGGAGAGGCTTCCGCATTTTCCTCTGCCTGCAAACAGGCTTCGGCATCTATGTCGATTGCGTCGATATCAGCCTTGCTGCGTTGTGCCAGCATCAGGGCGATCAGTCCGGTTCCCGTACCGATATCCAAGATACGGTTGCACCCCTCGGTGCCTGCCCATGCGCCGAGCAAAACACCGTCGGTTCCTACCTTCATCGCGCACTTATCGTGGCGGATGGTAAACTGTTTGAATTGAAAATAGGGGTTCGGCATGTTTTTATATTTCAACTTTCAACTACAAAAGTAGTCGGTTTGAGTTAAAAATAGTAACTTTGGCACGTTTATTGTACAAAATAGAACTGCGGGCGATAAGAATATTCCGCAACTATGATAAAGAATATATGAAGAGAGATAAAATGACGATGTTTGCCGAGGAGTCTTACAACGATCTGGATGATAACATAGGTATTGTAATGCCTATCCTGACGGAATGTGATGTTGATGAAGACTTTACTGAGGGAGTAGAAAAAGTAGGGGAAGAATTGCCAATCCTTCCGCTTCGGAATATGGTATTGTTTCCTGGCGTAGCCATGCCGGTTATGATCGGACGCCCTAAATCTATGCGCCTTATTAAGGAGGCTGTCCATAAGAAAAAACTGATAGGTGTTGTTTGCCAGAAGGATATGAATACGGAAGATCCGGGAATAGATGACCTGTATCCGACCGGAGTAGTTGCCGATATCGTCCGCGTGCTGGAAATGCCGGACGGGACGACGACTGTAATCCTGCAAGGTAAAAAACGGTTCGAACTGCAAGAACTCTCTGCTACCGATCCTTATCTGATCGGGAAAATCAAGTTGCAGGAAGACGTTATGCCGGATAAATCCGACCGGGAATTTGAAGCGCTTATTTCAACAATCAAAGACTTGACGATCAAGATGCTCGGAGCTGTTTCCGAACCTCCCCGCGATTTGATCTTTTCAATAAAGAATAATAAGAATGTCCTTTACCTGATTAATTTCTCCTGTAGCAATATCCCCAGCGGATCGGCTGAAAAACAGGAATTGCTGTTGATCGGTAATCTGAAGGATAGGGCGTACCGCCTTCTGTTCATCCTGAACCGCGAATATCAGTTGGTGGAATTGAAAAACTCCATCCAGATGAAAACGCACGAGGACATCAACCAGCAACAAAAGGAATATTTCCTCCAACAGCAGATCAAGACGATCCAGGAAGAACTGGGCGGCAATATCAACGAACTGGAGATAAAGGAACTGCGCGAGAAGGCGGCAAAAAAGAAATGGTCGCCTGTCGTAGCCGAAGCTTTCGAGAAAGAGGTGCGCAAACTGGAACGCCTGCATCCGCAATCGCCGGATTTCTCTATACAGACACAATATGTACAGACAATCATCAACCTGCCCTGGAACGAGTTCAGCAAGGATAACTTCAATCTGGCTCATGCCCAGAAGGTGTTGGACCGCGATCATTACGGACTGGAGAAGGTGAAGGAACGTATTATCGAACACTTAGCTGTGTTGAAGCTGAAGGGAGATATGAAATCGCCCATCATCTGCCTGTATGGCCCTCCGGGAGTCGGTAAGACTTCGCTCGGGAAATCCATTGCGGAAGCATTGCACCGCAAGTATGTCCGGGTTTCATTGGGTGGCCTGCACGATGAGGCGGAGATACGCGGCCACCGTCGTACCTATATCGGTGCGATGTCGGGACGTATCATCCAGAACCTGCAAAAAGCCGGAACATCCAATCCTGTCTTTATCCTTGACGAGATCGATAAGGTGACGAACGACTTCAAGGGTGACCCTGCCTCTGCTTTGCTCGAGGTGTTGGACCCGGAACAGAACAATGCATTCCACGATAACTATTTAGATATAGACTACGACCTGAGCAAGGTTATGTTTATCGCCACCGCCAATAATCTGAATACGATTTCCCAGCCGTTGCTGGACCGTATGGAACTGATCGAGGTGAGCGGTTATATCATGGAGGAAAAAGTCGAGATTGCAGCCCGCCACCTTGTTCCGAAACAGTTAGAGATTCACGGCTTGCCGAAGGGTAAAGTGAAGTTCCCGAAAAAGACCTTACAGGCTATAATCGAATCTTATACCCGCGAAAGCGGTGTGCGCGAGTTGGATAAGAAGATTGCCAAGATCATGCGTAAGCTGGCCCGCAAGCTGGCGGGAGACGAGTCGCTCCCGGCACAGATCCGTCCGGAAGATTTGCATGAATATTTAGGGGCTGTCGAATACACCCGCGATAAATACCAGGGCAATGATTATGCCGGTGTCGTCACCGGTCTTGCCTGGACGGCTGTCGGTGGCGAGATCCTGTTCGTTGAATCCAGCCTGAGCAAGGGAAAGGGCTCGAAGCTCACTTTGACAGGTAATTTAGGAGATGTGATGAAAGAATCTGCCATGTTGGCACTCGAGTATATCCATTCGCATGCCGGACTGTTCGATATCAACGAAGAAATGTTTGAAAACTGGAATGTCCATGTCCACGTGCCCGAAGGAGCTATTCCGAAAGATGGTCCGAGTGCCGGTATTACGATGGTTACTTCGTTGGTGTCTGCCTTTACGCAACGTAAAGTACGCAGTAACCTGGCTATGACCGGCGAGATCACGTTGCGTGGCAAGGTGCTTCCGGTTGGCGGCATCAAGGAAAAGATTCTGGCTGCCAAACGTGCAGGTATCAAAGAACTGATCCTCTGTAAGGAAAACCAAAAGGATATCGACGAGATCAAGCCCGATTACCTGAAAGGCCTGACTTTCCACTATGTGGAAGACATCCGTCAGGTGGTTGACCTGGCTTTGCTGAAAGAGAAGGTGGCGAATCCGCTGTTCTGATAAACGCCGGTCCTCTATTGCATGTTACGGCTGTATTCTTTGCATGTCACAACTGTCTTCCTACTATGTTACAGTTGGATTTCTTTTGTTTCACGGCTGTGACATGAATAGCGGGTAGGTATGGAGGGGGCGCACATCCCGCATCATTCATTCTATCTGCCGGGTTATTCCTTCCTTTACGGCAGCCCCATGCTGCAGGCTCTCTTTTTAGAGCTTAGAGGCAAAGCCTATTCCTCAGTAGACTTTAATCCCTTTAATAGGGTTACTTGTAGAATACAAAAAGAGGCGTACCGGAATCCGATATGCCTCTTTGTTATATGGTTCAGTTTAATCTGGCTTATTCTTTTGTCTCTTCAACCGGAGCTTCCTCTTCTGCAGCCGGTTCTTCCGGGGTGAAATCTGTGATGCCGGCACCGATCAGGATGTTGTACCAAGAGATCAGTTTCTTGATGTCGCTCGGATAAACGCGTTCACGGTCGAAGGTCGGAAGAACTTCTGCGAAATAGGCACGCAGTTCGTCCGGTTTGGCGGAGGTGGGGATAGAGGCTTTCTCTCCGTTTTCCTTATTCTTGACACTGGTCAGCACTTCATGCAAAGGCACTTCCGCGTCATCGGTGTAAATCGCGATGTCTCCTAATGAGATTACTTTATCTTTTGCGTATGCAGGAACTCTTTTCTTGTCTGCTAACGACTCAACAATCAGCATGTTTTTCCCATGGGAAACCAATTTAAACAATCCCGGTTTACCCGAGATAGACAAAATCGTCTTCAACATAATACTTCGTTTTTCTAAATAGTGTTTAACTTTCGTGCTGCAAATGTAGTATAACTGACGGGAATATCCGGCAGTTTTGAGCATATTTTCTTGTTTCTAATGATTATTCACTATCGGGAACGCAGTTTTTCCAGAAAGGCAGTCACCTGCGGGAGTAATGCCTGCTTGCCGTCGTTGAAGATTACATAGTCCGATTTCTCTTTTTTCACCTCGTCCGGTAATTGGCTGCCGATACGGCGTATGACCTCTTCACGCGACGCGGCATCGCGTTCCAGCACCCGCCGGATGCGCACTTCCATCGGGGCGTACACCATCAGGCTTACGTCTACGGCCCGGTTGAAGCCTGATTCGAAAAGGATGGCCGACTCGATCGCGCATAGCGGTGTGTCCTGCTTATCCGCCCAGGCTTGGAAATGGCGGTTTACCTCCGGATGGATAATGGCGTTTACCTCTTTCAGCCGATCGGGATTGCCGAATATATGGGATGCAAGTTGCTTTTTATCCAGTCCTTCAGCGGTATAAAGTGTTTCGCCGAACAGGGCGGTCAGCTTTTCGCGTATGACAGGGGATGTCTCTGTCAGTTGCTTGCTCTCCGTATCGGCAATGTAAACCGGTACTCCTGACAATTCCAGCAGTGAAGCGATAACCGATTTGCCGCTTCCTATCCCTCCTGTGATTCCGATCTTAATCATTTGATTTGGTCTGTTCCAGTATAAATTCGATCCGGTCGGGGGCAATCGTGGCAATGTCCACTCCTGCCGGTTTTTTATTCAGCTTGAGAGGCAGGGTGCCGGAGACGTTTTGTTCCAGGTCCGCAAAGGAGATACGTATCTCGAAATCATCGGCCGAGACATTCTTAAAACGGGAAAGAGGCACACTGCAGCTTACCTTTACGACAGACGGGAATGTACGTAGCGTGTAATGGGGAGGCAAGTCGGTACAGATAACCGGGATTTCCAGTGTCTTTTCCGTATATTCCTCTATCGGAACAGTCACGGATACACTTGCCGGATCGAATGTCGTACCGTCTATCTTTTGTAGCTGGACGTTGCGTGTGATGGTCTTGTTTCCTTTCTTGATTTCGGTAAAGACCGTTTTGACTTCTTTCAAAGTATCCAGCACGACGTCACTGGCATAGACGCTGATGTTATGGGGCGTAATGGTAATATCGCCGGATATTTTGAAGCCCGCATTTGTCCGGATCGTTCCGTTGAATACGACCGGTATATCCTTTTTGATACGTTTGCTGTAAGCCACCTCGATCTGTTGAGGTTCGAAACTGACGAGTGAAGTGGTGGCGATCAGTTGTTTCTTTATGTCACTCTCGATACTTTTCCGGTTGATGACCAGTTTTCCGGTCTTTTCCGGTTGATCTTTCATGTTCGCTTCGATCGGGGCAAACGACCGTCCGAAGGAGTAGTTCAGCAACACACTCCCCTTATCTTTCACCTTTACGGTAATGGCTTCAGGCGGCGTTTCCGTAAAAGAGATGTCAGGCGGTACATTCTTGTATTTGACCGGAATGTTGATGTCTATTTCATACTCTTGTTGCAAGCTCTGGAGTAGCCAGAAACCTAATGCAAGCAGTACAAAAAAGAAAAAGATCAAGGCTTCTTTCCACTTCTGTCGGTGAAGAAAAGCCTTAATCTCTATCCGGATAGACTTGAATGTTTGATTTATTTGTCCAAGTCGTGACATAGGTTCCCGTTGTTTATTTTTGCTGTGCGTCTTCTGCAGATGCAAAAACAGAAGTTTTGTCTACACGGATGCGTACACCATCAGAAATTTCAATCAACATATATGTGTCACCGATTTCCTTAATCTTTCCGTAGATACCTCCGGCTGTGATCACTTTGTCTCCCGCTTTCAATGCTTCGCGGGCTTTCTGAATTTCTTTTTGTTTCTTTTGCTGCGGACGGATCATGAAGAAATAGAAGATCGCAACAATGACAACCATCATCAAAATACCAGACCACTGCTGACCTCCAGCAGCTGCCTGGAGTAAAATAGTAAGTAAGCTCATATAACTATAAACATTAATAAGTTAATATCAATTCGATACTGTCACAAATGTAAGGATAATAATTAATCTTTGAGCAATAACTTTTCTTTTTTTAACTCGCTGACTACAGAATCCAGAATGCCGTTGATAAACGTGCCGCTTTTAGGTGTGCTGTAGTATTTTGCGGTGTCGATATACTCGTTCAGTGTCACATTGATGGGGATCGACGGGAATGTCATGATTTCGGCCAGTGCGACCTGCATGATAATGAGGTCCATATTGGCGATACGTTCGGTTTCCCAGTTTTTCATGTGCCTGTTGATGCGTTCGCGGTATTGGCTGCCGTTCATCAGTGATTGGCGGAACAGTTTGATGGCGAACGACTGGTCTTCGAGATCCTTGAACATCGGCAACAGTTTTTGTTTGCTTCCGGCCTTTTCATCGAATTGCTTGATCGTTTTCAGCGTGAATGTTTCGATGATGGAGATATCGTCATTCCAGTAGATGCTTTTGTCTTGCAGGTAATCGTCGATGGTTTCGTTGCCGCAGATCAGTTTCTTGAACACGGTACGCCAGAACTCCTTGTCTGTTTCGTATGAATCGTTCTCGTTGTTCAGATATTCGCTGTACTGTTCGGACGAAAGGATCAGATCGAGCACCATCCGGATGAAGTCTTCATCGTTATCCCATGAGATACCCTGTTCGGCCACATACTTCTGCAAGGCCTCGTTTTCTGCAATCTGGGCGGCGAAACGATTGTCTACCAGACGGGTGTTCGGATTCAGTTCCGCATCTGTCGGCATGTATTTGTTCTTACGGACGTCCAGGATGCGTTTTTGCAGATTAGTTACAGCGACAATTAGAAGAAGGAAATAATGATATAAGTCATAAGACTTTCTAAGACTGAAAAGCAATTCGTTTTCCGCTACTTTGAGGTCGTTGTTTCCATTTTGATAGTAAGAATATACTATCTGTAAAACTTTAATGCGGATTAAAATTCTGTTGATCATCGTTTGAAGGAACTACTTGTTATAAATTAGGCTGCAAAGTTAGTCATTCTTTTGATAAAAGCTCTTTGCTTCGCTTAATTTTATGCGCATTCGCGATTATTTTGTAAGAACTTGATTTTTTATGTGCATTTTGATGCGTTAAAATAGTTGTTGTTTAAAAAAAAATGCACATATTTGAAGCAAGTTATGATAAATGGGTGGGTGTTTAACGAATGTTTGCTATAATGGAAGACTCGGTGAAGAAAATGCAGGTTGAAGGTGGTGACAAAGAGATTTTATACTCTAAAACCATTAAAGCAGGAAAAAGAATCTATTATCTGGATGTAAAGAAGAATCTGAAAGACGATTTATTCCTGGCTGTGACGGAAAGTAAGAAGGTGCAGCCGAAGGTCGGTACTCAGGTCTCTTTTGAAAAACATAAGATTTTCCTGTACAAAGAGGACTTTGATAAGTTCATGGATGGAATGAATGATGTAATCAATTACATTAAACAATGCAGGGCGGGAGGAAGCCCGGTAGAAGTGTCGGATAACGACCAGCTGGCTGATGAGTCAGATGAAATAAAGCTGGATATCGATTTCTGACGGAATTGGGGAAAATGGAGTAAAATAATAACGGGCTGTTCCGGAAGGAAACAGCCCGTTATCTTTATAGGCCCTGTAAAAGGAAGCCTATTTTGTTGCGGTTATGCTTCCGGATGGATTGCTTCAGTAGGACAAGCGTCTGCGCAAGTTCCACAATCAGTACACATTTCAGGGTCGATATGATATTTATCACCTTCTGAAATTGCTCCTACCGGACATTCGTCAATACAAGTACCGCAAGCGATACAATCGTCACTAATTACGTAAGCCATTTTTTTAAACGTTTAAATTGATAACTATTAGTTCGTGCAAAAATAGAGCTTTCTTTGTATTAAAAAAAGATCTGCCCCTTTATTTTGTCGAAATAAATGCATTTTTGCAATAAGTCGGGTTCTTTCCCGTTATAATTCAAAATTACGAAAAGAATTGAGACGTCTACTATTTATTATATGTGTATTCTTTCTGGCTGTTACCACTGTGATGGGGCAGAAAGAAAAGGTAAAGAACCAGCCCTATGCGGATTTGAAGTGGTTCCATTTGGGCTTTCATGTGGGTATTCATGCACAGGATTTGATATTGACCAATACCGGTGTTGCCACGGATGGTGAAACCTGGTATGCCGAGATTCCGAGCTATTCACCCGGATTCAGTGTCGGTGTGATCGGAGATATGTACCTGAATCCTTATTTCAGCCTGCGCTTTACGCCGACAATCCATTTTGGCGATAAGAAATTTGTGTTTCGTCGGCCGGAGATGGAAGGAGTAGAGGGGACAGAAGACAATCCGGTGATAAGCCAGTATTCCACATCTGTCCGTTCCAATTACCTGACTTTCCCGTTGGATGTGAAGTACAGCGCTTTTCGTGTGAATAACTACCGGCCTTATCTGATTGGCGGTATCTACGGCGCGTTCGACTTAGGACGTAAAAAAGGAAATCCGATCCTGTTGAAGGGAACGGACTTCGGTGTTGAATTCGGTATCGGATGTGATATTTATCTTCCGTTCTTTAAACTATGTCCGGAACTTAAATTCAGCTTCGGACTTGTCGATCTGCTGGAAAAAGACAGGGGCGACCTGACGGACCCGGAATTGATCAAATATCCGAATTCCCTTTCCAAGGCAACTTCCCGGATGGTGACGCTGACCTTCAATTTCGAATAAAGAGTTCTATATAGATGTAGCAGGCCGGAACAGCCAGCATGACACTGTCGAAACGGTCCAGCATTCCGCCGTGACCCGGCAATACGTTTCCGGAATCTTTCACACTGAGCGTACGTTTCAGCAACGATTCGATCAAGTCTCCCCAAGTCCCGAATAGAACGACTGTCGCAGCCAGCCCGAGCCAGTTGTACCGGCTGATTTCCGGTGCATACCAGGCAAAAACCTGTGAAGAAGCCAATACGAGGATTAACCCGCCGAAGAAACCTTCCCACGACTTTTTAGGGGAGATGCGTTCAAACAATTTTCTTTTTCCGATCAGGGAGCCAACCAGATAAGCTCCGGTGTCGTCCAGCCAGACAAAAATAAAAATGGCCATGATGAAAAGTGGCGTATAGCTCATGACGCCGGGTGTTCCGGGTTCTGCCCCGATGAAGTTCAACATGGAAAAAGATCCGGCACAATATACTTGGGCAAACAGTGTAAATGCCCAGTTGTTGATCGGGTTCGGCGCTTTATAGTAAAGTTCCGCAATCATCGTCAGCATAATGAAAAGCAGGTAAGGAAGAAATATTTTTCCGTCCGCCAGTCCGTTAGCATAGACGAAAGTCGCTATGAACAGATAGACGCCGCCCACTACGTTCATCGTCCGTTGCAGGTCCGCATTTTCATAATGTTTGACCAGTCCACCGAATTCCCAAAGGGTTAATCCTGTTATGACACAAAAGAGAATGAGGAAGAAAATAGGATGGACGCAAATGGCACTGACCAGTACCACTACGAATATTATGCCGGTTAACGCTCGTATAATCAGATTTCTCAAGGCAGTAGTGTTTTGTTTATTGATTTATTATCGGTACAAATATAAGGAATAAATTAATTCCATGCCCATGAAACCGGAAATGGATGCCCATGAAACCGAAGACGGATGGGCATGGAATTATTTGTTAGTTTGCTTCTGCTATATTTGCTTCTTTTGCTTCCTCTTTTTTGCCATTGGCTTTTTCCTGTAGTTCGAGGATTTCTTCCGAACGGGAAACCCAAGCGCGTTTACCGAAGATATGTTCGACGTCTTCTGTATAAATAACTTCGCGTTCCAACAATACCTGTGCCAGCTGATTGTGTCCTTCGGCATATGCCTGCAGGATACTTTTGGCCCGTTCGTACTGTTCGTTGACGATCTTCTGTACTTCGAGGTCGATCAGACGTGCCGTCTCTTCGCTATATGGCTTGGTAAAGCCCCAGTCCTGGCCGCTCGAATCGTAGTAATTCAGGTTCGGCAGCCGTTCGCTCATACCGAAATAAACAACCATTGCGTAGGCCTGCTTGGTCACACGTTCCAGGTCATTGGAAGCACCGGTCGATATTTTTCCTAAGAAAAGTTCTTCGGCGGCACGCCCTCCCAAAGTCGCACACATTTCGTCCAGCAACTGCTCGCGGGTTGTGATCTGGCGCTCTTCCGGCAAGTACCAGGCGGCGCCTAATGCTTTGCCGCGAGGAACAATCGTCACTTTCACCAGCGGATTGGCATGTTCTAACAACCAGCTCAATGTCGCATGCCCTGCTTCGTGGTTGGCGATACATTGGCGTTCGTCGGCTGTCGTTATTTTGGTTCGCTTTTCCAGACCACCGACGATGCGGTCCACCGCATTCATAAAGTCGTCCTTCTGGACAAACTTTTTACCGCTACGGGCGGCGATCAAAGCTGCCTCATTACATACGTTGGCTATATCCGCACCTGAAAAACCGGGTGTCTGGCGTGCCAAAAACTCGGCATCTACGCTTTCGTCTATTTTGATCGGACGCAGATGTACGCCGAATATTTCCTTACGTTCGTTCAAGTCCGGCAATTCCACATGTATCTGGCGGTCGAAACGTCCGGCGCGTAATAACGCCTTGTCCAGAATATCGGCACGGTTGGTTGCTGCCAGGATGATCACACCGCTGTTGGAACCGAAACCGTCCATTTCCGTCAGCAACTGGTTCAATGTGTTCTCGCGCTCGTCGTTACTGTTCATGTTCGCATTCTTACCGCGGGCACGGCCTACGGCATCGATCTCGTCGATAAAAACGATACAAGGAGCTTTCTCTTTGGCTTGGCGGAACAGGTCGCGTACGCGGGATGCGCCCACGCCGACGAACATTTCCACGAAGTCGGAACCTGACAACGAGAAGAACGGAACGTTAGCTTCTCCCGCTACAGCTTTAGCCAATAGTGTTTTACCTGTTCCCGGAGGACCCACGAGCAATGCGCCTTTAGGAATCTTACCTCCTAATTCTGTATATTTTTCAGGGTTTTTGAGGAAGGAAACAATCTCTTCCACCTCCTGTTTGGCTTCGGCCAGGCCGGCAACATCTTTGAATGTCACTTTCCCGTCGTTATCCTTGTCGAATAGTTGCGCTTTTGCTTTTCCAACACTGAATACACCGCCGGGACCGCCGCTCGTTCCTCCCGACATACGTCTCATCAAGAAGATCCAGACAACGATGATCAGCAGGATCGGACCGAACGAAACAAGGAAATTCCAGATCGCATCGTCTCCTTCTTCAAAGCTGACTTGTGTATTGATATGGTTATCTGCGACAGCCTTGTCGTAGAAATCCGAAAATTTGTCAGCCGATGGTATTTTGACATACACTTTCGGGTTGGTGCCCAATGCTGCGCTGTCTCTTTTAAAAACCAGACCTTTCTGGCCGTTTTTAACTGTCGCTTCAACTAAATTCTTTTTATTGTAGACGACCATCCGGTCAAATACGTTCTCTTGAGCCAGCTTTTGAAATTCTGTCCAGCCTAATTCCTTAGAAGCCGAAGAATCGTTTGTAAGATATAAAGCGATAAGCATCATAAAGATAAGTCCGTACATCCAATAGAGATTGAATTTGAACATCTTTTGCTTATTGTTCTTCGGTGCTTTGTTAAACATGTCGTTTTTATTTTCCATATATGATTATCTCTATACTATGTGAGACCGGTGATTAATCGAGATCGGCAATTTGAGTCAATTTGGCATCCGACCAAAGGTTCTCCAAATTATAAAACTCGCGTAGTTCCGGTAAAAATATATGTACAAGAACCGTGCCATAATCCATCCCGATCCATTCGGCCCGCTGTGAACCATCTATCGAAAGCGGTTTTTCACCTGCCTCGCGACGGGCAAAATCCCAAACTGAATCAGATAATGCGGAAACCTGGGTAGGAGTGTTCCCTTCGCAGATCACCATATGTTGGCAAATTGCGCCGGATAATCGGGTTAAGTCTACGGTTACAATATTTTTGCCTTTCTTTTCCTGTAGGCCTTCTACAATCGTTTTAACTAATGCTTCTGTTTGATCCATCTATTTTTTATTAGTAATATTCAAGGACGCAAATATACTTCTTAAATTTATTATGTCGGTGATTTCCTCCTATTAATATATGTATATACTTGCAAAATCAAAACAAGCAGGCAAAGAAAAAAGTTTATGAATGAAAAAATATTGTCGCAACGTTTGTTTATTTTGAAAAAGTATGTACTTTTGCACTCGCTAACAAGGGAGTTAGTTATTTCAAATTGTTCAATGGTGTAATGGCAGCACAACAGATTCTGGTCCTGTTAGTCCAAGTTCGAGTCTTGGTTGAACAACTTTACGAAAATAAACGATTCCTTTAGTCAGAAACACTTTGTTCAATGGTGTAATGGCAGCACAACAGATTCTGGTCCTGTTAGTCCAGGTTCGAGTCCTGGTTGAACAACATAAAAAAGTCCGTCATTCGTTTGAGTGACGGACTTTTTTTATCGGGTTATTTGTATCTTACCCATTTGATCATTTCTTTGATACTCGGCTTTTTACCATACATCAGGATTCCTACACGGTAGATTTTGGCAGAGAACCAAACGATGAATATCGCAGTTGCGAACAACAAGGCAAATGAAACGACCAGTTCCCATACCGGAATGTCGAACGGCAGGCGGACCATCATTACGATAGGAGAGGTGAACGGAATCATCGAACACCAGAATGCCAACGGACCGTCCGGATTATTCATACTGTAGATGCCGGCATACAAGCTGAACGCCATCAAAAGCATAATCGGTGTCATGAACTGCTGCGTGTCTTCCTGCTGTTCCAGGGCGCTGCCGATAGCGGCAAACAGAGCTGCATACAGCAAATATCCTCCGATAAAATAGAGCACGAAACAAATGCCGATCATACCGAAGTTGATGGAATTGATAATTTCCTGTATCTGTATGCTTATGTCGGAAGAACCGGCAGCCATGTCTCCTACACCTTGTGCGGCCATTTGCGCCGTCATGACATCCTCAGGCGAAGCGCTGCCACCGAAGAAGAAGAGGCTTCCGGATATCAGAACGCTTGTCAGGATGCCCCACAGGAATACTTGTGTCAGCCCGACGAAACCGATACCGATGATTTTACCCATCATCAGGTCGTATGGTTTGACGGACGAGATCATGACTTCTATGATACGGTTCGTTTTTTCTTCCATCACACCCTGCATCACCATCGAACCGTACATAATAATGAACATATAGATGATAAATGTCAGGATCATGCCTAAGATTGAAGCGACTTCGGCAGAGGTGCTTTTCTCGCCCCCGTCTTCATCCCATTTGATCGTCTTGATATTGAAGTTGATCTTGCTGTCTTCGATGATCTGTTTCAGGTTGTCGATGTTGTATGAAGCCAGTTTTTCGTCTTTCAGATATTCGGACAATGTCTTGTCGATCGTATTCTTCAACCCCATCGGGATTTGCTTCTTGGAGTAGAGCGTGGCGGCAGCCGGGTTTTGCAACAAATCGTCCGTGATATTCAGAAAGGCGAATATTTCCTTGTCCGGATTTTTACGATACTCTTCCAGGCTGGAACCTTTTTCGGTTATAAAGGTATATTCTTCCGTGTTTTTGAACAGAGGCGCATATTTGCCGGTTGCGTCGATAATGGCTACCTGTTTGGCCTCATCCCCTTTGATGGTGGAGAGCCACAACGGGACGAACACCAGGGCGGCAAACAGGAACGGCGTCAGGAAAGTCAGCAGCAGGAATGATTTTTTGCTGACACGACGAAGGTATTCTCTTTTGATAATAAGTCCTATCTTATTCATGCTTGCGTAGTATTTGTACCGGAAACGGTGTTAATAAATATGTCGTTCATCGAAGGAATCTCTTCCGTGAAGGAAATAATCTCGGTCTGTCCGGCCAATGCGGAAAGAAGGGCGGAGTTGGATATCTCCGGTTCTTTATGGATGCGCACTTCACTTGTTCCGGCGAGGTCCTTTTCCGTCAGCAGGCTGAACATTTCCGGTATTTCCTGCAATCTTCCCGATTCGGTATGGAAACGGACGGTGAAATTGTTGGTACGGAAACGGCTTTTCACTTCTGTCACATTGCCTGAAAGAACCACCTGCGAGCGGTTGATCAGGGCGATATTATCGCATATCTCTTCAACGGATGACATATTGTGTGTGGAAAAGATGATCGTGTGTCCGGCATCTTTCAGCTCCAGTATCTCTTTTTTCAGCAATTCGGCATTCACCGGGTCGAAGCCGCTGAACGGTTCGTCGAATATGAGCAGCTTAGGCTCATGGATGATGGTGATGATAAACTGCACCTTTTGTTGCATCCCTTTGGATAACTCTTCCAGTTTCTTGTTCCACCAAGGCATGATGTCGAATTTCTCAAACCAGTGCGTCAGCCGCGTACGTGCTTCCTGGTAGGAGAGTCCTTTGAGCTGTGCCAGATAGATGGCCTGTTCACCGACTTTCATTTTCTTGTAAAGGCCGCGTTCTTCCGGCAGATAGCCGATCTGGTAGATGTCTTCCGGCTGCGACTCGCGTCCGTTGAAGCGGACAAGGCCGCTGTCGGGGGCGGTGATGCGGTTGATGATGCGGATCAGTGTGGTCTTTCCGGCGCCGTTCGGCCCTAACAACCCGAAGACTTTCCCTTCGGGGACCTGGATGCTGACCTTGTTAAGGGCGAGATGGTTGGCGTATTGCTTTACCACGTCTTCCGTTTCTAAAAAGTTCATAGGCATTACATTTTTAATATGATTCTTTCTCCCAATTCTTTACTTAATACATTTTTTATCTCGTTCAGGCGAGTGAGCTTTTTCATCAGCTCGAATACCTGATCCATGTCCCCTTTCGTTTGCGTCTCTTTGATCTGTGCCTGTACTTCCTTGATCTGGCTGAGGATGTAAGCATCCTTGAAGCCGTAGAGTTCGCGGATCACTAACGAATCGAGTTTCTCCTCTTCCGTTTCCAGCTCCCTGTATTTGGTGTGATACTTGCTGAGCTGATACTTTTCACTGATCAGGTTGGCGGCAAGGCGGCTCACATTCGGATCCGGATGGGCCAGGAAATAACGGTGCGCCACGAACCCTTCCGACTGGCAACGGTCGGCCGCTTCATCCATCATACCTTTGAAAAGAGGCGTGTAGAAGGTGAGGTCGTCGCGCTCCAACTCCGAACGGATATATTCGGCAACACGGATAATCACCTCTTCATTTGTCTCTTCGTCCGTGTACTGGAACAGGATGCGTTCGCCATAGCGTACGATATACCGCAGTAAGGCAACTTCATACACTTCATAGGGTGAGCGCTTCGGCTGCACCGGTATGTTTACCGATGGAGCGGCGGGCGGTGGAGATGGA
>QWCH01000713.1_pt1 | contig 57789 bp, 46 predicted proteins | sample 1972671 | NCBI WGS metagenome assembly QWCH01 (sample SAMN09866713, study PRJNA288562) | Human gut metagenome isolate term3_stool, whole genome shotgun sequencing... | isolation source: gut | host: Homo sapiens | place: USA: California
GCCCCTAAAATTTCCTTGGGATATTTGGAACGCAGTCCGCCTTCGTCTGCAAATATTCGATTCTCCGGGAGTTAAGGTTTATCACTTTGCTGTTGTTTCCGGTTTTCAACAATCAAATTGTATGCTTTTCGATATGGGCTCGGCACCTCATTTTCTCTGTTGTCATCCGAATGGGCTAAAATCGTGAAAAGAGTCAATCCAAAATCGATCAAGATTTCGGATGAAATAGAAAAACAGTCGAAACAGGGGGTTAATGTATATTTTTCAATTTGCAGAAGGTCCAAAACTAAGAATAAGTGAGCTATGTATAGACTACAAGGATGGTGTCCCAACGGTGAAATGGGCGGAGCTGGATTCAATATTATACTGACGCCTAAATGGAAAGAAGCTGTTGCTAAATCAGAGATAAATCAAGAAAAAGTCGATAATCTGATACAAAACACCGGCAATTACATTCTAAAAGGGCATCGAAGGGACACAGTAGAGAAGCACATGCTTCCCTGTTATCTTCGGGTAACTTGGGGAGAGTGGGGTCCGGAGCATATAACTGTACCGGGTAATGCCTGCGGACTGGATATTGATACACGTTGCCCCGGATGCTTACCGGAAGAGGTTGCTCTTACTCCTCACAATGTCGATTCTGTCTACCAAGCATCTATGATATTGACAATATTTACGCGAATTGCGGAAATATTGGAATCAGAGGAATGGATACGAAATAATTAATATCTCACTAATTTAATGAGTGCTCCTTCTTTTTCAAACAAAAGGGGATAATTATTAATACGGGCACTTATTTGGCTTGGGGGAACTGGATCAGAATCAACTTTACGGTGATATAATCCACGCTTATTGACTTCATCAGCAATTTCACGACTTGTCATAGGACGATCAGATTCTTTCAAAATGATTTCAATAGCTTCATGTAGTTTCAATTCCATAACTGTATAATTTTAATGATGATGACAAATATAAGAAATTCTAAATACAAATGAGTATGAAAAAGATAATGTTCAATGACCGTTTCCTGCTGACCAATGCGGTAATAGAAGGCACGAAAACCATGGCACGCCGATTCATTAACGGTAATTATTCCTCAATCATTATTTCGGAAGGTAAACATATAGGAGTGGTAGGCGATGGAAAAGAATATGTACGAATTTTGCAATAATTGATTTATTCGTTAAGTTTGTCAGAAATCAATATACAACAATAGCTATGCACATATATCAAGGCAAAGTCAACCCACAGTCAAAGATTTATCCCAACCAAAAGATCAATCAACAAGTCGAGTTTGTAGATAATCGGGGTAATCAACAAACTATTTTAAAAAATATAATTCAGAGGCAACCTTGCCGAGTAGTTCAAGCCCGATCTATATTTAAGTTTAATGAGACACCGGATGGAAAAGGAAGAGCCTCAAAGATTCATGCAGAAATATATAGTCCGGATACAAAATTTGATGGAGGAATCCCTAAAGTAAATCCTATAGGTTGGAATTGGTTGTCTGATCATGCACGAAAAACCAACTGGGTTAGGTTTCATATTCTTAATCAATTCTTGGGAGGATCTGGAAGATGCAAGGCGAATTTAATACCTACAAATAAGAAAGCCAATAACGGAACCCAGTGGAGAGAATATGAAGATAAACTAAAAGAAGAGGCTGCAAAGAATTTAGTTATATATGATGCCCAAATTCCAGGATATCACGATTTTCCAGGTGAACCGGTAAATGGTTTCCCTACAGGAATAGAGGCACGTGCCGAGATCCAAAATCCGGATACAAAAGAGCCTCTGCGCTATATTCCTGAAAGTGGACTTGAAATAATGCCCCTTGCCTCTCCTTCTCCGTCTGAAGGATTGAATTTAGGCGAGAGAGAACTAAAATTATTAGATGTTATAGAAAAAGAATCTCCTAATGCGAGAAAGGCACGGTTAAGACGAGTTTATCTAAATTTAGCTTTAAACAAGCGGATTGTCGAAATTGTTAATGGAAATCAAGATCTCAACAAGATATCTTGGCGTCGGATTTTTGATTTAGTTCGTCATATTCAAGATATACGGAGTTCTCCTGAAGTATATGGTTCCTTTGTACCTATAGCAGAAAATGCATTAAGATGCATAATAGAATATTATCCCTCTTATAGACGAACGTGTCCAATATGACTCACTTCACGAAAGTAGTGAAGCATTTGAATAGAACAGCGAAGCCGCCTGGGGGCATCCAGACGGCTTCTGTAAACTCTCACACGGTGCCGTATAAGTAGTATTTAACCTGTGTTCTACAAAGGTAGGACTTAATCTTAAAACAATTACAACTATGAGTGCACAAATTTTTAACCTTGCAACAAACCGATATCCGTCCTACACAAATCGGTTGTCTATTAACCATAGCTCCAAAGGTATTCTTTTCTGCGATTTTGCGACAGAATACCTATCTAAATGTCACAAAACAGAAAAGGCTAAGAAAGCCTATCGGGATGCGCTTCGGCATTTCATCAAGTTTTGTAAATTGAACAATCTCTCTCCTTTTACTTATCAACTCGGAATGGAAATGATGGATAATTTCGTTTACTACTTACAAGCTACAACTAAGCTGATGAGTTCAACGGTCTGTAATCATTTAGTAAGAATCAAGACATTGATAAAAATGGCATCCATTACGCATGGTGTAGCGAAACCGGAACATCTGCATACTCTAAGTTGTGGATGTCTTCCAAAGGTGAATATGATCCTTGTCCTGATGGTTGGCGAGTACCAACTAAAGATGAACTTAATACATTGTATAGTGCTTCCTATAAGCTAAAAGGATATAAAGATGGAGTATTTGGCTACTTCTTTGGCAATAATAGTCAAGACACTATGTTTGTCCCATTCCAGCCGATGGAAGGGTGGGGCATCGGAACTCTTGATGCTTCATTTGTTGCTATACTTTCATGCACATTAGGAGCTAACAACTCTCATTATCTACTTGATTTCATGAAAGGCTCTAATGAAATGTATCTAAGGACACTATATCAAGCTACAAGTGGGGTAATTCGAGCCGTAAAGATATAGCTCATATCTGTCAAATTCCGAATCAATCCCGAAACCAACAAAATATGATCCTTTCTTTCTCATTGGCATATTATTTCATCAGCACATTATTTTCCTTTTTTCTTTGTTTATTGAAAATTAAGGTCTACTTTTGCCCCTGCACACCTGTATAGAGTTACAGGTCACTGCGTTTTATTGATTACGAGAAGCGTTTAAAAGATATTATCCTTATATTGAAATCTCGACAGTTTCATAAACCTTGGATAATAGACAACTAAACGCTCACGTACCTTTCCTTGTTATATACCCATATGTCCTGCATATGCCTATATACGAGCAAAAGGGCGTGGGCTGTTGTTTATATCAAGGTTTAGGGCAGTCGAGAGCCTCAATATAAGATATATCAACAGTTCCTACGCCTTCTTTTGTTTGTATAACCTCCACTCCGGGAACTGATGGAACCCAAATTTGTATTGCCGATGAAATAAGAACTGCCAAAAACCCTCAAGACCATGTTTAGCTTTTATAAAAGCTGTAACAAGGTGAAATTTCACGAGTACTAAATGCTTAATTTAAAAAGATAATGAAGAAAAAATTACTTTCATTATTTGTTGCTATTATTGGATTAACAACAAATATAGGGATTCTCCACGCACAAACAGAGAATTGGAGTTCCCATGAAGAAACCGTAACTGCAAGCGGAGATGAATACCTTATTTCGACTCCCGAACAATTAGCCTGGATTGCGAACCAAGCAAATGGAGAAACCCCCAATAACTTCGAGGGGAAAACAATCAAACTGGCAAACGACATCGATCTGGCTGCCTATGAATGGACACCGATAGGTAATGTTATCAAAAAAGGCTTTAAAGGCACATTTGACGGGAACAATAAAACGATATCTAATATGAAGATATCGATAGCTTTAAGCCAAGAAGCCCCTGAAAAAGCTATAGGCGGCCTTTTCGGTTACATATTGGATAAGGCAATTGTTAAAAATGTAACTGTTGCCGGTTCATCTTCAATTGATCTCATGGTAAATGCCTACAAAGATGCTACAGCAGGAGGTATTGTTGCAAAAGCGACAGGAACCCCTAATGCAGAAGGTAAGGAGACTGCTTTTACCGGAAAGATTGAGAATTGCCATACCACAGTTTCTATTTCCGTAAGTATTTCACCTCAATCAGAGATGGAAACAAAATCTGATCATTCTGCTTTTGTCGGAGGTATTGCCGGATCAGTATATGCTCCCGGGAAGAAATCGACTGATAGCGATTATCCATCTGTTATCAATTGTTCTTCTTCTGGAAATATCACATCCATCAGTACAACAACAAAACCGACAAATGGCGTATTATCCGGTGGTATTATCGGACGTGCAGAATCCGTAAAAGTACAGAACTGCTATTCTACCGGGAATATCACATCTACCGGAGGTCAAACACCTTATGCAGGTGGTATTGTAGGACATATTTCTTACGAAGTACAAATATTAGATTGTTACTCTACCGGTAACATTGTATCTTCTTCCGACCGCCCCGAAGTAACATATAGCATCGCAGGAGGTATTAGTGGAACTATTTCACAAAATTCTGTTGTCAAAAACTGTTATGCCACAGGTAATATTTCAGCGACTCTACCCAACTCAACAGTTAGCAGCAGTGAAATATGGGCTGGTGGCATAGTCGGATATGCAATAAATAAAGCAGGCTCAAAAATCGAAAACTGTGCGGCTCTAAACGGAACGATTTCTATTTCCGGGAATAACGCAATAACTACAACGAATAAAGTTGCACATCGTGTTTTAGGAAAAAATGAAGGGCAGACAACAATAAGTGGTAATTATGCCAGCCAGAAGATTAAGATCAGTAAGGACGGTACGGATGTAACAATAACCGAATCCGACAATGATGCCTCCAAGGAAGACGGAGCAATCATAGCCAGCAATGACCTGGCAACATTATTTACCGCCCAAAACGGATGGACATTAAGTGAAACGACACTGCCTACATTGACTAATTGTGGAACAGCTACGCAAACAACTAAAGATCTATTAGACTTATTTGATCATAAAGATGTTTTGCTGACACTGCTGACACGTACAGACGTAGAAGCAATCACATTGAAAGCTGGTGCAACATACGATTTCACTTCTGCCCCATTAATGCTTACGAAGAAGGTAACATTAAACTCTGATCCCAATAATAAAGCGGTAATCAAAGGTAATATCTGCATTGAAACAGATGAAGAAGTTACGTTGGATAACCTGAAAATTGTAACGGAAAGTACCGGTACAAATTATTGGTTGAAGAATGCGGTTAGTGTAATCGGTAAAAATGCCACAATCACAAACTGTAATTTTGAAGGAAGTATAGAAAAAGGTAAAGATTACGTAGTGAACGGCGTTGTTTTATTCCCGACAGATGCAGCACCTGCATTTAAGGTAGCAAAGAATAACTTTGCAATGTTCAAAGGTGAAACATCGGATGAAAAATGGTCGGCAACAGCTGTTCTTTTGGCTGATGGATACACATTAAAGAAAAAGGATGGTTCTGAAGTAACACTTGCCACCGTAGCAAGCTATGACGAGGTAGCCATTGCCGATGCAAATACCTATACCGATTGTTTTGCCGATTATATTCACGCAAACTATACAAGTGGTACAAAGTATTTGTATGCCCGTTCTAATAATGTCGCTGGCGTTCTGGATGCCATTAAAAATACGATAACCAACACTAAAGGGACAATCCAGGCAAACGGGATAACGACAAACGACGTTATCACAGCGATGAATACTGATAAATTTACTAAACAGGATTTATCGAGCTTGGATATCGCAATCGAATGTAAAGACGGTGTGATTATCACAAAAGAATCATTGGCAGACGCATATCTGCAAGCCGGGAAGAACGTTCAATTGTTGAGCCTGACAGATAATATCTATGGAATTGCTTCTTATACAATGGTAATCCCTGAAATCGTCAACCTTCCGGATTCAGTAGCTTTCGGTACTGCTCCGATAGAGTTGATGGCAAATGTTTCCGGTGTGACTTATGCTATAAAAGAAGGTAGTGAAACAGGTGTTGTTGCTCTATCCTCAGATGGTAAAAACACACTGACGATTCTGAAGCCGGGCAAGGTGACATTAACGATCACTAAGAAAGATAAGTCATATGATCAGGATTTGAAAGTCGTTCCCAAAACAATCCAGGTAAATTCGGCTTGGCTGACGGTTACCAGCGATCTGACTTATGGTGTGACAAATAAAACCGTAACGGTTACAGTTGCATCAACAAAGCCGGAAGATGTTACTGATGATTTATTCATCGGATTGGTAAAGGATCATACTACTTTGACTCTGACAACTGCCGGTGAACTGACCAGCCTGAATGCCGGTGATTCTATTCCGGTTATCGTAACTCCGACATTGAGTGGCGACCATAAAGACTATTATCGTGTCGCTACAATCAGTGGCGTGGCTGCTCAGATAAAGAAGAAGGAACTGACTGTTACGGCAGAAGCAAAAAGTCGTAATTATGGCGTAGAGAATCCAGAATTTACAGCTACTTTTTCTAATTTTGCAGATAGTGAGAGCCAGTCCGTCCTGGGCGGTGAGCTGAAATTCAAGTGCGCGGCTACAAAAGATTCGAAAGCCGGAGAATATGACATCACTCCTTACGGATATACATCGCAGAATTATGACCTGAAATATGCAGCTGCCAAGCTGACTGTTACCGCTGTTGCTCCGAAAGTCGAGTTGATTAGTGCCGTTGTCGGTGCAGACAAGAAATCGATCGTATTGACCGGTAAGATGGTTAATGATGGTGGGGCTGCTGAATCAACTACATTCAAGGGTGACTTTACAGTTGGTGGAAAGGCAAAGGATTTGGCTTTAACTATTGACGAAAAGTCCCAGTTCACAACTACATTAACAGAACTTGAAGATGGTGATTATGAGATCAAGGCAAAAGTTGGCGAGGGTTTAAGCGAAAAATTGACAGTAACGATTGCTGCCGCCAAGACACCGCAGACACTCTCTTTCACTTCGCAGATCAGTAAATTGGAATTCGGTAGCGCCGATATCCAATTGGCTGCTACCAGCGACCAGGCTGCTGCAAAGAATGAATACAAGTACGCAGTAACAACAGGTGACGCTGTAACAGTAAGTGAAACCGGTTTATTGAAGATCGCAAAAGCAGGTACTGCCACTATTACCGTTAGTAGCGAAGGCGATGACAACTACGCAAAAGCATCAGCTGTTCAAACGATCGAGGTCACGAAGAAGCTGGTGAAAGTAGTGAATAATCCGAAAGTAGCGATTACGAAGTCGTACGACGGACTGTTAAGTATTACACTTCCTGATAATGCCCTGCAAGTAGTCGATTTGAATGGAAAAGTGATTGCTGGTGTAACATTAGCAGAAAGTTTGACCGCCAAGTTTGAAAACAAGAATGCCTCCGATGCTGCTCAAAATATTGTTTTGAGCGGACTGGCTTTAACAGACGGTGATAATGGCAAGAGCAATTATGAACTGACCGGTTATCAGGTAAGCGGTACGATCACGAAAGCACCGTTAACACTGACAATCGAGAATGCAAAACGTAAATACAATGAGCTACGTGCCAGCTATGACCTGAAGTTCGAAGGATTCAAGAATGGAGAAGACATCAACACAACACAGGATCTCTACACAGGAACGCTTGCTGTTGAGGAAAACAAAGGCGTTTTGAGTATAGCAAAAGGCATCTCATTCAATAACTACGAGTTGGAAACAGTTCCTGCCGATGTAGAAATCGTTCGCGGAACTCCGAAGGTGGTGACTTATTCGGATGCAAGCAATGCTTATGGTATCATAGTCGATGCTGCGGGATGGGATCTGGACGAAAATGCAGTTAAAATCATGAATGAGAATCAGGCTTACGTTGAATATGGCGATGGTCAGAGAGCATACGGAGATGCTTTGCAATCAAAAGCTGCAATCGAGATTACAGTAGGTTCAACTACAGAACCGACAACAAAAGCTGCTAATGCAAACGTAACTCGTACTCCTTTAACTTATGGCCAGACTCTCAAAATCACATATCCATCGACAGCAACACTGACGAGTACGAATTACAATGTATTGTCTATTACAGATGCAGGTGCAGATGGTAGCGATACGAAGACGGCAACCGTACAGGCTGTCGGTATCGGTGACGCTGCTATCGTGGCAACCGGTGCAAGCGGTGCCGGTGCAAATCTGGTACAGGCATCTGTCGGCGCAAGGGTAATCACAGTTATAGGAACAGGTTTTGATAAGGTGTACGACGGGACACTAACTGCTAACGGAACGTTGGCTACTAAAAACATTGTAGATGGTGATGAAGTTATACTCGATCTGTCCGGCGTTTCCTTTACTTATGCAGATAAGAATGCCGGCAAACATGCTATATCTCCCTCCCGTACAATCGGTCTTTCCGGAGTAAAAGCCGGCAATTACGATTTGACAATTGAAGGTTTAAGTGGAACAATCTCTCAGAAAGAGCTGACTGTAACCGAAGTCTACAAGGCTTATAACGGCTTGAAGGAAGACAAGGCGCTTACAACCTATGCTTCAACCGGTTTGGTGGAAGGCGATGTTGAACCGCTGAATGTAGACTGGTCAGATGCTGTTAATGCTCAGGAAAAGGAATACACCGTAACAGCAACCGCCACTTCCGGAAATTATACGGTAAAAACAGGTGATATAAAAGGCTTTATCAGCAAGTCCAAAATACTTGCCACGATCGGTAATGTATATGGAACAACGGAAAGCACAATCAAGAGTAACGTTATAAAAGGTAACTTCTACAAACTGGCTTCTTCGGGAGAAGCGATCTTGATGAACAGCTTAGGTTATGATCCGACTGTCACACTGGATAAAGCAGCTTCTAAATTCTTTGTTAGCGGCGGCGATACCCAGAATTACGAAGTAATCTATACAAGCAATTCAGGTACTTACAAATCACAACCGAGCGGTGGCGGAACAACAACTACCGTTTCCGTAGAAAGCGTATCTCTCGACAAAGCAGAGCTGACATTGCCGCGCTTGGGTACTTATACCCTGAAAGCAACTGTCAACCCGTCTGATGCTTCCAATAAAAATGTGACTTGGAAGAGCAGCGACGACAAGATTGCGACAGTAGATGCAACCGGTAAGGTTACGGCTGTTGCTGTAGGTAAAGCAACTATCACAGTTACTACCGAAGACGGCGGCAAGACTGCAACTTGCGAAGTGACAGTAGACTTTGCTACCGGTCTGGAAGAAGCAATTGCCAACACTGCCGTTTATGGCAAGGACGGATACATCCACATCCAGCCTGTTGCACCTATGCAGGCATGGGTTGTGAATATCGCCGGTACGGTTGTTTACCACGCTACAATCAGCAGCGCAACACAGATCCCTGTTTCCACCGGTATCTATCTGGTGAAATTGGGTACAGGCAGCGAGTCTGTTGTAACAAAGGTCAGTGTACGATAATTTGTATTTTTCTTAATAAGTAATCTTTTCTCTCGTAAGTAAAGATTATTAATAGTGAGTTTAGGACAGGGGGGCCGTGAGGTTCCCCTGTCTTTATGATTTCAAAATGAACAAATAATTCTCCATTTTGAACCCTCATTCGTCTATTCGTGTCAATAAATCACTTATTTTTGCACCCATATTTAATCTTAATATCGAATAGCATGAATAAAGGTGTATTTATTGTATTGTTCAGCTTACTGCTGCCCTTCGGAATCTTTGCCCAACCGAAAGGAAAAACATCCCATACCATACCGTCGGAAAAAGATATGGGAGCTTACCTGATGGTCTATTTTACGGACCCGACACATAGCCTTTTTATGGCTGTCAGCCGTGACGGTTATTCTTTTACGGCTGTTAATAACGGACAACCGGTTATCGCCGGCGATACGATAGCCGAACAGCGCGGCATACGTGATCCGCATATCTATCGCGGTCCGGACGGTGCTTTCTATATAGCCATGACCGACCTACATCTTTTTGCCAAAGAGAAAGGATACCGGACAACCGAATGGGAACGGGACGGAGAACTTTATGGCTGGGGAAACAACCGGGGACTGATACTGATGAAGTCTTTCGATCTGATAAACTGGACGCACACCTGTGTCCGTATCGACAAAGCATTTCCCGATGAATTCGGAGAGATCGGTTGTGCATGGGCTCCCGAAACGACTTACGACCCTGTGGAGAAGAAAATGATGATTTATTTCACGATCCGCAAGGAAGGAAAAGGAAAAACCAAACTTTATTATGCCTATACGGATGACGATTTTACCCGCTTGGTGACAAAACCCGCCATCCTCTTCGAATATCCCAATCCGGAAATCCAGGTACTGGATGCCGATATCACGCACTTGCCCGACGGACGTTTCTGTATGACATACGTGGCACAGGAAAAAACGGGCGGCATAAAGATGGCCATGTCCGATAAGATCAATAAAGACTACGCTTATCAGCCTCAATGGATAGACCTGGAACCGGGAGCTTGTGAAGCGCCCAACGTCTGGAAACGCATAGGAGAAGACAAATGGGTACTGATGTACGATATATTCAGTATCCAACCTCATAATTTCGGTTTTGTCGAAACAACGGACTTCGTCACGTTTAAAGACCTCGGACATTTCAATGAAGGGGTGATGAAATGTACTAATTTCTCCTCCCCTAAACATGGAGCTGTGATACAAATCACAACAGAGGAAGCCGACCGGCTGGAACAATACTGGAAAAACAAATATACGGCCATACCTTTGGATTCCATCCACCTGAGTGATCCCTGCATCCTGGCTGACAAAAAGACTAATATGTATTATATGACCGGAACGGGAGGACGTCTGTGGAAAAGCAAGGACCTCGCTCTGTGGGAAGGTCCGTATCAGGTTACACAAACCGACCCGGACTCATGGATGGGTCCCAAGCCGGAAATCTGGGCGGCAGAGTTACACGAATACAAAGGCAAATATTATTATTTCGCAACTTTTACAAACAACGCGATCCGGATAGATTCCGTAAAAGGGAACGTAATTCCCCGCCGCGCCAGCCATATCCTGGTCAGCGATAAACCCGACGGACCTTACAAGCCGATGAAAGACCCGGTTTATCTTCCGGAAAACATGCCCACACTGGACGGCACTTTCTGGGTTGATAGCGACGGGAAACCTTATATGGTTTATTGCCACGAATGGCTACAGAATCTGAACGGGACGATCGAAAAGATCGAGTTGAAACCGGATCTAAGCGGTCCCGCCGGAAAGGGCAAAATACTGTTCCGTGCCAGCGATTCGCCCTGGAGCCGTGAAAAGATGGGAGAGAAAGTTCTGCCAAACCGGGTGACTGATGGCCCCTGGTTGTTCAGGACTGGTACGGGACGTTTAGGTATGATCTGGACAAGTTGGGTATTCCAGGATTACACGCAAGGAGTCGCTTATTCGGAAAGCGGAACGCTGGACGGTCCCTGGATACAGGAGAAAAAACCTGTTACCCCGCCTAATTTTGGACATGGCATGTTGTTTCAAACATTGGATGGAAAATGGTTGATGTCCGTCCATAGCCATAAAGATGTGAACGGAAAATACATCCGTGTCCCTCATCTTTTTGAGATCGATTTATCGGGAGATAAATTGACGGTAGGCAAACCTTATCTGCCATAACCGGAAATCAAGCTTTCCTCAAAATAAACAAAATCGAGTGCTACCTGTTGTTTTATAAAAGACATCTTCAATTAAAACAACTTACAAAAACAGAATTTATGAAACGTGTATATTTAATGGTAGCACTCGTAATGGGAAGCGTTGCCGGATACGGTCAAACAGATGACAAAGGGTATGAAGAAGGGAAATGGGTGCTGAAAGGCATTACCGGTGTCAATATGTCGCAAACGGCAGTCAGCAACTGGTCGGCCGGTGGTGAAAACTCTTTTGCAGGCAATGCATACCTGAACGGGACGCTTACCCACAAGCGAGCGAATTGGCTATGGATCAGCAACCTCGGACTGGATTACGGATTGACGAAAACGAAATCGCAAGGTGTACAGAAAACATCCGATAAGATCGCATTCTCTACCCAGTTAGGCTATAAAGCAAGTGAAAAATGGTATTATACGGCAATGGCCGACCTCAACACCCAGTTCTATAAGGGATATAACTATCCGGACAAATCACATTACATTTCCAAATTCTTTGCTCCGGCCTACTCGAATATCTCATTCGGTATGGACTTCCGCCCGAAAAGCAACTATTCCCTTTATCTCTCCCCGATTGCAGGCAAACTGACATTTGTGGAAGACGACTACCTGTCAAATGAAGGAGCATTCGGTGTCGATCCCGGAGACCGTTTTAAAGCGGAACTCGGCGCCTTCATCAAAGCAAAAGCGGAACAAAAGATTATGGAGAACGTAAACCTGATCACAAGCGTCGATTTCTTCACCCCCTACGACAAGCAGTTCGGCAACGTAGACGTGAACTGGGATATGCTGATCAATATGAAGATTAACAAATACCTCAGCGCGACACTCAACACCACACTCAAATACGATAATGATGTGAAGACCTTTAACAAAGAAGGTGAAAAACATGGCGCAAAAGTGCAATTCAAGGAAGTATTGGGTATCGGCGTAGCTTACAATTTCTGATAAAAAGCGGGTAAATGCTTCTATTTTTTCAAAAAAACCAGCCGCAATCGGTTGCAGTATCCAAAGAAAGGGCTAAATTTGCACGTTGAAAACAAAAATGATTAGAAATGATCAATAAGATTAACGCTCTGCTTAATGAAGTGGAGAACCTGAAAGCGGCTAACGCTGAAGAACTGGAAGCATTACGCATTAAATACCTCAGCAAAAAAGGTGAAATTTCTTTGTTGATGAACGATTTCCGCAACGTTGCGGCAGATCAGAAGCGTGAAGTTGGTCAGTACCTCAATAAACTGAAAGAGGCAACTCAAAATAAAATCAACGAACTGAAAGCAGGCTTTGATAATGTACAGACGGTGAACGATGACATCGACCTCACCCGTACAGCCTACCCGATCGAATTAGGGACCCGCCATCCGCTTTCACTCGTAAAGAAAGAAATCTGCGACATATTCGGACGCTTAGGATTCAGCATCGCTGAAGGACCGGAGATCGAAGACGACTGGCACGTGTTCTCTTCTCTGAACTTTGCAGAAGACCACCCGGCACGCGACATGCAGGATACTTTCTTTATCCAACATAATCCGGACGTATTACTTCGTACACATACATCTTCCGTACAGACCCGCGTAATGGAGAATCAGGAACCTCCTATCCGCATCATCTGCCCGGGACGTGTCTATCGTAACGAAGCAATCTCCTATCGCGCACACTGTTTCTTCCACCAGGTAGAAGCTTTGTATGTGGATAAGAATGTTTCTTTTGCCGACCTGAAACAGGCTTTACTGTTTTTCGCCAAGGAAATGTTCAGCGCGGATACGAAAATACGCTTACGTCCTTCTTACTTCCCGTTCACCGAACCTTCCGCCGAAATGGATATTTCTTGTAATATCTGCGGTGGCAAAGGCTGTCCGTTCTGTAAAGGAACCGGCTGGGTGGAAATCCTCGGTTGCGGTATGGTAGACCCGAATGTACTGGAAAACTGCGGTATCGACAGCAAAGTATATTCCGGCTATGCATTAGGAATGGGTATCGAGCGTATAACAAACCTGAAATACCAAGTAAAAGACTTACGCATGTTCTCCGAAAACGATGTTCGTTTCCTGAGACAGTTTGAGTCAGCCAATTAAGTTGAGAACCTAAATCATTTACCATCTTCCCCGGGTCCTTAACCAACCCGGGGAAAAACACACTAAAAACGTAAATGGTATGATAAAGGTTCTACTACTTATAACAGGAGGGGCAATCGGTACTCTGTTCCGCTTCGGGGTTTCGACGTGGGTACAGCGTTCGATGCTACACTCCTTCCCTTTCGGGATACTTTCGGTCAATGTGATCGGCTCTTTTTTGATCGGCTTTTGTTGGAGCATAGCCGAAACAACTAATCTCTCTGCTAACGCAAGAGTTTTTCTCTTCACCGGCCTGTTCGGCGGATTTACCACATTCTCTTCGTTTGCATTGGATACGATGTCGCTGATGAAAACCGGCGAATATAAACTGGCATTTCTGAATATACTGGCCAGTAATCTGTTAGGATTGTTAGCCGTATTCCTGGGACTGCTTCTTGGTAAAAATACGATGTCACTCATTAAATAATGATATGCGAAAAGAGGAACGATATAAAGGGGTATTGAACTGGTTCAACGAGAATGTGCCGGTTGCCGAAACGGAGTTGCATTATGACAATCCGTATCAGTTGCTTATCGCCGTAATCCTATCCGCCCAATGCACGGACAAACGGGTGAATATGATCACTCCCGCCCTCTTTAAGGACTTCCCGACTCCCGAAGTAATGGCAGCCTCGACACCGGAAGTCATCTTCGAATATATCCGGAGCGTCTCCTATCCCAACAACAAGTCGAAACATCTGGTCGGCATGGCAAAGATGCTGATGTCGGATTTCGGAGGTGTCGTACCGTCCGATATCGACGAACTGCAAAAGCTACCCGGCGTAGGCCGTAAGACGGCAAATGTCATAGCCTCGGTCGTCTACAACAAGCCGGCAATGGCTGTCGATACGCATGTCTTCCGCGTAGCCAACCGCATCGGCCTGACCAACAACAGCAAAACGCCGTTGGAGACAGAAAAGGAATTGGTGAAGCATATCCCGGAGGAACAGATTCCGATCGCCCACCATTGGCTGATCCTACACGGACGTTATACTTGCATCGCCCGCAAGCCTAAATGTGAGGAATGCGGGCTCAAACCCTGGTGCAAATATTTCCTGGATCCCAAGAAAACGTAAGACAGAAATGAAAGCTGACAAGCGGGAAATAGTGACGTTTACAATAGCTGCTCTCGCTACGCTGGTGGCAGTCTGGTTCTTTTTAGGCAAAATGCAAAAAGAGAAGAAGGTTGTGCAAACTGATCTATATACGCTGGTGGCTCCGGCATCAGACGCGATCCTAAGCGTGAACCGTCCTGTCGCATTCTCTAAATACATACTATCCCGGAAATCGGAATACGACGCTTTCGCTTCCCGGATACCGGAAATATACCTTTCCATTATTCAAAACAACCGGGATCTTTCCCCATTGCTACTCTCCTTCCATCCTCAAGGGGTCGTCCTATACACACAAGCAGGAAAGAATCTCATCAACCGGATAGAAAAGAATACGTTGCAAAAGGCTTTCGGTTCATTTGCCCCACAAAAACAGACCAGGAACGACATCGTGTTCACCTATTATCCGGATAACGGCAACCGCTTCTTCGGTTACTACCAATACAACGGCATCTGGGTGGCAAGCTATAGCAAGAAGCTGTTGGAAGAAGTCGCCCAGATACAAAAGAACAAGCAAAACTATTTGCTCCCCGATCAGGACCGCCTGCGCCGGACATTTGACGCGAACGCACCTTTGAATCTGATGATACAGTCGGACAGCCTCAACCTGTACGTATCCCTGCCCGACTCAACCGAATGGCAAATCCGGAACTGGTGGTTGGGTGCCGACCTGTTCATGAACGAAAACCACCTCTGTTATTTCGGCAGCCTCCCCTATAACGCAACCGCCGACAGCTTGTACGCACCATTGGGCGACACGCTGACACTACGCCTCGAACAGACATTCCCCCAATTCCACATAACCAATCAAACCACACGGGAAAACAACCGGATGTTTTATACAGGATGCCTGGAGGCGCAAGATAAGTGAATTAATTCTCTACAATTTGTGTGTGTGAATAGTAATAACGCTATCTTTGTGACATAGATATAATTAAATCTACAAGATGAGTCCAATTTTTAAGCGTGAAGACGGATATTCAAACGCAAATTCACAGAATACATTGGTAAGCGTATTGATGATTAACACTCAAGGCATCATGCTTTCAGTACAAGGTAGGGACTACTTCCTCTCTTACAACCGGGTTCCCTGGATGAAAGATGCCCGCATTTCAGATGTGTTAAATGTAAAGATGTGCGGTCATTCAGCTATTGAATGGGAAGCATTGGGTGTAGATTTGGAGATTGAAAGTTTGAAACATCCGGAACGCTATCCACTTATCATGAAGCGTACGCCATTGGATATAATTTAGTTAACACTCGATGCTTCCTCCACATATAGCATCGGGTATTAAATCTTATAACATCCGCTTCAACATCCTCAACGCCGTACGAGCCGCCTGACGGATATTCTCTTCCCGCTCCGTGCAGAAATGGAAGCATTCGGACACCACTTTGTCTTTCAGGGCGGCAGCAATCCAAACCGTACCGACCGGCTTTTCAGGAGTTCCGCCACCGGGACCGGCAATACCGGAAGTGGCAACCGCACAATCACAACCCAGCGTACGGATAGCCCCCAACGCCATCTGTTCGACAACCGGACGGCTGACGGCGCCATATTGCATCAGGCTCTCTTCCGAAACACCCAGCACATGATGCTTCACCTCATTGCTGTAGGAGACCACGCCTCCACAGAAGTAATCGGAACTACCCGCCACACGCGTAATCAGATGTGCAATATATCCACCGGTACAGCTTTCAGCCGTTCCCATCATCAAATGACGGGAACGAAGCAATTCACCTATTTCAATTTCAATATCCATCATCCCAACTTATTCAACACACGTGAGAACGGAACAGCATCCATCGGACAGAACTGCTGATCCAGGTATTTGTAATAACCTGTTATGGCAACCATCGCCGCATTATCCGTTGTAAAAGAGAACTTCGGGATATGGACCTTCCAACCGAACCGTTTGGCATGATCAAGAAAGGCATCGCGCAAACCGGAATTGGCCGAGACGCCACCCGCAACAGCCACCTCTTTTATATTCAAATCCTTTGCCGCCTTACGCAATTTATTCATCAGGATATCGATCACCGTCGCCTGCAGGGAGGCACAAAGATCCTGCTTGTTCTTCTCGATGAAATCAGGATCTTCCTGCAACTTATCGCGCAGGGTATAGAGAAAAGAGGTCTTCAGTCCGCTGAAACTATAGTCATAACCTGGAATATGCGGTTTACTGAATGTAAAAGCATTCGGACTACCTTCGTTGGCAAGGCGGTTCACGACAGGACCACCGGGATAACCGAGCCCCATGACTTTCGCGCACTTGTCAAACGCCTCACCCGCCGCATCATCGATCGTCTGTCCGATCACTTCCATATCGTTATAGGCATTCACCTTAATGATTTGCGAGTTTCCTCCCGAAACCAACAGGCAAAGGAACGGGAACGAAGGAGCATGATCGTCTTCCGGCGTCTCCTTGATAAAATGAGCCAGCACGTGCGCCTGTAAATGGTTGATCTCGATCATCGGGATATTCAAAGAAGCGGACAGGCCTTTGGCAAAGGATGTCCCCACCAGTAACGACCCCATAAGGCCCGGACCACGGGTAAAAGCAACTGCACTCAGTTCGGATTTATCGATACCGGCACGCTTGATCGCTTCGGCAACCACCGGGATTATATTCTGTTGATGTGCGCGGGAAGCCAGCTCGGGAACTACACCGCCATAGGCTTCGTGAACAGCCTGGCTGGCAATTACATTCGACAGCATCACGCCGTCGCGTATTACAGAAGAGGAAGTATCATCGCAGGATGATTCGATTCCTAATATAGTCACACTCATATCTTCGTTTTAATTTTTGTGCAAATTAACGAAATCTCTCGGGATATTGTTGTAGTTTTGTGCTTAAATATAGTAAAGATATCAAAGGACTTAAATACATAATCATCACCCTACTCACTCTGTTCTGGATATTCTACGCAACCCCGGCCATCTTGTTGCGCATTCCTTATGTGCAGCAAAAAGTGGCAAACACGGCGACGTCAGAATTATCCGAGCGCTTAGGTGTGCCCGTCCGGATCGGGAATGTAGACATCGAATGGTTCAACCGCCTGGTGCTTGAGAATCTGTATCTGGAGGATGAAAACGGCAATGTACTACTCGAAGCCAACCATGTATCGGCCGGATTCGAGATACTCCCGTTGATGAAAGGCAAGATCGTATTTTCTACCGCCCGCCTGTTCGGCTTCACCGCCAACCTGAAGAAAGAGACACCGACAAGCAAGCTGAACCTGCAATTCGTAATCGACGCCTTCGCCAGTAAAGATACGGTTAAGAAGGATTCCAATATCGACCTGCGCTTCAATTCGATCTTGATCCGGCGCGGTAACTTCCGTTACGACGTGGAAGACGCCCCTCACACACCCGGCAAGTTCAACGCCAAGCATATCGACATAAAGAACATAAGCGCCAAGATCGCAATGAAGGCATTCAACAAAGACAGCCTCAACGCCAACATCAAGAAGATGAGTTTCGACGAAGCCTCCGGTTTCTCTTTGAACAAACTCTCGCTCAATGTGGTGGCAAACAAAGACAGCGCTATCATTAATAACTTCGAAATCAAACTGCCGGAAACGGATCTCAAGATAGATCGCGCCCATATCAATCTGGAAGAGGCGACCGACGTGAACGAACTGCTGAACCATTCGCCGGTCGTATTGAATATCGCACCTTCCCAGGTCTGCCTGAAAGACCTTTCCGCCTTCGTTCCTGCATTCCGCAATTTCTCGGAGGCAATCGAACTTTCGGCCGAAGCATCCGGCTATATCAACAACATCGACCTCAAGCGGCTGACGCTGAAGTACAGCGACAAGATGCTGTTTATCGGCAAAATGGAGATGAAAGGGATCACCCATCCGGAAGACGCCTATATCTTCGGGCAGGTAAACAAGATGTACATTACGACCGAAGGTATCTCAGGCATGGCCAATAACTTCAACGAACATCCGGTCACGCTTCCTGATGCGATTGTCAAGTTAGGAACGATTAACTTCACCGGCGAGATATCCGGTTTCTTCGATAACCTTGTGGCATTCGGCAAATTCTCGTCCGCCATCGGGTCCGTGCAGACCGACCTTATTTTCGGTAGCGACAAAGAGAACAATATAGCCGCCTACCTGAAAGGGCATCTCTCCACCTCCACCCTGTATCTGGACGAGCTTTTCCCGGAAGGCAACCCGTACGGGACAGCCAAGCTGGACCTTACACTCGACACCCGCCGCCCGAAGAACGGTTCTTTCTCGGGAAATATCAAAGCAGGTATCGACGAGTTCGAATATAAAGGGTATAAATATGAGAACATCCTCCTCTCGGGAAACTTCAAGAAGAACGGCTTTAACGGGATAATCGACATCGACGACCCGAACGGCAAGCTCTATGCCGAAGGCCTCTTCCTCCACGAAGGAAAAAACTCAAAGTTCAACTTCACCACGCATCTCGAGCATTTCCGCCCGGACAGCCTCCACCTGACCGACAAGTACGAGGCGCCCGATATCTCCTGCTCGCTCTACGCCGACTTCACAGGAAACAATATCGATAACCTGGAAGGTAGCATCACGCTGGACAGCCTTTCTTTCCGGACTGCCCCGGACAGTTTTTTCCTGAAACAACTGAAAGTGGAAGCCACAGGCCATTCGCTGGACCGCCATCTGACGATATCGTCCGATGTCCTGAACGGTGAAGTGACAGGAGCCTACTCCTTCACAACGATTGTTCCCAGCCTTATGAAGACGCTGAAAGGGTACGTGCCGGCCCTGATAAACGTAACGCAGAAGAAACAGGAAGTTATGGAAAACAACTTCTCCCTCCTGCTGACAATCGAAAATACGGAAGATATCTCAAACACCTTGAAGCTGCCTTTTACCATGCTGCACCAGGGGCGCATCACAGGGCACTATAACAACCAATACAACCGCTTCCGTTTCGAAGCCTACCTGCCGAAGTTCAACATCGGCAAATCCATGTTCGAAGGCGGCTACCTGACGTGCGACAACCCCGAAGACAAGGTGAACCTCCAGCTAAAAGCGACCAACTACAACGCCAAAGGGCTGCGCAACTACCTGGATCTGAAAGTAGACGCAAAAGACAACCATGTGAATACGCTGGTCGGTTGGGCAAACAACAAGCAGCGCCTTTTCAAAGCCGACCTCTCCGCCTCTACCCTCTTCATTGAAGAGGAACAGGAGAAAGGACCGGCCACGCTACGTACCGAAATCTCGCTGAACGAAAGCCCGCTGATCTTGAACGACTCGACCTGGCATATCGCTCCGTCCACCATTTCCATAGCAGACGGCAAAATAGGGATACGGAACTTCTCCGTCACCAACGGCAACGAATACCTCCACATGGACGGCGTCGTTTCCCGGGACCCGTCCGACACCCTGCTGCTGGACCTGAAACAAGTAGAGCTAAGCTATATCTTCGACATCCTGAACATACCTGTCCTGCAATTTGCCGGAAAGGCGACAGGGACCTTCAATATCACCGACCTATACGGTAGCCGGATGCTGAACACCGACCTCGAAGTGCAGAACTTCTCGTTCAACCAGGTACCGTTGGGCCGCCTCAACCTCTTCAGCGAATGGGACGACCAGCAGAAAGGTATCCTCATGTTAGGAAGCATCTACAAGAACGACACGACCTGGACCGATGTCAGCGGCTACGTCTATCCCGTCGGCAAGAACGCCGGCCTCTCGCTCTTCTTCGGGGCAAACGATATCAATCTCGCTTTCCTGCATCCCTTTGTCGAGAATGTAGCCAAGAACATGCAGGGACGTGGCTTCGGGAATGTCCACCTCCACGGTCCGTTCAAGGCGTTGAACGTGGAAGGAGACGCCTATGTGCTCGACGGAGGCTTGGGCATCGAATACCTGAACACCTATTATACCTTCTCCGACTCCATCCACCTGACGCAGGATGCCATCATCGGACGGGGCGTAACCGTACACGACAAGTTCGGCAACTCGGCTAAGGTGAACCTGACCGTCAACCACCAGCACTTTAAGGATGTCAGTTTCGATGTCGACGTCCAGACAAACAACATGCTCGTGTTCGACGCCCCCCAGAAACAGAATCCCCTGATATTCGGAACTGTCTTCGGAACCGGTACCGCCTCCATTAAAGGCAACGGACAGCTTATCAACTTCGACATCAATATGCGGAGCGACCCCAAGACCTCCGTTAAGCTCGACTTTATGAACAACTCTTCGGCGGCCGACTACGACTTCATCACCTTCGTCGATAAAAAGAAATTACGCGAGATAGCCCGGACCGCACCGGCCGACTCTATCAAACCCCTTATCTTCAAAGACGAAGATGACGGGGTGGAACTGCGCATGAATTTCCTGCTCGACATTACCCCCGATGCCAGAATCGAACTGATTATGGACCCTGTCGGCGGTGACAAGATTGCCGGTAATTGCAGCGGAAGCCTCCAGATACAATACGGCACGAAGACGGACCTCCGCATGTACGGCAACATCGGCATCGTTGAAGGAAATTATAACTTCAGCCTCCAGCAGCTCATCCACAAAGACTTTAAGATACGCGACGGCAGTATCATCAACTTCCGCGGCGACCCGTTCGAAGCGACAATGAACGTCAACGCGATTTATAACCTGACTGCCAACATACAGGACTTGGATGCCAGTTTCGCCAACGAAAGCGCACGGCGAAACATTCCGGTCAACTGCGTGCTGAACCTCGACGGCGTGTTGCGCAACCCGACTATCTCATTCGACCTGGAACTGCCCGGCTCTAACGAAGAATTGGAACGACAGGTGAAGAGCCTCGTAGACACCGAAGACATGATGACGAAACAGATCGTCTATCTGCTCGTCCTCAACAAGTTCTATACACCGGAGTACACCAACAACCAGTTTAAGTCGAACGACTTCAGCGCCGTTGCCTCGTCCGCCATCTCGTCCCAGATATCGAGCCTTATGAATAGTTTCACGGATAAAGTGCAACTCGGAACCAACATCCGTACCAGCCAGGACGGCATCGAAGATACGGAGGTGGAGATGCTGCTCTCCAGCCAGCTGTTGAACAACCGCTTGATCTTTAACGGAAACTTCGGCTATAAGAACAACGCGACCCAGAAGAACGCTTTCATCGGCGAGTTCGACCTCGAATACCTGTTGACGCCCAGCGGCGACATCCGCCTGAAAGCCTACAACCATGCCAACGACATGTATATGTTCCTCAAACAGGCCCTCACCACGCAAGGCGTCGGTATCATGTACAAAAAAGATTTCACTCGCTTCTCCGACATCTTCCGCCGGCGAAAAAGATTCCCGTTGATCCCGCTGCGTCCGGCAGTACCGGACAGTACAACGGTCATTCCGGAAAGAAATTAAAGATTACTTTTAGCACAAGTCATTTCTCCGGGCCTCTATTGCATGTTACGGCTGTATTCTTTCCATGTCACAACTGTCTTCCTTCTATGTTACGGTTGGGGTTCTTTCGTTTCACAGCTGTGACATGAATAGCGGGTAGGTACGGAGGGGGCACACATCCCACATCGTTCACTCTATCTTCCGGGTTGTTCCTTCCTTTACGGCACTATAAACCCATGAAGTACTGCGATACCATTTTACAGGCGATCCTTACATTATAGCCTATGCAAAGAACAATATCAACAACTGCGCCGTCAGTACCCGAAGGAACATGGTCAACGGATAGACAGTTGCATAGCCGACAGACGGAGCATCGTTTCCGGCTGTCGCATTCGAATAGGCCAATGCAGGCGGGTCGGTCGTACTACCGGCGATAAGTCCCATTAATGTAAAATAGTTCACCTTGCAGAAGTAACGTCCGATACAGCCAATGATCATCAGCGGAACAAACGTGATGATGAAGCCGTAACCGATCCAGGCGAAACCGCCATTGTTCACGATCGTATCGACAAAACCGTCACCGGCGCTAATCCCCACACAGGCAAGGAACAGCGTGATACCGATCTCGCGCAACATCAGGTTCGCACTCTGTGTCGTATAGGTTATCAGTTTATAGTGATAGCCGAAACGGCTGATCAGGATAGCAACAATCAACGGACCACCCGCCAGACCTAACTTAACCGGCTGCGGAATACCGGGGAAGGTGATAGGAATACTTCCTAAGATGATACCTAATGCAATACCGACAAAAATCGTGATCAGGTTCGGTTCGTTCAAGCGTTTCATCGAGTTGCCCAAGACCTTCTCGACATTGGATATTGCCGTTTCCGTACCGACAACATTCACACGGTCGCCCACTTGCAAGGTCAGTCCCGGCTTGGCGACCAAATCGACACCGGCACGGGTGATACGGGTGATATTGATACCGTAAAGTTTACGCAGCTTCAACTGTCCCAGGCGTTTGCCATTCAGTTCCGGCTTCGTGATCAGGATACGGCGGTTGATGAACTGGCTTTCCATGCGAATCCACTGCTTACGCTCCATGTCGATCTCCTCGCCGATAAAGGCCTTGATCGTTTCCGCATCCGCTTCAGTCGTGATCACAAAAACTTTATCGTTCTCCTGCAAGACAGTGTTTGCAGAGGCTATCTCGATTTGCTTATCGCTGTCGCGCCAGATACGCGAGATCACAAAGTCGCGGTGCTCCAAGAGGTTCGACAGTCCGGCAACAGTCTTATTGAAGATAGCCGGATTCTTGACCACCAGCGAAATAGGTTTAGCCTCATTGGTGTGGGAGGCATCTTCACTGTTCAGTTGCTCGTTCTCCTTATCGAAGCTCACGCGGAAGATATACCGGATTAGGATGATAGACAGGATGATCCCGATCACACCCAACGGATAAGCGACAGCGTATCCCAACGCGATTGTATTGTCCGCCACCCCGTGCATATCGGAATAGGCCTGCTGAGCGGCACCCAATCCCGGCGTATTCGTTACTGCCCCGGACAAGATACCCACCACCGTCGGCATCGGAACGCCGGTCACATAATGCAGGATGATAGCTGTCGCCACGCCGAGGAATACAATTCCGCACGCCAGCATATTCAGCGTGATCCCCCCTTGTTTAAAGGAAGAGAAGAAACCCGGCCCGACCTGCATACCCACGGAATAGACGAAGAGTATCAGTCCGAACTCTTTGAAAAAGTGAATCACATTGTGGTTGATAGTAAAACCGAAGTGCCCTAAAATGATTCCCACAAACAGCACCAGAGTAATTCCTAAAGAGACGCCGAAGACCTTGATCTTACCCAACTGTATGCCCGCAGCAATCACAAAGGAAAGTAGAAGTATGGAGTGGCCAATGCCCTCGCCCCATAACAAATCGTTAATCCAATTCATAATATATACGTGTAGTTATTATCTTTATTCGCCTTAAGGACAGCAAAGGTAGATATTTACTTTGTGTTTAACAACATAAATTGTATCTTTACCCGCCAAATAATTTAAAAGATGAGAAAGAGCTATTATATCCTATTGGGCTTGCTGGCCTGCCTGTCGCCGGTCTTTGCCCAGAGCGATGCAGACACGGTGACATCTGCATCGGAACAAGTACCGGCGAAGATAGTAACCATTAATACAAGTGCCGGGACGATGAAAGCAAAGTTGTATGACGACGTTCCCAACCACGTCCGCACCTTCATAGACCGGGCCAAACGGGGCGAGTTCGACGGGACACTGTTTACCCGCGTGCTCCCTGAATTTATGATACAGGGTGGCGCTCCCGACTCGCGCAACGCTCCAGCCGGTGCCCGTTGCGGTTTCGGCGACCGGAACACGGAGATCATGCCGGAGATGAGACCCCACCGTTTCAATAAACGCGGAGCACTGGCCGCTCCCCGCCAGAACGACGACATCAATCCGCAAAAGAAATCGGACATGTCCCAATTCTACATCGTACAGGGAAAGATCTATACCAACGGCGAACTGGATACGCTGGAAATGATTGCCAACCAGGACATCAAGGAGAAAGCGATGGAGAAATACTTCTACCCCGTCCGCGCCGAACTGCGTATGCAAAAAGTCAGCAACAAGCGCGAATACCAGAAGCGTCTGCGCCAGATCAATGCCCAGGTCGATTCGGTGGTGCGCTCCACCCCCGGGCACCTGCTGTTCACAAAAGAGCAACGGAAAGCCTACACGACCGTAGGAGGCTGCCACCACCTGGACGGAAACTACACCGTATATGGCGAACTCGTTGAAGGTTTCGACGTGCTCGATGCCATTGCCGGACAGCCCCGCGACGAATACGACCGCCCGAAAAAGGACGTCCGTATCATCAAAGTCACCATAAGCAATTGACAATGGACAATGGACAATTATTTCTTCATTATTAATTCTTAATTTTTAATTTACCAACGTGCTTAAACGAGATTTCATCATGGTACAGATCGAGGAACTGGCTAAAGTCGTCCTCCAGATCATTACGAACCGCAACACGAATGCAGCCCGCCGTATTCCGGAACTGATACAAACCGTGTACACCTCCCTGAAGCTGGACCGTCTGACACTGATGACGGTTCCGCCCGAAGAACTGATCCGCCGCCTCAACAGCGATGACGGCGGCGGCATTCCCCGCCTCGAGATAGCCGTCAAAACCCTGATCGAAGAAAGCTACCTCTACCCCGGCGAAGAACAGGATATGTTGCAGCGGGCCAAGCTCCTGCTGGAATATATCCAGACACACGACAACACATTCTCCTTGGAACGCGTCAGCCTGTTAGATGAATTGGAACAGCGTCTCAGCAAATAATTAGTTAAACCTTTAACCAAAATACCAAAGATATTTTCTACCTTTGCGCCGGAAAAGCAAAACAGCAAGACAGCAATGGTAGAGAATGAAGCAGCACACGAATTAGTACTCCAAATCTTAAAGACGCGAATGACTTTCCGCCAGACTATACAGAGAGTACTAAAGTCCAATAACGTCGATATGACATTCGAAATGCTCCAGGTGATGCACCGCCTGTGGAAAAAGCCCGGAGTCAGCCAGCAATATCTGGCGGAACAGACAGCCAAAGACAAAGCCTGCCTGACCAATCTCATCAATAACCTGGAGAAGAAAGGTTGGGTAGAACGGCGTGAAGACCCGTCGGACAGGCGCAACAAACAAATCCACCTGACCGAAGCAGGGGAAGAACTTTCACACCGCGTAAAGCCGCTCCTCCATAACATCTATGATGAAGTCGGCGCACGCCTGACACCCCGCCAGATTGAATCGTTTATGAACAACTTAAAGAAACTGGATGAGATACTGGACAAGATATAGTTTATTATTGTTACTTATATTCACCAAGCCTGCTGCGGGAAATGCCCAGCAGCAGGCTTATCCTCTTTCCCTCGACGAACTGTTCAGGTTAGGAACCGAAAACAGCCTCCGCCTCCAGGCCAGCCGGATGCAGGAAGCGATTGCCGGCGAAGAAGAAAAGACGGCCCGTACCCTACAGCTGCCCGACATCAGTGTCGGAGCGACAACCGGCTACATCGGCCAATCCACCATCTTCCGGCAGGGACTGTCGAAGCCGACGCATCCCGATATGCCCGACTGGTCGCATAACTACAATGTAGAAGTGGCACAACCACTCTACCAAGGCGGTAAGATACGCAACACCATCCGCCGCGCCACGCTCCAAAGGCAAGTCGCATCGCTCAGTACGGCAGGCGACCAAGCAGACGTGAAGCTCTCCCTCCTCCGTCAATACATGGACCTCTTCGCCCTTTACAAAGAGACGGAAGTGCTGGCACGTAACATCGAGGAATCCGACCGCCGCCTGGCAGACATCCGCCGTATGTGGAAAGAAGGCATCGTCACACGCAACGACGAGATACGCAGCGAACTACAACTCACCAACGACCAGCTCGCACTCCGGGAAGCCAACGACAACATCTCCATCGTCTCCCAACAGCTCGACATCGTGCTCGGACTCGACGAAAGCCTGCTCATCCGGCCGGACACCACGCTCCTGGCCGCCAGTACCTCCCTTAGCAGTTGCGAAGCCTATATCCAACAAGCCTACTCGAATTACCCGGGCCTGCAAATCGCCCGCTACAATACGCGCCTGGCAGAAAACGACATCCGCCTGTCACGGGCCGACTACCTGCCTTCGCTTTCCATCCATGCCGGCAATACGCTGTCGCGGCCGCTCACCAGCACGATGGAAGATATGTTCGCCAACAACTGGAACGTGGCCCTCAGCCTCTCCTACAACCTCTCGTCCCTCTACCGGAACAAGCACAAGATGCAGGAAGCACGGCAATACGTCAGCCTCCGCCACAACGCCGAGGAACAGATGATGCAACAGATACGCGTCAATGTACGTACCGCCTACATCCGCCACCAGGAAGCCATCGACCGGGTGAAAGCACTGACACTCTCCGTCAGCCAAGCCGAAGAGAACTACCGGATCGTCAACAACCGCTACCTCAACCAGCTGTCCATCCTGACAGACCTGCTGGATGCCAGCAGCGTACGGCTTAACGCCGAACTACAGCTCACGACGGCACAGAGCGAAGCGGTCTATACCTATTATCAACTTATGCACGCATGTGGAAACTTATAAACCCATAACAAAATGAGCACATCCATCCATCATAAAAGAAGAAAACGGCTGATACGGATAAAGATCAGGAATATCATCGTGAACACCGTCTGCACCCTCCTCGTCCTGGCAGGCATCTCGTGGACAGTCCACTACTTCTGGAAGTATGTCAACTACGAGATCACCAACGACGCCGTAGTCGACCAGTACGTGATCCCCGTCAACATCCGCGTGCCGGGCTACATCCATGAAGTCCGCTTCACCGAACATCAGTTTGTACATGCCGGCGATACGCTTCTCATACTCGATGACCGCGAATACCGCATTAAGAAGAAAGATGCCGAAGCCGCCCTGATGGATGCCCGTGCCGCCCGCGACGCACTCAGCTCCGGCATCCGCACCTCAGAAGTGAACGTCTCCGTACAAGATGCCAACATTGCCGAGACGAAAGCCCGCCTCTGGCATCTCGAACAGGATTACCGCCGCTACGCTAACCTCCTGAAGGAAGAATCCGTCTCCCGTCAGCAATACGAACAGGTAAAAGCCGATTACGAAGCCATGCAGGCACGCTACGAAGCCTTGACACACCAGAAGCAGGCCGCACAGTCCCAATACACCGAAACAAACAAGAAAACAGGCAGCGCCGACGCCGCTATCCTCCGTAAAGAAGCGGAACTGGAAATGGCAGAACTCAATCTCAGCTACACCGTCGTCACCGCCCCATACGACGGCTACATGGGCCGCCGCACACTCGAAAAAGGACAGTTGGTTCAGGCAGGACAGACCCTCACCTATCTGGTTCGCGGGCAGGATAAATGGATAACCGCCAACTACAAAGAGACACAGATCCCCAACATCTACATCGGCCAGAAAGTGCTTATCAAGGTAGACGCCTGGCGGCAACGCACCTTCCACGGCGTCGTCACCGCCATCTCCGAAGCGACCGGCTCCAAATATTCGCTTGTGCCGACTGACAACTCAGCCGGCAACTTCGTCAAGATACAGCAACGCATCCCTGTCCGGATCGACCTGCAGGATGTTTCACCCGAGGACATGCAACTGCTCCGGGCCGGTATGATGGTAGAAACGGAAGCCCTGTTGAAACGCTAACAACAAAAGAAAGAAGATGAGCCGGCTGCAAGCACTAAACGTTCCGATCCGTCCCTGGGTACCCCGGTGGCTGGGGCTTGTTACGGCTTTCGTCATACTGCTTCCTATCATGTTGATTAACGGGGCGTACACGGGCGATATCATCGAAGTGTCCGGCACATTAGGCGTGATGAGCGAAGACATCCGCATGGCCTATTACGCCACATCAGCCGGTATGGCAATCGCTTACCCCATCATTCCCAAACTACGGCCGGTCATCACCACAAAAACCGTCCTGCTGAGCGACCTTATGCTACAGGTCATCCTCAGCCTGATCTGCGCCAATGTGACGAAGATGGAAATTGTCATCGCCTGCAGTTTCTTTATTGGCATACTGAAAGCTTTCGTCATGCTGGAGTTTATCATCATGACACGCCCGTTCTTCAGTCCGTCGAACGTCCGCAGCGAGTTCTACGCCTACTTCTATCCGCTGGTCTTCTCCGGCGGCCAGATATCGATGGCATTGACGGCGCAGCTTGCCTACTCCTACCAGTGGCAGTATATGTATTATTTCGTGATCATCCTCTTGCTGGTGGCAATCCTGTTCGTTCTCATCTGTTTCCGCTATGCCCGCCGGCCGATCAATTTCCCATTCCGGGAGATCGACTGGAAGAGTATGCTGTTAGGTTCGTCCGTCCTGTTGATGATTATTTATGTGGCGACCTACGGCAAGACGCTCGACTGGTTTTCGTCGGACAAGATAGTGGCTTACGTCTGTATCATTCCGGTGCTCCTGTGGCTATTCGTGTACAGGCAGAAGGTGCGTAAAGTTCCTTATATACGACTTACGGTTTTGAACAGCAGCAAAGCGCTGATCGGATACCTGTTCATGGTGATTACGATGGTGCTCTCTTCTTCCAGCTCGCTGCTCACGAGTTATCTGAACTCGGTGCTCAGGGTGGACAGCGTACATGCCAATTCGCTCTACCTCTGGATGCTGCCCGGTTTCATCTGCGGAGCCATTATCTGTTTCTGGTGGTTCAGGTGGCAGCGGTGGCGCTTCAGGCGGCTGATAGCCTGGGGAATGACCTGCTTCGCCATCTACCTGGCAATCCTCTATTTCGGCATACGGCCGGACGGGACGTACGAGATGCTATACCTGCCAATGTTCTTCCGCGGAATGGGGATGCTGATCCTCTTTATCGCCTTCGGTGTCTATGTGGTGGAAGATATGGACCCGAAGCTGACGATATACAACGCCTTTTTCCTGATCACTTTCCGGTCGGCACTCGCACCTGCGCTCGCCGCCTCGTTCTTCAACAATATGATCTACCGGATGCAGTTGCAATCGATGTCCGTCCTATCCGAAACCATGCGCATGGACAACCCGCTCGCCGCCGGTCCATACAACCAGGCGTTACAAAGTGCATTGGCACAAGGCCGCCCCCTGGAAGATGCCACGCAGCTGGCCACCAATACACTCTACAATACCTTGCAGGTACAAGGACTGTTGCTGGGACTGAAAACCCTGATCGGCTACACCCTGCTCTTTACCATCATCATGGCCATAATCTCCCGCTTTATCCCGTTCCATAAGACCTTGAAAGTCGCAATTGTACGGACCGGCGAAGATATGGTATAAGTTTACAGGACTTCCAGATAGCTCCGCCCATTGCCGACACGGTTCACACAGATACGTACGGGTATGCGCTCGGTCATTTCCTGCACATGCGAGATGACGCCGATCTTCCGTCCCTGCGTACGCAAACTCTCCAACGCATCCATCGCCACCCGGAGCGTGTCGGCATCCAGCGAGCCGAACCCTTCGTCGATGAAGAGGCTTTCCACCTTCATCCGGTTGGACGAGAGGGACGACAGCCCAAGGGCAAGCGCCAGCGAGACAAGAAACGATTCACCCCCCGAAAGACTGTGGACGGTACGCACCTCGTCGCACATATCCCGGTCTATCACCTGGAGGGCAAGCGTTTCGGGGACGCGTTCCAAGCGGTAACGGCGTGTCAGTTCGCGCAGTTGCACATTGGCATAGCTAAGCAGGACATCCAGCGTATATCCCTGGGCGATACGGCGAAACTTGGCGCCGTCGGCAGAGCCGGCCAGTTCATTCAGCTTCGCCCAGCGTTCGCTTTCGATGCGCCGTACGTTCAATTCTTCCTGCAAGCCGGATACTTTCGCCTTATTATCGGTCTGGGTCCGCAGCCGGAAAGCCAACTCTGTTTTCTCCTGCGTTATACGGGGCAGGGTATCTTCAAGCTGCCTGCCATCCGACGAGGCGAGATAATCCGCGGTCCATTTATCCAACGCCTCCCGGCGCCGGGCCAGATCGGCCGAGGCTTCAGCGAGGTCTTTTGTTATCTGGTCGGCTATGCCGCGTGTCTGTTCGGCAATACCGGACTGTTCGGTTTGGGTAGCCAGCAGTTTCTTCAGGCGTTCCTTCAGTTCTTCCATCCGCCGGGAATATTCCTGCTCGACCGCATCCGCCGGACGGCCATTCAGCAGTTTGGCACGCTCCGCCTGCAAGGTGGTAAAGACGGAGCGGTTCTTTTCATTCAACAGCAAAGCTTCTTCATATTGCTTGCCGAGAGACGGGAGGAAAGAGGCGAGCGACTCGCATTCCGCCTTCTGCGCGCTTTCCTGCCGTTCCAACAGGCGCAGTTTATCCGTATTCTCATGCCATTGGCGGGCAAAGTCGGTCAAGGTCTTCCGGAAGGCATCCGGATTCTGTTGCCAGGCTTTCTTCCAATCGCTGTTGCCGAACAGGACATCGGCAGCGGAAAGGGATTGGACCAGCTTGGCGGCCTGTTCCTTCACCGTCGCTTGTTCCTGCTCATGCCGGCTGGCGACGAACTGCTGCTTGCTGACGATCTCCTTGCAGGCGGCTTCGCTGTCCGTCAGTTCTTTATGCAGGCGGAGCAGTTGTTGTTGAAGGCGGGCCAGTTCGCGGGTTCCGACCGTATAAGCCTCCTTCTTTTGGGATAACGCCTGTAGTTGCAATGTCATGGCGGCGACGGGGACTATCTCCTTCCCCTCTCGAGAGGGAGCAGGGGAGGTGTCAGGAGAGGCGACGAAAGGATGATGCGTACTCCCGCAGACCGGACAAGGCTGCCCTTCCTGCAATTTAGCCCGTAACTCCTTTATATCCCCGGAAGCCTCCAGGCGGGCCTGTTCGATCAGCAGTTGTTCCCGTTCCCGGCGCAATTGCTCAATCTGTTTATCCAGTGCCGGGACGTCGATAGCCTTCAATCCTTCTTCCTGCTTCCGGTATTCTTCCTCTGTCTGTTGCAAAACCCGCTGCTTGCCCATGGCTGTCTTTTGCAAGCCAATGAGTTGCTTGCCCAATTCCATCACCTCCTTTATAATAGAGTCAATCGAACGGCTGGCTGTCTCCATACCCAGACGGGCGGCAGCAGCCGCATCCAGATGAAGCAACAAAGCTGAAAGCTGTTCGGCAATACTTTCCTTATCCTTAAAACGTTCCCGCCAGGCGGTCAGGCGGGCAATTTCTTCCGCCCCTTGTTTCCGGCGGAGGACGGCAGCCTGGTATTTGTCTTCCGCCTCTTTCTTCCGGGCGGTGGCATCTTTTAAGCGCTGTTCCGAATCGGAGCGATCGCGGAGAGCCGTGTCCAGCTGGATATCCAGCTTACGCGCTTGCAGGATTTCCTGTTGAAGCGACTTGAACCGGGCTTCCGATGTTTGCTGTTCCTCCACTCCTTTTTCATACTCGCGGCGGGCAATAGCCAGAAGTTCCGTTGCACGTGCCAGCCTGTCGGCCGCCTCTTTTTGCTGCACCTGCCGGGCGGCAATCGATTGTTCGGCGGCGCGAACAGCCTCCTGAAGCGTCTGTTGTTCGGCTTTCGCCTTTTCCTGGCGCTGCAATTCCTTTTCCGTAGCTGCAAGGCGGAGGCGCAGGTCGCTTTCTTCCTCATCCGTCAAGAGCTCGACAGACTGTATGCGCAGTTGAATCGCGTCGAAAGCATCTTTTGCGCGGGCATTCTTTTCAAAAATCTGGCGGGAGATGGCGGAATACAACTCCGTCCCGGTCAGCTTCTCCAACAGGGATGCTTTTTCTCCCTGCTCGGCTTTCAGGAAAGTGGAAAAGTCGTTCTGCGCCAACAATACGGAACGCGTAAACTGCTCGAAGGTCAGCCCGATCAGGTCGATGATACGGGCTTGCAGGTCGGAGCGCGTCCCCTGTTCCTCTTCCGCCTTATCCAGGTTGTAAAGAGCCAAACGGGGATTCTGCAAACGTCCGTTTTCCTTGTCACGGGCACGCGAGACGGACCAGCGCGCCCGGTAACGGTGTCCGTTCAATGCTACAAAATCCACCTCGGCATACCCCGAAGCCGTGCCTCGCCGCAGCAGGAAACGGGGATCGCTCTGCGACAGTTGTTCATTGCTGACATCCTGCAACTTGACATTGTTTTCCTTCGCCTGATCCGTACGGGGCGTACGGGCGAACAGTGCCAGACACATGGCGTCTAACAACGTAGACTTTCCGGCTCCCGTCGGACCGGAGATGGCAAATATACCGGCCGAAAGCAACGGCTCGGCTGTAAAATCAATTTCAAAATCACCTTCCAGCGAAGCCAGGTTGCGGCCTCGTATCGCTAATATCTTCATAAAGAAACCTCCCGTCTTACCTCGTTAAACATCTGTTCCAGCTCTTCCGGCAAATCGCCTCCGAAACGATTCGTGAACGCGTGCCGGAGCATATCCAACGGATCGATCTTTTGCAGGTCCGTATAAGACAAAGGACGGAAATCTTCTTCATCCTCCCGTTTCGGATAAGAAGGGATGATGGATGTCAGGCGCACCGCCTTATCCGCCAGCGCCTCTTCCACCCGGTGCCGGAAACCCGGATCGGGCTCCGTCAGCAAGACCTGTACTTCCAGGTACGGCCAGAGGCTGCGGTCCGCCTGAACGTCCGCCGGCGGCAAATCCGCGAGTTGCAAAAGCACCTCTGCCGGGGATGCCGGTTCCGCCGGAATCCGATGCAGACCGGTCCGCAAAGGGACAGGCACTGCTTCCCAATCCGACTGGCATCCGTTTTCGAGCGTGACGGCAACCACCTGATGACGGTAATGTTGTTCGGAGAAAGACATGGGCAATGGGCTGCCGGCATAGCGTATATTCTCCCGGCCTCCAACACGTTGCGCCTTATGGATATGCCCGAGGGCGGTATAGGCCAAGCCTTCGTCGAACGCATCCGTGCTGACGGATTCCAGACCACCCATAATGGTGCGCTCGCTCCGATCGTCTTCAGACAGTTCGGCTCCCGTGGCGTGCAGGTGCCCCATTGCGACAAGTGCCTCTCCGGGCTGCCGCTGCGCATCGGCATATTCATAAAGTTGACGGTACATCCGGGTAATACCTGCCACATAGGTATCTTTTCCCTCATCCGAAGCCGGATAATCTCCCTGCCGGAGATACGGCACGGCGAGGCAAAGGGCTTCCCGCTTCCCTTCCTTATTATACAGGGGTATAAGCAACGATTCAAAGTCGATCTTGCACAAATCTGTCCGGGGTATAATCCCGACAATCGACGTATTCAGTTCTTCCAACAGCGGTATCGGCGCTTCCAACCGTCCCGCCGAATCATGATTCCCCGCCACGACGACAACCTGCAAATGCGGATTACAGCGGTTCGCCTCCCTCAGAAAGCGGAAAAAACGACGTTGTGCAGCTGCCGAAGGATTGGCAACATCAAAGACATCGCCGGCAATCAGCAGCACGTCAGCCTGCCGCTCCGCCAGCATCCCGGTCAGCCAAGTGAGAAACGCCTCATGCTCTTCATCCCGGTCATACCCGAAGAAGGTTTGCCCTAAGTGCCAGTCGGCGGTATGTATGATTTGTAGTGACATGTTTTTCGTTATTTAGTGACTATCTACAAGATGTAAGTTCGAGCTTGAATGGAAATGCTCTTGCTTCTTTCAGCCATTCACTACTCTCCCTTTAATAAAGTTTTTCCTTTTTCCGTCAGATAATATTTCTGTTTGGGATGTTTGGGTTGTTCAGGATAAAGCGGCTCTACCAAATTCAGTTCTATGCCCGGATAAAGGTAGTTTTTCAGGAAGTTCCTTTTATCTTTCAAGCCCATTGACTCCATAATTTCTTTAGCCGAATATGTATCACCACCGATTGCTGCCAGAACTTTTTCAACTTGTGGGATAACTGTGGGGTGACTGTGGGGTAACTGTGGGGTAACTGTGGGGTTTTGTCCGACAGTATCCCGTACATACCGAAACACAACCTGCACAAACGAACCATCCGAATGAAACTCCGGATCAGGAAGCCCCACACGACGACATTCGCTGATCATCAACCCAATGCCACGCCCCCAGCTTTCCAACACTTTGCTTTTATAAAGGACATTGGCTATAACAGGATTTTGCGGTTCAGAATCATGCGGTCCTAACAACCTCTCCAATGTCATATCCTCCGGGAACGTGCCGCTGTTCGTCACTTCCACACGATCATCGTAGATTGCTATGCTGACGGAACTGCCCGGTTTGTGGTACAGACGGTGTGATAAACTGTTCACGCAACTCTCACGCAGAGCTTTGTAGGGAATGGCCAGTTCCTCTTCCCTGTATAGCTTTTCTACCTTCCCGGAAAGTGACAGATGCTTGAAGAAGAAAGCCATGGCCGCATCCAGCAGTTCAAAGATATTGCCGTGTACTCGCTGGTTGTCCATAAACTCGTCTTTATTCAGACCTTTGAAGCGTGCCATCCGCAACAAGCATTGCGGATAGTCCGACAAGTTTTTGCCAAACAATACCGCTGCCGCATTTTTCAGTTTACCATCATCCGATGAAAGGTTGAATTTTCCAAGGATAAGCGGAATATCTTCTATCATGGTCGTTTCCGGCAAACGTCCGCTCTCGACCCCCATACGGACTGCACCGCGGATGACATTAGAGTCAAGGTTTTCGATTTTCAAATTCTCATTGATGATAGCCTCCCATCCATATTTACCCCCCCGTTGTAACAGCAACCGGTTGTATTTTTCCTGCGGCATGATAGATGTAACACTTTCCATCCGGTGGTAGGCTCTTCCTTTATATACGAAAGGGCGGGCCGTTAGTTGCGGATCAGCGTGAAGGCCAATCACGTACCTGTTTGTGTCAGGAATAGCAGTATAAGAAATTTTGATTACGGTCAATGGCTCTATCCGCCTGATAGCTTCTACTATATCCCGTTTTGTCTTGTCGCTCAAATCTTGACCGATTATCTTTCCTTTATCTGTCACGCCGAACAACACGACTCCCCCCGTTCCATTGAGAAAGGCGCAAAGCGTTTCCATACCACGCTCCAGCTGTCCGGTGGTTTCTTTAAATTCAATTTGTTCACTTTCCTTCTGGACTATCAGATGCTTTACATCCTCAAGGTTATCTATTTTCATGCCGCATATTATTGATTTACAAAAATACTCTTTTTCTGTAGATAGACAAAGAAAGGGAAACCTCACGGCCCCCCTTTCACAAACTCACTATTAATAATCTTTGCTTATCAAATACACCCCTTCAAACTTTTACCTTTCAACTTTCAATTATCAGGGGGGCTTATTGTATAAAACGCATTTTTCAGGGTCGAAAGACATCCGAAACAAAACAAATGTTAATCCGTTTTTTTGACCTCAAAAAGTGACTTTTTCCTCTTTTTTGAGCGTTTTCCCCAATTATGACCGTCCTCTTTGCCATTGCGACCGTGCTAATGTGTAGTGCACTCGGCACCTCGCAAAGATTAGGACGGTCGTAATGGCGATTTGGACGGTCGTAATTGGAAAGAGGACCGTTTTCATGGCAAAAAAGCACCTGAATTTCCTTGGGATATTTGGAACGCCGTCCGTTTTGTTTTCAAATATTCGATTCTCCGGGAGTTAAGGTTTATCACTTTGTCACTGTTTCTGCCTTCCGGCAATCAAAAAGAACGCTTTTCAGAACGGACTGCGCACCTCACCTCTCCTGTTGTCAGGCAGAAAGGGATAAACAACGAAAAGAGTCAATCCAAAATCGATCAAGATTTCAGACGAAATAGAAAAACGTCCGAAATGGGGGGTTATTGTAATTATTAAGTTAGAAGACCTTGATAAAAAGATTTCCTATTTGTACCCAAAAGAGGAACAAATCGCGATTCATCTATTCAAAGAAATTAAACCCCCAACACAATGTTTGCATCAATATCCAGCTTTCGGCTCAACTCCCGGGCAACCTTCAATGTTGGTTCACACCTTCCCGTAAGATAGTCACTAATACGAGAAGGACTAACTCCAAGCAGATCTGATAATTTAGCTTGGTTTATTCCCATCTCATACATCCAAGATAAGTATTATTCTTCAATAGCTAAATCCGAATTATTAAGATTTAAATATATAATCCCTCAATAAGTGCTTTTCTCATCCAGGTTCAACATCCGATATCGATGTCACTGAAATATAAATATTTTTTCCACACGAATTATTGTCCTATCTTTGTGCCGTCAATAAACAAGGGATTTTATGGATTGGTTACAAGAGGCTTTTTTGGAGCCTACAATGATTCAGGCTGTTATTATGATCTCGCTGGTTTCTGCAGTCGGGTTATATTTAGGCAGGATCAAGATATTCGGCATTTCGCTGGGGATAACATTCGTATTCTTTGCAGGTATCCTGGCCGGGCATTTAGGCATTGTCGTCAATAAAGACATGCTCTATTTCGCACAGAGTTTCGGATTGATCCTCTTTGTCTATGCCTTGGGATTACAGGTAGGTCCGGGTTTCTTCTCCTCCCTGAAAAAAGGAGGTGTAGCCATGAATATGATGGGATTAGGCGTTATCGTACTGGGACTGGCCATGACTGTAGGGCTGCACTGGACGACCGGCGTTTCCCTCTCCAACATGGTGGGATTGTTATGTGGAGCCGTAACCAATACGCCTGCGCTGGGTGCCGCCCAACAAGCGTTGTTGCAGATAGATCCGGGCAACACAAAGGGGGTGACCGATATGGCATTGGCCTGTGCCGTTGCTTATCCGCTCGGTGTGGTCGGCGTTATCCTTGCCATCATTATCCTGAAAGCGATGTTTGCCAATAAGGAACAGAAAAACCAGAAGGAACAGAGAGACACGACCACCTATGTAGCTGAATTCCAAGTAAGCAACCCTGCCATCTATGAAAAAAGCATCAAAGACATCATGAAGCTGACGGATAAGCATTTTGTCATTTCACGCATCTGGCGAAACGGCAAAGTAAGCATCCCGACATCGGACACATTGCTTCACGAGCATGACCATCTGCTGATTATCTCCGTCAAATCGGACGTAGAAAATATTAAAGTTCTTTTCGGTGAACAGGAGAATGTGGACTGGAACAAGGCGGATATCGACTGGAACGCAATCGACAGCCAGCTGATATCCCGTCGTATCGCCGTAACCCGCAACCGGGTAAACGGGGTTAAATTAGGGTCCCTCCGCCTCCGTAACCTGTATGGGATCAATATCACACGCGTAAACCGTGCCGGTATCGACCTGTTGGCCTCTCCGGACCTGCGTTTGCAGATCGGCGACCGTCTGACGATTGTCGGTGAGGCGAACTCGGTAAATACAGTTGGGAAAATATTGGGTGACGAGATCAAACGGTTAAAAAACCCGAATCTGCTGGCAGTCTTTATCGGCATCACATTGGGTATGCTGTTGGGAGCTTTGCCGATCACGCTTCCGGGTATGAGTACTCCTGTCAAACTCGGTATTGCCGGCGGTCCGATTATTGTCGGTATCCTGATGGGGTCATTCGGTCCGCGCCTCCATCTGACGACTTACACGACGATGAGCGCCAACCTGATGTTACGCCAGTTGGGAATCATTATTTACCTGGCCGGATTAGGGATCGATTCGGGCGCACATTTCTTCGAAACGGTTTTCCGGGCGGAAGGTTTGTTATGGGTCGGACTGGGTTTCCTGTTGACAATCGTTCCGGTTTTGATCGTCGGTATCATGGCCTCCCGGTTCTTCAAGTTAGATTACGCGCATAATATCGGTATGCTCTGCGGCAGCATGGCAAATCCGATGGCATTGAACTATGCCAATACGACCGTCGAAGGCGACGAACCCTCCGTATCTTATGCCACCGTCTATCCCCTCTCGATGTTTATCCGTGTGATTTCGGCACAGTTGGTGTTAATGTTATTCACTTAGTAAACATTTTGATTATAAATTATTTATATCTACATTTGCATCGATAACCAAATAAACATCTAAATTATGGCCAGACAAATTAAACAAACCCCGATTCTTAAAGGAGATGACGCGGTTAACTTCATTGCAAAAATGGAAAAACATAAGAAAGCATCCCCTAAAGAAATCGAAGAGATGAATGCAGGTTTCGAACGAATACAAAAGATGCTAACGTTTAAATTTTAATATATGAACCAAAATTTCCGTATTATCAAATTGACGGAAAATTATCAATCAAGACCTTTTCATTGTGGAGATACCGACCTTGATAATTTTCTAACAGAAGATGCCTTATACTATAAGCAACGGCTTCTTGCTATAACTTACCTCATTATTTCAGAGAATGATACTGTAGCTTACTTTAGTGTAGCCAACGATAAAATAGCTATTCCGGAAAGTGACAAGGCTACATGGCGGAAAATCAAAAAACGCTTTCCCTATTCAAAGCACAGAGGTGATTATCCTGCTGTAAAAATAGGCAGATTGGCTGTAAATCAGAAATACCAACATGACCATTTAGGATCTGATATCCTGAACTTCATTAAGAAGATGTTTATTACTGAAAACCGAACCGGATGTAGCTTCATAACTGTCGATGCACTCCAAGGGGCTGTCCCTTTCTACTTAAAGAATGGTTTCGAATATATCCGGCAGGAAGATAAAACAAATACGACGGACAGAACAACTTTGCTTTTCTTTGATTTATATTCTTTAGTTCCTTAAATCAGAGCCAAACAATCGTGTTCCACGTACTAAAATCTTATCCCCATTTGCCAACGTTGTTGCAAACAGATAGATGGAGCCGCCGTCGGTGATTTTTGTGCGTTTACGCAATTCTTCTACGGAAAGGGGGAAGTTGCGCACGGTTATATTGGCTTGCGGGATGAGCTTGGAAAGGTTTTTACAGAGTTTGCCGGTAAAAGGAAAGACTTCGTCTACCCGGAATATGCGGCCGGGAAAATCAGCGACCAACTGTTCCGAAGTGTACAGATGGCTGCTGATATGCAATTTCTTCACCCCCATCCGAAGGGCAATCTGCTTGAAAGCGCCTGCTTTCAGGACAGAGGCATTAGGTTCGTATAAATATCCGAAAACCTGACCGGTCGGCTGCAATCCGGCGCTGCGCTCCTCCTCCAATGTAAAAGAGAAAGATGATTCCGTTCCATCCGGGGCAAAGTTAACGCAATGGATAACCGGGACGGTATTTTCGACCTCCCGTTCCACCACAAAAAGCAGTTCCTTACATTCGTTCCTGACCGAAAGAACATGTACTGCCGTTGTCCCTGGCAACAGGTCCAACGTCATTTGTATATCCGCCATCGGGGAGAGTTTCGCAATGACACGGGGAGAGCGTTTCAATAAATCCGGCAATAATCCGGGGAGATCCGGCTCACAGTCCTGCAAGGCAAATACCCGCTTATTACTTTCTCCCCGCCGGGCCGGATCGATATAGAAAGCGTCAACCACAGGCAGTTTATCAATATAATGTGTGGTATCCGCATTTACAACTGTAATATTATCGGCTCCCAATACGGAGAAATTATGCTGCGCCGCTTCGCAATAAGCAGGAAAACGCTCGATATAGGTCAGGTGATTCACCTTACGGGAAAAGAAATAGCTGTCGATACCCAACCCGCCTGTCAGGTCGCACATCGTCCAGTCTTCATCCGCCAAACGCTGTTTATAAGCCGCTGTCTGTTCGGAAGAACACTGTTCCGCAGCTATCTTGGCCGGAAAAAACAATTGCCCGTTCCCATACCACGACGGCAGTTTTTCCCGGATTTGCCTCCGGGCTGCAATCTGGTCTACCACAAAAGGCATATCTATCTCCGGATATTTAGATGCGGAAAGTAACAAGCGCGTCAAATCGTCGGCTGCATGTTCTTGTATGAATTGTATTTGAGAGGAAGTCAATGTCATATATAATTAGAATACAATTCAAAGATACAACTCACTTTTCAAATACGCAAATCCTTGAAAATACCGGAACCGGATGAAATTAGAACGACAGCCGCATCGTGCAACGCACGCCCCTCGTCTGGATGTTCGGATGGTCGAGGTAGTTCAGACGCCAAGCATAGTCGATACGGAGAAACTTAAAAATATTTTCAATACCGACACTGGCTTCCATATAGGGAGCCTTGCCCATCGTATAAGAACCGGCGGGGAAAAGATACAAGCCGTTTCCTCCATTGGCCGGATTGTTCTTGTCTGTCAAATGCCCCCACAGGCCACGGAAGCAAAAGACTTCCCTCCATTTCAGCTTCTTGATAAGAGGCAGGCGGTTCAAAAGATTTCCGTTCATATAATAAGTCAAATCCCAAGACATATATTCATCGTTGATAAACTCCATTGCATTCATATTCGTATAGGATTCCGGCTGAATGGTATATGTCAGGTTCGCATTAGGCAAAATCAGCAACGGATAGGGAACCTTGCTCCATACCTTTCCAGCCTTAGTAATCAGGTCGACATACCCGAAAGCGGAGAACCAGAAACGTTTCTGGACACCGACATCAGTACGGAGATAGTCGTACGACGAACCTAAAAAGTTCTTCGCGCTCATAGTATGGTTGACGTTAAAGATCAAAGCATCATAGGTAATCGGAATACGATCGTTACGCGTCTGATAAAACTTCTCATTTTTTCCGTACCGGAATTTGAGTTCCAGCTCTGCCATATCGTAATGGTTGCGGGTAGAAATATTACCTTCCGGGCCCATACGGAAGAACGGGGCATATTCGGTTGCATATTCACGATATCCCCGGAGAACGGCTCCATAACCGATGCCGTTGTAATGTTCACGATAATAAGTCAACTCGCCCCGCCGCAGATAGGTGGCTCGCGTATCTTTTTTACGCCTTATCGACAGAAGGACGTTATCTTTATTGGTGTACATGTATTGCTGCCCCAACTTGTTGATATCGTACATATATTCCAGACGGATGGAATGTACCGGAAATTCTTTGCGGTATTCCTTACGGTCATTGAACGAATATTCCACAAGACCGTCATATTTCAGCTTTCTATCCCTCGTTCCATACGCCACGTAACCATCAAAAAACAGATTTTTGTTGAATGCCGGTGTCGTCGCACCTCCCACACGGAGACGGGCCCCTTCGATGGAGTTACCACTGATGGTCGTATTCATCGGTCCAAACTCGAACTTGTTTTTCAGCGGGTCCTTGTCCGTTGGGACATAGCCCGACACAAGGATCGAAATCGCTTTTTCCGTTACATAGAAAATCGGAACGGAGCGCAACCTGGCCATCAGCTGCCCGACCGAATTCGGATTCTTTTTGACAGCTTCTTCCGGACGGCTGCTCACCCAAAAATCGTCCGGCTGCCGGTAGGCATTCTTGAGCGTGATGACGGGCGCACTTTCACTGAATATCTGGCTCTGTTCCACATCAGGTTCATCAAAGGTGTGGTTACTGTAGATATTCAAACGCCGGGCATACATTCCCTTCGATTTTTCATTCAATTTGAAATTCACCTGGATATCGTCTTTCGTAATGATGCGGGTACTGTCTGCCGCCCGCTTGAATGTCTGTTCGATTGTCATCCGGGAAACGAAATTCAGGTTGATATCTTTCGGGACATTCAGGATTACTTTCTCCACAAAAAAGGTGGAATCGAGCGTCACATACAGGTGTCCGGTAAAACCGAATGTCTCCGAGTTGAAGGGCACAAAGCCCAAATCCACACATTCCTGCCCATTTACATTTAACGTATCCAGCAAATAATACTTATAATAGTTCGGCCCGATTGTGGAAAGCGGACTCACGAACCGTTGCAGAAACAAAGGAATATCATTCTGGAAAATATCGACTTCACGGAAAACTTCATTCAGGAGCTGCTGGATACCGTCGCGCGAGAAAATCTCATCCACACCGGACGACTGGCTTCCCTTCACTACACGTTTTTCCGATTTCGGGTTCTTACGGTAGTAAACCGTTTCGACCTTCTCCCGCTCCGAAACCGGAAGAATGGTTATCCCGGCATCAAGCGTATCCACAAAGTCAACCAGAAAATCGAATTTACCGGTCTTACCGTTTTTCTTAGGTTTCGGTTCATATTCATTCATTGCGAAAACCATCTTCCCATACTGGTCGTACCGGAAATAGTCATGGTTGCGGGGATCATTGCTTTTCCGTAAAGCAATGACTTGCCTCACAAACTCGACAGCCGGATTTTCTTTCTTGCTGTATTTTTCCCTCTTCGGCTTAATGGTCACTTCGCTCAAAGCGATTCCACTCGGGGCCAACTGTATTTTCAGGTCGTGCGTCTTTCCCGAAGTAGTTTTCACTTCTTTGGTGTCGTACCCCAGGTATGATACTTGCAGAATCCCGGCTCCATTCGGAACAGAGAAAGAGAAATGCCCCTCACCGTCGGTGGCCGTACCTGTAGTCGTCCCTTTCAACAGAAGGGAGGCATAAGGCAGCCCTTCACCTGTGATCGAATCGGTTACAATCCCTTTTATGGTTATATTTTGTCCATTGGCTGTCCATACGATGAACAAGGATACCAGCAAAAAAACAATCTTATTCCTCATAACAATTTCCTATCCTCCTATTTTTACTTGATACCTAAGGTAAAACACCAGTACAGCTAAACTCATCAGTATTCAGGTTTCCGATAAATGTAGAAACCTGTCTTGCCATGCCTGATAGTAATCGGGCTTGTCCACCATCAGTTGCCCCTGAGGGTCAATAAACAGCTGCGTGGTGTTTCCCACAGCACACAACTTGTTATCACTCTCACGGTACACCTCATAGCGGTAGTCAAGCCGCGCACCAAGTTGGTAAACGTAATATGTATGTACGATTGCCACGTCATTGATGGCAAGCGGTGCATAATATTTTATATGAATGTCGTAGAGGGGGGCGTAAATGCCGGAACGCTGCATATCGGCATAACCGATGCCGGGGTAGCGGCGGCCGAATGACTCGCGTCCATCCTCAAAATAAGTAACGTATGAGCCATGCCATACTCTCCGCATCGAGTCTATCTCACTAAACTTGACCTGTATGCGGCAGATATCTTCCAGTTCTCTTATCTCTTTCATAAAGACCGGGGATTAAAGACGCTGTCACTGACCACACCGTCGAACACATAGCCGGAGAAGTCGTATTGCTCATAATTTCCTCCCCTTCCGTTCATGCGCAAGCTTTTGAGTTCGGAAAGCTTGAGGTCGAGTGTCAGCACAAACGACGTGAACATCTGCTTGCGCTTTGCTTTCTCATCCGGAACAAGCGGAATAATAGTCAGCGTACAAATATTGTCACGCTTCGTTATATCCACATCTGCCAATTCGGAAAGGTCCGCATCGGCATCCCCACCCGAAACAAGGCTCTTGAAGACAGCCAGAAGAAATTCGAACTGGTTGCTTCCTTCACCTTTGGCAACACTCTTTTTGCCATCCGTGACCATGGCAAAAGTGCTACCGTCCATCAGCAACATATCTTTTCCATCATTAAACGTCATGCACATTCTGCCGGGTTTCTTGAAATAGAAATAGCCCTGGGTGACAACGTCCTGGGTGACGGCGGCATTATGCCTGGTCCAGGTAACGGCAGCAGTCAACGTATTCATATTTTTGTATCGTTCCACCGCTTGCTGAATCTCCGCTTTTTGTGCAAACAGCGAAGCACACGCGAAGAGAACAGTAAAGAACAGAATCATTAATTTTCTCATACACAATCAGGTATAAAGTCCTCCATTGATTGAAATCACACTGCCGGTGATATAACCTGCGGCAGGCGAAGCCAGAAAGCCCACCAGCTCGGCTACCTCCTCGGGAGTACCGAAGCGGTTGGCGGGAATCGTCTTCTTCAACGTATCCTCATCGAGCCCCTCTACCATATCTGTCTTAATAAATCCGGGAGCGACAGCATTAACGGTTATATTCTTGCGTGCCACTTCCTGGGCCAGCGCTTTTGTGGCGGCAATGATACCTCCTTTTGCAGTGGAATAGTTGGTCTGTCCGGGCATCCCTTTCATGCCGCTCACGCTTGCCATATTGATGATACGGCCGAACTTGTGGACCAGCATCGGTTGCAGCAGGGATTGCGTGACATTGTAGAACCCTCCGAGAGTGATGTCGAGCACACGGCTCCAATCTTCCTCCGGCATAAATGCCAGCACATCATCGCGACGGATACCGGCATTGTTCACCAGCACTTCGATATATTCTTCCGGATGTGCCTTTTCCCACGTTTCGATAGCATAGAGGGTTTGCCTGCGGTCGCTCACATCAAACTTCAGCATTTCACCGTCCTGGCCGGCTTGCCGTACCAGTTCGAGCGTCTTTCCGGCCTCTGCGGCGTTGCTCGCATAGTTGATAATGATGTGATAGCCCATTTGGGACAGTTTCACACAGACAGCACGGCCGATACCGCGACTTCCTCCTGTAACTAATGCATACTTCATCATTTTATTTCCTTTTAGTTTTTTACTATATTCCATATATATTCCTTCCCCAGCACTTCTGCACAGGTGAAGAGCGTTGTCATTGTCACACCATGCAGCCCATGCAACATAAGGTTCTGTCCCGTAAGGAGCAAGTTCGGAATGGGCGTGCGTGGTGAAAGCAGAGTCATTAGCGGGTCCCTGAAATCCTTGCGCAGACCATAGGCCGAGCCTTCGGGAGTACAGGTGTAATCGCGATAGGTGAGCGGGGTACTGGTATAGTGTCCGACAGCCATATCGCCAAGACCGGGGATGAACCGTTCGGCCAATGCGATACACTCGCCGGCCATACGTTCTTTCATGGCTTTGTAGCTGTCGCCTCGCTGACCGACTGTTGTCCGGTTCCACGATTCGCACCTGTTCCAGGTCATCGGAGTGAGCAAATCGACCTGTTGCACATACTCACTGCCGTCTTCGGGTATCCGGCAACAGACTAATACCCCTTTTACGGGACCATCTTCCTGGTAGAAGGTCCATACATCAGGCTGTTTATAGACATATTGGTTCCAGTTGAAATATTTGAGAGTCCCGGGTTTGATACGGAGCGATACGGTAAACATACCGAAGGTATTCTCCATATGTTCCATGCGCTTGCGGTATATGCTTTTCATCCTGTCGCTCTGTTTCACCAACCGGCAAGTGGCAGCAGGGTGTATATCGCTGATGAAGAGATCACCTTCGTAGATTTCTCCGTTCGAACATACCGCATACAGCAGTTTCCCGTCTTTCTCCACCAACTCCTGTACCTCGGCATTGCAGATAATCTCACCGCCATGGCTGCGGATATCTTCCACCAGCGAATTGACTATCAGCGAACCGTCACCTTTCAGCCTCCAGCTGCTTTCAATGAAACTGCTGTTGCCGTGAGCGAATGTAAACAACGGAAGCGATTCGCGCCGCAGCTCCATCTTCAACGAAGTGCCGCTGAGTACATTTATCAGCAACGGATCACGGAACGTTTCCGTCAGATACCGATAAGCGCTTGTCTCAAAAAGAGCGGAAAGAGACGAGGCCTTCTTGCTCTGAGGATTCAGAGCTTCAAATTGCGATCGGTCAACCTGTTTCAGCATATCCGCGTAGCGGTTCAAGGCATCACGTTCGGCGGGAAAATCAGCAGCCAGTGTATCAACAAACCTGTCGTACCCTTGCGTAAAGGCAAAGGTGCGGTCTCCGATTGTCACCCGGTCGAAGTCTGCATCCAGGCGTTGCCACGGAAGGCGCAATAACCCCAAACGCTTGAAGGCGGCGTGCAGCGACTGTCCTTCATCCAGTCCTCCCACATAGTGAAATCCCGTATCGAAAGCCAACCCGTGCCGTTTGTAGCTCTGGAGGCACCCGCCGGCTTGCGTTCCCCTCTCCAGGAGAAGGACGCTCATACCGGCACGCGAAAGGATGTGTGCACATTCCAATCCGCCGAGTCCGCTACCTATGATGACTACCTCGTATTTCATTTCTTACTTTTATTGATCATTCTGAAAACGGCAGGTTGCACCACATAAGAGATCACCACCGCAGCAATCAAGCCTACAAGGGTGGAAAAACCAACGGATTTGATAGCGGGATGCTCGGCAAACAGCATGGAACTCACGGTTACAATCAAGATCATCGCACTGAAGAATATGGCCGTTTTATGATAACCTAACAAGCGTGCGTTCTTCTCGCCTCCGATAAGCCCGTTCATGACGAAGATGCTATAGTCGACGCCTATACCGAAAATAAACGTCGATATGATGATATTGATCAGATTGAACCGTACACCGAAAATCACCATCGAACCTAACACGATCAACCAGCTTAACAGGATAGGCATAAAACCGAGCAAGGTATGCTTGACGTTAAAACGGAAACTGAAAAACAGCACAATGAGGACAAACAGCATTGAAATCCATTGCAGTACATTGAAGTCTTCATTCAGCTGGATCAATGTATCCGTGGTATAATAATAAGTGTCGAGCACAAGCAAGTCGGGCGAAGAAACCACTGCATCACAGATACGGTTGTAATCGCTTTCCTTACTGCGTATAGAGTCGTTCTTGCATCTGACGGAAGTAAAACAGAGGTACTCGCCATTATAGGATTGCTCCATCAATGTGGACTGATAGCCTTTCGGGATAATGCCGGCCTCATAGAGGGCATCCGGTTTGTAGTGGGCAGTGGCAAAATCGAAGAAAGAATCGAACGCTTCGGGGCGAAGGCCGGCTTGTGGAGCCGTCTGGCCGATAAGGCTGCGTACCTGTTGCAAACGCTCTTTCGTCCAGAAGTTCTTCCAGGCGTCGATGCGTTGCTGTTGTACCTGTAAGGGTACAAAGATTTGATCGGTATGCGTATAGCCCTTCACCAGTCCGGCATCCTGTAACGAATCTAACTTGCTTGCCATATTCGAGAAGTTTTCAATGGCCTCTTCCATCGTTGCTCCCGAACTGGCAAAATACTTTTGCTTGTCACCGGTATGTGTCTTGGTACGAAGTAAATTCTCCGAATAGGATATGCTTTCGGCCCTATAGCCCAAATTGTGCATATCCGCATCAAAGCGGGTACCTCCGACAAGGTAAAAGCCTATGCAAACCACCACTGCGGCAAGGATAATAAACAACAACGGCTTTTTGCGGTCGAACGGGTAGCAATTGATACGGTCTACGATTGCGAACACGCGATGGTTGACCTTATTTTTCTCCGGATTAAGAAATTGCGGCAAATAGATAAGGCTGAAAGCCGTAGTGCCCACAATAGCAAAAGCCGCAAACAGTCCGAAGTCCTGCAACAGTTCCGTCTGAATAAAGATAAGTCCCATGAAAGAGCCGATGGTGGTAAGGCATCCCAGGCAAACGGGCTTGACTTGATCGCGCAATACCTGTTCGGGGTCGCTCACATACTTATAATGTGTCATGATGTGTAACACATAACTGAGTGCCACTCCCAATACAACCGCCCCGATACCGAGTGCCAGCAGCGAGAACTGCCCTTTGATGAAATACATGGCAGCAAGCCCGAAAAGGGTTCCGAAGACTACCGGCAGCAACAACAGCGGTATTGTGTCGTAATTGCGGAAGCAGATGAAAATAAAGAGAAGGACCAGTATCAATGAGCCGATAATGGTTTCCTTTAAGTCAGACTTTATCCGCCATGAATTATAAAATCCACTGGCGGGAGTGCCATGATAGCAGATTTTCACATCGGGGACAGATACGGAGAACTGCTCTATCTGTTCATTCAGTTTCTTAAACAACGCCGAGCCCTGTCCCGTATTGGTGGCAGAATACATAGGCGTGATAAACGCCACGCACACGGTGGAGTCCCGAACGAAGAAATGTCCGTTAAGGATTTTATAACTGCCGCCACCAGCACCATCCGCCAACGGTTTCAGCTGTTCCATAAGCACGTTGCGCAATCCCACTGGGTCCATCTGTATCAGTTCCGGGAACATGGTTCCGACCGGACTCAGCAAATCATCGTGATTGGCTTGCATCTGCCGGTTCATATGCTGGTAGGTCAGCAGTGTGTCCAGACGATTATAAATACAGGTATCGATATAAGCCGGAAGATGGGCGCCCAGGTAGTCAATCACATCCAGCATCAGGTCATCGGGCAATTTATAAAAGACATCCCCTATCACCTGCCGTGTAGAGTCCATTGCAGCATTCCAGGATTCTAACGAATCGATGAAAGCATCGCACGTTTCGGCTATATGCTCCACGGAAGCCCCGTCCCTACCCTCGAAAAGCAGGAAAGTTTTGTCCTTGATACGCAGGTTGGCAAAGGCCAGTTTTGTAGTACCGTCCTCATTCTTTGAGGAAGGCATCAATTTATTTATGTCCTCTTCCAGATGTATTTGCGAGGCAAAATATCCGAAGAAGGCATACAGGGCAATCATCGACAGCCAAAAGACTGCACGATGGTTACGGAAAAAGTGATAAATCTTTATACATAGTTCTGTCATACAATCATATCTCCCTTATATTCCATATACGTTCTTTCCGCATCCGCTATTTTCGCCGTGACAGTAAACCCCTTGTCTGTGGGGAAAAGACTGACGGTTACATCCACTTCGGGGCAAAGAGCCGGCGAAGCAACGGCAGTCAGACGACATTGTTTGATGGTACTAATCTGCAATTTCCTACCTGCCAGCAATATGGCGCATTCCTTGATCGTCTCTATGTTGCAGACACCCGGACATACAGGATTACCGGGAAAATGGCCGCGATAGACATCGCAATCGGGCAAGAGGACAATGCGGTAAACAGCACTCAATCCATCAACTTTCGTATTAATTATCTTATAATATTTGTTTTCAAGCAGCATAGAGGATAAATTTATTCAATCGTCAGGCTTAATGAATATCTTCATTTGTGTATCAGCTACTATATCATCGAGGACGCGGGTCTCACCGGTTATGATCGTCACACCGGCCATTTCCGCTCCCATCGTGATAGTGGTCCGCAACTCGTCACCTGGCTGCGGACGGCAGTAGCAATGGAATTTTTTCACTTCACCGATGTAGCCCACGGGAGGAGTTGCAGCCCCTGCACGTATAGCCCGATACCCTGCGAAGGCCGAGGCTGACTGGGCTATATGTTCTATAAGCCCAGGTTCAGCCAGTAGTCCGTCCTCATCGATGAAGTAGTTGTCTGCTCTGACGGTAAGACCGGTTACGGCCACATCGCCATCCACCTCTATCAGCTTGTCGACCATTATGATCGGGTCGCGTTGCGGAATGAGGTCCTTTATCTCTTCATACTTCATTCTACCGGAAGATGTGACTCTATATAGTCATAGAGGTCGTTAAATGTTTTGATCTTAGGCAAATCCGATGCAGGAACCTTTATCTTGTAAGTATATTGGATGATAGCCACAAGGTCCACAAGACTGAGACTATCCAGGGAAAGTGTATCCTTTATATCTGCATCGGGGGTAAAAACGTCTAATTCGACTTCAAATTCTTCTGCTAATACGGCATTTACTTTTGCTATAATTTCTTCACGTGTCATAATCATTCTTTTTTTAGTTTGTTTTTACTATAAATTCTTTACAATAAGAGTTGAGTTTGTTCCACCGAATCCGAACGAATTGGAAAGAAACATATCGAAATGTGCTTCCCTGGTTTCCGGAACGATATTAAGACAGGCCGTTTCCTCGTCGGGATTCTCAAAGTTGATATTCCCTGCGATAAAATCATTTTTCATCATCAATATTGAATAGATGAGTTCACTGGCTCCGGCCATCCACATCTCGTGTCCGGTCTGGCTTTTGGTGGATGTCACAGGCACTTTATAGTCGCCAAACATCCGGTCGATAGCCAATGCTTCCCTACCGTCGCCAATACGTGTTGAAGTGGCATGGGCATTGATGTAACCTATTTGGCGCGTATCTATACCGCCATTCTTCAGGCATAATTCCAAAGAGCGGGCAGGACCTGCTACGTTTGGCGTGGAGATATGGTCGCCATTGCCCGAAAATCCCCAGCTTACGATTTCGGCAAGTATGGGGGCACCCCGTTTTACGGCATGTTCATAACTTTCGACGATCAGGGTAGCGGCACCGCCTCCGGGCACCAGGCCGTCACGGTCACGATCGAACGGGCGGCTTGCTTTGGCCGGTTCATCTTCGCGTATGGAGAACGATTGGATGCCATCGAACGAAGCGACACTGTATAAGTTGGCTTCCTGGGCTCCGCCACAAATAATACAATCCTGCAATCCGTTACGTATGAGAAGATACGCCAATCCTATGGCTTGGGAACCTGAAGCACAGGCTGCGGAAGCGGTCAGATTGATACCGCGCAACTTGAACAAACAGGCAAGGTTCATTGTTACAGTAGAGTTCATTGACTGAAAGATAGAACCACTGCCACAAGCGGATGTATCCTTGAACTCGCGGAACTTGTCAAGCGCATGCATGGTAGCTTCGGCTACAGAGTCGTTGCCGTAGATAATACCAACCTCGCGCTTATCGATGCAGTCCTGGTCCAGCTTGGCATTCTCAAGAGCCGAACGGGTAGCCATATAGGCATATTGTGCCTCTTCGGGCATGAATTGCCGCAAATTGCGCGGAACGAACGGTTTTAGGTCAGGGTGTTCCACATGGGCACATAAGGCGGAACGGAATCCGGCTTCCTTACGTTCCTGACTGAAGACAATACCACTCTTCCCGCTATACAGGGAATCACGTACTTCTTCAAGTGTCTTTCCCAGGCACGACCATATTCCCATACCTGTTATCACTACTTTTCTTTCCATACTCTCGTTTTTATTTATAATTTTTTCTTATAACATCGCCTTCTTTTGATAAAAGTAGGGTTCAGCGGTTTCCACTGAGACAATTCCTTCACATTGTTCTCCAACTGCGGCCCTGTCTCGGCTCTTTTAAAGTGGCATTTATTATAGATAGGTATAAGATCCTCGAAAAACAGCGCATTTGCGCCCAATCCTTGATAGTCCGGGCGTATTGCAATCAAGAGCAGTTCGGCTGTATCTTCCCTTTTCCACGTCAAAGCCCGGAGCAAATGAAACCATCCAAAGGGGAATAATTTCCCTTTTGCCTTTTGCAGGGCATGCGAAAGACTACCCATGGTTATCGCGGCTCCTATCACTTCGCCTTCCTCATTTTCTATGACGGGCAACAACTGTTTATCTATCAGGGGTAAATACCGTTTGATATATAAATCAATCTGTTTATCAGACAATTCCGTATAACCAAAGAGAGGAGCATAGGCCGTATTCAACAAGTTGAATACTTTCTTACCATATCCACGCTTTGATATATCGGAGTTAGTCAATTTCTTGACATGCAGCCCGAACATTTCTTTCGCCTGTTTTGACACACGGACGTACTTGGGAGGAATTTCCGGAGGGATTTCAATCGCTACCTGCACCCAGTCCACTTCTTTCTCGTAACCGAGAGCTTCCATGTGCTTGGGATAATAGGGGTAGTTATAAATTGTTATCATCGACCCCAACTTGTCAAAATCTTCCACCAGCATGCCTTCCTTGTCAAAATCAAAAATACCCATCGGTCCTTGAATGCAATCCATGCCACGCTCTTTGCCCCACTGTTCCACTGCGTTCAGTAAGGCGGCCGATATTTCCAAATCGTCGATAAATTCGATAAAGCCAAATCGGACATTCCTTGTTCCCCATTTTTCATTGGCACGATAATTAATAATACCGGCTATGCGACCGACGGGTTTTCCTGTGGCATTATATGCTATAAAGGGCTGTATTTCGGAATATTCCAGCCCTGCATTTTTACTTGGATTGAATGAGTTCATAATATCCATATCCAAGTCGGGTACGTAGTATTGGCAATTATCATATAACTGCCCTGCAAACTTCACGAAATCGTTCATTTCACGTTTCGTTTCTACCTTTTTTACGCAGACGTTTTTCATATAGGGGATAAAATTATGAAAAGTTGTTTTAACTACAAATGAGCCACATAAAGATGCGACTTATTTAGTATTATTGGAGAACTATAGAATATTTATGAGAGAAATTAAGGGTCAATACACGATCAATATAATAGTATTTTTAGGGCCGTAAAAAAAGAAAAGACTTCCACTATTTGAAAGAATAAAAAAGTCCCACAAATCATTCAATTTGCAGGACTTGATTGTTTTGTCGATTATTAAGCGGAAAGCGAGGGATTCGAACCCCCGGTACAGTTACCCGTACACCGCATTTCGAGTGCGGCCCGATCGACCACTCTGGCAGCTTTCCTTCGGTCGTCATTTGCGAGTACAAATGTAGGGAAAATTTAATATCATTGTCCTTTAATGCGCGTTTTTTTCACATAGAAAAAGGGTATTCTCCTAAAAGAACACCCTTCCGCTTGTTAACGAATTTGCGAATTATTTGAAATAACGGTTATATAAACCTTCAAATCCTTTACCGTGACGGGCTTCGTCTTTACACATTTCATGAACAGTATCATGAATTGCATCCAGATTCAGCTGTTTTGCACGAGTGGCAATACGTTTCTTATCTTCGCAAGCGCCGCATTCTGCATCTTTACGTTTTTCCAGGTTAGTCTTTGTGTCCCAAACGACATCACCCAACAGTTCGGCAAACTTGGCAGCATGTTCTGCTTCTTCCCAAGCATAGCGTTTGAAAGCTTCAGCTACTTCAGGATAGCCTTCACGATCAGCCTGACGACTCATAGCCAGATACATCCCGACTTCCGTACATTCGCCCATAAAATGAGCGTTCAGGTCTTTAATCATTTCTTCATCACAACCTTTAGCAACACCGATCACGTGTTCATCGGCAAAAGTCAATGCACCGGTTGTTTCTACTAATTCTTTAAATTTGCTCTTCGGCTGTTTGCATTGAGGACAGAATTCAGGAGCTTCATCACCTTCATGTACATAACCGCAAACTGTGCAAATCCATTTCTTTTTCATCTTTGTAAAATTTTTATTGGTTGTATAATCGTAAAATACTTGTAACACTCGTTATTTGTTCTTTGCAAATGTATGGAAACATTCGAAAACATACCGCACAAAACCTGATAAATTTATTCTATCTGTTAATTGATAAAAACTATGAAACTTATCTCCGACGCCCAATGTTATAATTTCAAAAACTTATATATTATGGATACATCTAAGATTATCAACTTGCTGGGCGAAGAGGGCGAGTTCTTGCTGCAGCACACATGCAAAACAATCGACAAATCGCTTATACATACTCCATCTCCGTCTGTCATAGACGATATATGGATCAATTCGGATAGAAACATCCAGACATTGAACAACCTCCAACGGTTGTTAGGTAACGGAAGACTGGCAAATACGGGATATGTCTCCATCCTGCCGGTAGACCAGGATATCGAACATACGGCAGGCGCTTCATTCGCTCCGAATCCGATCTATTTCGATCCTGAAAATATTGTCAAACTGGCAATCGAGGGCGGTTGTAATGCCATCGCTTCCACATTCGGGATTTTAGGTTCTGTCGCACGTAAATATGCACACAAGATCCCCTTCCTGGTAAAGCTGAATCATAATGAACTGCTAACTTATCCTAATTCATACAACCAGATTATGTTCGGCACAGTTAAAGAGGCCTGGAACATGGGGGCTGCCGCTGTCGGTGCAACTATTTACTTTGGTTCGGGAGAGAGCAGAAGACAATTGATCGAAGTGTCCGAAGCCTTCGAATATGCGCATGAGTTAGGAATGGCAACTGTTTTATGGTGCTACCTGCGTAACAACGAATTTAAGAAAGATAATGTGGACTACCATGCAGCTGCCGACCTGACAGGACAGGCTAATCACCTGGGTGTCACGATCAAAGCAGATATTGTAAAGCAAAAGCTACCGGAAAATAACGGTGGATTTACAGCTATCAAATTCGGGAAGATCCACCAGAAAATGTACACGGAACTGGCCACAGAACATCCGATCGACCTTTGCCGTTACCAGGTTGCAAACAACTACATGGGACGCGTCGGCCTGATCAATTCCGGTGGAGAATCCCACGGGGCTTCCGATTTGAAAGATGCCGTCTTTACTGCCGTAGTCAACAAACGGGCCGGCGGTATGGGGCTGATCAGCGGACGTAAGGCGTTCCAGCGCCCGATGAAAGACGGAGTGGAATTACTGCATACCATACAAGATGTATATTTGGATCCGGAAATCACAATTGCCTGATAAAAACAAAAAAGGATGTGTATTTCAAAGTGAAGTGACACATCCTTTTTTATTATTCCTCAGAAGCTCTTATTTCTTCAGCCACATATCCAACCATTCAAAGAAAGTACGCTGCCAGAGCACGCCGTTCTGCGGTTTCAATACCCAGTGGTTTTCATCCGGATAGATCAACAATTCGGCCGGCACACCGCGAAGGACAGCCGCATTAAAGGCAGCCATTCCCTGATTAGCCAGGATACGATAGTCTTTCTCGCCATGAATGCAGAGGATTGGGGTATCCCATTTGTCAACAAACAAATGCGGTGAATTGGCAAACGTGCGCTGTGCCGTAGCATTCTGCTTTTCCCAATAAGCGCCTCCCATATCCCAGTTGGCAAACCACATTTCTTCTGTTTCCAGATATTGCATTTCCATATTGAATATACCGTCGTGAGCGATAAACACCTTGAAACGTTTGTCGTGATGACCTGCCAGCCAGTAAACGGAGAATCCTCCGAAGCTTGCTCCCACGCAACCTAAGCGGTCTTTGTCTACAAATGGTTCTTTTGCCATCTCGTCGATAGCCGTAAAATAGTCTTTCATACACTGGCCGCCATAGTCGCCGCTGATCTGTTCGTTCCATTCCAAACCGAATCCCGGAAGACCACGACGGTTCGGAGCTACCACAATATAATCGTTGGCTGCCATAATCTGCATATTCCAGCGATAAGACCAGAACTGGCTTACCGGGCTTTGTGGACCGCCCTCACAGAACAACAAAGTCGGATACTTCTTGTTCGGATCGAAATGAGGCGGATAGATCACCCACGTAAGCATCTGCTTGCCATCGGTTGTCTTCATCCAGCGGCCTTCGACCTTGCCGATTGCCAGCTGATCGTAGATCTGCTTATTTTCGGTTGTCAACTGAGTAACTTTGTTGTTATCGGCCAAATCGATTGAATAGATTTCATCTCCCATGCTCAATGAGTGACGTTGTGCGATCAACTTATTCTCACCCAAAAGGGCAACGCCAGCATAATCGTACATACCGGATGTAAGCGGAGTAATCTTGTTACCATCCGTCAGATCGATCTTATAGACCTGAGCTTCACCATGCCATACACCCGTGAAATAAAGAGTCTTTGCGTCTGCACTCCAGACAAAGCCGTCAACATTGGAATCAAAATCTTTGCTGACAAAAGTCTTTTCACCTGTTTCCAGATTCATCACCATCAGACGGTTCTGATCAGATTCATACCCGTCGCGTTCCATACTCTGCCAGGCAATATACTTCCCGTCAGGAGAATATTGGGGATTGGTGTCATAACCCATAATACCCTCGCTGATATTGGTAGTCTGCTTGGTCTTCAGGTCATATACATAAATATCCGAATTAGTGGACAGTGCATATTCCTTGCCTGTCTTCTTACGGCTCGTATAGGCAACCTTATCGGAGGTCGTATTCCACGCTAGTTGTTCAATGCCGCCAAACGGCTTCAACGGGCTTTCAAACGGTTCGCCCTCCATGATGTCAACAGGGTTACTGATTGTCTTTCCGTCGAAATCCGCTACAAAAGGATGCGGAGCGGTAGTCACCCATTCATCCCAGTGTTTATACATTAAATCCGTTACAATGATACCAGTTGCCTTATCCAAATCCGGATATTTGTCAGCTGTGCTTTTCACCGTTTTTACCTGTGAGATAAACAAGACTTTCTTTTCGTCCGGAGAGAAGGCAAAGCCTTCGATATCGCCTTCATATTTAGATAACTGTTTACGGTGGCTTCCGTCCGGATCCATCTCCCAAAGCTGGCTGCTACCGCTTTCGTTACAGAGGAATGCAATCTTGGTTCCTCCTTTAATCCAGACAGCTTCGTTTTCTGAATAAGCTGTTTTTGTAATCTGCTTGTTATCCGTCCCGTCTGCATTCATAACAAAGACTTCGCGATTACTTCTGTTTTCCGGTACACTGTAATAGGCTACAGTATATACAACTTTTTTCCCATCCGGCGAAACATTCATTCCTCCGATACGTCCCATTGCCCACAAAGCTTCCGGAGTCATCCGTCCGTCTTTAATCTGAATATCCGAACGTCCGATAATATTTTCCGCTTTTACCTTTACGTCCACGTTAACGTTTACATCTTTATTACTACAAGCTCCAAATAATAAGGATGTTGCCATAACCATTGTTCCGATAGATTTATTCATGTAGTTTATAATATATTGTGTTTTGGGTACGAAAGTACAAAATATAATTTATATCTTTGTCCTATTAATTTAAGAACTGAACAGTATGAATAAGATTTGGTTATTTGGAGCCTCCATATGTATGGTTTTAGCAATGGGGTCTTGTAAACCTAAACAGAGTGCGTATAAGGCAGCTTACGAACAAGCAAAGGAAAAAGAATCAACAGCTCCGGTAGAAGTGGTTGAAGAGGCAGAAGTGGTTGAAGAAGTAACTCCGGTGTCAAAACCGAGAACTTCCAATGTCAGCACACGTGCAGAAAGAATTAATGCCGCACAAGGTGAAGACGCTACCAGACTGAAACGTTTCAGTGTTGTCATCGGTAGTTTTAAAAACAAAACAAACGCTTATGCTCTGAAAGAACGTATGCAAAATGACGGATATAACGCAGTTTTAGGAGAAAACGAACAAGGTATGCTGCGTGTAATCGTTGCCAGCTTCAATGATAAAGCAGATGCTGCTGACAGCCGCGATGCTATCAAAGCTAAATACGCTCCCAACTTCCAGGATGCTTGGATTCTGGAAAGACAATATTAAGAAATAACGTAAGTATTTGGGACTATCCACAATTTTGTGTAAACTCAAAACAACAGGAACCGAATCCGAGTTTAAACTTGGATTCGGTTTTCAAATATAGTCAAAAACTGATTAA